>Ga0105240_10011880_pt1 | contig 12083 bp, 8 predicted proteins | sample KBSC54metaG_FD_80426 | JGI IMG/M metagenome (GOLD analysis project Ga0105240, IMG submission 80426) | Corn rhizosphere microbial communities from Kellogg Biological Station, Michigan, USA - KBS C5-4 metaG | ecosystem: Host-associated > Plants > Roots > Rhizosphere > Soil | place: Michigan, USA...
CTCGCGGTGCTGCTGGCGCTCAGGCCGGAGCAGGTCAATCCGCTGCAGGGGCTGGTCCAGGCCGGCGCGCTATCGAGCGAGAAGCTCGGGATCGGCTGGCTGGTGGTGCCCCTGGCGATCCTGATCACCGTCGGCAATCTCGGCGCGGCAAGCGGTTTCCTCGCTGCTGCCTCGCGAATCCCGTTCGTCATCGGCATCGACCGGATGCTGCCGCCGGCGCTCGGCCGGATCCACCCGCGTTGGGGGACCCCCTATGTCGCGATCGGGCTGCAGGGCGCGCTCGGCGCCGTGTTCGTCGTCATCGGCCAGGCCGGGACTGGGGTGAAAGGCGCTTATGACGTCCTGGTCAGCCTGGGCATCATCGGCTTGTTCATCCCCTATGTAGCGTTGTTCCTGGCGGTCATCCGGCTGCAGCGCGATCCCGCCGGGCCGCATGTCACGCGGCTGCCGGGTGGGGCGCCGGTGTCGGTCGCGATCGCCTGCGTCGGGCTGACGACGACGCTGATTGCGTTGGTCCTCGCCGCATTGCCCGCCGCCGACGAACCCAATAAGACGCTCGCAGTCGTCAAGATCCTGGGTGGAACCGCAGTGCTGTTGCTGGTCGGCTATGTGGTCAAACTGCTCGGCAGCCGTGCTGCGGCCCGCGAGGCGGCGCTCCAGCCATGACCGTCCGCGCGACCCGTCCCGCCAGCCGACAGCGTTCGGCCAAGGCCGCCGCTTCGCGCAAGCCGGCACGCGCACGCCGCGAGGATCCGGCGATCCGCCGCCAGGATCTGCTGGCGGTCACGCTCAGCTGCCTCGCCAAATTCGGCCCGCGCGGCACCACTGGCCGCGAAATCTGCCGCCAGGCCGGGGTCAGCCACGGTCTCCTCCGGCATTATTTCAACAATCCCGACAATCTGCTGCTCGAGACCTATCAGCAGCTCTGCGACAATTTTCTCGATCGTTTCGAGACGGAACTCAGCCCGCCGGACACCGATCCCTGGGTCGCGCTCGACCATTTCTTCGGCCTGCAGTTCTCTGAGGAGTGGGCGAGTCCCGACGTGCTCGGCGCCTGGATGGCGTTCTGGACGCTGGTCCGGACCAATGAGGACATCCGCTTGGTCAGCGATTCGTTCAACGAGCGGCTGCGCGCCCTGCTCGCCATTGCCGCGGCCCGGCTCCCGAAGAAGGATCGCAAGCTGCCGCTCGACGACGCAGTGGCGCTGCTGTCGGCAGTGATGGACGGCCTCTGGCTCGATTTCTGCCTGTCACCGACCAGAACCAGCCGCGAGCGGGCGATCGAACTGGCGAACGTCGCCGCCCGCCGCTTCTTCGCCGGCTAGCGACGGGGCGGGTTGCACCAGCGCGCCTCTCGTTATACACCTGTCCAATATGGAGAGGCAGGCATGACGGACGCCGCCGCGGCGCTCATCCAATGGGACGATCCCGACGCAGACCGCAGCCTGCCGGCCTGGGCCTATGACGACGCCGATTTCCATGCGGCCGAAATCGCGCGCGTGTTCCGCCCGTCCTGGCAGATCGTCTGCCATGAGAGCGATATTCCGGCACCCGGCGATTATCATCTGCTCGACTATATCGGCGAGAGCGTCGTCGTCATCCGCGGCGCTGATCACGTGCTTCGCGCCTTCGCCAACGTCTGCCGCCATCGCGGCGCCCGGCTGCTCGATGCCCCGTCGGGCTGCGCGAAGAAGATCAGCTGCCCTTATCACGCCTGGACCTATGACAGCGACGGCCGGCTGATCGGCGTGCCGCTGCGCGCCAGCTACCCGGGCCTCGACCTCGCGCGTCATGGCCTGGCGCCGGTCGACATCGAGCTGTGGCGTGGCTTCGCCTTCGTCCGGCTGGAGGATGACGGCGGCCCCTCGGTCGCAACGATGATGGCGCCCTATGAGCATGAGATCGCGCCTTATCGCTTCGCCGATCTGCGCGCCCAGGGCCGGCTCCTGCTGCGCCCGCGCGCGGTCAACTGGAAGAATGTCGGCGACAATTATTCCGACGGGCTGCACATCACCGTCGCCCATCCCGGGCTGAAGCGGCTGATGGGCGACGGCTATGGCGTCGAGAGCGCAGAGCATGTCGACAAGATGTCCGGGCCGATCCGCGACCGGCCCTCGGCCGTGCTGTCCGAGCGCGCCTATCAGCGCTTCCTGCCGAGCGTGCCGCATCTGCCGGCGGAGCGGCAGCAGCTGTGGACCTATTTCAAGCTTTGGCCGAACATCGCCTTCGACATCTATCCCGACCAGATCGACTTCATGCAGTGGCTGCCGATCTCGCCGACCGAGACGGTGATCCGCGAAATTCCCTATGCCATCCCCGACGATCGCCGCGAGATGAAGGCGGCGCGCTATCTCAACTGGCGGATCAACCGCCAGGTCAACGCCGAGGACACGCGGCTGATCGAGCGCGTCCAGGCCGGCATGGCGTCGGACAGTTTCTCCACCGGTCCGCTGAGCGAGACCGAGGTCGCGTTGCGCAGCTTCAACCGGCGTCTGCGGCGCCTGATCCCCGAAGCCCGCCAGCGCGAGCGACCCGCCGCCGGCTGGGCGAGCCGCAGGTGAGCGCCCAGCGCTACGACGCAATCATCATTGGCGGCGGGCATAACGGCCTGGTTTGCGCCTTCTATCTTGCGCGCGCCGGACTGAAGGTCCGCGTGCTGGAGCGTCGCCACATTGTCGGCGGCACGGCAGTGACCGAGGAATTCCACCCCGGATTTCGCAATTCGACCGCGAGCTACACCGTCAGCCTGCTCCAGCCCAAGGTCATCGCCGACATGCGCCTGGCCGATTATGGCTATCGCGTGATCGAGCGGCCGATCTCGAACTTCATGCCGCAGGAGGATGGGGGCTATCTCAAGCTCGGCGGCGGGATGGCGCGGAGCCAGGCCGAATTCGCCAAATTCTCGACCCGCGATGCCGAGCGGCTGCCGGCCTATTACAAAGCGCTGGACGGCGTCGCCGACGTGCTGCGCGATCTCGCTTTGCGCGCGCCGCCCAATCTCGGCGAGGGGCTGACCACCCTGGTCGACGCCGCGCGCCAGGGGCGGCGGCTGGCCGGGCTCGATCTCGAACGGCAGCGGGACCTGCTCGATCTCTTCGCCAAAAGCGCGCGCGGCTTCCTCGACGGCTGGTTCGACTCCGACGCGGTCAAGGGAAGCTTCGGCTTCGATGCGATCGTCGGCAATTTCGCCAGCCCGGACACGCCGGGCTCAGCCTATGTCTTGCTTCACCATGTCTTTGGCGAGGTCAACGGCAAGAAGGGCACCTGGGGTCATGCAGTCGGCGGCATGGGTGCGATCACCGAGGCGATGCGCCAGGCCTGCGAAGCCGCCGGCGTCGAGATCAGCACCCAGGCGCCGGTCGAACGCGTGCTGATCGACGGCGGCCGCGTCGCCGGCGTCCGGCTGGAAGGCGGCGAGGAGGTGATCGGCCGCGCCGTCGCCGCCAATGTCGGACCGCGACTGCTCTACGAACGGCTGATCGACGCCGCCGATCTCGATCCCGCGTTCCGCCGCCGCGTCCACAATTACAAGGTCGGCTCGGGCACCTTCCGGATGAACGTCGCCCTGTCCGAGCTGCCCGATTTCACCTGCCTGCCAGGGGCCGGCGAGCATCATCAGAGCGGCATCGTCCTCGCCCCGACGCTCGACTACATGGACCGCGCCTATCTCGACGCGAAGCGCGACGGCATCTCGCGCGAGCCGATCGTCGAGATCCTGATCCCGTCAACCGTCGACGACAGCCTGGCGCCAGCCGGCCAGCATGTCGCCAGCCTGTTCTGCCAGCAATTCGCGCCGGTTCTGCCCAACGGGCGCAGCTGGGACGACGAGCGGGAGGCGGCGGCCGACCTGATCATCGACACGGTCACGCGCTGGGCGCCCAATTTCAAAGCGTCGGTGATCGCCCGGCAGATTCACTCGCCGCTCGACCTGGAGCGCAAGTTCGGCCTGAGCGGTGGCGACATCATGCATGGCGCGATGTCGCTCGATCAGCTCTGGGCGGCGCGGCCGATCCTCGGCAATGCCGCCTATCGCGGGCCGATCGCCGGACTCTATATGTGCGGCGCCGGCACCCATCCCGGTGGCGGGGTAACGGGCGCCCCCGGCCATAACGCGGCGCAGGCGATCCTCGCCGACCGCTCGCCGATCCGCCGCTTGTTCCGCAGAGCGTGACGATTTTGCGCTTGCGGGATTGTCGGCTAGCATCGGCCGGTCGGGTGCAGGACGGGAACGCATGACGCCAAGGCGCGACGGCGCAACGGCACAGACCCCCTCGGGCGAGCCGCTGGGCACGCTGGCGGTCGCGCTCCAACACACTCACCGGCTGCTGCAGCGCGACCCGCGGCTCGCCGAGCAGCAATGTCGCGAAATCCTCAAGGTACTGCCCGACACAGCCAAGGCGCATCACCTGCTCGGCAGCGCGCTGGCAGCGCAGCAGCGCCACGGCGAGGCGATCGCCTCGCTGCGCCTCGCGACCCGTTTGAACGGGAGTGACGCCGAGGCCTGGCGCGAGCTCGCTGGTCAGCTGCTGCTGTCGGGCGACGACGCCGGCGCCGATGCGGCCCATGCCGAGGAGCTGCTGGCGAGCGCGCTCGACCCGCGGCTGCAGACCGCCGCCCGGGCGCTGATCGACAACGACATCCCGCTCGCCGAGCACATGCTGCGCGAGCATCTCCGCGAGACGCCCAATGACAGCGGCGCCTTGCGCATGCTGGCCGAGGTCGGCGGGCGGCTGGGTCGCTACGACGATGCGCTGGCGATGCTCGAGCATGCGCTGCAGATCGCGCCCGGCTTTGCCGCGGCGCGGTTCAACCGCGCGCTCGTGCTCTACCGGCTCGGCCGCTATGGCGATGCGCTGGACGAACTCGATCGCCTGCTCGCGGCCGATCCGGACAGCGGCGCGTACAACAATCTCAAGGCGGCAGTGCTGTCCAATATCGGTCAGCTCGGCGACGCGCTCGAGCATTTCGAAACAGCGCTCGCCGCGCGACCGACCCAGCCCAAGGTGTGGATGAGCTACGGCCACAGCCTCAAGACGATCGGACGGCGCGACGACGGCATCGCCGCCTACCGCCGTGCCATCGCGCTCGAGCCGCGGCTGGGCGAGGCCTGGTGGAGCCTGGCGAACCTCAAGTCCGATGTGTTCGCCGCCGAGGATATCGCGGCGATGACCACGACGCTGGCGCGCGACGACCTCGAAAATGAGGATCGCTTTCACCTCCATTTCGCGCTCGGCAAGGCGCTGGAGGACACCGGCGATGCCGAGCAGTCCTTCCACCATTACGCCGAGGGCAATCGCCTGCGTCGTACCGAAATTGACTATGACCCGAGAACCTTCAGCCGGCGGGTCGAGAATGCGAGGGCGCTATTCACCCCGCACTTCTTCGCCGAGCGCTCAGGCGCCGGCCTGGCGGCGCCGGATCCGATCTTCATTGTCGGCATGCCGCGCTCGGGATCGACGCTGATCGAGCAGATCCTGTCGAGCCATCCGCTGGTCGAAGGGACTCAGGAGCTGCCCGACATTCTGACGCTGGCCCGTCGCGAGGCGGCCGCCGACGGCGCGGACTATCCCCGCACGCTCGCGGACATTGCCGCTGAAAGGCTTGCCGAGCTGGGTGCCGAATATCTCGATCGCACCCGCATCCAGCGGCACACCGACCGGCCCCATTTCATCGACAAGATGCCGAACAACTGGATGCACGCCGGCTTCATTCACCTGATCCTGCCGCAGGCGAAGATCATCGACGCCCGGCGCCATCCGCTTGGCTGCTGCTTCTCCAACTTCAAGCAGCATTTCGCCCTGGGCCAGCATTTTTCCTACAGCCTCAGCGACATGGGCCAATATTACGCGAGCTATGTCGCGATGATGGAGGTCATCGACCAGGTTCTGCCAGGCAAGGTCCACCGGGTCTATTACGAGGCGATGGTAAACGACACCGAGCAGCAGGTGCGCCGGCTGCTCGACTACTGCGGACTCGACTTCGATCCGGCCTGCCTCAGCTTCCACGAGACCGATCGGGCGGTGCGAACCGCCAGCTCCGAGCAGGTCAGACGGCCGATTTTCCGCGAAGGACTCGACCAATGGCGCCAGTTCGATCGCTGGCTTGGCCCGTTAAGAGACAGTTTGGGCACAGTCGTCGACGAATATCCGTTCGCCACTTGACGACTGTCAAATAAGGGGGGAGACTCGGCCCATAAGAGAAGAAATAACATAAGCTCGCAGGAGCGATCTGGCCGTACAGGGAGGTCGGACTAATGGCTCTAGGCACCTCGCGTAGCAGCGCGATGCGTTGCGTTTCGACATTGCTTCTCACAACCTCCGCGTTCGGGCTGTCGAGCCTCGCCGCCGCCCAGGACCCGCCCGCCGCGCCACCCGCGGCTGCCCCGACCGGGCCAGCGCCAGTCGAGGCCGGCGACATCATCGTCACCGCGACCAAGCGCAGCGAGCGTCTCCAGGACGTGCCGATCAGCATCCAGGCGCTCGGCACGCAGACGCTCGAGCAGCACCAGGTCTCGAGCTTCGACGATTATCAGAAGCTGCTGCCGAGCGTCAGCTCGCAGAGCTTCGGGCCAGGCCAGGCGCAGCTCTATTTCCGCGGCATCACCAGCGGCACCGACGGTCTGCATATCGGCCCGACCCCGGCGACCGGCACCTATCTCGACGAAGTGCCGCTCACGACGATCGCCAGTACGGTCGACCTGCACGTCTACGACATCGAGCGCGTCGAGGCGCTCGCCGGCCCGCAGGGCACGCTCTATGGCGCGAGCTCGCTGTCGGGCACGCTGCGCATCATCACCAACAAGCCGAGCACGCGAAAGTTCGAGGCCGGCTACGATCTCGAGCTGAACAAATTCGGCAAAGGCAATATGGGGGGCGCTGCCAACGGCTTCGTCAACATCCCCCTGTCAGCGCGCGCCGCGATCCGCCTGGTCGGCTTCTACGAGCATGACGGCGGCTATATCGACAACACCTTCAAGTCGCGGACCTTCACCCTCGACGACGACGATCCGACGACGAACGTGACCGTCAACAACGGCAAATTCGTCAAGAAGAACTTCAACGACGTCGACACCTATGGCGGACGCGTCGCGCTCAAATACGACATCGACGACAATTGGACGGTGACGCCGTCGGTCGTCGCACAGCATCAGAAGGCGCACGGTGCTTTCCTCTACGATCCGCGTGCTGGCGACCTCAAGGTCCATGACTTCGTCAAGGACTATAACAAGGACAAATGGTACCAGGCGGCGCTGACCATCCAGGGCAAGATCGGCAATTGGGATCTGGTCTATGCCGGCGGCCTGTTCGGCCGGAAGACCGAGAACCAGCAGGACTATACCTATTACACCGTCGCCTATGATCAGAAGCTCTACAGCGGGGCACCCGCCGGCTACACCAAATTCGAGCTGAACCCGCCGGGCAGCGGCAATTTCATCGACCCGACGCAGCGCCAACTGCTGGCGGATCGGTATGGCAAGATGAGTCACGAGCTGCGTGTCTCGTCGCCGACGAGCAATCCATTGCGGGTGACCGTCGGACTTTTCTACCAGCGGCAGACCGACAAGATCCGTGCGGATTACGTCATCGACGGACTGGCGCAGACGTCAAGCGTCTATACGACTGCTTCCAATGGGCTTCCCTACACGCCGTTCGGCGATGATATCTTCGGCACGCGACTGAAACGCATCGACCGCGATTACGCCGTATTCGGCGAGCTGTCCTACGACATCATGCCGGGCCTGACGTTCACCGGCGGCGTTCGCGGCTTCAAGGCACGCAACACGCTGACTGGCTTCTCGGGCTTCGCATCGAACACCGATCCCTCGGTTTGCTTCGGTGCGCCGACAAGCAAGCTTCCCTGCCAGAACGTCGACAAGATCTACAAGGAGAGCGGCGAGACGCATAAGATCAACCTGACGTGGAAGCCAAACCGCGACAAGATGATCTATTTCACCTATTCGACCGGCTTCAGACCCGGCGGCAACAACCGCAAGCCGCAATATGGGCCGTTCAAGGCCGATACGATCACCAATTATGAGATCGGCTTCAAGACGAGCTGGCTCGATCGCCATCTCAGATTTAACGGCGCTTTCTTCTACGAGATCTGGGACCATCCGGCGATCTCGCTCGCCCGGCCCGGCGATTTCGGTGTGACCAGTATCGACAATGTCGGCGGCGCGCGCAGCTATGGCTTCGAGGGCGACGTCAGCTACACCCAGGGCGGGCTCAGCCTTTCCGGCTCGGGCACCTACGTCAACGCCAAGACGACCAAGACTTTCTGCACGGCGCTGGTCACGCAGGATGTCGTCGTCACGCCGGACATCTGCACGCCCAAGGGCACGCGCCTGCCGGTGCAGCCCCAGATCAAGCTCAACCTGACCGGGCGCTACAGTTTCGACATTGGCAGCGCACGCGCCTTCGTCCAGGCAGCGATGATGTACCAGAGCAGCACACATAGTTTCCTGCTCGTCCAGGACTATGCCGCGGTCGGCAAGCTAGCCGGCTTTGCCACAGTTGATTTCTCGGCCGGCGCGAAGCTGAGCAACAACATGACGATCGAGGCCTTCATCCAGAACGCCTTCGATAAGCGTGGCCAGCTCAGCCGTAACACGTCCTGCGCGACGAGCTATTGCGGCATCTATTACCGGGTCTATCCGATCAAGCCGCAGCTGTTCGGCATCAAGGTCGGGCAGAAGTTCTGAGCGGAGGGTCGTGATCAGACCGTGATTGCGCGTCGCGTTTCCGTCCTCGCCGTCACGGCCTTTTCGCTCTTCGCCAGCCCCATTGAAGCGGCGACCAGCTATGTCCACGCCGGCAAGCTGATCGACAGCATTCAGGGCCGTGTTCTCAGCGATCAACTCGTCACGATCGTCGACGGGAAGGTCGCAAGCGTCGGCCCATGGTCGGGCGCGCCGGACGGCGGCCCAGTCACCGACTGGAGCGGCTACACGGTGCTCCCCGGGTTGATCGACACGCATACGCACATCACCGACTATGGCGAAAACGGCAATATCGCCGAGCCGCTGATGCACAGCCAGGCCGAGACCGCGCTTCACGCAACGCTCAATGCAAGGCTGACGCTCCGCGCCGGCTTCACCACCGTCCGCGACGTCGGTACCTACCGGCCGCTGACCGATGTCGCGCTGCGCGACGCGATCAATGCCGGCTGGGTAGAAGGGCCGCGGATGAAGGTCGCCGGCGCTTATATTACCGTTCCGGGCGGCGGCGGCGACCTGTCCGGCTTCGCACCGGACATCGCCCTGCCGGACAGCATGCGGATCGGCGTGGTGACCAGCGCCGACGACACCCGGCTCAAGGTGCGTTATCTGTTTCAGCACCACGTCGATTTCATCAAGCTGATCGCGACCGGTGCGGTGCTGCAAGCCGGCACCGAGCCCGGCGCGCAGGAGCTGTCCGAGGCGGAGATGCGCGCCGCGGTCGAGGAGGCGGCGCAATATGGCAGCTACGCGATCGCCCATGCCCATGGCGCAGCAGGCATCAAATCCGCGATCCGCGCCGGCGTCCGCTCGATCGAGCATGCCTCGCTGATCGACGATGAGGGGATTAGGATGGCCAAGGCGAAGGGCGTCTGGCTGTCGATGGATATCTACAACGGCGACTATATCGCGACCTACGGCAAGGAGCATGGCTGGCCGGCCGAGGAGCTGCGCAAGAATGACGAGACCACCGCCACGCAGCGCGCGGGCTTTCGCAAGGCGGTCAAGGCCGGTGTCCATATCACCTTCGGCACCGATGAGGGCGTCTATCCCTATGGCGAGAACGCCAAGCAATTTCCTTACATGGTCCGCTACGGCATGACGCCGATGCAGGCGATCCAGTCGGCGACGATCGAGCCCTCGCGGCTGATGCGCTGGGACGAAGTCGGCGCGATTGCGCCGGGCCGCTTCGCCGATATGGTCGCGGTCGCCGGCGATCCGCTCGCCGATATCTCCATATTGGAGCAACCGGCAGCGGTGATGAAGGGCGGCGAGGTCGTCCGCTGAGACAAACCAGCCTGTTCTCGCTGCGCATCCTCGCCTAACGAGCCAGAAGTCTTCGGCTGGACGCAAACGAAGAAGGAGTTCGTCAGTGGCCAGTTCAGCGCGAGCGCCGGCGCCGCCGCTGGTCTTTCTTGTGGCGGTGATCGGCATCGCGATCTTTTGCGGCATGGATACCGTGGTGAAGGCGCTGACGCTGGCGCTCGGTGCCTACACCACCATCCTCTGGCGCAGCCTCGCCGGCGTGCTGGTCAGCGGCGTCGCCTATGCCGCAAGCGGGCCTTCGCGGCCTAGCAGCGCGGTGATCAAGCTTCATGTTATCCGCGGGGTCGTCACAGCCGTCAGCGCGGTCAGTTATTTCTGGGGCATGGCGCGGATGCCGATGGCTCAGGCGGTCGCGCTGGCCTTCATCGCCCCGCTGATGTCGCTGTTCCTATCCGCGCTGCTGCTCGGCGAGCGGATCACACGCTCGACGATCACAGGATCACTGATTGCCCTGGCCGGCGTCTTCGTGATCCTCATCGGGCAGTGGCAATCGGACCTTGGGCCCGCCGCGTTGCTGGGCGCTGGATCGGTTCTCTTTTCCGCGATCGGCTATGCCTATAACATCGTGCTGATGCGGCAGCAGGCGCAGGTCGCCGGGCCAATCGAGGTTGCCTTTGCTCAGAGCGTCACGGTCTCGATCGTCATGCTGCTCGGCGCGCCATTCTTCGGCGCGTTTCCTGACGTGCATCACGTGCCGATGATCTTCCTGGCCGCGCTGCTTGCGGTCGTCTCGCTGTCGATCCTCGCCTGGGCCTATGCGCGCGGTGAGGCCAGCTATCTCGCATCGAGCGAATATACCGGCTTTATCTGGGCCGCGATTTACGGTTGGCTGTTCTTCGCCGAGCATGTCGCGCTGCCCACGATGCTCGGCGCCGCGCTGATCGTTGCCGGATGCGTGGTCGCCGCCCGGCAGCGGCCGGTGGATACGGCCGGCATCGAGGTCGGACAATAAGTCAGAGAAGGCGCTATGAACCGACAATTCCAGCTAGTCGATGTGTTCGGCGACGAATCCTTCACCGGCAATGCCTTGGCGGTGATCGCCGACGGCAGCGACCTCGACACCGAGACGATGCAGGCGATCACCCGCTGGTTCAATCTCTCCGAGACCACATTCCTGCTGCCACCAACCGAGACCGCGGCAGACTATCGTGTGCGCATCTTCACGCTGGAGCGCGAGCTGCCCTTCGCCGGCCATCCGACCCTCGGCACCTGCCATGCCTGGCTCAAGGCGGGCGGCCAGCCGAAGCGCGGCGATCGCATCGTGCAGCAATGCGGCGCCGGGCTGATCCCGCTTCGCCGCAGCCAGCAGGGCCTTGCCTTCGCCGCGCCACCGGTGATTCGCGACGGGCCGATCGACGACGCCAAGCTCGACGAGATCGTCGGGCTGCTGGGCATCGCGCGCGACGATATCGTCGAAGCGCGCTGGGCGGATAACGGCCCTGGCTGGGCGGCGGTGCTGCTTGCCTCGGCCGATGCCGTGCTGGCGGTCGAGCCGGCGCGCGCGCACCCGCGCCGGATCGACGTCGGGATCATCGGGCCCTATCCGCCGGGCAGCGACATCGCCTTCGAGCTGCGCACCTTCTTCAGCGATCCGCATGGCGGGATTGTCGAGGATCCGGTCACCGGCAGCTTCAATGCCTCGGCCGCGCAATGGATGCTGGCATCTGGCCGGGCTCAATCACCCTATGTCGCGTCGCAAGGCACCCGACTCGGCCGGCGCGGGCGGATCGCTATCGATCAGGATGGGGAGGGCGCGCTTTGGATCGGTGGCGCGACCGAGACATTGTTCTCGGGCGAGGCCTCATTCTGAAATGACGAAGGTTCGGCCGTCGAAGCTGATCGCCGGGCTGTCGTTGCTCGCGGTGAGCGTAGCGGCCGCCGCCGCGCCGGCGCACCCGCAGGCCGAAACCCTGGCGCTCGATCTCGCCAGGCGAGCGATCGCGCTGCGCTCGGTCAGCGGACCCGGCGATCAGACGCCGCAGGTTGCCGAACTGTTCGAATCCGCGCTCGTCGCCGGCGGCTTCCCGGCCGCCGATGTGAC
>Ga0105240_10011881_pt1 | contig 12082 bp, 8 predicted proteins | sample KBSC54metaG_FD_80426 | JGI IMG/M metagenome (GOLD analysis project Ga0105240, IMG submission 80426) | Corn rhizosphere microbial communities from Kellogg Biological Station, Michigan, USA - KBS C5-4 metaG | ecosystem: Host-associated > Plants > Roots > Rhizosphere > Soil | place: Michigan, USA...
AAGCTATCCCAAACCACCGTTTCCACAGCAACAGCAACCGTGGCCGGGTCTGACTTCCAAAATGACTCCCCGGCCCGATCATGGCGAAACGAGTTACCGCGGCTCGGGCCGTCTCGCCGGCCGCAAGGCCCTGATTACCGGCGGCGACTCCGGCATGGGTCGCGCGGCAGCGATCGCCTTCGCGCGTGAAGGCGCGGATGTAGCAATCAACTATCTCCCCGCGGAGGAGCCGGATGCCAGCGAAGTGATCGCCCTGATCCAGGCAGCCGGACGCAAGGGCGTTGCGATTCCGGGCGACATTCGTGACGAGGGCTTCTGTCGCAATCTCGTCCAGCAGGCCGTCACCCGGCTGGGCGGATTAGACATCCTGGTCAACAACGCCGCGCGCCAGGTCTCACGCGACTCGATACTCGAGATCACCAACGAGCAGTTCGACGAGACGTTCAAGACCAACATCTACGCCAATTTCTGGATCACCAAGGCCGCGCTGCCACACCTGAAACGAGGCGCCGCCATCATCAACACCGCCTCCGTGAACGCCTATGATCCCGGCGAGAACATCATCGATTACGCCGCCACCAAGGGCGCCATCATGATTTTCACCAAGGGCCTGGCCAAACAGCTCGCCAAGGATGGCATCCGCGTCAACGCAGTCGCCCCCGGACCGATCTGGACTCCCTTACAGGTGACCGGCGGCCAAAACCCTCAGAAGATTCCCAACTTCGGCGGTGATACCCCGATGGGCCGCCCCGGCCAACCCGCCGAATTGGCCCCCCTCTATGTCCTCCTCGCCTCAAACGAAGACAGCTACACCACCGGCCAGGTGTTCGGAGCCGTCGGAGGCCGCGGCGGCCCGTGACCGCGCCCAGCCTGAGTTGAGCATCTTTGGCTCCCGCTCTCCCCACCTCAGGCTTAAGCCAGGACGGACAGTTGCCATATGGCACTAAATAGGAGAAACTATGCCATATGGAAAACGGAAAGCCCCTCCTCCGCCCCATATCCACGGCCGCCACCGAGTTCTCGCCAGCTCCCATCACCGACGAGGAAGCGGCAGCCCTGTTCCGCGCGGTGCTCAACCTTTTCCGCCTCTGGGACATTACGGATGAGGAAGCCGCGACGCTGCTCGATCAGCCCGTGCGCACCTATCGACGCTGGAAAGCCGGCGATCAGGGACGCCTCGATCGTGATGACAAGGCCCGCCTGTCCAATCTGATGGGCATCCACAAGGCCTTGCGGATCATCTTTCATGAGCCCCAGCGAGGCTATGCCTGGATCAAGGCACCTAACAAAGTCTTCGGAAATCGTACTGCGCTCGATGTCATGTTGGGCGGCGAGCTGACTGACCTGATGCGCGTGCGCCGGTACCTGGATGCCGAGCGTGGCGCGTGGTGATCGATCCCTCCTCCATTCCCATCTCACGAGTGGAATGGCAAGGAGCGGTCAGAATCATCCGCAGTGTCTATCCCCCGATCGATCTATTCGAGGACATTGCGGACCCGGAGGACTGGCCGCTACTGATTTCAGCGGAACAGAAGACCAACCCACGCCTGATGGAGACCATCGGCAACATCGACCTCGTCCCTGCAGCACGTCGGGTCAGTGGACCGGGTGCGAGCTACCTGATGGCGCCTTTCACCCACGTGAGCACCGATCGACCTTCCCGTTTCAGCCGTGGAAGGCTCGGTGTGCTGTATGTCGGACGTGAATTCCAGACGGCGCTACTCGAGACTGCACATCATCATGCCCGATTCATGGCCAATACCAACGAGCCGGCCGGCTGGACATCCCAGTTCCGGGAAATTCTGCTCGACATCCATGCCGATCTCCATGACTTGCGTGGCGATCATTCCACCTATGCCGAGGCTCTCGATCCTGATGACTATCAAGAGTCCCAAGGTTTAGGCGAGGCCCTTCACACAACATCCGAAGGCCTCGTTTATCCGAGCGTTCGCAATCCAACAGGTGAATGTGCCGGACTGCTCTACCCCGACCTCGCGTCCCATGCCGTCCAAGGAGGGCACTTCGACTATCACTGGAACGGCACGCGTGTAGACCTTTTTCGCGAGCCCGCCAAGGGCAAGGTTTATCGCATCGTTTGATCGCGGAAAATCCGTCCAGCATCATGAAGGCGGGTGAGCGACGCCCGTATTGTGCGAGTCGCAATTGCGGAGCGCGCCCCTGCCTGACGCGCTCCCAACACGCGTAGTCCCAAGAGCCCCGCTCATCGCCTGACGCTCTCCTCCCCGCTCAGGCACGTAGGGAAGCGGGCACATGCCCGCCATTCTGCGCCAGCTTCATCATCACCTGCTTGTGCAGCCAGATGTTCATCGACGCCGAGTCGTTCGGATCTCCCTGATAACCCAACTCGGTGGCAAGTTGCTTCCGGTTCTGGAAGCTCGGATCCAACCCCACCACCTTCATCAGATCCACAATCGACGTTTGCCAGTTGAGCTTTTGACCGCTCTTTTGCGCCATGCTACTCAACACCGCTTCCACATTGACGACCGATGGGCCCGATGGCGCGGCTGCGGCTGGCGCCGCGGTGCCTGAGGCCGCGGCCGTGGAAGCAGCAGGTGGCGGTTGGACGTCTGAAGGCCGAGGTGCGGTCACAGGTGTCGATGCCGCTGGATGACCAAAAATCGCATTCTTCAAAGTCTCGAACAGGCTCATGGTGATCTCCCCCCGCGCCGCACGCGCCGTGTGTGTGACAAGTAGGCAGAACGTGCGTAAGCTCGCACCGGTTCCAGCCGCAGCGGTCCAAACGCCTCGGAGGAGTTATGCAACTGACAGACATCGTGAACCGATACGCCGCATCTCCCCAACCCCAACCGGATACCCCCGCGCACTTCGATGAAGCCACCCGCGCCACCTCTACCGAGAGCCTGGGGGGCGCGTTGTCCTCCATGTTTCGATCGAATTCCACGCCCCCCTTCGCAGAGCTGGTCGGGAAGCTGTTCGGACAATCCAGCGCCGAACAGCGCGCCGGCGTGTTGAATCACCTCATACAGTCGTTGGGCCCCGCGGCAACCACCGTCGGCGGTGGCATCTTGGGCAAGCTGTTGGGAGGGCAGGCTGCCGGAGCCTCTCCACCGAACATTACGCCAGCACAAGCCTCACAGATTTCGCCAGGCGATGTTGCCCAGGTCGCAGCTCACGCCGAGCAGCAGAATCCTTCGGTTGTCGACCGGGTAGGGTCCTTCTACGCACAGCATCCAGCTCTGGTGAAGACCCTCGGTGCGGCCGCTTTGGCGGTCACTCTCGGGCACATGCGCAAGCAGTGAGGCGTCAGGCGTTTCCCTTCCGGGAGGGCCTGTTGAGTATCTTTCGTAAGGAGCCGATGGCGGCACGATCCGGTCGGGCGGACTGGCCGGATCGAGCGTGTCAAATCTGTTCCGCGGTATCCTGAAGGCCTGCTCTGTTATCCGTTGACTGCCGCCTCCACCGTTTAAAACACTCCCAAGTCCAGTCCGGCGGCAAGTGTTGCGCCCAGTTCCTCACACCGGGCCAGATCCGCGGCCCCAATCACCTTGGGCTTCAGAATTTCCTCGGATGTCTGCGCACCCGTGCAGACAATGAGCGGCGGGGCGATTTGTCGCAGGCGCCACCCGGTTGCGATTCGCTCAATCTGGCGCGCGGCGTTGCTTCCGTCGCTCCCCGCGCAGATCAACATCGCATACGGCCGGCCCTGCAACCGCTCGAGCACCGGGTAATAACATCGGTCGAAGAAGTCCTTCATGAGGCCGGACATCGCGGCAAGATTTTCAGGGCATGCGAACAGGTATCCGCTCGCAGCGAGGAGAGCCCCTGGACCGCAGTCGGATGCCGATTCCAGGCGCACCTCCAGCGAGGACGCAAGACCCGCCGCGCTGGCCGCCGCTTGGACCATCTGACGGGTTCCACCGGTCCGCGTGTGATACACGATCAATAACTGTTTCACCCGGTGCACGTTGGCTGCCCAGTCTTCAATCGATATCCTGCGCCATGCGCCACAGCACCCCCGCCACCTGTTCTCAGTGAACGATCAGTCGCTCTCCGCAACCTGCACGCGCAACCCCGCGAACTGCGCGTTGCTCGAGGCATTATGCAGTTGACGCAAGCGTTCCATCTGATTCAGGGACGCCCGCATGAGACTTGCGGCCGCGATATACCCACAGCGATACAGATTGACCACCCTATCATCGCTCAACTCGGCAAGAGCACGGGCTCCCAGACTGTAGAGGCCCGCGATTTCGTGCTCGGTGTTGTTGCTGCGCCGGAGGACCATCGTCAGGGGGCGGACGAGGCTGAGCTCTACGAAACGGTCCACCATGGCCTGTGCGGCCTCCACATCGCCCATAACGCGCTGCAGGTGGGCGCGAACATCCGTCAGCAATTGTGTTGGACGACCGTCTGCCTCAAAGAGCGGCACCCCCTCACGCCCGAGCTGCGGATGATCCTCGTCAATCGCCAATCCGAGTTCCGCACCGGCGTCGAGCAGAAACGGCGCGGTCGTGGTTGCCTGGGGAAGATAGGTCGCCTGCCATTGATCGCCGAGCCAGAAGAGGTTGCGAGGCTCTTCCAGACTGAACAGAGCGATCAGGTTGAATCGTCCGGTCTGAGCATCCTTCGCCAGGCAGATGGGAAAATCGGAGCAGGCGGTAGCCAACTCGGACAAGCCGAGCAACGCGTACCGTTGCCGGCTGAGCTCGCGTGTTGGTTTCAGCCGAAGTGCGCCATGACGGGCTCTATCAAGGACTGCGATTCTCGTCATACCCGTTGCAGCCCGTGCTCGCGGATCTTCCCCAGCAGGCCGCGGTGATCCGGCAGCCTGCGCAGTGCGTCCGAGCGTAGGGCGGCGGCCCGGGCGAGCAGGCGCTCTGCCGCCGATCGTTCGGCCGTGGTCGTGGGTAGCTCAGAATAGCGGGTAGGATAGTGCATCCCGTGCAGAATGTATTGATAGCTCGGCCAGGAAAAGACTTCCCGGGCGAACGGGAAGTCTGGCGCGCTGGGCGGATGGAATCGCCACAAGTCGAGCCGCTCGAGCAGTGAATCCGGTACCGACGCGCGATTGACGTTGTCGCGCCAGAACTCGGTATCAGTACGCTGCGTCAACACATAATGCAACTTGAGGAATTCGATCACGCGGCCCCAGTGATGATCGAACGTTTCGTTGAACTGTTTCGCCAGCACCTCCATCGCGCCGCGCGTCCGCGGCAGACGATCCGCGATGGAGTCCATCGAGATTTCGATCAACATCAAAGCGGACGCCTCCAGCGGTTCCAGGAAGCCCGCGGAGAGCCCCACGGCCACGCAATTGTTCTTCCAGAACACTTGCCGATGACCCGCATTGAGATCGATTCTACGGGCATTCAGATCCCGGGCCGCAGGGCCGACATAACGCCGCAGACACGCTTCAGCGTCCTGGTCGGTCGTGTGCGCACTCGAGTACACATAACCAACACCCCGCCGCGTCCAAAGACCGATGTCCCAGATCCAGCCGGCATCTTGCGCTGTGGCCAGGGTGTGGCAGACGATGGGAGTATCCGGAGTCGGATACGGAACCTGCATCGCCACAGCACGATCAGCCAATAGAATATTCCGACATTCGCGTAACGGGACCTGGTACACGCCGCCGATCAGGATCGCTTTGAAACCCGAACAGTCGACGAACAGGTCGCCAGGGAGATTCTGTCGGTTGCTGAGTTTGAGGCAGAGAATGTCGCCGCTCTCCATTTGCTCGACGCCGATGACATCCGCAACGATGTGGCGCACCCCCAGCTTATTGACGGCGTGGTCTTTCAACAGGCTGGCAAATTTGTTGGCATCCAGATGGTAGGCGTAGTTTGCCAATCCAGTATATTCCGGATGCGTAATCAGCTTTGGGGCCAACCCTCGGTTGCACAGCGCCCCCTGGAAATCCACCGCCTCCGCGAAGCTCTCGGAACAACCGGGCGTTTCCTGGGATGTCACCCAATGCGGCGACAGATTCAGCTCGGTCGCTCCAACGGGCGGATTGAGCGGGTGATAGTAAGCATCGTCCGCCGTGCCGTGTGTCCATCCGACAAAGCGTGCACCCTGTTTGAATACAGCATCCGCGCTGCGAATGAATTCCGTTTCCGTGACACCGATCTTGGCCAGGGTGTTTCGCATGGTCGGCCAGGTGCCTTCCCCCACACCGACCGTTGGTTGCGTTGGCGACTCGACGAGCGTGACCGCAATACCCGCATCGCCGCCTTTCGCGTTGCGCGCCGCGATTCTGGCCGCCGCAATCCACCCAGCACTGCCGCCACCGACGACCACGATTTCTCGTACAGGTTTTCCGGCGTGACTCGCTCTCTCCTGCACTGCCATGCAATTCCCCCTCGCTGAAGCCCTCTATATTGAAGCGCACAATTTGTTGCAACGGGATAATATTTATCATATAAATAGAAATAGAGCAATCTTGCGACCATCGGTTGCATCTAGAAACACACAACCGCAGTGAGTGAGGAGGGGGGATGATTTCCATCAAGGCTGGTCATCGGCGCCGACGGGGTTCGGCAGTACTGGGCACCGCAATCGGCATGGCGGTGAGCGCGGCGCTTCATGCGGCCGACACGTCTGATACATCAAATGCAGTTGAAGAGGTGGTGGTGACCGGTATTCGCCACAGCCTGGAGACGGCGGCTGACCGTAAACGTGACGCTGCGATCGTCATGGATTCGATTACGTCGGAGGATCTCGGCAAGTTTCCGGACGCGAACGTGGCGGAGTCGTTGCAACGTATTCCGGGCGTATCGATCGACCGCAACAACGGTGAAGGCCAGTTCGTGACGGTTCGCGGACTGGGCCCGCAGTTCAATACTGTGTTGTTCAATGGCCGCACGCTCGCCTCGGCGACGAAGGACGCGGATGGCCACTACGTGCGTCAGTTCTCGTTCGATCTGCTCGCTGCCGAGCTGATCAGCGGCGCGGATATCTACAAGACCTCGCAAGCCAGTGTTGAGGACGGCGGCATCGGGGCGACCATCAACCTGCATACGGCCCGGCCTCTGGATATGAAGGGTTTCCGAAGCGTCGTCACCGCCAAGGCAAACCATGAGGACAGCAGCGGCGATACCACGCCGATGGCGTTCGGCCTGGTGAGCGACACCTTCGATGACGATAAAATCGGGGTGTTGGGGTCCATCTCGTACCAGAAGCGCACACCGTCCATCAACAAAGTCACCTCGGATGGCTACCTGCCGGGAGTCAGCGTCGGGCCGACGAACGCACCAATCCTCACCAACGTCTACGCACCTCGTGACATCGACGTGGAGAATGACCTCGATCACCGGGAGCGTGTCGGGGAGACGCTGGTGGGTCAATTTCGTCCTGTGGATGAGCTGACACTGACGCTCGATGGCTTGTATGACCGGTTCAAGGACTTCTCGGACAACAACGCCCTGGGCGCATGGTTCGAGCCTTCGCAGTACACCGCGGCGACTATCGACAGTAATCGCAGTGTGACCTCGCTCACCACTAACGGACATGGCGACATGATCAACGCGTCCACGGTGCGCGACGTGACGACCTACGAAGGAGGCTTCAACGCCGATTGGCATCCTCGAGACAGCCTGCGCGTGGTCTTCGATGCCACGACCTCCAGATCCCATGATGACGGCGCCGGCAGGAGCTTCTTTACCGTCACGGGAGTGCCGACCACGTACAGCTTCACGCAAGCGCAAGGCAATGGCGTTCCATCGGTTTACGGTTTTACCCCTGGAGCACTGACTAACCCGAACCTTGCGCTCACACACCTCGCACAGCGCGCGGGCTCGGATGTCAGCGACCGGGTCTTCGAGACCAAACTCGACCTGGAGTGGAAGCCAAGCCTGGGTCTGTTCGATGCGGGGCGGACGGGCGTGGACTTCTCTGACAGAAAATTGGAGACCTTCGGCGCGGGTACCCTGAATGTCAACTGCCTCTACTGCGGCTACCCGACCTCGACCGATCCGGCTTTGCTGCACACCTTCACCATTCACGGCCTGCCCGGGAATGTGCCGAGCAGTTTCCTGGCCTATGATCCCAACGCCTACCTGGCGTTTCTCTCCAGCCCTGCCGCGCTGTTGGCGCTGGACGCCGCGCAGGGCAAGGCGCCGGGAACTTCCGCGGCGGCACTGGCCACACAGTCGTTGGGCAACGGGTACAATTCCGTCGCAAACCCGCCAGACTGGGTACACGAACGTACCTTCGCGATGTATGTGGATGCTGACTTGAAAGGTGAGCTGCTGACACTGCCGTGGCTGTTCAACGTCGGCATGCGGTATGTCCATACCAACGTCTCCGCGCATTCACAACAGCGGGCGTTGGTAGATCTTCTACCGGTGCCGAACGATCCGACGATCTACAATGCGGTGTACGCCAACAACGGCCAGTACGTACCGGTAAACCAGGGCAGCGACTACGGGTACCTGCTGCCGGACTTCAACCTGAGCGTGGACCTGGCCACCCGGGTGAAACTGCGTCTGGCCGGCTCGGAAACGCTGACGCGACCCGCCCTCAACGATATGAGACCGGTGACGTCCTATGACACGAATCGTCCCGCCAGCCTGGAATCAAGCGGCGGCAATCCTGATCTGAAGCCCTATCGGTCCAGGAACTATGACATGTCGATGGAGTGGTATCCGACTCCAACCACGACGCTGTCGGGCGCGGTGTTCTACAAAGAAATCCACGATTTCATCGTGACCACGATCCAAAGTGAGAACGTCACGATCGCGAATGCCGGAAATCTCCCGGTCGGCGGGTTCATTACCGGCCCCAACACGGCGACCTATGCCGCGGCACGTCCCCACAATGCCAGCACGGCGGATGTGCGCGGTGTGGAGCTGAGCCTCATCCACACGTTCGATTGGCTACCGGGGCCGCTGAATGGCTTAGGAACAGCGCTCAATGCGACCTTCGTGGGCACGAACCGCACGTTCGCGAGCCTTTCGCCGACGGAGCGTTTTGCGGTGGTGGGCCTCAGCAATTCGCAGAACGCCACGGTGTTCTATGAGAAGTACGGGATCTCCGCGCGGCTGGCCTACAATCATCGCAACAGGTTCCTGTCGTCGATTGCGCAGGGCTCCGGGAGTGAGCCTCTGTTCGTCCGGTCCTATGGGCAGCTCGATGCCAGCGTCTCCTACGACATCACGAAGAATGTCCAGGTACTCTTCGAGGGCACCAATATCACTGACGAGAAATACGTCACGACGGCACGCTTCGACAGTCAGATCCGCGCCTGGAACGACTACGGTGCTCGTTTTGACGCGGGAGTCCGTCTGAAGTTCTAGAGCCCCTGTCCGGACGGGAGCGTGTCGGGTTTTACCTGGCGTGCTTCCGTCCGGAGTCTTTGGCGACGATCCGGGCGGAGAGCGCTTGGGAGGAAAGCTATCTTGAGAAACGATGTGCGCCACTCTTTCGGGGTGTGGCTGCGGTGTGTGTTGGTTTCCCTGGCCTGCGTGCTGGGTGGGGTTTTGCCGGTGAGATCGCTCGCGGCGCCCGCGGCGCCCGCGGCGCATACCGTCACCTTTGACTCGTATAGCTTTCTGATAGACGGCCATCGGACCTATCTGTGGTCCGGAGAATTTCATCCATTCCGTCTGCCCAGTCCCGGCCTGTGGAAGGATATCTTCCAGAAGATGAAGGCGGCCGGTTTCAACACGGCGTCGATCTACTTCTCATGGGGATATCACTCGCCGCGCGAGGGTGAGTATGACTTCTCGGGAATCCGCGACATGGATCGGGTGCTCGATGAGGCACGCGATGCAGGGATCTTCGTGATAGCCCGGCCCGGACCTTACATCAACGCGGAAGTGGACAGCGGCGGCTTTCCTCTTTGGCTCAGCACCAAGAAGTTACGTAATCGAAGCGCGGATCCGGAATATCTGCGTTACGCGGACGAGTGGCTGACGCAGATCGACCGCATCCTTGCCCGCCATCAGTGGGTAGACGGACGGGGCACCGTCATTGCCTACCAGGTCGAGAACGAATTTTACACTGCGTCCGACGACGGTCGTGCCTACATGGAGCATCTCGAATCGAAGGCTCTGGCGGACGGGATCAAAGTACCCCTTGTCGGCAATCACGACGGCACGTTCGTGACTGGGCGGGGGGCGGTTGCGGTCAGTGGGTGGGACTACTATCCACAGGGGTTTGATTGCTCCCATCCGGCCATTTGGAAACCCGCGCCGGATATGTCTCGCCAACGCACGGTAGGTCAACCTGTGTTCACCGCCGAGTTCCAGGGCGGCGCGTTTGATCCCTGGGGAGGGCCCGGTTACGGGAAGTGCGCGGAGCTCATCAATGATCATTTTGCGAACGTGTTCTACAAAGAGAACATCGCCGCCGGCGCCACGGCGCAGAATTTCTACATGGTGTTTGGCGGTACCTCATGGGGTTGGCAGGCGATACCGCAGAACTATACCTCGTACGATTATGGCGCGGCGATCACTGAATCCCGCCAGTTCGATCCGAAATACTACGAGGACAAGCGAATCGGCTATTTCCTCGCGAGCACGGCACCGCTTCTGAAGACCGAGGTGGGCGCCTCTGGGCAGGTCGACGACCCGAGCGTCATTGATGTCGCTCGGATCAATCCGGACACGGGCACCCAGTTTCACCTGATCCGTCACGGCGATACGACCTCCACTGCAAACTCGGCGGTGCACGTCTCCCTGAGCATTGACGGCACGCGCATCTCGGTGCCGCAGCGATCCGGAGTGGCACTCACGCTCAATGGTCGCGAAAGTAAACTGCTCGTCGCCAACTTCGCGTTCGGAGCTCAGCGGCTGCTTTATTCGACCTCGGAGTTGATGACGAGCGCCACAGTCGGCGGTCGGGACGTCATCGTTCTGTACGGAGATAGCGGTACTGAAGGTGAGACCGTTTTTCGGGTAGACGGGAGTCGTCACGTGCGTGTCCTCGAAGGCGCGGCGGACGTCCAGCAGGCATCGGGGGCGCTCGAGCTCAACTACAGGCACACAGGTCTCACGCGCATCCTGGTGACGGGCGGCGCACGACCGTTGTTGATTCTGGTTGCGGATCAGAAAGCGACCGAGCGCATCTGGCGGCAGGAGACCTCCGCGGGACCGGTGTTGGTCCTGGGCTCGCACTTGTTGCGCTCGGCCGAAATCCACGGCGGTGTCCTGTCCCTGACCGGTGACAGCGACGCCGAAGCCGCCGCCGAGATCCTTGCGCCCCCCATAACAGCGCTCACGTGGAATGGCTCACGTCTGCAAATACAACACGAGCGTCATCAGGACGGAAGTATCGCGGTTGTGCTACCCACACCGGTGCCGATTTCGTTGCCGAAGTTGCAAGACTGGCGGCGGCGCGAGGGTGCTCCGGAGATTGCCAGGGAGTTTGATGACCGCACCTGGCGAGCGGTCGATAGCACGATTTCGAACAGCATCACCATGCCCCTGCCCCGCCCCGTACTGCTGGCCGATGACTACGGATTCCATACGGGTAACACCTGGTATCGCGGGCATTTCGCGGGTACTGGCAGAGCCATCCCGACCGGCGTGCGACTGCGCGTGCAAAGCGGCGGTGCGGCCGGGGCGTTCAGCGTATGGCTGAACGGCCATTTTCTCGGCAGCACTCAGCGCAATGAGGAGGCCTCCTTCGGCTTCCCGCAGGGGCTGCTCGATCAGGGCGATAATGTCGTCTCCGTGCTCACCGTCAACATGGGCCACGAAGAGGACTACCAGTCGAAAGGGGAGAATCGCACCGGGCGAGGCATCGTGTTTGCAACCCCGCTGGGTACAGCGCCCGATGCGATTTCCTGGCGCATACAGGGTCGGCGTGGTGGCGAAGGGGCAACGGATGGGATTCGCGGCCCCTACAATGAAGGAGGACTGTTCGGTGAGCGTGAGGGATGGCCTGTCTCGGACGACCACGACCCGCACTGGACGCCTGCAACTCTACCCGCCGCCGATCGCACACCAGGCGTAACGTGGTACCGGACGGATCTCACTCTGGCGCTGCCGAAGGATCAGGACACGTCTGTCGGGATCCAGATCAAGGATCCACCCGGGCGTCATTATCGCGCCATTCTGTACGTGAACGGTTGGATGATGGGTCAGTATGTGTCGGATGT
>Ga0105240_10011882_pt1 | contig 12082 bp, 11 predicted proteins | sample KBSC54metaG_FD_80426 | JGI IMG/M metagenome (GOLD analysis project Ga0105240, IMG submission 80426) | Corn rhizosphere microbial communities from Kellogg Biological Station, Michigan, USA - KBS C5-4 metaG | ecosystem: Host-associated > Plants > Roots > Rhizosphere > Soil | place: Michigan, USA...
CGAGGCGCTTCGCCTCGTTCGCGATCACCTCGGCGGCATCCCCGACGTAGACGTGCGTGTGGTACGGGATGCGCTGCCGGTCGAGGATGTCGCGGGCGGGCTTCAGGGCGATATTTCCGCGCTCGCGGTGGTAGTCCTCGCGAAGCGTGCGGCGCACCATCCGCGCGACCCGCATCGAGAGCGGCCGGCGAACGTTGAGGAGGTGGATCGCGATGTCCGGATTGCGCGCGTACTCCTCGGCCACGCGGTGCACGGCGTGGTGGGAGTTCGCGAGGTCGCTCACGGGAACCAGGACGACGTTCATGGAGCCTCCGTTGCTGGGGTGCGAGGGATGGGACGCGAGCTGCGCGAGCCGCGCGTGGATGCGGGACTCGAGGTGGCGGTGGTTGCGCAGGAACCCCGCCCAGAGGACGCCCGCCACGACCACGAGGTAGAGCGCGAAGCGCACGGCCGGATGGCCCGTCGCTTCCTCCGCGAGCGGTTCCTCCAGGATCATCTTCGCCGCCGTCCACAGGAGCACCGCCGCCCCCACGTAGACGATGGACGGATGGCGCTCGACCCATTTCAGGAGCCAGCGCGAGCCCCAGATCACGATCGGGATGCTCGTGATGAGCCCCAGCACCACGAGCGTGAAGCTCCCGTGCGCGGCGCCGGCGACGCCCAGCACGTTGTCCACGCCCATCACCATGTCGGCCACCACGATCGTGCGCACCGCCCCCCAGATGCCGCGCGAGCGGGCGGCGAGGTTCATCTCGTCGCCTTGTTCCGGCAGCAGCAGCTTGTAGCCGATCCAGATCAGCGCGACGCCGCCCACGAAGAGGAGGCCGGGAATCTCGAGGAGCCAGACCACGCCGAGGGTCATCGCGCAGCGCACGACCACCGCGCCCAGCGTCCCCAGCGCGATCGCGCGGCGCTGCAGGCGCACGGGGACGTTGCGGGCGGCCAACGCGATCACGATCGCGTTGTCGCCCGAGAGCATGAGGTTGATGAGGACGATCGCGGCGAACGAGCCGAGGAAGGCGAGGAGGGCATCCATGGCCCCGATTGTGGCGGCCCGCCCGCGGCCCGGCATCGAGGATCGCGATGGCGGCATCGCGTTTCGCGATGGCCTTGCGCGGCCGCCCGATCCGCGGTAAAAAGGAGTCGCGTACCCGTTCGCGGGGACGTTCCCTTTCAAAGGGGAGTAGCTTTAGCGACCGCTTCGTCAAGACGGGCTTCGGCCCCGGAGCGGCCGGCAAACCGGGCGTGGCGCCCGGTTCGTTAGCGAGACCTTTGAGCTGACGAACCGTTGGAGCCGCCATGAGCCGACCGCGATTTCGCCCCTTTTTCCGCCACGGATTGCTGCCCCAGCTGATCGCCTTCGAGGCGTGCCTGCGCCTGGGCGGCGTCACGCGCGCGGCCCGCGAGCTCTGCCTCGCCCAGCCCACCGTCTCGGGCCTCATCCGGAAGCTCTCGGAGACCGTGGGCGAGCCGATCCTCGTGGCGAAGGGCGGCCGCGTGGAGCTTACCGCCGCCGGCCGCGACGTGGCGTTCCTCTGCGAGGGCATCTTCGAGTCGCTCGAGCGCTTCGAGGAGCGCCGCAGCGGCGTGCGGAAACAATTTGACGCAAATGGAGGCGTAATCGGCTCCGCGGCCGGTCCTCCGCGTTTCCCGTTGGCGCGTTGAAGGGATAGCATGGGCCTCCCGGAGATGCCGTCATGAAGATCCTCGCCCGCCTCGCCGTCTCGACCTGCATGGCGCTCGCCGCGGCCGCCGCGCACGCGCAGTCGTACGAGGAGGCCTCGGCCGCCCCCTATTCCGCCGCGCAGGGCGCCTACACGGAGGAGGATCTCGACCGGATGCTCGCGCCCATCGCGCTCTATCCGGACGAGCTCCTCTCGCAGGTCCTCATGGCGGCGACCTATCCCCTGGAGGTGGTGCAGGCCGCGCGCTGGTCGCGCGCGCACCCGGACGCGCAGGGCGAGGAGGCCGTGGCCGCGGTGGACGGCGAGGATTGGGACCCGAGCGTGAAGTCGCTCGTCGCCTTCCCGAACGTGCTCGACATGATGAACCAGGAGCTCGACTGGACGCAGCGCCTGGGAGAAGCGTTCCTCGCGCAGGAGGCGGACGTCATGCAGAGCGTCCAGAAGCTCCGCCGCGCCGCCTACGACGAGGGCAACCTCGCGTCGAGCGACGAGCTGGTCGTGTCGCGCGACGGCTCGGACATCGCGCTCGATTCCCCGTCGCCGGAGTCGATCTACGTGCCGTACTACGACCCGCGCGTGGTCTACGGCCCGTGGTGGTGGCCCAACGCGGCGCCGGTGTACTGGGCGCCCTGGCCCGGCTACTTCGTGGGCGGCTTCGGCTTCGCGTGGAGCGTCCCGATCGTGGTGGGCACCAACTTCTTCTTCGGCGACTTCGACTGGCGCCGGCACCACGTGCGCGTGGGCGACACGCGGCCCTTCTACTTCCACGACCGCAACCACCGGCCGATCTTCGTGCGCAACCACGAGTGGCGCCACGATCCCCACCATCGCCGCGACGTGCCGTACCGCAATCCGCTCGTGCGGCGCGATTTCGCGAGCCCCTCCGCGGGGAACGCGCGGCGCGACGAGCGCCTGAGGAACCGCCCGCAGCAGGTCGAGCGCGCGCCGCAGCCCGCGAACGCGAACCCGATGGCGCGCAACCTGCGGAACGACCGCGCGCCGAGCGTGCAGCCCAATCCGATGTCCCGCGCGGCGCAGCCGCAGGGCTTCTTCCCGCCGCAGCCGCAACCGCAGCCCTTACCGCAGCGCTCGGCGGAGCCGCGCGCCTTCGTCCCGAATGGCGGAATGCGCGCGCCGAGGTACGTGCCCCAGGCGCCGCAGCCGGCGCAACCGCCGGTCGCGCGGCAGCCGCTCGCGCGTCCGCAGGGGGTCGTGCCGCAGCAGGCCCCGCATCCGCAAGTCGTCGTGCCGCAGGTGCCGCAGAACGCGCTCGCGCGCCCGCAGGCGCGCCCGGCGCCCGCGCAGGCGCAGGAGCGGCCGGCCCCGCCGGAAGGCCGCGGCGATCGGCGTTAGTATCTCCCGCTCGGCGGAACGCACCGCACCGAGGTAAGCCGTTCCCCGCGCGTGGCGGCGCGGGCTTCGGAACCTTCGCCCGCGGCCCGCCGTCTGAGAGCTTGCGGGAACCAACAAGAAGCCCCCTGGAATCCAATGGAGCCGCGCCCCGGAACCGCCTTTCCCCTCGAAGTCACGCCGCGCCTCCCGCAGGAGCTCGCGCGACTGGAGGAGCTCGCGAACAACCTCTGGTTCAGCTGGGATCGCAACACGCGCTCCCTCTTCGCGCGCCTGGACCCGGTCCTGTGGGACGCGGTCGGGCACAACCCGAAGGCGCTCCTCAAGGCGGTGGACCAGCGGCGCCTCGCCGAAGCCGCGCACGATCCGGCTTTCCTCCACGATTTCGACCGCACGCTCGCCACCTACGACGCCTACCACGGCCGCGGGCCCGCGAGCGAGTCGCCGCCCGCGCTGAAGGAGGGCGAGCTGGTCGCCTACTTCTGCGCCGAGTTCGGTTTCCACGAGAGCCTGCCCATCTACTCCGGGGGCCTGGGGATCCTCGCGGGCGACCACTGCAAGACCGCGAGCGACATGGCGATCCCCTTCGTCGCCGTGGGCCTGCTCTATCGCCAGGGCTACTTCACGCAGGCGATCGACGCCGAGGGCAACCAGCACGCGGCCTACTCGGACAACGACTTCGGTGACCTTCCGATCACGCCCATCCAGCGCGACGGGAAGGACGTCGAGATCACCGTCTCCTTCGGCGACCATCCCGTGCACGTGAAGCTCTGGCAGGCGCGCGTGGGGCGCGTGACGCTCTACCTCCTGGACACGGACCTCGAATCGAACCGGCCGGAGGATCGCGCGACGGCGCACCGGCTCTACGGCGGGGACCGGACGACCCGCATCCAGCAGGAGATCGTGCTGGGCGTGGGCGGCGTGCGGGCGCTCGCGGCGCTGGGCGTGAGGCCCACGACGTGGCACATCAACGAGGGCCACGCCGCGTTCCTGGTGCTCGAGCGCGTGCGCGGCCTCATGAAGGAGGGGCTCGATCTTCCCGCCGCGATGGAAGCCGTGGCCTCGAACACGATCTTCACCACGCACACGGCGGTCGCGGCCGGCCACGACCACTTCGCGCCGGACATGGTGGTGCGCTACTTCTCGGGCTTCTGCCGCGAGCTGGGCCTCGATCCCGGCGAGCTCCTCGCGCTCGGGGGCACGCCCCGGAACGGCGACTTCAACATGACGGCGTTGGCCGCCCGCGGCTCGCGCTTCGTGAACGGCGTCTCCCGCATCCACGGCGACGTCTCGGCATTGATCCTGGGCGAGCTCTGGCCGCAGGTGCCGGAGCAGGAGAACCCGGTCACGTACATCACGAACGGCGTCCACTTCCCGAGCTTCCTCGCGCCCGAGTGGGCGGACGCGTTCGACCGCTTCCTGGGGAGCGGCTGGAGCCGGCACCTCGACGATCCGGAAGCGCTCGCGCGCGTGATCGACCTCCCGGACCACATCTTCTGGAGCATCCGCCAGCACCTGAAGGCGCGGATGCTGACACTCGTGCAGGAGCGCGTGCGCGAGCAGCACTTCCGCAACCAGGGGAGCGAGGCGCACGTCGACCGGCTCCTCAAGTTCTGCGACCCCGCGAACCCGAACGTCCTCACCATCGGCTTCGCGCGCCGCTTCGCGACCTACAAGCGCTCCACGCTCCTCTTCGAGAAGCTCGACTGGCTGAGGGACATCGTCGCCGGCTCGGAGGAGCCCGTGGTCTTCATCTTCGCCGGGAAGGCGCACCCGGCGGACGAGCCGGGACGGGCCATGATCCGGCGCGTGAACGAGGTCGCGTGGATGCGCGAGTTCGAGGGGCGCGTCCTCTTCGTCGAGGGCTACGACCTGCGCCTCGCGCGGCGCTTGGTTTCCGGCGTCGACGTGTGGTTGAACAACCCGATCTTCCCGATGGAAGCCTCGGGCACCTCCGGCATGAAGGCGGGCTTCAACGGCGTCATCAACCTCTCCGTGCTGGACGGCTGGTGGGGCGAGGGCTACCGCGGCGACAACGGCTGGGCGATCAAGCCCGCCTCCGAGACGCTGGCCGACGAGCGCCGCAACAACGAGGAGAGCCGCTCGCTCTACGAGCTCCTGCAGGACCGCGTGATCCCGCTCTACTACGAGCGCGGGGCGCTCGGCTTCTCGCCGGAGTGGGTGAAGATGGCCAAGCGCTCGATCATGACGCTCTTGCCGCGATTCAACAGCCATCGCATGGTGGGCGAGTACCTGCACCGCTTCTACGTCCCGGCCACCGAGCGCCACCACCGCTTCGTCGAGAACCGCTACGCGCTCGCCAGGGACCTCGCGCAGTGGAAGCACCGCATCCGGGAGGCGTGGGGGAAGGTGTCGCTGCGGGTGGCGGAGCCGCCCGGCCGCCACGCGAGCTTCGGCGACAAGGTGCGCTTCACCGTGATGGTGCAGCTCGACGGCCTGGAGCCCGGCGACGTCGCGGTGGAGCTCCTGGTGGGCGAGGCGATCCGCGAGCTTCGCTCGCGCCGTCCCACGGAGAGCTTCCTCCTCCATCCCGAGGGCCCGCGCGAGGCTTCGGGGGAGCAGCGCTACGCGCTCGAGCTCTCGCCGGAGCTCTGCGGGAAGCTCGAGCTTCGCATCCGCGCGTATCCGCGCCACGCGGCGCTCTCGCATCCCTTCGAGATGGGGCTCATGAAGTGGGCCTGAGGCCCTCGAAGATGCGGATGTACGCCCGGGCCGCCGGGCCCCAGCCGAAGTCGCGCGTCATCCCCTGCACCTGCATGCGCCGCCAGCGGACGGGATCGCGATAGGCGGCGATCGCGCGGCGCACGCCCACCACGAGCGAGGCGACCGTGGGCTCCGGGATGAGGAAGCCGGTCGCGTCCGGCGATTCGCTCCCGGCGTCGACCACGGTGTCGATGAGCCCGCCCGTGGCGTTCACGACCGGCGGCGTCCCGTAGCGCTGGCTGTACATCTGGTTCATGCCGCAGGGCTCGAAGCGCGAGGGCATGAGGAAGATGTCCGCGCCCGCCTCCATGAGGTGCGCGAGCGGCTCGTCGAAGCCCACGAAGACCGAGACCGAGTCGCGCCGCCGGGCCTGCGCGATCTGCAGCTGGTTCACCATGTCCTTGTCGCCGGTGCCCACGATCGCCACCTGCGCGGGGAGCGCCACCAGCTCCGGGATCGCCTCCGCGAGCACGTCCATGCCCTTCTGGTGCGTGATGCGCGAGACCACGCCCAGGAGCGGCACGTCGTCCGGGCCGCCCAGGTGGAAGCGCTTCTTGAGGAGCCGCTTGTTGGCGAGCTTCCGCTCGAGCGTGAGGATGCCGTACCGGCTCGCGAGGTTCGGGTCCGACTGCGGGTTCCAGAGCGCGGTGTCGATGCCGTTCAGGACGCCGTGGAGCGAGGCGCTCCGGGGCTCGAGGACACCCTCCAGCCCGAAGCCCAGCTCCGGCGTCTGGATCTCGCGCGCGTAGGTGGGGCTCACGGTCGTCACCGCGTCCGCGTAGACGATGCCCGCCTTGAGGAAGGACGCGCGGCCGTGGAACTCCAGCCCTCCGGTGCCGCGCGCGTCTTCCGGAAGTGCCAGGCCTTCCAGCCGGTGATAGGGGAAGAGGCCCTGGAACGCCAGGTTGTGGATGGTGGTGACGCTCGCGGCGCGCGGGGCGGGCTCCTCGCGCAGGTAGAGCGGCGCCAGCGCCGCCGGCCAGTCGTGGCAGTGGACCACGTCCGGGCGCCAGGCGAGCGGGCTTTTCGCGCCGCCCAGGATCGCCGCCGCCTTCGACAGAACGCCGAAGCGGATCGCGTTGTCTTCCCAGTCCTCCCCGTCGTCGGCCTGGTAGGGGCTCCCGCCGCGCGCGTAGAGCCCCGGGCAGTCGACGAGGATGAGCGGGACGGTGTCCGTGAGGCGCGCTTCGAGGAGGCGCACGGCGTGGCCCAGCAGCTCGAGCTTCGCGATCTCGCGCGCGCCCGGCGTACGCTCGAGGACCGCGGTGTAGGCGGGCAGCAGCACGCGCACGTCGACGCCGCAGGCCGCGAGGGCGGGCGGGAGCGCGCCGCTCACGTCGCCCAGGCCCCCCGTCTTCACGAGCGGAGCGCATTCGGGGGTGACGAAGAGTACCGTGAGCGAGGAGGGCGGGGAATGCGGAGGAGACAAGAGTGATCCTGGCCGGCGACGTCGGAGCGACCAAGATTCTGCTGGAAGTCGGGGAATCGCGCACGGGGCGATGGGAGCCCGCGCTCTCGCGGCGGTTCGCGACCGAGGGAGCGGCAAATTTTGCCGCGGTCCTGGAGTCGTTCCTCGAGGAGTGGCGCGGGACGCGGCCCGGCGCCGGCGTGCGCATCACCTCGGCGGCCTTCGGCGTCGCGGGACCGGCCACCGGCAACCGCGTGAAGATGACCAACCGGCCCCTGGTCGTGGACGGCGACGCGATCTCGGAGCGCTTTCGCATCCCCCACGTGCGGGTGGTGAACGACCTCGTGGCCTCCGCGCACGGCATCGCGTGGATCCCGCCGCGGCAGTGCGTGACGATCCAGCCCGGCCGGGCGGCCGAAGCCGAGCCGCGGGTGGTGCTGGGCGTGGGCACGGGGCTCGGCATCTCCTATCTATTGCCGGTGGAGGGGCGGCTCCGGGAGCTGGCGGGCGAGGGCGGCCACGCGGGCTTTGCGCCCGCGACGCGCGAGCAGGCGGAGCTCTGGCGGGCGATCTTCGACGCAGAAGGGCGCGTTTCGGCGGAGATGATCCTCTCCGGACGGGGCCTCGCGACCGTCTACGAGTTCCTGGAGGGGAAGAAGATCCACCCCGTGACCCTCAAGTCCCGCCTTCCGGAGAAGATCTCGCAGGCGGCGCTCGACGGCTCGGACGCGCTCTCCAGCGCGGCGCTCGACCTCTTCGTGGAGTGCCTGGGCGCGGTCGCCGGCGACCACGCGCTCTCGGCGATGGCGCGCGGCGGCGTCTATCTCACCGGCGGAATCGTGGCGAAAGTCCTCCCGCGCATCCAGTCCGCGCGCTTCCGCGAGGCGTTCTGCGCCAAATCCCCGCACTCGGCCGCGCTCATGCGCATCCCGGTGCGCGCGATCACGTCGGAGCGCGTGGGCGTCCTCGGGGCGGCGCTCCTCGCCACGCCGTAGCCGCCTTCCGATACTCCTGCAGGAAACATGTTCCCCTCGCGTCAGCGGATCGAACCAATAGGCAAAACGAGTTGTCATTCCTTCGAACCGCGCGATTCGCCGCGGGCGCACACGCAACAGGCGGCACGGCAAGACGAGGGGGAGACGAAAATGACGGTACTCGAGGAGAGGGTTCGGGCCACGCCGCGCACGACGACCCGTGGCGCCGACACGAGGTTCACCGCGCTCGCGGTGAAGAACACGGTGGCGATGGTCCTGGCGGGAGGGCGCGGCACGCGCCTGAAGCACCTCACGGACTGGCGCGCGAAACCCTCGGTGTCGTTCGGCGGCAAGTTCCGCATCGTCGACTTCACGCTCTCCAACTGCATCAACTCGGGCATCCGGCGGATCGACGTCTGCACGCAGTACAAGGCCCACAGCCTGATCCGCCACATCCAGCGCGGCTGGAATTTCCTCGATACGCGCTTCGACGAGTTCGTCGAGGTGCTTCCCGCGCAGCAGCGGATCGGCGACGACTGGTACCAGGGCACGGCGGACGCGGTCTACCAGAACCTCGACATCCTCCGCCGCCAGGATCCGAAGCTCGTGCTGGTGCTCGCCGGCGACCACGTCTACAAGATGGACTACCGCACGATGATCGAGGATCACCTCGCGAGCGGCTCCAGGGTGACGGTCGCGTGCATCTCGATGCCGGTCGAGGAAGCGTCCAGCTTCGGCGTGATGAAGGTCGATGCGCAGGGCCGCATCGTCGCGTTCCAGGAGAAGCCCGCGGTGCCCTTCACGATGCCCGGGCGGCCGGACCGCGTGCTGGCGAGCATGGGCGTGTACGTCTTCGACGCGGCGTTCCTGTACGAGCAGCTCCTCAACGACGCGCGCGACCGCGACTCCTGCCACGACTTCGGGAAGAACGTGATCCCGCGCCTCGTGCGCGACGGCGTGGCCGTGCACGCGCACGACTTCAACGAGAGCTGCGTGAACATGACCAACGGGAGCCCGTACTGGCGCGACGTGGGCACCGTGGACGCGTACTACGAGGCCAACATCGACCTCACGAAGGTCGTGCCGGAGCTCAACCTCTACGACCAGACGTGGCCCGTCTTCACGTGCCAGGAGCAGGTGCCGCCGGCGAAGTTCGTGTTCGACGAGGACGAGCGGCGCGGAAGCGCGGTGGATTCGATCGTCTCCGGCGGCTGCATCGTGAGCGGCTCGACCGTGAAGCGGTCACTGCTTTCGAACAACGTCGTCCTCTACGACAACTGCGAGATCGAGGACTCGGTGATCCTGCCCAACGCCGAGATCGGACCGCGCGCGACGGTGAAGAACGCGATCGTCGACAAGCTCTGCCGGATCCCGGAGGGCATGCGGATCGGCGTGGACCTCGAGCGCGACCGCAGGCGCTTCCACGTGACGGAGAAGGGACGCGTCCTCGTGGTGCCCGAGATGCTCGGGCAGGGCGTGCACAGGCTCGCGTGAGGCCCTTGCCTCCCGCCGCGGGAAGGCTCAGCGCTTCTGGAGCGTGCGCGGCTCGCCCGTGGGCAGGATCGGCCGCGGCAGCTCGTCGCTCCTCGTAGCGGCCGCCATGAAGAACGAGAGCATCTGCCGGTGGAGATGCGGCTTCTCGCCATGCAAGCCGCCCTCGCAGAAAGCTTCGGCGAGGCGCTCGCTCCAATAGTGCAGGTCATCGGTGTCGCGAATGCGGGTGGGGCGGCATTCTTCGGGAATCAGCGCGAGGTCGCCGTGGAACCAGCTTGCAAGATATTCCCGGGAGAGCTCCAACAATTCCAGCTGCGATCGTACGAGACCGATCTTCTGGATCCAATCGATCAATTCAAATCTCCCTGCTGTTGCTCGAGGGCGATGGTTTCGCCCTTCCTCTTTTGTACGCCCATCTGTCCGATGCGTCTGTAGGAAACGCCCTACGATGCCTGTCGTTTTATGTCTACAGGAAGAGCGTCAGCGTTTCCACACCGCGCGGACGAGGTTCTCGTCGCGGCTGTAGCGAAGCTTGAGGTCGCCCTTGTACGCTTCGTGCACCGCTTCCGCGATGCCGCGCGCGAGGTGCGAATCGGTCGTGGTGACCGTGAGGCCCTCGCGCGTGTCCTGGATGTCCATGATGCGCTGCAGCGGCCGGCGCTCCTTCTCGTTCTTCGCGTGGTTCTCGATGAGATGCAGGATCTCGTCGCGGTGCTCGTCGAGGAAATCGCCCTTCAACGTCACGTAGCCCGCGGGGAAATGGTCGTGGATGCGCTGGCACGCGGGGCACAGGTGCTCGTACGAATCCGCGGGCGCCTTGTCCCACGACCATCGCCCCTCGTTGTAGCTCGCCTTGCATTGCGGGCAGCGCGTGGGCTCCGGCGGCTTCGCGGCCGCGCGATAGGGATCGTCCTCGTCGTTGGCGCTGCGCAGTCCCGCGTCGTGCTTGGGCAGGAACGGGACGCTCGCGCGTCGGTTACTCATGGTCATGGCGTCGCCTCGTCTCCACGCTCGGGGGCGTGGTGCTTCACCTCGCCGCGCTTCTTCTCGATGTCCTCCTCGAGCTGGCGGTAGACCGCCTCGAACGCCTCGTGCACGGCGACGTACGCGTCCTCGTGCTCCTTCTGGCTCGCGACGATCTCGCGGCCCGGCACGTGCAGGTCGATCCGCACCTCGAAGTGGTTCCCCTTGGACTTCTTGCGGTCCCGCTCGTCGACGATCACGTGGCAGCGCGTGATCTTCGGGTGGAAGTCCTCGAGCTTCGCCGCATAGCCGGAGATCCGGGCGTCCATGGCGGCCGAGTGCTGCATGCCGCGGTAGGTGATTGTGGGTTCGATCATGGTCTTTCCTTAGGACAGCGCCGCGGGGCCGTCGGCTCGCGGGCGAAGCGGTGCCGCGTGGGGGAGTCCGAACGGACCCCCGGGACCGACACCCGGCTGTCTTGCCGGGGGCCTACAGTCGAGCCGCATTCGACCCCGGAATCCCCGGATTCGTTTCACCAGATAAAAACGAACAACAATCACGCCCCCTTCTCGGCGGGGGCGGTGTCTCACCCCTCCAAAGGCCCCTCGCGGGCCTTTTTTCGCGCTTTTGTCCCCACCCTTATCCACAGCCTATCCACAATCTCTACGCCGGTAACCCACCGGAAAGCCCAACATATTGGGGTCGGGACCTTGACCGCCGTCACGGGGTTGTAGCAAAGTGTCCTCCGTCGAGGCCATCTGGGAGGCGCCCCATGGGACTGCAAAGCCACATGAGCATGCTGGAGGACCTCAAGCGCGCGGCCTGGGGGCGGACGAGCCCCGTTTCCAGGCAGGGAAACGCCTGGGAATTCCGGAAGGACTGCCTCGGAAACCTGGTCCGGTACGCCGATTTCGGCAACCGGCATTCCCCCTTCGGATGGGAACTCGATTTCATCGTCCCCCGCACCCTGGGCGGCTCCAGCTCGCCGGAGAACCTGCAGGTCCTGCACTGGAAGGCCGGCGCCGCCCGCCGCGAGTCGCTGCCTCCAGGCCTCGTGAGCCGCACCAACGCCGCCGCAACGGCGGAGTACTGATCCGGCACGTCGTTCCCGCGCAGGCGGGAATCCATCAACAAAAAGTGGCGCACGAGTAGCGCCAGGCATGGAAGGAGACCGCCAGTGTTGAGCTTCGAAGACGACACCCCCATCGCGCCCATGGTCGGGTTGCAGATCGCCAAGCCCGCGCCGCAACCGCAACGTGCTCCCACGCCCTTGCACGAGGACCGGGCCGAGGGACGCGCTCCCTCTCCGTTGGAAGAGGGCCGGGGTGAGGGTGCATTCACGAGGGTGCGCGCCGAAGACAAGCGCGTCATCAACGCGAAGACCGACGTCAACCAGCTGGTGCCGTTCAAGTACAAGTGGGCCTGGGACAAGTACCTGTCGGGCTGCGCGAACCACTGGATGCCGCAGGAAGTGAACATGAACC
>Ga0105240_10011883_pt1 | contig 12080 bp, 9 predicted proteins | sample KBSC54metaG_FD_80426 | JGI IMG/M metagenome (GOLD analysis project Ga0105240, IMG submission 80426) | Corn rhizosphere microbial communities from Kellogg Biological Station, Michigan, USA - KBS C5-4 metaG | ecosystem: Host-associated > Plants > Roots > Rhizosphere > Soil | place: Michigan, USA...
AGGCTGACGGAGAGGGGCTCGACGGCGCGGACGTCACCAAGTTTGCCGAGGGCCCCGGCGGCGGCGGCCTGCACACCGAGGTCGGTGTCGTGGAGGCTGGCGAGCAACGGGGTGACGGCACGGACATCGCCCAATTTTCCGAGCGAGATGGCGGCGGCATTACGCTCCGCAGCATCGGTGGATTGGAGGCAGGTGATGAGGGGGCCGACGGCCTGGACATCGTTCAATTTGCCGAGGGCCTCGATGGCGAACTTGCGGACGATGGGATCCTTGTCCTGAAGGCACTCGACCAAGGGGCCGCCGGCACGGGGATCGCCGAGTTTGCCGAGATTCTCGACGGCAGTGGCGCGGGCGATGGCCTGGGGACTTTTCAAGGCGTCGAGGTCGGCCTGGAGATCGTCGGCGCGCAGGGCCGACGCGCACGCGAAGAGAAGCAAAACGCAGAACCAGCCGAAGAGGTTGGATTTCATAAGCGGAGCCATGCGGCGAATCCTCAAAGGAATAAACCGGGGCGGGATTTAAAAGTTGCGGAGGGGAGTAAAACGGGAGCCGACGCGGCTTAGTTTTCGTCGAGCGCAGTGCGCAGGATACTGAGCAAGGCGGTGGCGGTATAAGGTTTGACGAGAAGATGTTTCACGCCGGCGGCGGTGGCGGCATGGACGGTTGAATTCACACCGGTGGCCGCGATGATCTTGATCGTAGGATCCATACGCTTGAGGGAATGGATCGTGGCGGCGCCGTCCATGATGGGCATCATCATGTCGGTGAGAACGAGAGCGATTTCGTTTTGATGAGTGGCGTAAACAGCGACGGCCTGCGCACCGTCCGTGGCAGTCAAAACCTGGTAACCGAATTTACGGAGCGTCTGGCTGGTGATGGTGAGGATGGCGGGTTCATCATCGACAAGCAGGATGGTCTCGCCCTTTCCCGGCGGAAGGTTGAGTTGCGTGGTTTTTTGCCTGAACTCCCCGGCAGCAAGATCGCTCACAGGCAGGTAGAGCTTGAACGCGGTGCCTTTGCCGAGCTTACTTTCGACCTCGATCATACCCTGGTGACTGGCGATGATGGCCGCGGCGGTGGAAAGGCCCAGGCCGGTGCCCTTGCCGTTTTCCTTGGTGGTGAAAAAAGGCTCGAAAATGCGGTCGAGAATTTCCGGAGCAATACCGGAACCGACGTCGGTAACGGTGAGAAGTACATAACGACCCGGCCTGGCCTTGGGGTTCATCGCGGCGTACTGTGCATCGAGGGAACAATTTTCAACATTGACGGTAAGGGTGCCGCCATGTGGCATGGCGTCCCGGGCGTTGACGCAAAGGTTGAGGAGGATCTGATGAATCTGGGTGGGATCACCCAGGACGGTCCAAATATCCTTCGGGATGGAAAACTGCAAGCGGATGTCCTTGGGGAAGGTGTCCTTGATGATTTTCTCGAGGTCGCGCAGAAGATGCTTGAGCTGGACCTCGATGCGTTCTCCGTCCATGCCGCGGGAGAAGGAAAGGACCTGGCGGACGATGTCGGCCCCGCGTTGGGCGCTGATCTCAATGGTCTCAAGAATTTTCCGTGCCTCCGGATTTTCGGACGTGGCCTTGAGAATATCGATGGACATCAAGATCGGGGCCAGGATGTTGTTGAGGTCGTGGGCAATGCCGCCAGCGAGGATGCCGATGCTTTCCATGCGCTGGGCCCGGAAGAACTGGGCTTCCAGTTTTTTCTTCGCGGTGATGTCGGTATTGATCACAAGAGCAGAAACGGGCCTGCCTTCATGGTCGCGAATGAGGGTCCGGCGGGACTGGACGACGATTTCGCGGCGGTCCTTGGTGAGCTGGGTGATTTCGCCGAACCATGTGCCGTTGCGGGTGACTTCAGTCTGGATCACCTCGGATTGTTTATACGAGCCGTAGAGTTTTTCGGTGACATCCCGGCCCATGATTTCCTCGCGTGTCCAGCCATACAACCGTTCAGCGCCGTGGTTCCAAAAGAGGACTTTTCGATCAAGATCGAGTTCCACGATGGCGTCCTGGGCGTTGTCGAGGAGCGCGGCCTGATGGGCGATCCGGGCGTCGGCGCGCTTTCGTCCGGTGATGTCACGGGCGATGCCCTGAAGGTAGACCTCGCCATCCAGCTCGAGTCGATTGAGCGTGATATCGGTGCAGACGTGAGTCCCGTCGGCGCGGAGATGGGTCCATTCGTAAGACTGGGGTTCCCCGGCAAGGACGCGCTGCATGAGTTCCAAGCCCTTCTCGTGCGAATCACGACCGTCGGGCTGGAAGGCGGGAGAAATGGAGGAGGGCAACTTGCCGATGATCTGTTCCCGGGTCATGCCCAGGAGTTTCAGGCCCGTGGCGTTGCAGTCGACGACGTGGCGATCATGGATCAGGAAAATCGAATCCTTGGCACCGTCAAAGATGCCGCGGAATTTGGCTTCACTGGCGCGCAACTCATTTTCCATTTTCTTGCGGCTGGTGATGTCATGCTTAACGGCAACGTAGTGGTTGATTTGGCCATCGCTCTCCTTCACCGGAGTAATGGTCATTTCCTCGTGATATAAAGTTCCATCCTTGCGGCGATTGATCATTTCGCCCTGCCACACTTTCCCGGAGGAAATGGAGCTCCAGAGATCGTGATAGAAATTTTCGTCGTGGTGCCCCGATTTGAGCAGGCGGGGATTCTGGCCGCGGGCCTCGGCGAGCGTGTAGCCGGTGTACTTGGTGAAGGCGGGATTGGCCCACTCGATGACCCCGGTGCGGTCCGTGATGACGATTGCATTGGCGGCCGCCTCGAGGGCGCTGCTTTGCAAGCGGAGATGGGCCTCCGTTTCCTTGGGGGCGGTGATGTTTTCGAAGAGAGCGGTAAAGTGCTCCTTTTCGGTGCTATAGATGGAAATGGAGAACCAACCCTTCAGTGGAGCGATAAAGGTCTCACATTTTTCCGGTATCCCGGTGAGGGCGACGCGACCGTAAAGGTCGAAGAGTTCGGGGTTGCTTTCGCGGACGCCGGGAATGACCTCGCTCGCTTTTTTTCCGATGACGTCCTGCAAGCCGGTTAATTTTTCAAACGACTTGTTTACTTCCAGGTAGATGAAGTCCTGCGGGCGGTTGTCCGCAAAAAGCATCCGGCAGCAGGCGTAGCCCTCGAGCATGTTTTCGAAGAGAGAGCGGCAATGCGAGTTGGTCTGCGCGAACATCCGCTCGGCCTGCTTCCGCCGGGAAATATCCCGGACCACCTTGGAGGCACCGACAATGACGCCAGCGGAGTCCTTGATAGGAGAAGCAGTTACTGAAACATCGATCAGCCGACCGTTCTTGGTCTGGCGCCTGGTCTCGAAGTGACTTACCCGCTGGCCACATTTGATCTGATCGAGAATGTCCGCTTCCTCAGCCAGCCAGTCAGGAGGAATGAGGCGGGTGATGGGTTGGCCGATGATCTCATCCGAGGTGTAGCCGAAAAGGGTTGCGGCGCCATGGTTCCAACTGGTGATGGTACCATCCAGGTCCTCGCCGATGATCGCGTCGTCGGAAAAGTTGACGATGGCGGCGGTTTGGAGGGCAGCCAGCTCCGCCAATTTATTCGCGGTGACATCGAAATGCATGACCAGGGCGCCAAGAATGGGCTGTCCGCTCACGGGGGCGACGAGCAGGCGGAACCAGCGCTGCCCAGTCGGCGAATCGCAGGAATAGTCGATGGTGAAGTTGGGAGCTTCGCCGCTGAGGACGCCGCGAATGCCGATGGCGACGGCATGCGCTTCGCCGGAGCCCGCGCCGCACGCGCGTTCGCAAATATCGAGATAGTTGAGGCCAACGTTAAAATCGGAACCTTGGAGATGGTTCTTCACGGCGAACCTTCGCCAGGCTTCGTTGACGAGGAGGATCACCCCGACCGGGTCGAGGAGGGCGACATGGCCGGGGAGCGAATTGACGAGGTCCATGGTGGGCCACAGGTCCGCAAGGGGCCTTGGAGGAGCAGCGGCCGGTGCTTTCATTACCTCTTTAGGCTACAAGGAGAAGGCAAGGCCAGCTTAACACGCGTTGGCTAATAGTAGCGGGATCTTGGCTTGATGAACGGGGCGGTGAACACGCATGACGTCGTAAAAGCCGTCGAAGTATGTCCGGGTCTTGCGGCATGGTCCTTTCCGTGGGAGTGAAGAACGGAATCTGCTGCCTAGAGCAACAGGCGAGCAAGCAATCAGGTGGACTGGAGGTACCTGGCACCGAAAGTGCGATGGCGTCCGGGCAGGAGGCGTCCATCGGGAGAAACAAAGGGAGCGATGGAATGGCGAAGGGTGTTTCCGGGTTGCCAGGAGGCTTCCAGAGACCAACATCTCAGGGGATTTTGCAGGCCGAGTTCGCCGCTTTCGAGCAACAAGGAGACCATTTCCACGGCGTTACGACCGAACCGCGCGTTGTCGTGCAGCAGGCCGGAAAACCGGAGGCCGTTGAAGGTTTTTGCCAGGGCATTGACGGAGAAGAGCGAGATATCGGTGGGCACCTTGAGGCCCATTTCGGTCAACCATGTCATGATGGTCTCGCGATCATGGATAAAGATGACATCGGGCCGATGACGCTCGATCCAGCGAACAAAGGCCTTTTGATTCCAAGGTTCGGAAGTGGTGAAGAGGGGGATTTTTTGGCGCTCCTTTTGCCGCAATTGGCTGAGGAGATAGGGCGCATGGTAAATTCCCCGATAATGGATATTCATGGGCTCGATGGCCATGCCGATGCGGCGAAAGCCGACTTTCTTGAGCAGGTGGAGGGCCTCGACGACATTGGCGAAAAGGCCGTCCTCGATGCGATGGAGTTCGCGCGGGTACCAAAGGGTGCGACCGATTTCGACCCCGGCGAATTTTTCCCAGGAAAAGGCAAGGCGGGGACGCTGGGTCCTGGGGAAGACAATAAGGCCGCGGACGCCCTGATGGTGGAGGGAATGACTGAGTCTGCGCTGCTCGGAGGGGCGACTGGAGACGACGTGGGACTGGAGCAGATAGCCCATGGTGCGGGCTTGCTGGAGGGCACCGGCATGAATTTCCTTTTGGTAGTCGGGGCCAGTCTCGGTGGGCCACTCGAGGATGAAGCCGAGGGTCTCCCGGTAACATGAGCCGTGGGGTTGGCGGGCGAGACTGAGGGCCTTGGAGAAGAGGGGATTGGGTTGGTACTTGATGGCTGCGGCTGCCTGGCGAACTTTTTCACGGGTGGCGGGAGCGACACGTCCGACGCCACGGAGCGCGAGGGAAACGGTCGAAATACTCAGGCCGAGCTGACGCGCGAGGGTCCGGATGGAGGACATGCCGCATGGAAGCAAAACGGGGCGGAAACGGCAAATCGGATTTGCACAACTGTTCGACACCGCGACCATTGTACGGGTCGCGCAGGAAGGGCATCAATTCCCTCCATGAACGCAACGAAACAAGGCCTTAAATTGAGGGCGTTCCTCATCATGACCGGAGTGAGCGTGGCGTACGGGGACACCAGCGCATTGGTCAATCGGGGTTTCGAGGATGGGGCGTCGGAAACGGGTGCCGGGTTTAATGTGGGGCCAATGCCGGGAAGAGTGGACGTGCCCGGATGGTCGAATGTCGATATGGCGGTGATCGACACGAGTTCAGGCGTTGGAAACAGCAATCCCTCACTCGTGCATTCCGGAAGCTGGAGCGCTTTTTTTAATTCCCATGACCCGGGTGCCTATCAACTGACATCGTATGTCGTGCAGACCGGAGACCAGTTCACGTTGACGTGGTGGGCACAGTCGAATGGGTCCGGCGGCACCTTTCCGGACCGATCCTGAATCGCGCAAGAGACGGTCGCATCCTCCCATGAACTCTGCCGCGGTTTTCAGATCGCGAAGTCCGTTGGCGAAGGTTACAGGTTATGCGCCCAAAGACTTTCCGCATCTGACGGCGATCGCTTTTGAATTTGAGGAGGAAGACATGATTGTCCTGGGAACGGATGCTGATCCCGGCGGACTCATCTGGTTGCCGTCGATACCGAAGAATTCCGAACCCGTGGTTGTCGTGGGTTTGGAGCGGTCAGTGGGCCTGTACATGGGGCGGTTCAGTGGGATGAGCCGGCAGGAAAGTCCTCGCGAAATCCTGCAGATCGAATTTGTCGATCGGGAATGGCAAAGCGGTTTCACGATGCAGTTTCGGGCGACGTTCGGGGGAATTGAGATCTATCGCCTGGTCAAAATGGAACACCGCGCGTTTACGAGAAAGGAGCGGGCAGCACCTGCGCCGAGGCGGCGATCACGGAGGGCTCGCGCCACACGTGAGCGTAAGTGACGGTATATTCGGCCAGGTATTCAGGGAGCTCAAATGAGTCGATAAGGTATTGCGTGACGACCTTGCGACGGGCCGCCAGAACGGACTGGCCGGCGGTGGATTCCTCGGGGATCACCACGCCGCCGCGGCGCGATAGATAGTTGACGGGCTCCTGCCCATAAAAAAGACGAAAGGCCAGGGCGGAGGTGTCGTCCTCGGCGATCCAGGCGACGGTATAATTCAACTGTCCAGTCATCAGGATGCCGATCAGCCGTCCGGTGACGAGGTACGTGGCGAGTTTTTCGTTGTCCATGCGCGAGCTTAAGGAGAAGAGCTTCAGTCCGACATGGGGTGAAACCCTACGCTTGAAGGATGGACATGGGGCGGGCCTCAGGAACGACCGGCTTCGTTGATGGCGGCGATGGGGGCAGTGCCGTTGTCGAGGCCGAAGAAGCCGGAGTCAAGGCGGGGGGCGAGGTGGGGATTTTCCTGGGCGCGGCGGGTGAGGATGACGTCGTAGAGGCCGTCGAGGCGCTTGCGGATTTCGGGCGGAGCCATTTCGTCCGGGGTGAAGATGCGGAGATGGGGCGGTTGGTGGGGGACGAGTTCGGCGATGAAGGTGCGCTGGTTGGTGACGAAGTACCAGGTGCGGCGGGCGCGGAGGCCGAGGTGGATGGGGTAAAACCAGAAGCTGAAGCCGACGATGATGAAGGGGAGGCTGAGGAGGGGAATGATGCGCCAGACGCCCTCAAAGGCGGAGGTGGCCTCGCTGATGCCGCCGGAGCCGCGGTACCAGAAGGCGCCGAGAACGGACCAGGTGACGCCGTAGGCGATGTTGGGGAGTCCGCGCATGATGAAGACGAAGGGGCGGGGCTGGCCGTGCCAGAGGAGTTTCTCGCCGGGCTGGAGGAGGGGGGCGAGTTGGGGGGGCATGGTGGGAGGGAAAAATTTTGACGGAATTAACGGAATTTTTGAGAAAGGGAGGTGTCGATACCTTCAGTTACCCGTTTGAGTTTTAGGATTCGATTTTGGGTACACAACCTCCCACGCTTTACCGGGTTTCAAGACAGTGATTTGATATATTCCTACCTTGCTATGATCAATCAGCTCCCAGATCGAGACCTGAACGACAGTTTTGTCATCCAAGAAAAATCGACATTGCGCTTGGCCAGCTCCACCTTTTTCGTCGTCTGGATTACCGAGAATTTTCTTTATTTCAGCTTCACCGTTCTTTGATGTTATTTGCTTAAGGAGCGGCAGGACGACACTTGCCTTCCGGGAAGGCAGCTTTGGGACGTCCTCGGCTTCAAGGGATCCAGCGAGGATAAAAGCAACAAGAGCAGCAAAAAGGATTGCTCTCAGAGGCATACGATTAGTCAATCGCCATGCGCTTGTGGATGGCGAATTTATCGACGCGTTTGCGGAGGGTGGCGCGGGTGATGCCGAGGAGTTTGGCGGCCTGGACCTGGTTGCCGGAGGTCTCGGCGAGGGCGCGGACAATGAGTTCGCGTTCGGCGGCGTCGATGATCTTGAAGTGTTTGTCGTGGCGGGCGAATTCGAAAAGGGTCTCGACGGCCTTGGCGAGGGCGTCCTTGTCGGGTTCGGCGGCGGACTTCGCGGCGGTGGGGGACGAGGCGTCCGGAGAGGAGGGGACGAGGGTGGGAGTGGTTTCGCCGGAATTGGTGGTGCGCTGGCCGCGGCCGATTTCCTCGGGGAGATTGGCGAGGGTGATGGTGTTGCCGGTGGCGAGGACCATGGCGCGCTGGACGCAGTTTTCGAGTTCGCGGACGTTGCCGGGCCAGGTGTAGCGCTGGATGGCGGCGAGGGCGTCGGTGGCGATCTGGCTGGGGCCGGTCGGGTGCTTGAGACGGAACTTGTTGATGAAGTAGGCGACGAGGACGGGGAGATCGGTGGAGCGCTCGCGCAGCGGCGGGAGATTCACGCGGACGACGTTGAGGCGGTAGAAGAGGTCCTCGCGGAATTCCTTGCGCTGGACGGCCTGCCAGAGGTCCTTGTTGGTGGCGGCGATGATGCGGACATCGGTCTTGATGGACTGGTTGTTGCCGACGCGGGAGATTTCGCCTTCCTGCAGCACGCGCAGGATCTTGGTCTGCGTGGTCATGGGCATGTCGCCGATTTCGTCGAGGAAGAGAGTGCCGCCGTCGCATTGCTCGAACTTGCCGATGCGCTGCGCGAGCGCCCCGGTGAACGCGCCTTTCTCGTGGCCGAAGAGTTCGCTCTCGAGGAGGTTCTCGGGGATGGCGGCGCAATTGATGGCGATGAAGGGCTTGTTGAGGCGCGCGCCGTTCTGGTAGATGGCGCGGGCGATGAGTTCCTTGCCGGTGCCGCTCTCGCCGGTGATGAGAATGGTGGTGCTGGTGGGCGCGACCTGGCCGATGAGCTTGTAGACCTGCTGCATCGCGGAGGAATTGCCGACGATGGTCTGGCGGATTTCGTCGGCGTTGAGCTTGGTGGGGAAGGCGACGATCTGCTTCATCGCGCGCGCGGCGCCGAGGGCCTCGAAGAGGAGTTCCTTGAGCTGCGGGATGTCGAAGGGCTTGAGGACGTAGTCGTAGGCACCGAGCTTCATCGCCTCGATGGCGGTCTGCGACGTGCCGTAGGCGGTCATCATGATGACGACCTGCTTGGGATTGAGCAGGCGGAGTTCCTTCAGCGTATCGAGGCCGTTTTTCTGGCCCATGCGGATGTCCATGACGATGAGATCGGGCGTGGACTTGCGGGCCATGCGGAGACCTTCGTCGCCGGACTCGGCGCTCTCGATGTCGAGGGGCTCCTTCTCGAGGAGGCGGCGGAAGGAGTAGTGGACGTCCTTTTCGTCGTCGATGATGAGGACTTTCTGGCGCGCATCACCTGAGGCGGGAGGCTGAGGGGATTTGTCGGCGGAGGATGCCATGAGGAAGAAGTTAGAGGGGACGGCCGACGGCGGTGATGAACGGTGTTAGTTCTTTGACCAGCTTTTCGTAAAGAGAAAAATCGACCTGCTGCTGGCCATCGCTCCAGGCCTCGGCGGGGTTGGGATGGACCTCGATGAGGAGACCATCGGCGTTGAGGGCGACCGCGGCCTTGCAGAGCTCGAGGACGAGGTCGGCGCGACCGCAGCCCTGGCTGGGATCGAGGATGATGGGCAGGTGCGACTCCTTCTTGGCGATGGCGACGGCAGCGAGGTCGAGGGTGTTGCGGGTGTAGGTCTCGAAGGTGCGGATGCCGCGTTCGCAGAGGAGGACGTTGCCGTTGCCATTGGCGAGGGCGTACTCGGCGGCGAGGAGCCATTCCTCGATCTTCATGCTCATGCCGCGCTTGAGGAGGATGGTCTTGCCGCTGCGGGCGGCCTCGGTGATAAGGGAGAAATTCTGGCCGTTGCGCGCCCCGATCTGGAGGATGTCGGCGTAATTGGCGACGAGGTCGACGTCGCGCTCGGAGAGGACTTCGGTGACGATGCCGAGATCGTATTCCTTGGAGGCCATCGCGAGCATCTTGAGGCCTTCCTTGGCGAGGCCCTGGAATTCGTAGGGCGAGGTGCGGGGCTTGTAGGCGCCGCCGCGGAGGAAGGTCGCGCCCTGGGCCTTGACGGCCTTGGCGGTGGACATGAGCTGCTCCTCGCTTTCAACGGAGCAGGGGCCGGCCATGTAACAGAATTTTTTGCCCTGGCCGATTTCCTGGCCGTGGACCTTGACGATGGTGTCGCCGCCTTTCTTGGCTTCGCGGCTGACCAGCTTGTAGCGCTTCTGGATGCGGTGGACGTTCTCGACTTGGGGCCAGGAGGAGAGGGTCTCCAGGGACTGGTGGGTATTCTCATCGCCGATCGCGGCGATCACGGTCTGGATCTTGCCGTAGATGGGGCGCGGTTCGTAGCCGAGCTTGGCCACCTCGGCGATGACTTTCTCGACTTCAACCGGATCAAGGTTGGGCTTTAGAACGACGATCATAATGGTGCCCGCAGCCGATGGCAGGGGAAGAGAATAAACCTAGGTTCTCGGGAGCGTGGAAGCAATGGGAAAGTCCGTGGCGGGCCAAGGCGGCTATTCCACAAAATGGAGGATGCCGGGGGAAATCGGGCCGTCGGGCTGCTGCTGCTTGGGGGCGAGCCGCCAATGGGCGGTTGGCGGAGGCGAATTGGGCTGCAACGCGCCGAGGGTAAAAGTGAGGGTCTGTTGCGCCTGCTGATCGGTGGGCGCATAGACGATGAACGAGACATTGGCCAGGGCCTTGACCTTGGTATCGGCGGGCAATTTCACGATCCAGGCCCGGCAATTGAGGGTAGGTTTCTCAAGCTGGCGCAACCGCTGGAGGATGGGGCTGACCAACGAGGCGGCGGTGGAGCTTTTTTCGGCGACGGGCCGCTCGAGATCGAGGGCGGCGAGGAAATGGGTGCGGGCCTGGGCGTGGTTTTCCCGGTGGGCCTCAAGGCGTCCGAGGCCGAAATGGGCCTCGGGAAAATGGCCGTGGGTGAGGGCGTGCTGGAAAAAGTCGGTGGCCCGTTGATCGTGGCGAGCAGTTTCGCACAAGTGACCGAGCTGCACAAATTTCTCGGGGCCGCCGGTATTCTGGGCGATGACGTCCATCCATTGTTCGGCGATGGGAAAATTCCGCTGGGACAGGCAAAGCGTGGCCATGGCGACGGTCAGTTCCGCATCGACCATGGCTTCCTCGGCGAGGTGCTGGAGGTGCTCGTGGGCCTCGCGGAGGAAGCCGCCCTGAAGGAGCAAATCGACGAGGAGCTTGGTGTAGGTCCTGTCCGCGGGCTGGAGTTCGTGGGCCTTGCGCGCACTGGAGATGGCGCTGAATAATTTGCCACGCCGATTTTGCGTGATGGCGAGGAGCGACAGGACGGTGGGCTCGGCCGGCTTGGCGCTGCGGGCCTGCTCCAGGAAAATCTCGGCGTAGGCCCAGTCGCCAATGAGAGCGAGGGCCCAGCCCGCGCCCCAGGCGGTGGAGGCCCCCTTCATGGCAGTGTTTTGCCGGACGAAGCGCAGGGCGGCACCGACCTGCTGGCCTTGATTCAGGGCGGCCCCGGCGATGGCCAGGGCGAGATGACCTGGGATCGATTTCTTTTCCTGCTCGAGACAGAACCGCGCGGCGATGTGGGCGCGGACGTAATCGCAGGTGGCGAGGGCGTCGTAGCCCTGTTGCACGAAATAGGCAGCACGGCGTTTGCCTGCCTTGACCTGTCCGCCGCTGGCGCGCAGTTCCTTTTCGATGGAATCGACGCGCTCCTTGTCCACATTGATCTTCTCATTGGCTACCGCCTTGATCTGCGCATAGGCGGGTACAGGCAGGGCGATTTTTTCCCGGAAGCGGCTCATCACCACAAGGGTGACGCCGAGGGGGATGGCGGCGGCGCAGAGGGCGATGGCGAGCGCGGGCATCTCGCCACCTAGGGCGATGAGCAAACCTCCGGCGCCCACGATGACGAGGAGGCCGCCGACTCCGGCGAGTGGGCCGACGTTGCGGTTGGTGCGGGTCTTCTTGGCCAGGATATTCAGGCGCTTGCTGTCCTGCTGCTCCTGCGAGGCGAGCTCCTTTTGAATCATTTCCACGAGGTCGGCGGCCACTTTGTCCGGGGCGGAGAGGAGCTCGAGCGCAGGCGCCGAGGGCCCGCAGGTCTGGTCGGGGAACCGGGTGAGGGCGGCGAGGCGGTCGTGGAGGGATGGATGGGTGGAATAGGGATTGAGCAGGCCAGCTTCGATCTCGGCTTCGGAGCGGGCGTTGACGGCAGCCATTTCGCGGACGAGCCATTCGCCGAAGCTTTCGCCGGACTCGAGCTGGGCGATGCGATCGCGCAGGGGGATGCGGGAGGCGACCCGCTCCA
>Ga0105240_10011884_pt1 | contig 12079 bp, 14 predicted proteins | sample KBSC54metaG_FD_80426 | JGI IMG/M metagenome (GOLD analysis project Ga0105240, IMG submission 80426) | Corn rhizosphere microbial communities from Kellogg Biological Station, Michigan, USA - KBS C5-4 metaG | ecosystem: Host-associated > Plants > Roots > Rhizosphere > Soil | place: Michigan, USA...
ACGCGGTCGGCCCCGCCGAATCCTCTTCAGGATCTGGGGAGCTTTGGCCGCCAAAGCCGCCGGAAGGTCCGCTTCGAAGTGCAGCTCAGGCATGCGATACAGCTGGAGTCGTTCCGTTAACTCACGCTTTAAGAATGGCTTAGCATGATTAATCCCCGCCAGGGTCTCTTCCTGCTCGTGGGGCGTTCCATGTAGCGAGATGCGGATGTGAGCTTGGCGAAAATCAGGCGAAATAAGCACTTCCGTGATAGAAGCGCTGCCCACCCGCGGGTCGGCCAGCTCGTAACCGATCAGCTCTTCCAGCTCTTCCCGGAGGCTTTCGGCCACGCGCTCATGCCGATGGGGGTCCACGTCTTCAGGATACAATACGTTCGTGAAAACAGCCGTTTTTTTGCTGCTGGTCTCGGCAACTTGGATTGCTGCCCAGCCGCTGCGTGTGTACTCCGAGTTTGCCAAAATCGACGCTACAGGACGAGTAACGGCGCCTGCGGAGCCGCGCGAGATTCTCTCCCCCGCGATCGCCCGCAACGCGTTCTCGTCGTTCCAGGTCGTCGTGGACGTGCCGCGTGGCACGCCCTATCAGCTCTACGTCGCACAAAACCCGGAGAATGCGGTTCAAGTGACTCTCTATCGCGAAAACGGCGACAAGCTTGAGCGAGTCGAGCAACCTGTGAGCGGCAACAGCACCCAAGTGTTCTGGATGGATTTGTGGACCGCCCGTGACGCTCCCGTCCAGCGGATCAAAGTTGAACCGCAGTTGCACGTGAACAATGATTGGGTGATCTATCCAATAGAGGCGCGCGTGATGAGCGCGACGGTGAGTGACGGCGTGAAGTCACCCGTCACTCTCGACCAGCTTTTATGCGGAGGCCTCACACCTTCGGCTTCGCCTGAGGTTCGGCGCATGCACATCCGCAACGCTCAGCAGGACGTCGCTTTAGCATCAGCGGCGCCGGAGGAAGACCTTCGTAGGCTGGGGGTCGGAACCTGCGATGCTCCGCTGTCGAACGATCCAGAGTTGTACCTGCGCGTCCGCGACTATTTGCTTCGCCTGCGTTAGACTGAAGAAGCTAACTCGCGTGGAGAGATGGCCGAGTGGCTGAAGGCGCACGCTTGGAAAGCGTGTTTAGGGGAAACTCTAACCAGGGTTCGAATCCCTGTCTCTCCGCCAAAAATTTCTATCTATCGTAAGCAAGTAGATAGAACTCGATACATCTAAATTTCCACTCGTCAAGACTTTCAAATCTGTTAACGCCGCTGTTGAAACGGTGCGTGGAACCAGATCAAGATGTATCGGATGCACAGTGCAGCGTGCGTCCACGGTTACAAAGCAACCCCTTTACCAAGGCCAAACCAAATTCCCGGATTGCTCCTGCCCCATTGGTGGCCGTGGTTATCTTCGCAATGAACTCAAACCAGAAGACCGGCGAAGGTGCCCGCACGTAGGGGTGTAATGTGATGAAAGTCTATCGAAGACTGTTCGTTACATCGCTCACAGGTAGGGTTTAGTGCAAGCGGTCTCAGTCGGACTCACGCCACGCTTTTGATAGAGAGCCTGTTTGTCCGGGACGTGATATATACGGTCGTGCTGGCCACTATGGTGCATACACCTGCCCTTGTGTACAGCCTCTTCAGGGCAGCATGAGCTGGCTACAGTAACGGTGACGCACGCATAGTATTTACAGAAGGTAGACTGTTTGGCATGGGCACTAACTGGGTTGCACCCGACATCACCGTCGAACAGTATGACGATTCGAGGCGACTAGAAGTGTTCCATAGCCGCACGAAGCAATGGATACTTGCACACGCAATCAAGGTTTCAAACGATAAAGATGGTGGGATACCATCGCTTATCATCGCTACCTCAGTATTCGAACCAATCGGCGCTATTCGTTTGTCTGACAAAGGCAATCGGGAAAGGCGCTTTATGGCGGGGTTCGGCTACGTGTTTCCTAAGTGGTCAGGTATTTCCAAACTCATGTATAACAACTTACGTGGGGGTCTCTTTCACGAAGGCTTCATAGCCAGGGGCTTGCTTATAACTGACCTTGAGGAACCAATCGTCCAGCAGAACGAGACTATCCAGGTAGACCCCAAGCGTTTTGTGCAGGCGGTTAGTGAGCGGTTCGATGAGTTCTGCAATGCGATCAAAAACAACGAGGACGATCTTCAATCCAAGTTTTGTGCCTATTGGAAACCCCAGGCTGAAGGCTACAATTATTCGCAAGGTGAACGGAAACCGGTGATTGACTTTACGACTGCGGTCAGCACCGGTGCGGTAGACACTTACTATAGGTCGGCGGCGATGCCACCGAACACGACGATTAATCCCAGGACCAAATCCAGGTAGCTTGCGCTGGCCAAGAACACCATCATGAAAACTAACGGGCGATGTTGCATCTTTCAGCCTTTCGATAAAGGCCCTTACGACAAGCGATGTGATGACACGCTCGTCCCAGCGATAGAGGCTGCGGGTCTCGAAGCGTACCGGGTGGATAGAGACCGAGGGGCGGTTATCCCCGTTGAAACCCTACACCAAGAAATCAGGTCGGCAACGATCTGTCTAGCGGACATCTCATCCCTGAATCCCAACGTGATGTATGAACTTGGTTTCGCTATCGCAAGCCAAAAAGATGTCGTGATTATCTGTGCTGCGTCGTATGCGGGTCGATTCCCTTTCGATATCCAACACCGAGGCATTATTCAATATGCGTCGGACTCTGCGAGTGATTTCGAGAATTTGAAAAACGAAATCACGGCCAAAATAGTGGCGTTGGTGAGCAAGCAAAAAGCGAGACAGGACATAGCCGCTATTTCCCCGGTTCCGAGTACACACGGCTTGCAGCCCCACGAATTGGCTGCGCTCGCTTTTGTGGTCGCTAACACCGACGCTCTTACGGGTGTTTCGACGCATACAATGAACTCGGATATGGAGAATGCCGGTTATACAAAAGCCGCAACCCGATTAGCTCTGATGCGTCTCACCCGACTTGGATACATCGAGGCTTATCAGGAAACGGAGGAATATAACCAGACGTGGACTGCTTATCGCATTCTTTCTGCCGGTGAGGATTGGCTGTTGGCAAACGTCGATGAGTTACAGTTACGCATACAGGTAAGACCAAGGCCAACGGCAAAAACCGTTGCCGCTCCAGCGTCAGAAGGCATCGGTGATGATGATGTACCGTTCTAAGCTAGTTGACCGAATCGTCTTTTTTGCGGCGATCGTGTCAAGAGCCTAGTCAAGAGCGCTCCAGATCAACTGTCGAGATGCCTGTTAAGGTCTGTTAGGATGGCTGAAAACCGCTATCCTTGCGCTACAACACGTTGAAAACATTCAAAGCCGAATCGTCAACAAGCGAATCCCTGTCTCTCCGCCATACCGCGCCCCTGACCCCGACAGCGTCGTCACCAAGCAACGTTATTCATTTCGCTGCGGGACCTTTCCCCGGCGTTGGAGCCGACTCCAGCACCTGCAAGAAGAGATTGTCCATACCGCGTAGGATCACCGCGCGGTTCCGACCCAAATTCACCGGCTCTCCGCCCGCCGATACAACCGTGGCCCCCGCTGCCATTAGAGCCTTCACCACCGCGTCGAAATCGCCGACGCGAAGCCGCAGCACGCCCGACCCCGGATCGTGAATCGCCGAGTGCACCGGCTTCCGGTCGACATACATGGGGTTCCCAAAGTCCACCGGAAATGCATCTCCCGGAACCTGTAGCCTCGCCGATCCCCGTGCCGTTATGCCGCCCGTAAACCCCAGCGCTTCCCGATAAAACTGCGTCGTCTTGTCGGGATCCTCCACAGTCACCCCTAGCCTCACCTTTGGGTCGTCAGCAGCAGCCCCGACGGGGGAAGCGCCCTTGCGGAGCTGTTGCAGCTGTACGAAAATCCCATCCGGATCGCGCACCATCACGGAGCTGTTGCGGCTCGCACCGATCCACTCCAACCCCTTAATCCGATGCAGCCGAGTCTCGGTCGCCTCCAGATCCTGCACCACCAAACTCAACGTGATCGCGCCTGGGTCAAAAAACCGAGGCTGCACCGGTGTCGAATTCAAGCCCTGAAACTCGACGATCTCCACGGCCATGTCCGAGTCAGGAATCTTAAAACTCGCCACCCGGCTCTGCGCGCCCGGAGCGTCGTACAAGCTCGAAACCACCGCATTCGCCGAAAACGCGCGTGGCCCCGGAGCGCCGGTCATCTCCAGTCCAAGCGCATCGTGGTAAAACTCGATCGATTTATCCAGATTCGCCACCACGTGGATAAAATTCCCCACCCCCAACACGCCCTGCCCCATCAGCATGGTGGATGTGAAAAAAAACGCAGCGACGATTAGTCTTTTCATAGCGCTTCCTGCTGCTTTCTCGCCCCAGTATACTGCCGACATCAGCTGCTAGGCCGACATCTGCACTTCCCTCCACGAGCAAAAGCCGGTAGGGATCCATAGGAGTGGTTATTGCCCCGTGGCAGCAGAGGTCTTGCTTGAAGTTTTGTGGAAATCCGCGGTTTTTGACTCTAGGACGCTCTCCGGATCAGTGCGGTCGCCGTCGCCGAGGATTCATTCCGTTCCTGAATCTCGCGCACGCGTGACGTACGCACGATGCCTCTTTCAGGATGAAAAAATTCCATCCTCATATCGCGCCCGATAAAACGAATTTTGAGCATGGGCGTTCCCCACGTCGAGCCATGAAAGTTAACTAAAACCGGTTCGGGGCATATTTCCGGATGACCTGAAATCAAGACCTCTCCATCGCCGCGATGCTCGATCCGGTATAAATTGTTCGACGTCTGGACGTCCAGAACCGCGCCCACCGGAAGCTCGTCCAGAGATACGCCACCCTCGATCTCGGACTGACAAATCGCGCGATTAATCGCCTCATCGAAGTTCGGATGAGGCCGAAAAGGCTCGGTTAGTGGCAACATGTTCATAGCCGTCTCTCACTCTCTCGCTGGATGAGCTGCATTTCGGCGACCAAATGACACACATTGATTTCGCAAGACTTAGCTCCGCTGACTCTAAGTTTGGTCCCAAAGGATCGGGACATTTCGCGCTACGCCACGCTAATTCAAGGTAGAGGTTTCAGCTCTGGTTGCACCCCGGCGCCGAGAGGATACCGATCGACGTTGAGTAACATAGAGACCAGCTGGTAGTAGCCCATGACTGAGATCAGGTCCACCACGCCGCGCTCTCCCACGGCTTTGACCGCCGTCTGAAACGTGGCGTCGCTGACTTGTTTGGTCCGCAGCAGCTCGGTTCCGAAAGTGTAGATAGCGTCCTCGTCGGGCTGCATTTTTACGGGACGCTTGCCCGCCGCAATAGCGTCGACGATCGCGGGGTCGAGTCCCGCGGCTAGCGCCGCTCGCTTGTGCGCGTTCCACTCGAACTGCGCGGTCCAATAGCGCGCCGTAACGATAATGCCGAGCTCGTTCAGCTTCGGCGGCAGCGACGAATGAAAGCGCACGCCTGCGCCGAGCTTCTGGGCCAGATCGCCGATCTCGGGACTCCGCAGAAGAACGTTGAACGGTCCACCGGTACCGCGCCGTTCCCCAGCCAGAAGATTTTCGATCATGGTCTTCTGCGCGGGCGTCATCTGATCGTATTTGAGCGGCTTGAAACGGTCGCCTGCCAGGACGACGTCGCGAGGATTAGGCGCGGCTGCCTGCTGCGCGCCCAGAATCGTCGCCAGACCGATCAACGCTGGAATGGTGTAAGAACGCATGCTGTAGACATTATCACGACGCAACGCAAGTGTCAGGCGCGCCACTTGGACGCCGGGTGCCGGTCGACAAGCACGCTTAAATGCTGGAGAGCTCAGGCCGCAGACTAGCCTTCTACTAAGCGCCGGCCGCGTTCGAAAAGATCCGCGGCGTCATCCGCCATTTTGCGGCCTTTTTCAAACAGATCGCGGCCTTTGTCGATCGCCTCGCGGCTCACATCGGCGAAGGCTTCTTTTCCGTGCTTGGCCTTCTTGCTGATATAACGCCGGGTATCCCTGCCGGATTGCGGAGCGTAAAGTAATGCGACCGCAGCTCCGAGCGCAGCCCCCGTTAAAAACCATACGAGCCTATCTGTCTTTTCCATACCCTCATTCTACCGATCCCCAGACACGCCATGCTCCGCGCTATCCTCAGGGCATGCCACAGAATAAGAAGAGTGACGAGCGGAAAACGTCCCATGCGCTGGATTCGGTGATCGTGTTCGAAGGTTCGGGTACGACAGCCGAGATAGAGGCGCTTGGAATCCAAGCGGTGCTTGAAGCGGAGGGAATTCGTGTGGTGTTGGGAGGGGAGACCAGCTTCCCGAATCTGCCTTGGTCCGTGGGGGTGTCCAAGGTAGATGCTGCTCGCGCCCTGGAAGTGATCGCAGAAGCCAAGAAGGCTGGTCCTAAAGCCGCCGTTGAGGCGGAAGCCGAGCAGGAGCGCTCGAAGAACTAATCTTGTTCATACGATAGACTCGTATGATTTCATGACCGCGCAGCGTATCGGCATCCTGCATCCCGGAGAAATGGGCAGTGCGGTGGCCGCCACCGTCCGCAACAGCGGCCACGAAGTCTGGTGGGTCTCTGAAGGGCGCAGCCATCGTTCACGGGCGCGCGCCGAAAGCGCCGGATTGATCGACGCGGGCACGTTAGCGCATCTCTGTGAGAACTGCCCGGTGATTCTCAGTGTCTGCCCGCCCGAGTTTGCGGCCGATCTGGCCGATCGCGTCCTCGCGAACGGATTCCGCGGCACCTATCTTGACGCCAACGCGATTTCGCCCCCGCATAAACAAGCCATCGCGGCTCGGATGCAGGCCGGGGGCGTTCACTTCGTGGATGGAGGAATCGTCGGTCTGCCTCCGAAGGCCAAAGGCCAGACTCGCCTGTATCTCAGCGGTGAGCATGCGGAGTCCGTCGCTTGTGTCTTTGAAGCCGGGCCGCTCGATGCCGAGGTGATCGGCGCCGAAGTCGGCAAGGCGTCGGCGCTTAAGATGTGTTACGCGGCGCAGAACAAGGGATCGATTGCGTTGCTGGCCGCGGTGATGGGTGCGGCCGATCGCCTGGGAGTGCTCGAAGAGCTGCGGCGCGAATGGGCTCGCCCCGGTCGAACGATAGGGCCAAATGAGGGGCACGTTCTGCGTGCGGCGCCCAAAGCCTGGCGCTGGAGCGCGGAGATGCACGAGATCGCGTCGACCCTCGAAAATGCCGGGATGCCGCCGGAGTTCCATCAAGCCGCCGCGGAGATTTACGAAAAGCTCCGCGAGTTCAAGAACGCCAATCCCACAATCGAGGACGTACTTCAAAAACTGCGGGCTTCATGACCAACGCGGGCATTCCCAGCGTGACACGCTATCGAGTCGTTGCGGCGACCGTAGCGCTCGCCGGCGTAACCTATCTCGATCGAGTATGCGTGGGCGTACTGGCGCCCTCTATCATGGCGGATCTGCGCATTACGCCCATCCAGATGAGCTTCGTCTTCAGCGCCTTTACCGCTGCCTACGCGCTGTTCGAGATGCCGACGGCGTGGTGGGCGGACAGAATCGGCAGTCGCAGGGTTCTCACACGTATCGTCCTGTGGTGGTCGGCATTCACCACGCTCACAGCCGTCGCCACCAGCTACGCCGGTATGCTGGCGGTACGTTTCCTGTTCGGTGTGGGCGAAGCCGGAGCCTGGCCCAGCGCGGCGGGCGTATTCTCACGTTGGATCCCACTGCGCGAACGTGGGCGTGTACAAGGAGTCTTCTTCGCCGGCGCGCATTTGGCCGGTGGGCTGACGCCTGGATTAATCACGCTCATTGCTTTGTACCTGCCGTGGCGGATGGTCTTCGTCGCCTTGGGATTTGTAGGATTGGCCTGGGCAGCGTTCTGGCACCGGTGGTTTCGCGACGAACCGCGCGAGCATCCATCGGTGAATGCCGCTGAGGTCGATCTGATCGAGCAAACGCGCGGCCTGCCCTCGGCACAGCGGCATGGCGATTGGGAGGAAGTTTTTCGCATACCCAGTCTGCTGCCTCTCTGCCTTCAATACGTAGCCAACAGTTACGGATATTACTTCTTCATCACCTGGCTCCCGACGTATCTTGCCAAGGCTCGCGGCATGTCGTCGGCCGAGCTGGCGATTTTCTCAGGACTGCCGCTCACGTTGAGCGCCATCGCCGACGTGACCGGCGGATTCACTACCGACGCGCTGTGCCGGCGCATCGGCGTCCGCAATGGAATCCGCGGCATTGGGGTTGCGTCGTATATTTTGGCCGCGGCGGCGATGCTGACCGGCACACTGGCGTCCAGCCCACGCGTCGGCGGAACGCTGATCGCGATAGGCGGGGCGTTTTCGATGTTCACGCTCGCGCCGAGCTGGTCGACCGCTATCGGCCTCGGCGGCTCTAACACCGCGCTGCTGAGTTCGGTGATGAACACGTCGGGCCAAGTTGGCGCATTCTTCAGTCCGCTGGTGCTGGCGCTCATCGTGGATCGTACAGGCAATTGGAGCCTGCCTCTGCACGTGTTATCGGGCCTTTATCTTATGGCCGCAGTGTGCTGGTTGCTGATACGGCCCGAACGACAGGCGACCAGATCGCCTGTCCTACCCAATTGACTCCAGCACCGCTTCCGCGTGGCCTGCGACCTTCACCTTCGGGAACACAGTGGCGATCTTTCCTTGGGGATCCACCACGAACGTGGTCCGTTCGATGCCCATGTACTTGCGCCCGTACATGCTCTTTTCCTTCCACACCCCGTAGGCTTCGGCGATCTTATGATCGGGATCTGGAACGAATGTGTAGGGAAGGCCGTACTTTTCCGCGAAATTGGCCTGGGCGTCGGGCTTATCCGGCGAGAGCCCCACGATCTCAACGTTTTTCTTGGCGAACTTCTTCGAAGAATCGCGGAATTCGCAGGATTCTTTGGTGCATCCGGGCGTATCGGCCTTGGGGAAGAAGAATAGCACCACCGTCTTGCCCTTCAGTTTCGAGAGCTGGAAGGAACCTACCTTAATGTCCGGAGCCCGATCGCCTGTTTGGAGACTCATATGCGAAGATTGTAAACTAGAACGTATGAAGACGTCACTGTTTGCGTTGGGTGCGATGGGACTCCTGATGGCCGGGCAAGTGTTTGGGGCGGACGCGGCCAAGGGCAAGTCCAACTTCGAAGATAACTGCTCGGTCTGTCACAACTCGGATAGCACGGAGCGGAAAATGGGTCCCGGTCTGAAGGACTTGTTCAAGCACGATAAGCTCGCCAACGGCAAGGCTGTGAACGAAGCTAACGTAACAGGTATGATTAATGAAGGCGGAAACGGAATGCCTCCGTTTGCCGACACTCTCACCAAGGCGGAAAAAGACGATATCGTCGCCTTTCTGAAGACGCTCTAAGTTTGTCTGCGTAGTGGTCCCAAGCTGTCCCCATCGTCTAGCCCGGCCTAGGACATCGCCCTTTCACGGCGGTAACGGGGGTTCGAATCCCCCTGGGGACGCCAAACTTGTTTGTGTCCAGACCGGAGACATGGGTAGCCATAAACCGCCAAACCCCGCTCGCTGTTCGCGTCGGACCTGTAATTTCGGACCAACACGCACGCGCGCGTCATGAGGTCTCTCCGGAAGATGGGCAATAAAAAGGTGGGCGATAAAGATGAACCTCGCAGGTGTGGGGCTAAGATAGGGCGCGAAACCCCTTGACGGTCTAAAGTAGAAAGGGAAGAGATGGCCGTCCGGCGCAAGACAGGCGGGCCGGCAGTGGGAAGGCCAAAGAAATCCACGGCTGACGTTCAATTCTAACCAGAATGCTTTGATCTGTTCATCCGCGCGCCGATGATCAACGCAAGGCCGATGCCCATCAAGCCTACTGTCGATGGTTCTGGGGTGATGAACGTCCATGTGATTGTAGAGGCCAGAGTCCCCGATCCCGACAGGTTCAGCTGCGCGTATCCTGTTCCACTCACTGGGTCGTTCAAGACGAAGTGAGCCGGATCCGCAACGGTCGCCGCCTGCAAGACCCCAGTCATTGTGAACGGCACAATGAAAGGCCCAGGTCCATCCGCAGTGAACGATGTATTGAGGGTCATGACGGAGTTGATACCAAGTCCCTGTGCGTCGAAAATGAGCGCCGGGTAAAACGTTCCGCCAATCGTCGCTTGGCCCCCCGAACCGAAATCAGCCGCGCTCTCGGTTGAGGATAGGGTTACAAGGTCCCCAGGATGGATGGTTGGGCAGAACACGCAGGTAAGCAAGGTCTCAGCAGTTGGGGAGAACTGCACGGAGTAGTTTCCGCCAGCAGAAGAGATATTTACGTTCCAGGTAATAGGTTCGCCCAACCCGAGCGTGGTGATCGTCCCTGAATCGATCGTTCCGGCCAGCACTGGTGTAGCGATTGTCAGGAATTGTAGGAACCCACGCAGCATAAATCTTGTCCTCCTAATCGAATCTCAACCGATCTAGAGCAATCGCTGGTCCCAAACATAACACGCTCCAGCGCTCGGAATTGAGATTATCCCTGCGTAGAGCAGGTTGCTGATTGCAGACTTGCATTCGACGTGTCGCGCGCGCTCATGTAGAAGTGGATTGTTTATCCCTTGATTGCCACTAGTAAGAAGGGGCATTCCGCTCCCAAACGCCACGTTGGAGGAAGGCGGTCTCGCAAGATGTACGTCGGGAAGTCTTTATCCAAGATTGAGCCTTCTCCTCCTACCGGATCAGAGATGACGACGAGCCTTTATACGCAGGCGCTTCATGACCTGCGAGATCGTCTGCACAAGGAAACGAAGGAAAGCGGTTGGGAAGTATGGGTGTTTTTCATCAACGGAGAATTTAGATATTACCCACGGCTGCCAGGCTTGCAGCGCAGGGAGTCTAGGCGTAAGGTCACAGTTAGGCTCATGTTTAGGACGGCCCACTGCACTCCGCCGGTCACCGTCCCATGTTATCTGCTGTTCAGCGCGACCGCTGCTGCAAGCTGAACCAATTCCCGAGCGGGCTTTAAAGGAGAATTTTATGCTAACAAGTCGAGGATTTGGGCTGATCTTAACGGCGGCGTTGCTAATCATGCCGTCAGGGAAGCTTAATGCATCCGTCATTTTTAGCAATACGCTGACTAACGGCAGCAGCTGTGGTGGCCCGGGATGCATAAACGTATCTGGTTTAGGGACAGGTTTGGTGCGGCTAGGTGTTTCTGCAGAAGCTAGTAATCCTCCCTCCGGTTCTGTGGGCCCAACCGGAACGAACCAAGCGAATTTCCCTTTGTACACGCTCGGTCCTATCACTCCCGGGACACTGACGCTTTCCTGGTTCAGTGAATATGACGGAGATTTTTTCAACACGGGAAGCATCCAGGGTACCCTGTTCGATTTAGAAACCGGAAGTCCGGTTTCAGAGTTTACCTGGTCGTGCTCAAGAACGTGCAATGGCAACACCGTCTCACTGCCCTTCAATCTGGGAGTTCCGTTTTCTATATCGCTCGGGGCTTCGGCCAGTGCTTCGTCTCCCCCAAAGGGGAGTTGTTGCAGCGGCGCAGACGAATTTGCGGCTGTACAAATCACAATCGCGGGGGTTCCTGAACCGGCGGGCTTTATTCTGGGATTCTCGGGACTGCTGGGGATCGGTCTGGGGTTCGTAATCCGACGAGCGCGCTTGTAACCAGGAATGGAAGCCGTCAACCGCCAGGACAGATCGAAAAGAAGATGCTTGGCAACATATCCACGCTGGACTTAACAAAGTCATCCGAGTAGCTGGATATAGAGGCTGGCGACTTTACTCGGTTCAATCCATTATTGGCAGCCGGAAGAATCGGCTCAAGCTCTCATGGTTTCGCACCGACCGGGTATTAAGCATTCGAGTTCATCCGGTATCTGCTACGAGCTTTCATCGGACGGTTGCCGATTCATCAGCGGGTTCCAACTCGCCTACTAGTACGCCATACGATTAAAGCTCGCACCCATCGCGGCACAACTTTAAGCTAGAGGCCTTCAGGCCAACTGAAAAAAGAGCCAGATGCAGACGTAGGCCTATCTGAGCCGCGTTCCAGATACCCGTGAATGTTTAGTGCTCTTTATCGGGCTTGGACATAAAACGATAGCCGACGCCACGAACGGTCAGTACGTGACGCG
>Ga0105240_10011891_pt1 | contig 12076 bp, 13 predicted proteins | sample KBSC54metaG_FD_80426 | JGI IMG/M metagenome (GOLD analysis project Ga0105240, IMG submission 80426) | Corn rhizosphere microbial communities from Kellogg Biological Station, Michigan, USA - KBS C5-4 metaG | ecosystem: Host-associated > Plants > Roots > Rhizosphere > Soil | place: Michigan, USA...
GCATCAGGAAAAAAAGGAAGCCGCCACCAAATAACATAACTCCGGCTAGTACACCTGTTGACATAATATACGTGCGATAATGTTCTGCAGTATGTTTAATAAACAGGCGCAGAAAACGCTGTAATGAAAAATGCTTATTCATGGGTACCTCCATTGTTCAAAATTTCTAACAGCATTTTATTGCCGGTAACCACCCCATTAAATAAAAGTTCAAGATCAGTACGGCTGTATTTATTAGTGGTATTACGGGCTATAACGTAATGGCCCCTTAAAGTTTCCTCCGCATAAATTACATCTAAACCGGCAGTGTCGTCAAAAAAACCGAAAATCAATTTATCGCTTAATTCATCAACGGGGACATTGACCACAATACGCTCTTGATCAACCAGCAGTAATGTATCAATTAGATTGTCCAGATCTCTAACTTGATGCGTCGAGATCACAATACAGCGATCATCAGATACAGCAGAGGCTATGAGCTTACGAAACTGGATTTTAGAAGGGATATCTAAGCCGTTGGTAGGCTCGTCCATGATGAGGAGTCGGGTTCCGGTAGCTAAACCAAAAGCAATGACCGCCTTTTTTTGTTGACCATACGAAAGCTTATTCATTAGCCGGTTACGGTCTACCTCAAAAACCTGTAAAAAATGATAGAATTGTTCGCGGTTAAACTGGGGGTAGAAGCTTGCTGTATTTTTAACAAATTGTTCCGGGCTTAGCGCGGGTACATAAATATCTTCAGGGATAAAGTAAAGCTCTTGCAAAACATCTACTGAGCGTTGAGAGGTATCATGGCCCTCAAGTAAGCAAAATCCCGATGAGGGAAATACCAGCCCCGCAATACATTTGAGCAGAGTGGACTTACCTGAACCATTTTTGCCCAGTAGACCATAAATATGCCCTGGTTGCAGTTTAAGATCTATATTGCTCAATACCCTTTTGTCACGGTTATAAGCAAAATTAAGTTGATTAATTTGAACCATATTAGTGTATTAAGGTGATAATACACATCAAATATATTTATTCTTTTTATAGTTGCAATCATTTTTAAAAAGATTTTTTAATTCTTCATAATCATTACTTTTATGTCATACACGCTCACAGTAGAAAAATGCATTGACATGTAATAGATAATGGAAAACGAGTTGAGTGGACGTAAATAGAAGGTTTACCGAGAATGGTTTGAAAGATGTATTAATCGTATACTTAAGCCCTAAAAGAAAACTTTATTTCAACTCAGTGGTAACGCTGGTCTAATGTTAGAGGTAAATAATCATGTTATTATTTAAAGTGATAATATCAAATCAATAATAATAAATAGCCGGTGAGTGATCCTCCTAAAATAATAAAAGCACTATTCAGCTTTCGGAAACGAAAAAGTATGAGGGCACTGTTAATAGCTACCAAAATTTCACGCCAGTTATTAAGGCTATCCTTCCCAAGTTGGTAACAAACAAAAATAATAAGCGCGATAGAGGCGACATTGACTGCACTAAGGAATGTTCCAAATAGCTTTGAACCCCGCATTTTACTAACTAATGGGTTTAGAAATGCTACGAACAGAAAGGATGGAAAAAATATGCCAATAGTGGAAATAATGGCCCCGTATAATCCGTTGGCCTGATACCCGATAAATGTAACAGATGAAAATACTGGGCCTGGTGTAAATTGCCCAACTGCTATCGCATCTATTAACTGTTGATGAGAAATCACGCCTTTACTTACCAGTTCAACATCTAAAAAGGCAAACAATACGTAACCGCTGCCATACAATATTGCTCCTATCTTCAAAAAGGAAAAAAACAGGCTGATGTTTGCTGGACTGAAAAAGCGGCCATTTGTTGGTTGAAGGAGGGCAAGTGGCAGGAATGAATAAAGGGTATTATCCTTTCTAGAACGGATAGCGGCCAACCCCATTGCAACAACACCGGCACCAAAAAGTACGATAATCTGTGAGATACCAACAAAACAAAGAGCCAGGGAGATGACCCCTATAATGCCCAGCTCTGTACTTTGTAATGATTTTACAGCCAACGGATAAATTGCCGCGATGATCACCGCAATGATGGCCGGTTTTACACCATAAATAAAGGGTTGAACGGAAGGTAAATGCCCGTAGCTTTTATATAAGCAGGCAACGCCAAGTGTAATTAAAACGGCAGGTAGGATAAAACACAAACCACCAATAACCAACCCACGCCACCCGGCGCGTTCCTGCCCAACATGGATAGCCATTTCCGTACTATTTGGGCCGGGTATCAGATTTGTAGCACCTAGTAAATCAAGAAAATGCTGATCACTCATCCATTTGCGTTTCACCACAGCTTCATCGCGCATCATGGCAATATGTACAGCCGGGCCGCCAAAAGCGGTAAAGCCTAAGCGTAGAAAAAACAGGGCAACTTCCCTTAAATTTACCCGGCTGTATTTATTGGTATCCATTAATGTCAATAGTTAAATTTCTTTACTAAAGTACAGGGCATTAATGTGAAGTTGTTGTACTTAATTTAACAATTTAATCCTGATACCCGCATTTATAACCGCGCCCTCTAAAGGGGCATAAACATCTCGAAAATCGGGATTGGTGATGCTGCCGGTATAAATACTGCTCCATTTGGTTTGCCGCTGATTGGTTAGGTTTTCCGCATTGATGAAAATATCCAGGTGCTTCCACATTTTTTGAACCAGTAGACCAAATGTTATATAACCACGGCCTGTGGTGCCGTCACTCAGCAATTGAGGGCTTGTGTAAAAGCTTTCTGCACCGAAGCGAAAACTCCCTTCGATCTCGTAAGTCGAATCAAAGCTGAACAGGTTTTTGGGTGTTAACGGCTGCGTAGTTGTTGATCCGTTAAAAAACTGTTTAGTATCTGTATAGGTGTAGCCGAGGTAAAACACCAATTCGTCCATCACCAATTTAACATTGGTTTCCGCGCCTTTTGAGAGCAAATAACCCTGGGCATTGATAAATGCATTGTTTTGCAGTATCAGCGTGTGGTCGACCTTTGTTAAAAAGAAAAGTTGGTTAATATTGATAACAGCCTCATCACCAAGCGTACTGCGGTAGTTCAGATCGCCGTTAAGGCCGTAGGATTGCTCTGCTTGGGTGTTCCCTGTATTTAACGGCTGTATATGCTGGTAACCGTCCTGTTCACTTTCATCGTTAAACAAACTCGGCATTTTATAGCCCAATCCGCCGCCGAAACGGCTGCTCAGCTGATTGGTTAGCTTAAAAAGAGCATTTATTCTTGGCAGAAAAAATAGCCCCTTAGCGGGTTGGGCGGGTGCCGGTGTGTTACCATCCAGGCGAATGCCGCTTTCCACCGAGAACCAATTTGTCGCTTTATAGGTATTTTGTGCAAATACGCCTACAGCGTTTTGGTCATAACTGAGCCCGCTTTGCGGTGGCTGCGCTGCAAAATGATCGGTGATCAGGTTAACACCCGCTACCCAGGAGGCTTTTTCACCGCTCCTGACATAATTCAACTCGCTAAAAGACGATAGCTGTTTTCCTTTAAAGTCAAAGATCGGTTCCGCTAACTCCCGGTCAAAAAAACCAATGGTGTTTTTAAAGTTGAGGCTGCTTTCCTGATCAATTTTGTGAGTGAAAGATAATTGGGTTGAAAAACGAAATGTTTTATTCCTTTCAAAGTATTGATGGATATTATCAGCCTTACCGTCAATCACCTGCATATCTCCGCCCAGGCGGTTTTCAAAAGTGGTATTTACTCCCAGCCAGCCGGAAGTATGATCATCCATATAAAAGAACATTTTTGGGTTGACCGTAAACCTGTTGGTTTGCGGTATCGCGGAAAACCCGGTATTTCCGGGGTCATAAGCTCCATTGTAATTATAGGAGCCAAAAATGGTCGTACCAACATGCTGCCATTTCTGGCTGTAAAAAAGGCTGGCATCGGTGCCTTTTGCAGAAGTTCCGTTTAACAGCATGGTTAACTCCGGCTTGTTTTCAGGCACCTTGCTAATTAGGTTGACCAGCCCTGCAATTGCCCCGCCTCCGTAAAGCGTGGAGTTGGAACCTTTAATAAATTCAACTTGCCGCAAATCAAGCGGGCTAACCTGCAGTAAACTTAAATTACCGGAGAATCCGGCATACAGCGGCATGCCATCTTGTAATAACTGAGTATACCTGCTGTCTAAACCTTGTATCCTGAAACTGGCAGTTCCGCTGACCGCTGAGGTCTGCTGCACATGGATGCCAGTAGCTTCGCCCAGCAGCATTTTAATATCGCCGGGGCGCATAGTGCTTTTTTCGTCGAGTTCTTCCAAGGGTAAGGCTTCGATTCGGGTTGGGATGTCTCGCAGGTTTTGGTTGGTGCGCGTGGTTTGTACCTGCACTTCCGCCAGTTCATCCGTTGAAGGCTCCAAGGCGATTTTTGTAATTCCGGTCGCCATGTTTTGCGGGAAATTATAGACTTTTTCACTTGTTGTGAATCCGGTATAGCTAATTTCAATTTCAAATTTCCCGTTGGGAATATTTGTGATAACGATCACACCGCCGGTGTCGGTGGCAGCTGCTTTTTTAAGATCAGATATGGTGGCGGTCGCGCCTAAAAGCGCTGCCTTGGTTTGACTATTGATGACCTTCGCTCTAAAGGTATTCTGGGCCATTATCCAAAGAGATAACAGCATACAGGGTATGAGCATGAAAATTCTTTTCATGAAATAAATGACGACTTTAAATAAAATAGATAATAAACTGTTCTGGAATTTCAAGCAAGCGGGGGCCTGAACAGCTTATTTTTAAAGTCAGAAGTATTTGAAGCGACATGCGGCGGTGCATGTACGATAATATCATTGATGATAACCGGGATGCGTAACTGAACCGAATTTACGATGACAAAAAAAGGAAAAGGCTGGTGCTGGAACTGAACGCTATTGGATGCATTTTGTGGCTTGTCATGTGCGTTATGACCGAATATTTCTTTACCATGTAACAGGTAATCACCAATGAAATCAATGACGCCGAAATCTTCCGGTGTAGCAATCTTTGAATAATTCCGATACATCTCCGGTAAATCGCGGGTTAACGAAAAATCTCCTAACGGAAAAACAACACTTCCTGTTAAAATAAAACAGGCCATCGCCAGGATAATCAGTTTTTTTATCATTCCGTCCTAATTATCCACCGTTTATCATATCCGAAATAATCCCTTTACTATCTTTTCTCTCAGCAAGTAATACGCCTATCACGTGCACGGTGATAAATGCCAGCATGATATACATACCAAAATTATGCACATCTTTAACGGTATGCCGTATAGCTTTATAGGGTTCAAAAAAATCTTCAAAGGCAAGAAATAGTCCTGTTATTACCATCATCAGGAGCAATAGATAAAATACGGCATAGATAATTTTAACGGCAAGTTCATGCCGGGTTGCTTCCCGGCGTTTTTTTACACTCAGAAAATTATGCTGTGCGGTCTTTAATACCCTTATAAATTTTTGATCGGCGAGTTGAAAAAATTCTAAAATCATTCTGAATAATAATAACGCTGCGAGGCCATAACCGAAATAAACATGTACATCCCAAACATTATCACTTAGATCATGTGTGGCAGCTTTCACTTGCGCGTCGGTTACTACAGCGCCCGCTTTTTGTAAAGCTGATTTAATTACAGGTGCATCATTTCTTCCTTTTAAAATTGTGGCATTTAAAAGCACGGTCAGCAATGAACCGGTAATAACCAGCATATTCGTCCAGTGCCATAAACGTAGTGAGGATGAATATTTTTTGATGTGTCCCGGTTGTATGATATTCTTTTTTGTTGGCGTTATTACACTCATATCAATTAATTAAGTTCCTGCATTACTTTTTCCAACCATACTTTATTCGTTAAAAATAAAACTATCAGCCAATATTGAAGCAATGTTGAAGATAGAACCTTTATAAATAGCCCCAGCCATGCTTAAACTACAAAGTTGCTACAAAATGTTATCGTTATATTTAATAAAAAATAACAGTGAAACTTTTGATCGTTGAGGATGAGAAAGACCTCCGGGACAACATAGAATCTTATTTTACGGGCGAAGGAAATATTTGCGAAAGTTGCGGAGACCTTCACTCGGCAATGGATAAAGTATCTATATACAATTATGATTGTATTTTACTTGATCTGGGCTTGCCGGATGGCGAAGGCTTTGAACTATTAAAATATTTAAAATCAATTCATAAAAACGAAGGGGTTCTCATTCTTTCTGCCAGAAATGCCATAGATGACAAAGTAAGAGGATTAAATAATGGGGCTGATGATTACCTGATCAAGCCATTCCATCTATCCGAGTTGAAAGCCAGGGTAGAATCTATTTACCGCCGCAAAACCTTTAATGGCGACAAAGTTTTGAACTATGACCAAATTACTATTGATCTCGTCGGCAGGGAAGTTACCGTAAATAATAAACCCATCATTTTAACGCGTAAGGAATACGACCTGCTAATGTATTTCATCGCTAATAAAGGTAAACGGGTATCCCGTAACGCTATAGCCGAGCACTTATGGGGTGACGAGATAGACATGGCCGATAACTTTGATTTCATTTACACCCATATTAAAAACCTTCGCAAGAAAATAGCCGATATGACCGATAAGGATTATATCAAATCCATTTATGGAGTTGGCTACAAATTTTTATAATATATGAAATTAACCGCCCATTACAATAAGGCAGGCATTATTACGACTATATCCGTATTGCTGATTGGCGGACTTATATATTATATCGCTATCGGCTTCATTGCCAACAAGCAATTAGACCGGGACCTTACCGAAGAAATCGACGAGGTAAATCAATATATAGATTTACATCATCAGCTGCCCAAGCAGGTTGACTTTGATGAGGACCACACTACGTTTGAAAGTATAGGGACAAAGGTTCTTCCAAGAAGATACTTCGACACTCTTTTTTATGATATCGGCGAAAAAAGGGCGGAATCTGGTCGCGCTGTGGAAGGATCAATTCGTTTTAACAACGGCAATTATAAAGTGGTAATTTCAGAGTCAAAAGAAGCAACGGAATACCTGATCCAGTTGATCCTGACAATTACGGTACTGCTTGCCATCATTTTACTCAGTATCCTATTTTTAGTTAACCGTTTTGTTTTAACCGGTTTGTGGAAACCGTTTTATCAACTATTGACCCAGCTTAAGTCTTTTGATATTTCAGATAGATCCAAACTGATCGTCAGCCAATCTGAGGTAGATGAATTCAGGGAGTTGAATTCGGCGATCATGAATATGACGACCAAGGCGAAAAGTGATTTCCAAAACATAAAATCATTTACGGAAAATGCCTCACATGAAATGATGACCCCGCTGACCGTGGTCACCTCCAAATTGGATACTCTTATACAGGACGAGGATCTTAATAGTGAGCAACTAACGCAAATTACTAATATCTACACCTATATTAATAAAATGTCAAGACTTAATCAGGCCTTACTTTTATTGGTTAAGATTGATAATAACCTGATTAAAGATCATGAAGAGATCGACTTAAGCGAAGCGTTAAATGATAAGATCCTCCAATTCCAGGAATTGCTTAACGGTAAAAATCTGTCATTAACTCAAAATCTGGAACACAGAGATATTTCAACCAGCAGATACCTGATCGACATTTTATTAAACAATTTATTGAGCAACGCTATCCGCCACAACCCTGCCGGAGGTGAGATTGATATTATCTTAACCAACGGACAATTGGTCATAAAGAACACCGGGCAACCTGAAGCCTTGAATAGTGAGGCAATCTTCGACCGCTTTCATAAAGGGAAGCAATCTGAGGGGACCGGTATGGGTCTTACCCTGGTAAAGAACATTTGCGAGTATTATGATTTTGATATCAGATACGAGTATATCCATGAGCGCCACTGTTTCATCATTCAATTTTAAGCCGATATAACAATGAAAAAAATCTACTTCCTTTTTTTACTCTCCATTATTACTTTACAGCTCAAAGCCCAGGATAACTATGAGATACAAGTTTACGGCTCAGAAACTGTTGAGCCTGGCCGCACAATGCTTGAACTTCATACCAATAATACCCTTAGCGGTAGTAAAACGACTGACGAATTTGGAATGCTGCCGACTAATCATGTGCAGCACGAAACGATTGAAATTACACATGGCTGGACACCCTGGTTTGAAACCGGGTTTTATATTTTTAACTCTATAGGTAGTGACGGGCGTACTGCCTATGTGGGTTCGCACATTCGTCCTCGGGTAGCGGCACCGGAAGATTGGAAGTGGCCCGTAGGCGTGAGTTTATCGGTTGAGTTCGGTTTTCAGAAATCTGCTTTTGACCCCAATACAGCTACTTTGGAAATCAGGCCGATCATTGATAAAAAGATTGATAAGGTATATATCTCCTTTAACCCCACGGTTGATCAAAGCTTTAAAGGGCCAGACCAAAATAGAGGGTTGATCTGGTCGCCCAATTTGAAAGCCAGCTATGATGTGACTAAGGTTGTGGCTTTAGGGTTTGAATATTATGGCTCTACCGGCCCTTTACTGACACCTGACCCTTATCGTGAGCAGGATCACCAGATATTTGTTGCCGGCGACCTGAATTTTGATCCCAATTGGGAGGTGAATTTTGGCTATGGAATTGGCTCGCAAACCGCAGACAGATCAATCATTAAGCTAATCATTGGCAGAAGATTTTGAAACTTTTTAGATGTTCTCGCGTCTAAAAGTTAAAATCTGTTAAATGATTTTAAAATCAGGATTGCTTCAGAATTGACAGGTAATGTTGTTAACAAACAGTTAACATAAAAAATAATTATAGCTAACTGTCGTTTCACCTGTACAAAAGGGCAGCTTATTGCCTTTAAATTTTTGGTATTATGAAAGCATTGATTCTCTTACTAATATTAAGTCTGAATTCTAATATCGCCTGGCTGGGTGACTTTAGCGAGGCTAAACTTGAAGCGTCAAAATCGCATAAACTGATACTCATTAATTTTTCGGGTTCAGACTGGTGCGGGCCCTGCATTCGCGAGCGCAAAGAGATACTGGAAAATGATGTCTTTACAAAATATGCTGCTGACAACTTAATTTTAGTCAGGGCCGATTTTCCAAGACAAAAGAAAAATCAATTGAGTAAAGAGCAAACTAAAAGAAACGAATTGTTAGCTGACAAGTACAATCCAGACGGGAAGTTCCCCTACACCTTATTGGTCGACGAGAATGGGAAAGTATTGAAAGATTGGGACGGTTTCCCGAATGAATCCCCGGAAAAATTTGTTAAACAGATAAATTTATTTGAAACGCCAGCCAAGTAAATCTTGCAATGAAAGCTATTTAATACCCCATTTTATGACCAGCAAAATTATTATTCCATCCGCCTGTATCCTGATAATGACCGCTTTTAGTTCATGCGTTAATTTAAAGGAATATCAAAAAAACAGGATCAATGATTCCGAAATGGCTTTAAGCAATCGGAAAGTTGAGAAAAATGAATTGAATTTTCAATCGTATCGTGAGGCCGCATCGGGCGCAAACGCGGGTAAAACCGGAGGTGGCTGCGGCTGTAATTAATTCATTTAAAGGATAACGATAATGAAGAAAATTTATCTCACCATTTTTGGTTTCTCGATGTTATGCCGGATAAATACGCATGCCCAAACCAAGAGCGACTCTACGCGTAGTAAACCAATATATACTGTAACTTCATCTCCCAAACAAGATTCTACCCATTATAATCCACGAAAACTGAGATTAGACGAAATTGACTTTGTTACGAGTTATTATTCTCAAACGGGCAACCATTCCGCTGTTACCGGAGGCATCGGAACAGAAAGCGTAACAGATATCGCTAATGGCCTCGATCTGAATTTTATATGGCAGGGAAACCATCAAAATAAAAACACGCTGGCGGTCGGTCTTGGCTTTGATTACCATACTGCCGCTTCACAGGCTTACGTATCTAAAACCGGAGCTTCAAGTCCAACCGGCACTCGTTTATACCCTTCTGTAGATTGGACTGTTGAAAGCGCAAAAACCGGAAATACATTTGGCATAGGGACCTATTATTCTAACGAATACAATTATAATTCGCTTGGAGCGGATTTACATTTTTCTGTTAAGACAGATCATAAAAATGGAGAATTTAGTGCCAAACTGCAAGGTTACTTTGATAATGTTACGCTTATCTATCCTTCTGAATTTGTTCCGACAAGTACGGTCACAACAAATTATAGAAATGGAGATGAAGGCCATCGCGACAATTTCGGTACCAGCCCGCGCAAAACTTACTCAGCAGCTTTTGGCTATTCGCAGATCATCAATTCCAGGTTCCAGGTCGCTATACTGGCTGATGTAGTTGGACAAAATGGTTTTTTAAGCCTGCCCTTTCACAGGGTTTATTTTTCAAACGGGAAGGATACAATTGAGCGGTTGCCGTCATCGCGTTTTAAACTACCTATAGGCTTTAGGGCCAATTATTTTATCAGTGACAATATTATCCTGCGGGGCTATTATCGCTATTATGCGGACAACTGGGGAATACGTGCTAACACCGCCAACCTGGAAGTAGCTTATAAAGTATCACCATTCTTTTCTATTTCACCCTTTTATCGTTATTACCAGCAATCCGCCGCCAGATTTTTTGAGCCTTACGAGGTTGCCAGCCCCACGCAGACTTTTTTTACCAGTAATTATGAATACGCCAGGTTCACCAGCCAATTTTTCGGGGTCGGTGTTAGGTTAGCACCGCCTAACGGGGTATTTGGATGGCAGGGATTGCATGAGTTAGAGATCAGATATGGCCATTATTCACAAAATACAGATTTGATGTCAAACGTGATTTCCGTAAGTTTAGGATTTAAATAAACATTTGCCTTTGCCGGCAATTTGGAAATATCTAATTACAATTCAATGGTTACTGATGAGGTTTTTAAAAAAGACTGTAAATTGATGGGTAACCGTTTTGAATTAAGCGTTGTTGAAAACGATGAAAACCGGGCAATGGAAATCATTGAAGCAGGAATAGATGAGATTAGACGTATTGAAAAATTACTGACCACCTTTAGCGACGACAGTGAAACCAATCAAATTAACCTTTACGCAGGAGTCAAGCCTGTAACCGTTAGCAGAGAAACGTTCGGGTTAATCAAAAGATCTATTAGTATTTCTAACTTAACGCAAGGCGCATTCGACCTAACCTATGGCTCTATTGATAAAAGCCTTTGGAATTTCGACCAACAAATGAAAAGCCTGCCCGATCCGAAAATTGCTAAAAAGATGGTTCGCCTCATCAATTATCAGAATATTATCCTTAATGAAAAAGAATGCACAGTATTTTTAGCTGAGCAGGGAATGCGTATAGGTTTTGGAGGGATTGGTAAGGGCTATGCCGCTGAAAGGGCAAAAATGGTGATGAAGGAAAAGGGCGCTCTTAGCGGAGTGGTGAATGCATCCGGTGATTTAACCACTTGGGGATTGCAGCCGAACGGTGAAAAGTGGACTATTGGAATTGTTAACCCTGATGCTTCCGGTCAGGTCTTTTCATATCTCGCTATCTCTAACATGGCAGTTGCCACTTCCGGCAACTATGAAAAGTACATTTTGATTGATGGTAAAAAGTATTCTCATACGATAAATCCGCGCACCGGAATGCCGGTTACAGGAATCAAAAGTGTGACTATCATCACCACCAATGCTGAAATTGCCGACGCCATGGCCACACCAATAACCATTATGGGTGTAGGTACTGGCTTAGACCTGATTAACCAAATGAACAATATTGAAGCTATTATTATTACCGATGACGATAAGCTTTATACATCCAGGAATATTAAGATTTAGTCTTTAAGAATAAATGAAAGGTTATAAATATGGAACTTGAAAAACATTATACCAACAGAAGCGGCTGGTTACGTGCGGCTGTGCTGGGTGCCAACGACGGTATATTATCCACTACAAGTATAGCTATAGGTGTGGCTGCGGCCAGCAGTACAAGGACCCCGATTATTTTAGCAGCACTTGCAGGCCTGGTAGCCGGAGCCTTATCAATGGCGGCTGGTGAATACGTTTCTGTAAGTTCACAATCAGATATTGAA
>Ga0105240_10011895_pt1 | contig 12071 bp, 7 predicted proteins | sample KBSC54metaG_FD_80426 | JGI IMG/M metagenome (GOLD analysis project Ga0105240, IMG submission 80426) | Corn rhizosphere microbial communities from Kellogg Biological Station, Michigan, USA - KBS C5-4 metaG | ecosystem: Host-associated > Plants > Roots > Rhizosphere > Soil | place: Michigan, USA...
ACCATTCTGAGGATCTGACCGCTGCTGGCGCCAATCGCCTGACGGATTCCAATCTCCTGCGTTCGAGACGAGACCGAGTACGCGAGAATGCCGTAAATACCGACGGCGGCCAGGAACAGCGCGCACACCGAAAAGCATCCCATGAGGACGGCCAGAAAATGTTCGCGCGCGTAGGTCGCGCCCAGAATGGTCTCCATGGTTTGCATGTCCGCGACCGCCAGTTTGGGATCGAGATCGCGAACCACGCGCCGCACGCCCTCGGTGATGGTTGCCGGGTCGCGCTCGGTTCGCACCACCAGATTCATCTGACCGTAGGTCATGTGCGCGTAGACATAGTAAACCGTGGGGACGGGCGGATTGCCGAGCGAGCCTTCCCTCACATCGGCCACCACGCCGAGAATCCGGCCGGGCGGATTGTTTCGCGCCATCGACACGCGGATGGAGCTTGTCAGGGGATTCGCGCCGCGCAGATATCCGCGGACGAATGCCTGATTCACGACAAAACTCAGGGGAGCCTGCGGCGTATTGTCGGCTGCGGTGAAGTCCCGGCCGGCCCGAAGAGGGATCCCCATGGTGGAGAAGTATCCCGGCATCACCGTTCGCACCGTTGCGGCGAGTTCTTCGCCGGGCTTGGCGGGAGCGCGCCCGGTGATGCTCACGGGCGTGACCGCGGCCGGTTCTCCGAAGGGGAGAAAGCTGGTCGCGCTGGCGGAAACAACACCCGGCAGTTTCTCGATCCCATCGACGGCCTGAGCAAAACGGACGACGTCATGAGGCGACAGGACGCGAAAATGAAACGTCAGCAAATTGCGCGGTTGCAGGCCGGAGTCCACGTCCTCGAGTTTGATGAGGCTGCGGAAGAGCAGGCTGCCCGCGGCGAGCAGCACCACCGAGACCGCGATTTCACTCGCAATCAGCCATGCGCGGAGACTGTGGGCGGCCGTACTCCGGCCGCTGCCCGCGGAGTTGGCCGAGCCGCCGGTTCCGGCGCGGGCGCCGATCCAGGAAGGGGCCAGTCCAAAGAGAATGCCCGTCACTGCCGAAAGGGCGACGGCGAACAACGCAATGCGCCAGTTCATGGAGACATCCGCGGTCTGCGTGAGAACGTTCGGAGCAATCGCGATCAGGGCTGTCAGCGCGTAGCGGCCGAACACCAGTCCGGCGGCGCCGGCAGCAACGGCGATCAGCAGGCTCTCGCACAGCAGTTGGCGCGTCAGGCGCCAGCGTCCCGCTCCCAGAGCCGCGCGCATCGCCATTTCCGCGCGCCGCGCCGAGCATCTGCCCAGCAACAGGTTCGCCGCGTTCGCGCACGCGACCAGTAGCAGCAGGCTCACTGCGGCGAGCAATATGAGCAGCGACGTTTTCACGGGATGCGTAAATGCATCCTGCAAGCTCTCCAGGCGGACCGTCCAGTTTTTATTGAACCGGGGGTCCTCCGCCGCGAGTTGGCCGGCGACGGCATACATCTGCTCCTGCGCGCGGGCAAGACTGACGCCCGGCTTCAGGCGCGCCACGGCCCGCATCGTTCTGGCGCCCCGGTCGTTCCGCGCGGAGGGTTGAATTTGGAGAAACGGCCAGAGATCGACGTTCCGGTCTCCGAAGGAGAATCCTGGGGGCATCACCGCGCCCACGGTCTGGGGGAAAGAGTCCAGTTCTACCTTACGGCCGACGATTGCCGGGTCGCCGCCAAACCAGTTTTGCCAAAGCCGGTAGCTGATCACAACCGGGGAGGCGTCCGTCACCGCTGCTCCGAGCAACGGACGCGCGCCCAGCAGCGCGAAGAAGTTCGGCGGCACTCTTTGCACGCGAAGCTCCTCGCTGCGGCCCGCGGCTGAAAAAACGGAGCGGCCTTCATCGACATAGGCCATGTCTTCGAAGACTGTGTTGCGGAGCTTCCAGTCCAGGAAATTATCCGGGGACACCGGGTTGCGCTGGTTGTCCGGCGCGGCGCGATTTGCCTCCCAGATCATCACCAGCTTCCCCGGCTCGCGGTAAGGCAAAGGCCGGAACAGGAGGGCGTCGGCGGCGCTGAAAATGGCAATCACGGCGCCGATCCCGAGGGCGAGCGAGGCGATGATGGTGGCTGCGAAGGCCGGATTCCTCCGCCAGCCGCGCACAGCGAATACCGCATCGTGGAACGCACTCTCCACCCACCCCAGGCTCCACAGTTCCCGTACGCGCTCGCGGATCACGGTGTCATTTCCGAAAGGAGGAGGCGCGGCGTCATTCGAGCGCATGTCTTTGTGAAACGCGAGCTCTTCGGCCAGATCCTTATCGAGCGTCCGGCGGCGGCGAACCTTGAGCCACCAGCTCATGCAGTCTCCATCACCCGCGCGACAGCGGCCACCAGGCGGTTCCAGTTCGCGGCTTCCGCGGCAAGGTGCCTGCGCCCCGCCGCGGTCAACTGGTAAAACTTCGCGCGGCGGTTTGTCTCCGACAGTTTCCATTCACTCTTCAGGAGCCCGGCGAGCTCCAGCCGGTGGAGCGCCGGGTAGAGTGCCCCTTCTTCCACACGGAGTTCCTGAGAAGAACGGGCTTCGATGGCGACGGCGATCGCGTACCCGTGCAGGGGCGCGCGCACCAGTGTTTTCAGGATCATCATGTCGAGCGTTCCTTGAATCAGGTCGCGCAGCGGGCCTTTTGCCATAAATCAATTATGCCTAATTCATTTATGTATTCAGAAGAAGCGATTGTCAAGCGAATTGTAAAGACGCGTAAAGGTGGATTCCCGCGCGGCACTTGATCCGCAACTTCCGACCAGTCACAATCGAGAGAGTGATGCGCTGGCTAACCCTGATTCTTGCTTTCTTCGTGCTTTGTGCGGCTACTCCCACTTCGTGGGCGTTCGATAAGAAGCACACCCCGGTATCCGACGATGCCATCTATGACCACGTGAAGCGGAAGCTTGCCGACGACGCCCTTGTGAAAGGCGCGGCGTTGGAGGTGGAGGTTCATGACGGAGTGGTGACCTTGAAAGGCCGCGTAGCAGGGGCGAAGGAAAAGAATAAAGCGGAGAAGCTGGCGAAGAAGGTGCAGGGCGTCACCAGCGTGAGTAATCAACTGACGATCTCCTCCGAGGCGAATCCGCAGAACTGACGTGCACCGCGCGCTGAAATCCGCTTTACATTTTCATACGCCAATTGCGTAACCAACGAGGCGCGGAAGCCGCCTTTTTGTTAATGCGACTGGTGTATTCACTCGCGGTTCTCGTGCCCCTGTTTCTAGCCTCTGGCCCGGTTTCCGCGCAGACTGAAGCAAAGAAGCCGGTTCCTCGTGTCAGCGGCGAAGTGACGGCCGTAGATGCGTCTGCTCGCCAGCTGGTTGTGAAGCCGGACAACGGCGGCTCGGCAACGGTCCGCATTGCAGAACAGGCTCGCATCCTCCGCGTTCCGGATGGTGAAAAGGACCCTCAAAAATTCACCAAAATTTCAGTTAACGATATTTCCGAGGGAGATCGCGTTCTGGCGCGCGGACCGATGGACGCGGACGGCACGACATTAGCGGCCAACACGGTGTACGTGATGTCGAAGAGCGATTTGGCGCAGAGGCGCGCGCAGGAGCGCTCGGAATGGCAGAAGCGCGGCGTGTCGGGCTCGGTGGTGGGCCTGGATCCGTCCTCCAAAGAAATTACGATTTCTGTCCGCGGGCCTCAAGGCCTGAAGCCGCTTGTGGTGGCTGTCAATGACAAAACGCTGTACCGCCGCTACGCTCCCGACTCGGTGCGATCCTCCGATGCGAAGCCCAGCAGTTGGGACGGGTTGAAGATGGGTGACGAGGTCCATGCCCTCGGCGAGAAGAATGCGGACGGTACGCGCTTACAAGCCGAGCAGATTTACGCCGGTGCGTTTCAGACGATCGCCGCAACTGTCGTTTCCGCGGATACCGCGTCGAATACGATACGGGTGGCGCAGCTTCCGGGCAAGCAGCCAATCACGGTGCATCTGACTCCGGAGACTCTGTTGCGGCGTTTGCCGCCGCAAATGGCCATGATGATGGCCCAACGGATGCACGGGGGAGGCGCGGCCGCAGCACCGCCCCGCGGCGCGGCACCATCTACCGAGAGCGGAAGCGCGCCTCGCGCTGGCAGTCAACCGCCGGGCGCGCGCCCGAACGGCAATTTCGATTTAAGGCAGATGCTGGAGCGCATGCCCCCGCTTGCCGCCGGCGAACTGAAGCCGGGTGATGCATTGATTCTTTCCAGTTCAAAGGGGACGGACCCTGCGAACATCACCGCAATCCGCGTGGTGGCAGGCGTGGAGCCATTTCTCGCCGCCGCGCCGCGCGGGAATTCCGGTGAAGTGAACCTTGGCGAATGGAGCATGGACGTTTCGGTTCCCGGTCAATAGGCCCGCCAATTAACAGGAGACAAGAGTGTTTCGTAAGGTCAGTTCTATAGGTGTCGTTGTTTTGTTCCTCGCGGTGAGCGTAGCGGCGCAAACCGGCTCAGGCATCATCAAAGGCCAGGTTGCCGACAACTCCGGAGCGGTAATTCCCGCCGCGAAGGTTACTGCGGCCGGCCCGGGCGGCATTCTGAAAACAGCCACTTCCGGGGGAGATGGAACCTATTCTTTAGCCGGACTGGCGCCCGGTATCTGGACGGTGCAGGCCACAGCTCCCGGCTTGAAGCAGGTCACTCCGGCCAAGGTCGACCTGTCGACGGCGCATGTGCAGACGGCCAACCTGACCCTCGATGTTGTCCTGGAGAACCAGGAAGTCACGGTCCAGGAAAGCAACGGCCCCCAGGTCAACACGAGCCCGGATAGCAACGCCGGCTCGATTGTGCTGAAAGGGCAGGACCTGGATGCTCTGTCCGATGATCCCGACGAGATGTCGGACGACCTCCAGGCTTTGGCCGGCCCCTCCGCGGGCCCGGATGGAGGGCAGATTTACATTGATGGCTTCACTGGCGGAACGCTGCCGCCCAAGAGCTCGATCCGCGAGATCCGCATCAATCAGAACCCGTTTTCTTCGGAATTCGACAAACTTGGCTATGGCAGAATCGAAATCCTGACCAAGCCTGGCACGGACACGTGGCACGGCTCGGCCTTTTTCAACGACAGCGACGGAATCTTCAACGCGCGCAATCCATTTTCGGCTGTCAAACCGGATTTCCAGTCGCGCCAGTATGGTGGAAACGCGTCCGGATCGTTGGGTAAGAAGGCTTCGGTATTTTTCGACTTTGAAAGACGCGAGATTGACGATACCGCGGTGGTGAACGCAATCACGCTGGACACGCAACTGCTTCCGACGCCGTTCAGCCAAACGCTGCCGACCCCTCAGCGCCGCACTTCCTTCAGCCCGCGCATCGACTACCAACTCACTCCCAATAACACGCTGATGGTCCGGTACCGCTATGAACGGAACGACCGGGACGGCTTCGGCGTCGGCGGTTTGACCCTGGCCAGCCAGGCATATGCGAGCCTCGAAACGGAACAGACCGTTCAGGTCACGGACACAATGGTGCTGAACGCGAAGACCATCAACGAGACGCGCTTTCAATTCTTCCACGCGAGCACGGGGAGCAACCCAAGCGCCACCACACCCGCCCTCACCGTACAGGGAGCGTTTTCAGAAGGCGGCTCGGGAGTGGGACTGTCCAACGATTTGCAGAACCACTACGAACTGCAGAACTATACCAGCTATGCATCCGGCGCGCACTCGCTCAAATACGGCGTACGCATGCGCGGGATCACCGATGACAGCGTGTCGCGCTCCAACTACAACGGCGCCTATACCTTCAAGTCCCTTCAAACCTATGCGCAAACCCTCGCGCTGGAGAATCAGGGCCTGAGCGCGCAGCAGATCTACGACGCCTGCACGGACCCTACCCGTTTGAGCTGCGCGGGTCCTTCCCAGTTCACTCTCACCCAGGGTTTGCCGCGCGCGTCCGTGGGCTACGTGGACGCCGGGGTGTTCGTCCAGGACGACTGGCGGATGAAGCCCAACTTCACGCTGAGCCTCGGGGCGCGATATGAGATACAGAACAATATCGGCTCCAGGAACAATTTTGCCCCGCGCGTGGGCTTTGCCTGGGCTCCCGGTTCGTCCAGCGGAAAGTCGCGTCCGAAAACTGTCTTCCGCGGCGGCTGGGGGATGTTCTATACCCGCTTCGACGAAGGCTATACGCTGGATGCGGAGCGCTACAACGGCATCACGCAGCAACAGTTCCTGCAATCGTACCCATCCTGCTTCCCGAATTTTGCGGCGGGGTTGGCCGCCAATACGTGCCCCCTCGGGGCGTCTTCCGGCCAGAACATCACAACCGTCGACAGGAATCTGCGGACGCCCTACATCATGCAGTCGGCCGTAGGCATCGAACGGCAGCTTCCGAGGAATACGACGGTTTCGGTGAACTACCTCGATTCCCGGGGCGTCCACCTTCTGCTTTCCCGCGATATCAACGCGCCGCTGCCCGGAACCTTCGCGAGCGGACATCCGGTTTATCCCTACGCGTCCATCAACGGCACAGGACAAATCGACCAGTTCGAATCCACGGGCGTGTACCGCCAGCGGCAGGTGATGGTGAATGTCAACAGCCGCATCAGCCGCAATATTTCGATGTTTGGGAATTATTCCTACAACGTCGCGCACAGCACCGCGGACTCCGCCACCTCCCTGGTTTCCAATCCTTATGACATTTCCGCGGACTACGGCGCCTCATCGCTGAACGTGCATAACCGAGTATTTTTGGGCGGCTCCGTCAATTCGCGTTGGAACGTCCGGCTCAGTCCCTTCATGGTGTATCAGTCCTCGCGGCCATACAACATCGTTCTTCCGCAGGATCTGATCGGGGACGGAATCTTTAATCAGCGCCCGTCGTTTGCCGCCGCGGGCGATCCGGGCGCCATTGCAACGCCGTATGGTTTTCTCAATCCGAACCCCCTGCCGGGCGAGCCCCTCATCCCGCGCAACCTGGGCAGCGGGCCGGGTTTCTTCTCCCTCAACGTACGGCTGAGCAAGACGTTTGGCTTCGGTCCGGAGACCAGCGGGACCGGTGGACGCGGTCCCGGAGGCGGCGGCCATAACCACGGTGGTGGTCTGTTCGGCGGTGGAGGCGGCGGATTCGGCGATTCCGGAACCGGCCAGCGCTATAACCTGACGGTAGGCATTCAGGCGCGAAACCTTTTCAATACCGTGAATCTCGCCCCCCCGATCGGTGTCGTCGGTTCTCCGCTCTTTGGCGAATCCAACGCCCTCGCGGGAGGCTGGGGCGCCACCAGCGCCAACAACCGCCGCATTGAGCTGCAGTTGCGATTCTCCTTCTGACCCGGGGTCTACGGGCGCTCACGGGCTTAACCAAAATCTAACCGGCGATTTACGACTTTCCGGCGCAGGCGCTCCATACTGGGTCCCTAAGGAGGCCACAGATGGCGAAATGCTACGTGATGGTCAAATGCACGGCGTGCTTGAAGGAAGGCTACGTCACTTATTCGTACAGCTCAAATCTAAAAAGCTATACGGGCTTGAATACGCACGCATTGCCGCTCACGCTGGATATTGAGAACAACAAGAGCAGTTGGAGCGCCAGGGATTGCAACTTCTGCCGGAAGACAAACACGCTCCAGACAATTACCAAGCCACACCTGCAGACGGTAACGAAGAACCTCCCCGTTCTCAAAGGGGAGGAATTCCTGCCCGTAAGGTCCCTGCGGAAAGACCCGGTCCAACTGACCGACTCCGAGTTTTCCGGCATTGACGATCTGGAAGCGGAGTTGCTGGCGCAGAACGTCCCCCTCGACGTGATCGAAACGGATTTCGGTGAACTCCAGGATCCGACGATCACCAAGCCGAAGCCCCAGGTTTATAAAGGCGCCGTATCGCGCGTCAATTCCGTTTCCTACAGCAGCCCGGAGAATCCGGCGGGGCTCGGCGTGCTGAAGAAACACACCGTTGTCTCGTGGGAGAAAGTTACCGCGGGCTCTCGCGAAGAGGCCCAGGGGAAAATCATGGGCGACCACTTTATTGCTACCCATCTTGGTTTGGGCTGCACGCAGCCGAAGAAATGGGTTGGCGCGCTCGTGTACAAATCGGGCACCAACGCCAAAAAGGCGTTGAACGCCACCGACTTTGCGAACGTGTTTCTTGACAACGATCCTAAATTGAAAGGGGTCTTCGATGGCAGCGGCCATTCCGCGATGGAGTGGTGCCACGGCCTGGCCTGTTCCCTCGGAGGCGCCAATACCTACAAGAACCTGTATGCCGCCAGTTGCGACGCAAACACCTATTCGGGCGCCATCGAGGACTGGCTTCGCGCCAAGCGAAACAAGAAGGCCCTGTTTGTCTCGATTCATTTGCACTACGAGGCCGGTGGAAAATATCCGGACGTGGAAACGCGGACCAGTTGCCGGCGCGCTCCCGCCTGGGTGGAATACACGATCGCCGAAGACAACCTGGGTAAACACTCCAAGACTTTTTTCATAGACGCCCGCTGCATCGGGTTCAGCCGGACGGACTATGATTCTGTAATCGCCAAGCTGAACACCCACTTCAAGACATCCGGCAAAGACATATTGGACTAAGGCCGCGGCGGTTGGAAGGCCGATTGACATCGCTCCGCGCGTAGCGCAAGCTGTTACGACAAGGAGCCCTTCTTCTATGTGTTGCCTTCCTCATGGCGGTGAGCCGTCCAGCCACCCCGCCGGCGGCGTGTCCCGGCGTAAACTGCTCGCCTCCGCGCTTCCCGCGCTCGCCTTCAGTGGGAGCTTGCGGGGGCAGAACGCGCCCGACATGGCGGAGCGGTTTCGCAAGATGTCCGCCGACTACGAAAGCAAAGGACTGGCTGAACCCTTCAAGGGAATTACCACGAACGGAGTCATCGAGCAGGGGCTCTTTGAGATCCATGCCACCGGTGTTTCCACCGCGTCCGTCCGCGATGCGGCCGAGCGCTACCTGTCCCTGCTCACGGGTGAGCAGCGCGCCCGTACCATGTACGCAATCGACGACCCCGAGTGGCGCAAGTGGATGAATCAGCATTTCTACGTGCGCCAGGGCGTCAGCTTCCTGGAAATGGACGCCAGGCAGCGGGAAGCGGCATTCGGCCTGCTCCAGGCTGCCCTGAGTCCGCGGGGTATGACTCTGACGCGCAACATCATGCGCCTGAACGAGACTCTCGCGGAACTGACCGGCGATCACCAGTTCCTGGGGGAGTGGCTCTACTTCATCACGGTGATGGGGAAGCCCTCCGCCACGGAGCCATGGGGATTCCAGTTGGATGGGCATCACGCGATCGTGAACTACTTTGTGCTGGGAGATCAGGTGGTGATGACCCCGCACTTCTTCGGCTCCGAGCCGGTGACCGCTCCGTCCGGAAAATACCGCGGCCTAACGATCCTCCAGGAGGAGCAGAACCGCGGCCTGGCGATGCTGCGGATGCTGGACCGCGCGCAGCGCGATACGGCGATACTCAATCCCAACAAGACCAGAAACTACAACCTCACGGAGGCCTGGCAGGATAACGTTGTCATCGAGTACGCTGGAGCGCTGGTTTCCGGATTCTCAGCGCCCCAACAGCGTCACTTGCTGGAACTGGTGGAGCTGTATGTCGGGAACATGGACGAAGGCCATGCGCGCGTGAAGATGGATGAGGTGCGCCGCCATCTGGCGCAAACCCGCTTTGCCTGGGTCGGCGGCTCGGAAGAGGACAGCGTTTTCTACTACCGCATTCAGAGCCCTGTCCTGATTGTCGAGTTCGATCACCAAAAGCCTGCGAACCTCGCCCGGAAAGGCGGCGCCAATCCTCCTACGCGCCGGCACATTCATTGCGTGGTTCGCACGCCCAATGGAAACGACTACGGAAAAGACCTGCTGCGCCAGCATTATAGCCAGCACGCGCACGTCTGATGACCCGGGGTTGCGTCAGACTTTCCGCAAGCGGCTGACGCGGCCCACTTCCACCCATTCCACGACATAAATGTTGCCGGCGTGGTCGAAGCAGGCTCCATGCGGGCAAACGAATTTCCCGGGAGTGAAATGGTCGCGAGTGAGCTTTCGCGTTTCCATGTAATCGCTCTTGGAATCGTCCCCGAGCTCCGTGATGATCTTGTTGTTGCGATCCATCAGCGTGACGCGGGCAAAGAGATCCGGAATCACAAGGTCGCCGTTCTTGTAGAAGCTGAAGTAGCACGGCGCGGTTGTGCCGTACAGGAAGTCGATGTGCTTGCCGTCCAGGGTGAAACGCTGAAGGCGCTTGTTGCTGCGGTCGGCGACGATGATCACCGGTTCGGAGCCGCGCTCATCAACCGTGATTCCGTGTGGGCAATCCAGTTGCCCGGCTTCCTTGCCATGCCCCCCGAACGTCTTTTTGTACTCGCCCTTGCTGTTGTACTGGTTCACATAGCTGGAGCCGTAGCCGTCGCCGACATATATGTCGCCGTTTGGCGCGATGGCCAGGTTCGTGGGGCTGTACTTGATAGGCTTGCCGTCCGAGCCGGGCTTCGCGTAGACTTCCGCTTCCTTCGGATAGCCGAGCGTGAACACTTCTTCGCCGTCGAGGGTGGTTTTCACCACCAGGCCGCGCTTGGTGTCGCAGAGATACAGAAATTCGTTCTTGCCCTCGCGCCGGATGTGGAGCCCGTGCGCGCCGCCTTTGAAGTCCTTGCCCCAGCTCTTGACGAATTTGCCCTTGTGGTCGAACACCACCATGCTGTCGGCTTTCTCGCTGGTCTCGTTCACCGTGTGGTGGACATAGATATGCCCGCGCGAGTCCTCGCAAACGCCGTGTGTGTTGCCGTAGCGGATGTCGGCCGGCAGCTCGCCCCAGTCGTGGGTCACTTCATACGTGTGATCGCCTTCGCCGACAACGGGCTTCTTGCTCCCCGACTTGTTCGCCGCGCCCAGAATGAGCGGCGCTCCGAGTCCAGTGCCGATGCCGGCAAGAAACGAGCGTCTTGAGCTTTCCGTGGATTGCCCGGGTTTCTTCAACTTGGTTCCCTCCTGTTTGGTTCCTTTATTCTATGCGCAGTGACAGCAGAGTGGGAAGCGGGCCCGGAAGGTCCGGAAACCGCCCGCGGCCGCGATCCAAAAAAAATCTCAAAATTTCTGATAGAAACCGGCGGCGCCTCTCGCGTGTTGAGGTGAGGACAAACCGAATGAACCCACTGAAACTCATCCTGCCGGGCAAAAGTTTCGCCTGGCTGCTGGCTGCCTCCCTTGCCGCCGCCACGCCGGCCGGACCGGAGAGTAGCCGCGATATCTTCTCCGCGCTTCGAAATGGCGACACTGCCGCGGTGCGCGTTCTTGCCGGGCAAAAGGCCGTCATCAACGCCCCCAACGCCGCCGGCGAAACTCCGCTCATGTTCGCCGCCCTATTCTCCGGCGCGGAAACCGTGGCTCTCCTGCTGGACCAGGGCGCCAACCCCAACGCCAGGACGCCCGCGGGCACCACGGCCTTAATGCTGGCTACCGGGGACTTGGAGAAAGTGCGCCTGCTGGTGGATAAAGGGGCGGATGCAAATGCCCGTTCGGTGACCGGCCGGACGCCGCTGCTCATCGCCGCCTCCCGCGCGGGCGGCGGTCCGGTGGTGAAGTTCCTCCTCGCGCACGGGGCGGATCCGAACGCGAAAGATGGATTGCAGGGCATGCCGTTGCTGCCCGCGGGCGCCGGCGGCTCTACGCCGCTCATCGAAGCCGCCAAGATGCCGGACCCGCAAACCCTGAAATATCTGCTGGATGCGGGCGCGAAGGTAAGCACGAAGGACAACTCGGGAGCGGACGCCCTGGCCGCCGCGGCGTTGAATGGCAATCTGGAAAACGTCCGGCTCCTTCTGCAGCACGGAGCGCGCCCCGACGCGTCGGTCAGTACCAATCAATACAGCCCGCTCATCCTCGCTGCGTGGCGGCAGGATCCGAAGCTGGTGAAGCTGCTTCTGGCCGCCGGAGCGAATCCCAACGTGCAGGATGCCGGCGGGTCCACCGCTCTGATGTGGTCCGCATTTTCCGACTACGCCGAACCGGAGACAACGCGCCTGCTTCTCGACGCGGGAGCGCAGGTGAATGTTCGCAACCGGGCCGGCGATACGGCGATGACGTGGGCGCGGAAACGCGGGGAAACCCCGATTGTGAAGCTGCTGCTG
>Ga0105240_10011896_pt1 | contig 12071 bp, 10 predicted proteins | sample KBSC54metaG_FD_80426 | JGI IMG/M metagenome (GOLD analysis project Ga0105240, IMG submission 80426) | Corn rhizosphere microbial communities from Kellogg Biological Station, Michigan, USA - KBS C5-4 metaG | ecosystem: Host-associated > Plants > Roots > Rhizosphere > Soil | place: Michigan, USA...
CCGGGCTATGCTGTCAGGCTCGTCAATGAGGCCGGGCAGGACGTCGCCGACGGCGAAGTCGGCGAGCTCCTGGTCGACGCGCCCTCCGCCGGCGAGGGTTACTGGAACCAGCGCCACAAGAGCCGCCGCACCTTTGAAGGTCCGTGGACCCGCACCGGCGACAAATATGTTCGCGACACCGAGGGCCGCTACACCTTCTGCGGCCGCGCCGACGACATGTTCAAGGTCTCCGGCATCTGGGTCTCGCCCTTCGAGGTCGAGAGTGCGCTGATCACGCATCCCGCGGTGCTGGAAGCGGCGGTCGTGCCCGAAGCCGATCCGGAAGGCTTGTTGAAGCCAAAGGCCTTCGTCGTGCTGCGCCCGGGCGCGAAGACGAGCGATCTGCAGGAAATGCTGAAGGACCACGTCAAACAGAAGATCGGCCCCTGGAAATATCCGCGCTGGATCGACGTGGTGGATTCGCTGCCGAAGACGGCAACGGGGAAGATCCAGCGGTTCAAGTTGCGCGAGGGCGCGAACTAGCAATGGGTCGTCATGGCCGGGCTTGACCCGGCCGTCCACGTGCAACCGCGATTGAGGAGAGCCGTGGATGCCCGGGACAAGCCCGGGCATGACGACGGAGAGAGAAGAGCACAATCGATATGACCCTCACCCCCACCGGCTTCCTCAGCATCGGCGGCGCCAGCCTCGAATACATCTGGCTCGCACCATCATCTGCGGACGCGCCGACCATCGTCATGCTGCATGAAGGCCTCGGCTCCGTCGGCCTGTGGAATGACTTTCCGGAAAAACTTCAGCAGGCGACCGGCGCGGGCGTCTTCGCCTATTCGCGCGCGGGCTACGGCCAGTCGAGCCCGGTAACATTGCCGCGCCCGCTCGACTACATGCAGCGCGAGGCGCTGGAGGTGCTGCCGAAAGTGCTCGACGCGATTCCCTTCAAGCGCGGTCTGCTGCTCGGCCATTCCGACGGCGGCTCGATCGCGACGATCTATGCCGGTTCACATCAGGATCATCGCCTGCAAGGCATCGCTCTGATGGCACCGCATTTCGTCGTCGAGGATATTTCGGTGAAGTCGATCGCCGCGATCAAGACCGCGTACGAGACCACCGACCTCAAGGCAAAGCTCGCGCGCTGGCACAAGGACGTCGATAATGCCTTCTACGGCTGGAACGGCGCCTGGCTCGATCCGAAATTCCGCGACTGGGACATCTCGGAATATCTCGCCTACATCCGCGTGCCGGTCATGGTCGTGCAAGGCGCGGATGACCAGTACGGGACGCTGCGCCAGGTCGAGATTGCGCAGGAGGAGTGTTACTGCCCGGTCGACCTGAAAATCATTCCGGGTGCCGGCCATTCCCCGCATCGTGAAGCGCCGGAGGTGACGCTGGAGGCGGTCGAGCAATTTGCAAAGGCCGCCCTGCGGGACGATCGCGGGCTTCAGGCGGCCTGATCTTGGGCGCTTGGCCGAGGCTGGCCGCCTAGATGAAGCAAAGTGCATGTAAGACCCAGATTCGGGCTGGACGTACAAGATGAGATGCACTATTGTGCATCTAACGGTAAAACCAAGACGAGCTCAAGGGTGGCCCATGGCCGGGGAAGATCGGCGCCTCGCAGGCGGCGCAACATTCATCGATTTCCAGACCGAACCGTCCCGCTACAAGCACTGGAAGCTGGCGGTCGATGGCGACATCGCGACGCTGACCATGGACGTCGACGAGAACGGCGGCCTGTTCGAGGGCTATCTGCTCAAGCTGAATTCCTACGATCTCGGCGTCGACATCGAGCTTGCGGACGTGGTGCAGCGGCTGCGTTTCGAGCACCCCGAGGTGAAGGTCGTCGTGATGCGCTCGGCCAAGAACCGCGTGTTCTGCGCCGGCGCCAACATCCGCATGCTCGCGGGCTCGACCCATGCGCACAAGGTGAACTTCTGCAAATTCACCAACGAGACCCGCAACGGCATGGAAGACTCCAGCGAGAATTCCGGCCAGCGCTTCATCACCGTCGTAAACGGCTCGGCCGCCGGCGGCGGCTATGAGCTGGCGCTCGCGACCGACCACATCATCCTCGCCGATGACGGTGCCTCTGCGGTGGCACTGCCTGAAGTGCCGCTGCTCGCGGTGCTGCCGGGCACCGGTGGGCTCACCCGCGTCGTCGACAAGCGCAAGGTGCGCCGCGACCACGCCGACTTCTTCTGCACCATCGAGGAAGGCGTGAAAGGCAAGCGCGCCGTGCAGTGGCGCCTGGTCGACGAGATCGCGCCGAACTCCAAGCTCGAGGCCAGGATCGTCGAGCGCGCCAAGGAATTTGCAGGCCAATCGAAGCGTGCCGGTAGCGGCAAGGGCATTGTCTTGACTCCGCATAAGCGGACAATTGACGAAACCAGCATTCGCTACGAATTCGTCAGTGTCGATATCGACCGCACCGCCCGCATCGCCACCATCTCGATCAAGGCGCCGGAAACGGCGCCGCCCGCCGACATCGACGGCATGATGGCGCAAGGCGCGTCGTTCTGGCCGCTGCAGGTGGCGCGCGAGCTCGACGATGCCATCCTGCATCTGCGCATCAACGAACTCGAGATCGCGATGCTGGTGTTCAAAAGCCATGGCGACCGCGCCCATGTGCTCGCGTCTGACGCCTTCCTCGAAGCCAACAGGGCGCATTGGTTGGTCAACGAGATCAGGCATTACTGGAAGCGTGTGCTCAAGCGCATCGACGTCACCTCGCGCACGCTGGTTGCGCTGGTCGAGCCGGGCTCCTGCTTTGCCGGGACGCTCGCCGAACTCGTCTTCGCCGCGGACCGCTCCTACATGCTGATCGGCGCGCGCCAGGGCGACAACCAGCCGCCGGCCTCGATCGAGCTCTCCGCGATGAATTTCGGCCCGTATCCGATGAGCCACGGCCTGACGCGGCTGGAGTCGCGCTTCCAGGCCGACCCGGCGGATGTGGAGCGCGCCGAAGCCACGCTCGGCACCACGCTCGATGCCGAACAGGCCGAAGAGCTCGGCCTCGTCACCTTCGCGCTCGACGACATCGATTGGGACGACGAGGTCCGCGTGTTCCTGGAGGAGCGCGCCAGCTTTTCGCCCGACAGTCTCACCGGCATGGAAGCGAGCCTGCGCTTCGTCGGCCCCGAGACGATGGAATCAAAAATCTTTTCGCGCCTCACCGCGTGGCAGAACTGGATCTTCCAGCGCCCCAACGCGGTCGGCGAGGAAGGCGCACTGCGCCGCTACGGCAGCGGCCAGAAGCCGAAATTCGATATGACGCGAGTTTAACGACTTCCGTGTCCCGGGCGCGCTGCGGCACGACGTGCCGCTGCGCAGAACCGGGACCCATAGTGGACCGAACAATGGGTCCTGGCTCTGCAGCGCACCGCTTCGCGCTGCGCAGCGTCCGGGACAAGAGACAGACCAAGGAGCACGGCCATGAACATGAACATCATGAACGTCGACTACTCGACCAAGATTCCGAACAACGTGAATCTCGCCGAAGACCGCCAGGTGCTGAAGGCGCTCGAGGGCTGGCACCCCGGCTACATGGATTGGTGGAGCGACATGGGGCCGGAAGGCTTCCAGGAATCGCTGGTCTATTTGCGCACCGCTTACTCCGTCGATCCCCGCGGCTGGGCCAAGTTCGATTACGTGCGCATGCCCGACTATCGCTGGGGCATTCTGCTTGCGCCGCAGGAAGAAAATCGCGTCGTTCCGTTCGGCGAGCATTTTGGCGAGCCTGCCTGGCAGGAAGTCCCGGGCGAATATCGTGCCTTGCTACGTCGTCTGATCGTGATCCAGGGTGACACCGAGCCTGCCTCGGTCGAGCAGCAGCGCCATCTCGGCAAGACCGCGCCGTCGCTCTACGACATGCGCAATTTGTTCCAGGTCAACGTCGAGGAAGGCCGTCATCTCTGGGCGATGGTCTATCTGCTGCAGAAGTACTTTGGCCGTGATGGCCGCGAAGAGGCTGATGATTTGCTCCGTCGTCGCTCCGGCGATGCTGACGCGCCGCGCATGCTTGGCGCCTTCAACGAGGCGACGCCGGATTGGCTGTCCTTCTTCATGTTCACCTACTTCACGGATCGCGACGGCAAGATGCAGCTGCACTCGCTGGCGCAGTCGGGCTTCGATCCGCTGTCGCGCACCTGCCGCTTCATGCTCACGGAAGAAGCGCACCACATGTTCGTCGGCGAGACCGGCATCACCCGCGTCGTGCAGCGCACCTGCGACGCGATGCGCGAAGCCGGCATCACCGATCCCACCGAGATCGCCAAGGTCCGTGCGCTCGGCGTGATCGATCTTCCGACCATCCAGAAGAAGCTGAACCTGCACTACACGCTGTCACTTGATCTCTTTGGCTCGGAAGTCTCGACCAACGCGGCCAATGCCTTCAATACCGGCATCAAGGGCCGCTATCACGAGACCCAGATCGACGACGATCATCAGCTCAAGAATTCGACCTATCCGGTGCTCAAGTTCATCGACGGCGAGATCAAGCTGGTCGATGAGCCCGCGCTGACCGCGCTCAACATGCGCCTGCGCGACGACTACAGCCAGGATTGCGTCAAGGGCATGCTGCGCTGGAACAAGGTGATCTCGACCGCCGGCTACGACTTCCAGCTCAAGCTGCCGAACGTTGCCTTCCATCGCCACATCGGCGAGTTCAAGGACGTGCACGCCACCCCCGACGGCATCCTGATCGACAATGCCACCTGGGCCAAGCGCAAGGACGAATGGCTACCCTCGACGGCCGACGGCGACTTCATCAGCTCGCTGATGCAGCCCGTCACCGAAACCGGCAAATTCGCGTCGTGGATTTCGGCGCCGAAGGTCGGCATCGACAACAAGCCGGGTGACTTCGAGTACGTGAAGATCGAGTCGTAAGGGCTTTTCTTAACCTCTCCCCGCCTGCGGGGAGAGGTCGGATCGCTCTTGCAATCCGGGTGAGGGGGTACAGGTGCGGCGACAGTCTCACGTGTTGAGAGAGGCCCCTCACCCCAACCCTCTCCCCGCAAGAGCGGGGCGAGGGAGCAGACCGAGCGCCCCTTACCCCGCGATCTCCAGTCCCGCATTCGCATACACCACGCCGCCATCGACCGCGATGGTGTTGCCCACCACATAATCGCCCGCGCGCGAGGCGAGATAGATCGCAACGCCCGCCATATCCTCGTCGGTGCCGATGCGCCGCGCCGGAATACGTTTGGCGACGTCATCCGAATGGTCTCGCGCGGCGCGGTTCATGTCGGATTTGAACGCGCCCGGCGCGATTGCGGTGACGTTGATGTTGTCCTTGATCAGCTTCGTCGCCATGCGCCGCGTCAGGTGGATCACTGCGGCCTTGCTCGCCGCGTAGGAATAAGTCTCGCCGGGATTGACGAAGATGCCGTCGACGGAGGCGATGTTGATGACCTTGGCGGGCCGCTCGTGCGACGCGGCTGCGCGCAGCGGCTTTGCCAGCGCCTTGGTCAGGAAGAACAGCGACTTGACGTTGAGGTCCATCACCTTGTCCCAGCCACTCTCGGGAAATTCGTCGAACTCTGCACCCCAGGCCGCGCCGGCGTTGTTGACGAGGATGTCGAGCTTCGGCTCGAGCTTGATGATTTCGCCGGCGAGTGTGTTGCAGCCTTCGACGGTCGAGATGTCGATCGGCAGCGCGATGCATTCGCCGTCATATCGCGCCGAGAGTTCTTTGGCGGTGGCTTCGCAGGGGCCCGCCTTGCGCGCGGTGATGTAGACCTTCGCCGCGCCCTGCGCGAGGAAGCCTGCCGCGATCATCTTGCCGATGCCGCGCGAGCCGCCGGTCACGAGTGCGATACGGCCTTTGAGTGAGAACAGATCGTTGAACATGGTGCCTCCCTTGGTCGGCGCCCGTTGTGGGCGGGGAGGGGAGGGGAGTCAAGGAACGCGCGGATGGATCGACCTACGCCGCCGAGATCCGGCGAAACCCGTTCCACATCGCGGTCGCGGCGCCCGAGGTCAGCACCGGCAGAATGCGCGCGTCCTGGTAATTTCCGTTGAGCGAGACGCGCGGCAGCGCGGTCATGTGGCCGGCGTTCTCGGCGAACAGCATGCCGGGCCGTGTCGTCACAGCGGTCTTGAAGCCGGCGGAAGCGGCCAGCATGAATTCGCGCATCCCTGCAGCGTCGCGGTCGCCGTAGGGGTAGGCGAGATGCAGCACTTCGCGCTCCAGCGCGTACTCGATCCGCGTCCGGCTGACGGCCATCTCCTGCGCGGCGATCTCTTCGCTCTGCTTGGCGAGATTGCAATGGCTGATGGTATGGGCGCCGATCGTGACCAGCGGATCGGCCGCGAGCCGTTTCACCTCGTCCCAGGACAGGCAGAGGCTGCGGCACAGCTCTTCCATGTCGACATCGTGCGCGGCACAAAGCGCCTCGATCTCGCGCTTCAGGTCGTGGTCGCCCGGCAGCGCGCGCAGCCAATCGTGCAGGCGATCGAACGTCGACTGCTTCGCGGCCGGCGTGCTTGCATCGAGCCGCAGCGCCGAATGGCCGATCTTGACGTCGACATGCTCGGCCTTGGCGATGACGGCCTCCAGAGCAGTCCACCACAGCCGTCCCGTGCCTTCGGCGAAATCGCTGGTGACATAGATGGTCGCGGGCGCGTCAAATTCGCGCAGCACCGGCAGGGCATGGTCCCGGTTGTCGCGATAGCCGTCGTCGAAAGTGAAGGCGGCGAAGCGCCGGTCGAACCGACCCTGAACCAGCCGTTCGTGGAGCTCGTCCATGCTGACAATGTCGATCTCCCGCGAGCGCAAATGGCACAGCGTCGCGCGCAGGAAATCGGGGGTGACCTCGAGATGCCGGTTCGGCTGGAACGCGCCTTCGTGGGCCGGCCGCACGTGGTGCAGCATGAAAATGGCGCCGACGCCCGACAGCAGCGGGCGCAGCAGATGGTGCGCCCCGCTGAAATAGAGTGCTCCCAGCCCGGCGCGAATAACGTTGTTACGGAGTTGTTTCATGACCGGCTGGCCGACCCCTGGCATTCCACCCTCTGTTTTACGGAATGACCCTTGAAGAAAAAGTTATTCCAATTGTTCACGCGCGGCCCCGGAAAGGACCCCATTTCCGGTTTGACAGCCCGCCAAGGGTTTGTTTTGTCTCCGGTTCCAGAGTTCGGGTCGTCGAATGCAGAAGCTTTTCAGGTGGGCCAGCAAATGGTGGCCAGGGCTGATTCCCCTGGCCGTCATGTGGGGATTTGCGGCCTGGAATAACACCTTGCCGGTCGAAGCCGACCTGTCGGCCCGCAGCTCGGCCGCGCTCAAGGACACCGTCCTGGACAAGACCCGGATCGCGGTCGATGGCCGTGACGTCAGCCTGGCCGCGGATGCCTTCTCCGAGGAGGGGCGCCGCGACGCCGTGACGACGGTCGAAATGGTTCCCGGCGTTCGGCTGGTCGACGACCAGACCCGCCTGGTTGCCGAAGCCAAACCCTTCGTCTGGAACGCCGAGCGGGACGTCGTCCGGGTGACGCTGTCGGGTTCCGCGCCGCTGCCGTCAATGAAGGCACGCCTGACCGAGGCCGCGCGCAAGGAGGTCAACGGGGGCGAAGTCGCCGATCAGATGGGACTGGCTCGCGGCGCGCCGGCACGGTTCGAGGCGGCCGCGATGCTGCTGCTCGATCAGATCGGCAAGCTGAAGGACGGCAAGATCACGATCTCTGACACCAAGGTCAATCTGTCGGGCATGGCGCGCGACCTTGGCGGCCGCGAGGCCATCGCTGCCGCGTTGAAGAACCTGCCCGAAGGATTTTCGATCGCCGCCAACGAGATCAAGGCCCCGCCTTATATTTTCCAGGCCTACAAGGATCCGGTCGCCGCCACGGTGACATTGACCGGCTACGTGCCTGACAACAACGTGCACGCCGCGATCGCGACCAGTGCCTCGCGAAAATTCTTCACCGAGAAGGTGGTGGACAATCTCAAGGCCAGCATTGGCGCGCCCGCTTCATTCAACACCGCGGTGGTCGCAGCACTTGGCGCGCTGTCGCGTCTGTCGACCGGTACGCTCGTGGTGTCCGATCGCGAGGTGAAGTTGTCCGGCGATGCGCTGTATGAAGGGGCTGCCAACGACATCCGCGCCGGCCTCGGCAAGGACTTTCCGAAAAACTGGCTGTACAAGCCCGAAATCACCGTGAAGCCCGCGGCAGGACCGGTCGACGGCACCGTCTGCCAGCAATTGTTCTCGGAACTTCTGGCCAAGGGCAAGATCCGCTTCGAGTCCAAGCGCGCCGACATCGATCCTGATTCCGCCGGCGTTCTCGATCATCTGATCGAGACGGCACTGCGCTGCCCCACCACCAACATCGAGGTCGCCGGCCACACCGATGCCGACGGCGAGGATTCTTTCAACCAGGCACTGTCCCAGAAGCGCGCGCAGGCGGTGATCGATTATCTGGTCAAGGCAGGCTTGCCGGCGGATCGCTTCACCGCAGTTGGCTATGGCAGCACGCAGCCTGTTGCCGGCAACGACACCGATGACGGCAAGGCGCAGAACCGCCGCATCGAATTTCTGGTGAGGTGACCATGCCCTATCTCGTCTCGTTCCACATGGGTTGGCTGATCGGCTCGGTTCTGCTGGGCTTCTGCATGGGCTGGATCTCGGTGGTCCAGCGCGGCAACGGCACCTCGAAGGTGACCGCGCGCTGGCTTGGCGCGCTGGCTGCGGGTCTGGTTGCGGCGTCGTTCGCGCATGTGGTGCCGGGCCGTTTCGGCTACTGGCTCGACCTCGGCCTCGTCATGTTCGCCTGCTATCTGGTCGGCTGCACCATCGGTGCGTGGCTGCGCTATTGGGTGGTCTCGCGCAGCCAGCCTGAAGCCGCACTGTGATGTTGCCGTGCACTCTGACCATCGGGGGCGGGACAGTTCGAGGGGTGTTCGGCAGATCGGAAAACCGTGATCGGCCACTTCGGCCGTCCCCTCTTTCAACAGGCGGCTGCGGTCCATAGATTGATTTGGACTTAAGGCGTGACGGAACATTGTCCAGTCGAAATCATCAAAACTTCACGGCCCCTGCGCAGGATCGCCATGGAGATTCGCGCCGGTCTTGCCGCCGAAAGCGCCAAACCGTGCATCTTGAGCCCGCAAGCCCGCCTAAAATACTGATGGCACGTGATTTTGCTCAATTTGGCGAATTCCACTCCGCCCCAAAACGCGCTAGTGGAGGGGCGGGGGGCATGCGCGAGACTGGAGCCGGCGGCGAGGGTTCGTCGCGTGCCAGTGCGTCGTTCGCCTGTTCGCCGGCCACCCTGGCCGCTGAAGCGTTGTTCGAGGTCTAGATGCTGGAAGCCATACGCAGGGCGATGACGTTTCTGCGCCAGAAGCAGATCCTGCATAAGGTTGGCGTTGTGATCAGCGTCGCGGTCATCGGCATCGCTTGCTATGTGCTCTACCATATGCTGCGCGGCATCGACACCAACGAGGTGATCGAGGCGATCAAGAGCACCGAGCCGCGCCAGATCGCGATGGCAGCGCTGTTCGTCGCCGCGGGCTATTTTACGTTGACCTTCTACGATCTGTTCGCCGTGCGCGCGATCGGCCATGCCCACGTGCCTTATCGCATCAACGCGCTCGCCGCCTTCACCAGCTATTCGATCGGCCACAATGTCGGCGCCAGCGTTTTCACCGGCGGCGCGGTGCGCTACCGCATCTATTCGGCCCATGGATTGAACGCGATCGATGTCGCCAAGATCTGTTTCCTGGCCGGCCTCACCTTCTGGCTCGGCAATGCCGCCGTTTTGGGCCTCGGCATCTCCTATCATCCGGAGGCTGCGTCCTCGATTGACCAGCTGCCGCCCTGGCTGAACCGCACGATCGCGATGATGATCATCGTGGCGCTGGTCGGATACGTGGTCTGGGTCTGGACCCAGCCACGGTTGGTCGGACGCGGCCCCTGGACCGTGGTGCTTCCGGGCGGCCCGCTGACCTTGCTCCAGATCGCGATCGGCATCATCGATCTCGGTTTTTGCGCGCTTGCCATGTACGTGCTGGTCCCCGACGAACCCAATCTCGGCTTCGTCGTGGTCGCTGTGATCTTCGTTTCGGCGACCCTGCTCGGCTTCGCCAGCCATTCGCCCGGCGGGCTCGGGGTGTTCGATGCTGCCATGCTGGTCGGCCTCTGGCAGATGGACCGCGAGGAACTGCTCGGCGGCATGCTGCTGTTCCGGGTCCTCTATTATCTGTCGCCTTTTGTCTTCTCTGTAATCTTGCTGACGTTTCGCGAGGTTATCATCGGCGCTCGATCGAAGCGCCTGCAGCAGGCGGCGCTCAAGCTCGACCCCGGTCCACCGCCTGAAGCCGCTTATGTAAGAAAGCGCAGCGACAGCGGCGCCTGACCCGCGCAGGCCTTGAATTTAGAGTCCCTAGGAGAAGTCCGCCCCGATGGCGATCGACGCCCCATCTTCTCCCCCCGTCCAGCCCTGGTCCGACCGGCTGCGGCACTCGACGATCATCCTGATCGCCGCAGCGTTGGCGCTATCGATCGTGGTCTCACTCGGCGAATTGTCGGCGCTGCACGCCGCGATCATATTCCTCTGCATCGCCGCGGCCGCGCTGATCCCCTGGCGGCTGCATGATACCGCCGCCTCGCGCGAGGACGTCAGGCGCGTCAATCCGGTTGAGAGCGCGGCGGTGGCCGCCGTCGTCGCCGGCATGCCGGATCCGGCGGTGCTGCTCGACCGCGCCGGCCGCGTCATCCATCTCAATGCCGCCGCCGCCCAGCTGGCGCCGGCGCTGCGCAAGAACGAGCTCGCCCAGTTCGCGTTGCGCTCGCCGGAGATCATCACGGCGCTGCGCGAGGCCATTGCGACCACAGAGCCGCGGCGCGCGACCTATCTCGACCATGTTCCGGTCGATCGCTGGATGGAGCTGATCATCACGCCGGTGCCGGTGCCGACCAATTTCGGCGGCGCCGACAAATGCATGCTGATGACCTTCCACGACCAGACGCCGCTGCGCCGGGTCGAGGAGATGCGCGCCGACTTCGTCGCCAATGCCAGCCACGAATTGCGCACGCCGCTGGCTGCGCTCTCAGGCTTCATCGACACGCTGCAGGGGCAAGCCAAGGACGATCCCAAGGCGCGCGAGCGCTTCCTCGGCATCATGCACAACCAGGCCACCCGCATGGCGAGGCTGATCGACGACCTCTTGTCGCTGTCGCGGGTGGAGCTGTCGGCCCATGTGCGGCCCGACACGCTGGTCGATCTGTTGCCGATCATCTTCCAGGTCGCCGATGGGCTCGAGCCGCTGGCGCGGGAACGTCAGGTCGAGGTCGAGACCCATCTGCCCGATGCCCCGGTGATGATCGCCGGCGACCGCGAGGAACTGCTGCGCCTGTTCGAAAACCTGATCGAGAACGCGCTCAAATACGGCGCCTCCGGCGGCCGTGTCATCGTGTCGCTGACGGCCCCGGCGGCCACTGACGGAACTCAGGAAATCCGGGTCATGGTGCGGGATTTCGGCCCCGGCATCGCGCCCGAGCACTTGCCGCGCCTGACCGAGCGGTTCTACCGGGTCGACGTCGGCGACAGCCGCTTGCAGGGCGGCACGGGACTCGGATTATCGCTGGTGAAACATATTCTTAACCGTCACCGCGGCCGTCTTCTGATCGAAAGCGTACCCAAACAGGGCGCCACTTTCACCGCCTGTTTTCCCCAGGCTAGGACTTTAGTCTAGACGCGAAAATCAAGCGATTTCAATCGCTTGAGAGTGTCATCCGACTGTCACGAAACCTTCGTAAAAGCTCAGCCGACCGCTCCTAAAGGGGCGGCGCGGGGAGCGCGATCGGGCGCTGATGGGCGCTTCGCTCCCCTGTATGGAGACCAGCATGAATTTCATCAAAACGATCGTCGCTGCCGGCTTGGTCGCCGCAACGACGACGGCAGCCTTTGCTGCCGACATCACGGGTGCAGGCGCGACCTTCCCCTTCCCGATCTATTCGAAGTGGGCTGACGCCTACAAGAAGGAGACCGGCAACGGTCTGAACTACCAGTCGATCGGTTCCGGCGGCGGCATCAAGCAGATCCAGGCCAAGACCGTGACCTTCGGCGCCAGCGACGCGCCG
>Ga0105240_10011899_pt1 | contig 12071 bp, 11 predicted proteins | sample KBSC54metaG_FD_80426 | JGI IMG/M metagenome (GOLD analysis project Ga0105240, IMG submission 80426) | Corn rhizosphere microbial communities from Kellogg Biological Station, Michigan, USA - KBS C5-4 metaG | ecosystem: Host-associated > Plants > Roots > Rhizosphere > Soil | place: Michigan, USA...
CGGGGCGCGAACCCACCCACCGAACCAATACCGCTGAAACCAAGAAAACCTCCGGGGCCGATTGTGCCCCCACGACAACCGCAACCGCCGCCAGCAGCGTAAGCCCGCGCACCAGGTGGGGACGTCCTGCATCAGTCGCTTCCGGAACAGGCATGGCAAGAATGGAGAGCCTACTCTCGACGGCCGAGTGGGTCAACCTGGTCTGCCGTCAGCTCACGGCGTATCATCGAAACCGTGAATGGACACAAGTCGATGATCTGCGATTTCCCCTGGGACGACAGCTACCGTGTCTCGAGCTTGGAGCACGTGATGACTCCTGCCCTCGTGCTCTATCCCGAGATCATTGCCTCGAATGTCGGCCGCACATTGGACCTGCTGGATGGAAATGCAGACCGCTGGCGCGCCCACATCAAGACCGCCAAGCTCGCTTACACCCTGCGCACATTGCTGGACCGCGGCGTCCGTAATTTCAAATGCGCCACCACTCTCGAGTTGCTGACCGCATGCGAAAACGGAGCGCGTGACATTCTGCTGGCGTATCCCGTCATGGGGGCAAATGCCCAGCGAGTACGTGAGATCGCGGCCGGCTTCCGTCAGGTTCGCATTTCTGTGCTGGCGGAAAATGAGCAGCATATCCGGCAATGGGTCGGCAGCGCAGTCGGAATTTTTCTGGACATCAATCCTGGGATGAATCGCACTGGAATCGAACAGGGAAATCACTCTCGAGTGGTCGAACTCATCCGCGCAATAGGGCAGGCCCAGCTGGAATTTCGCGGCTTACATTACTACGACGGGCAATTGGGGCACGAGGACGAACCGCAGCGAACCCGTGCTGCGCACGCGGGATACGATCGACTAATGGAATTGGTGGCGGAGGCTGCGCGAAATGACTTGCAAATCCCGGAACTGATCACGGCCGGGACGCCCACCTTCCCCTGCTCGCTCAGTTACGAAAGCTTCCGCGACGCTCCATTTGTGCACCGGGTCTCGCCCGGCACCATTGTCTACTGTGATGCGACGAGCATGGCACAATTGCCGGCCGAATACGGTTATGCTCCGGCTGCTGTCGTCCTGACGCGAGTCGTGAGCCATCCCTCCTGTGGAGTCGTCACCTGCGACGCAGGGCACAAATCGGTTTCTGCCGATGCCGGAGTCCCCACCTGCGTCGTGATGGGCCATCCTGAGCTGACACCCGTGGGCCCCAGCGAAGAGCACCTCCCGATGCAGGTGAGGCCTGGAGCGGCGCCGCCTCTAGGCGAGGTTCTGTATCTGATTCCGCGCCATGTGTGCCCAACCGTCAATAACTTCGACAGCGCCCTGTTGGTAAGGAACGGCGAGATTCAGTCGGTGGAAAAGGTTTCGGCACGGGGCCGGGAAATGCCGCTCTTGCAGCAAGAAGTTTCGAACCGCGGCTGATCCAATCGGGCCCAGTGGCTCCGCGTCCAGCGACTCGACGAAATCTCACTTCGATTTCTTCCGCGCTTTCGGAGGCTGTGGCTTCCGACCTGATGCTTGCTTTTTTGCTCGCTGTACGCGATGCAATCCATCTCGATCAGCATCCCCGGCGAGTGCCCAAGATCGCTGCCCACGGTGGTTCGCACGGGATACGGTCGCGTGAATCGACGCGCATAGACCTGGTTATAACGCGCAAACAGACTTGTATCGCTGAGGTGCACAGTCACCTTCACGACGTCGGAAAGCGCTACTCCGTCAGCTTCCAAGATTGCGCCCAGGTTGTCGATTGTCTGCTCAGTCTGCTGCTCAATAGTGTCGCCCACCAGCTTGCCCGTAATGGGGTCAACGGGACCTGTCCCGGTCACAAAGACAAAATCCCCTGCGCGCCACCCCTGTGAATACGCGCCTTGCGGAGGCGCGCCACGCTTGCTCTGAATGACATGCTTAGCCATATAAGTCGTGCTTCAGCCGACTTGCGTCCGCGCTCTTTTTCGGCAGGACACGTAGTGCCAGCTTCGTCCCCGGCAGTATACTCTCCTGAGCCTGCCAGGGAGCAGGTGCGATCAGTTTGGGCATCGCGATGCGCAGGGTATCATGGTTGACAACTTGAAGCAGAAAAACAAACCCAACTCGCTTCCCGAATGGGCGACCCAGATCACGGCACTTCGCGAGCAGCTGACGATCAATCAGGCCGAACTGGCGCGCAGAATGGAATGCTCCGCCATGACAATCTCGCGCTGGGAGCGAGGCTTGCTCCAACCATCCGCCGAGCACTTTATTCAGCTGGGAAATTTAGGTGACAAGAGTGAGGCTTGGTTTTTCTGGGAAAAAGCGGGGATCCAGCCGGCAAAGATGGCCCACGCGCTCGGCGGCCGTTCCCGTAAAAAACCGACGGATGCTCCCGGGCTGGAACTAGTTCGATCCCGCCCCGCTGCCAGTCTCGATCAGAGGTTGCCGCAAGTCATCGGCGTTCCTCTTTTGAAGGGCGTGGTGGGGGCGCATGGCGCGGATGGAGATCATCGCAGCTTGCGAACCATGCCGGTGGCAGAGATGGTTGGCGTTCCTGCCTCATGGTGTCCGAATCCGGCCTACACCAGCTTGCTGCGGGTGAAGGGGCATTCGATGGAGCCGCTAATCCGTCAGGGCGATCTCATCGCTGTCGATTCGTATCAAACTGAACGCGCCAAGCTTTACGGAAAAATCGTGATCGCTTCCAGTCACGGTCACGGCTTAACCGTGTCTCGCCTTCGCCGTTACGACACGCTGGAGATGCTTGAGCCCGAGAATCGCGACTACGAGTCCATTGTGCTCAGCAAGTCCGGCGGATGGCGGGTTATCGGAAAAGCCTTGTGGTGGATTGCGGGCGCTCCGTAATCCTGCCAGCCAACGCACTCAGTTATCGCCCGCGTTATAGCTTTTCCGCTACGTGTTTTTCTGTATTGTCCGACTGAATCCCGTCTTATTAACTGATCAAGCCGCTAACCCAATTTGCGGGTTTGTCTCTCCGAGAGTCGCTATGCAATACAAATCGGAAACCGGCGCAACTCCACGATGCGCACAGCCAGCTTGGTACAAGGCGTATTTCGATGCCATGGTGGAGCGGGATCGAAGTCAGGCGCTGCTCGAGATTGAGCGGGCCCGCCACGCCATCGAAAATCGCGCCATTGAACTTCGCCAAGTTGCCCCGAGCAGCCCGCGTGAGACGCAAGATATGGTTCACGCGCTAACTTACCTTGGCATTCTTCTGATGTACATGAGCACCGAAAGCGGGGGACTGCTGTGGGACTAGACAATCGATCTGCAACTCTGAGACGCGAAGCGCTGTATCACTCGGAACTTCAGCCCAACAGATTTTATCTCCCGGCCTACATAGCCTCGAGAGGATGGGTAGCGCTGCGGCTGGACGTGGGCAAGATTGGCTGGGAGGAAGTCAGAGAACTCTTGCTTGGCAGCTACACACTCCTTGCGCCCAAGCGTCCGGCAGACCGCGTGAAACCCGAGGTGTGAACGCGCTCGACTCAGAGGAGCAGGGCTCACAAACCCTGCTCTTCAACACCAATTACTCTTCCGTTTGCGGAGCTAGCCCCACCGCGGGAATTGCTTTCTCCTGGGCTAACCGGTTGTACCCGGCCAAATCCGTTTTCACGATCTCGCTCCACTTCGACAACTGCTCGTCAGCCTGTTTGCTCAGATCGTCGTACATTTCGTAATCCTGCTTCGTAGGAGCGGCGTCGGCGCTTGACACCACTCCACCCAGCGCGACCAGCAGGTTGTTGAGGCGGATGGGATAGTTCAGCACATCCTGCCCGCTCTTCGACTTTGTCTGGATCAGCGCTTCCTCGACTGTGGTCATCTTCTTGTCCAAATCCTTGCCCGCATCGGCCAGGGCTTTGGCGTTGGGGTTCTTTTCGTCTTTCAGGCGCTTATCCAGCATGGCCATGTGCGCGCGGATGTCGCGGATCTGGCGCACCGCATCGTGCACCTCGGTGACTTTGCCCAGAATCTGCTGCATCAAGTCGAACTGCTTCTTCAGGTCTTCTGCCGTGACTTTCAGGCGAGGGTCAGACACGATCTTGAACGGTTGGGTTTGTGACTTGTCATCGACCGTGAGGCGCACCTGATAATCGCCGGGAAGAGCTAGCGGGCCCTCAGTGGAACCTCCCCAGAGCGGCGAGTTAGGAATACGTGGGACGGGTTCGTAGTGCAAATCCCAGACAAAGCGGTTGATGCCCGCGTCGGTAGGGATTTCTTCTGGCTTGCGGCTGCCGAAGCCTTCATCCGCTTCAGGGGTGGGCGGGTGCTTGGGCGGGTAGGTGCGGATTACCTTGTTGCTCGCATCGAGGATTTCGATTTTGATCCGCGATTCGGGTTTTGTTTCGCCCGAAGCGTTGGCATCCGGCGTAGTCGCAGCGTGGCCGGACGCGCCTGCGGCTGGGTTGCCGGCGGATTCGCCTTTCTTATCTCCTTTCTTCTCGTCTTTCTTTTCTTCGGACTTCTTAATTTCAGTTTTCAGGTAATAGTAGACAATCGCCCCGGCTGGAGGATTTTGTCCGGCCGCTCCGCTGGGGCCAAAAAAAGATCCTGAGAATGTGGTGTGATTTGCTTCGGCAGGCGTAAACAAGTGCACGTCGTCCGATTTCATTCCGTCGTTCCATTGGCGAAACGGAGACAGATCATCTAACACCCAGAACGAGCGGCCGTGCGTCGCGACGGCGAGATCATCTCGCTTGACGATCAGATCGTTGACCGGAGCCACGGGCAGGTTGAGCTGCATCGGTTGCCAGTTCGCGCCATCGTCGAAGCTGATGTACACCCCGCGCTCGGTGCCCGCATAGAGCAAATTTTTGCGCTTGGGATCAATGCGCACGGCATGTACGTAATCATCTTTGGGAATGCCGTTCACCAGCGTGTTCCAGGATTTTCCGAAATCGGTCGTCTTGAAAATGTAGGGCGTGAAGTCGTCCATTTTGTGGCGCTCGACGGCGACGTAAGCAGTGCCTGCGTCGCTGGGCGAGGCTTCGATCATGCTGACGGTGCCCCACTCGGGCATAGCTTTGGGTGTCACATCGTCCCAGCTCTGGCCGCCGTTCTTCGTGATGTGAATCAGGCCGTCGTCGCTGCCAGCCCAGATCAGGTCATTCTGGGCGGGACTCTCCACTACCGAGAAAATGGTGCCGTACACCTCGACCCCGGTGTTGTCTTTGGTGATGGGTCCTCCGGCCGGCTCTTGTTTGGATTTGTCGTTGCGCGTGAGGTCGGGGGAAATAATGCTCCAGCTCATGCCTTGATCGGTGGTCTTGAACAGAACTTCTCCAGCGTAGTAAAGCGTGTGCGGGTCGTGCGGCGAGAACACGATAGGTTCGGTCCACTGGAAGCGGTGCTTCAGATCAGCCATTCCCCAGCCGATCACGTTGCGCGGCCACGGATTGATGGCTTGCGTTTGCTCGGTGTGGTGATCGTAGCGGGTGATGTCTCCGCCATAGGAACCGGCATAAACGATCTCGGGGTCGGTGGGATCGGGAGTGACATATCCGCTCTCCCCGCCGCCGACGTCGTGAAAGTCGCTTTGATCAATGCCGCCGCTGGCGCTCGCCGTGGCAATCGCCACGGTGGAGTTATCCTGCTGCGCTCCGTACAGCCAATAGGGAAAGCGATTGTCAGCAGCGATGTGGTAGAACTGCGCCGTCGGCTGGTTGTAGAGCGTAGTCCAACTGGCGCCGCCGTCGGTAGAAATTGTTGCTCCGCCATCGTTGCCGTTGATCAGGCGCCGCGGATTGTTGGGATCGATCCAGAAGCCATGGTTATCACCGTGGGACGTGTGAATGGAGTTGAAACTCTTTCCGCCATCGATCGAGCGGTACGTACCGGTATTCAGGATGTAGACGACATCGGGATTTTTGGGATCGGCGAACACGTGCGTGTAGTACCAGGCGCGCTGACGGTAGCGCCGATCCTCGTTGATGAGTTCCCATTTTTCGCCGCCATCATCGGAGCGGAAGAGTCCGCCCTTCTCGGCTTCAATCAGCGCATAGATCCGGTTTGGGTTGGGAGTAGTTGCGATCCCAATGCGTCCAATGGTGCCTTCGGGCAAGCCCTTGCCGGTGAGTTTGGTCCAGGTGTCGCCGCCGTCGGCCGAACGAAATAGTCCGCTGCCGGGGCCTCCCGATTCCATGGTCCATGGCTTGCGAACTGCCTGCCACATCCCGGCGAACAGGATGTTGGGATTGGACTGATCGAACTGGATGTCGACGGCCCCAGTCTTGTCGTCGACATACAGGATGCGCTGCCAGGTTTTGCCGCCATCGCGCGAGCGAAAGACCCCGCGGGTGGTGTTCGGGCCAAAGGGATGGCCGAGAGCAGCGACATAGATAGTGTTCGGATCCTTTGGATGCACGATCATGCGGCCGATAGAGTGGGTGTCGCGGAGTCCTGAATATTTCCAGGTCTTTCCGGCGTCGGTGGACTTATACACGCCGTTGCCCATAACGATGTTGCCCCGGATGCAGGCTTCACCAGTGCCGACGTAGATGACATTGGGATCAGAGGGCGCTATGGCTATGGCGCCGACCGAGGGCGAAGCCTCCGAAAACTTATCCCACAGTGGATGCCAATTGAGGCCGCCGTCGGTGGTCTTCCACATGCCTCCGGCCACCGCGCCGAAGTAATACGTGTCGTCTTGACCGGGCACGCCCGCAACCGCGAGGACGCGTCCGCCGCGGAATGGGCCCACAAGGCGGTACTTCATTCCTTCAAACGGCGACTTGGCAGGCTCCGGCTTCGGCGGGGACACGACACCTGCTTCAGGTGCGAACTTCTCCTCTGCAGGTTCGCCGGTGGGAGTCGTCGGCATGTTAGGCTCAGCGGGCTTGTTCGGCTGACGTTTCTGCCCGCCGGCAAAAGGAGCAAGGAAGAGAAGAAGGATAGCAATCCGGGTATAGTTCATTCCGACAAAATCCTCCGCCGGTGATCCGAATCGGTGATGTACCGTTCCGGCAGACATTTGTACTGGATTTTGTGAGAGAACCCGGACCCTTTTACATAACTTTACTTATCGATGCGCTGAGCACCTGGCCACGCATCGCGCGAATTTGCAACGATCAATTCTTCGACGGTGCGATCCGTGAGATCCATTCGAATCTGTGGTTAATTTGCGGTAAGTGGCAGGATCTGAACCCGGAATCGTCGGTCGCCTGCAGCCCCATTCGGCGCAGGGCTACGTTACAGGTGCGTTATGAACAACTTGGCCAGAACGAGAAGCCACCCCAAAATCGCAATAAGTCCGTTCACACGAATGGCGCGTTCGCTGGGTGGCCAGGGAAACATCAGGACCCCATAGAGCGACATAAACTTCTCGGGCCAGATGAGTCCAGCTACGCCGAACACAAGGTTCGCTTGCACGATGAGGCAAAAGATCAGATTGAAATCAAACTTTTCCATAAGGTGTTTCCGGGGGGGAACTCAAATTTTATTACATGAGGGGTGGGGGTTGGGAAGAGAAATTCGCGGGTTTCGCAGTGACCAAGGTGCTAAAACTGGCCCTAAGCCGCAAAATCAGAAGTCTGCAAACCTGTTTGAAATCAAAAGCCCCATCCTGCCGCAGAGGACGCGGGAGGGTGGGGCCTGGCTTGCGGCTCAGCTTAGTTATCTCCTGAGTTCCAGGGCCTGAGACAGTTCGAAGGTTATGTTCGACTCGGCCGGAAGGACGATGTCCTTATTGCCGGTCAGGGCTGAGCCTCCAGCCCCGGCTCCTGCGCCAGCGGCCAATCCAATTGCCGCTCCTTTGCCGCCACCCACCAAACCGCCGATGATGCCGCCCAAAGCCGCGCCTCCGCCGGTCGCAACCGCAGTACGTTTGCCTTTGCCTTTCTGATTGAACGTACGCTCTGCAGCTGCGACTTGTACGTTATTGATGGAGTCCAGACGCACCTGCAGAACCGCGCCCCCGGCAAATTTGCCCAGCGGCTTCGCGTCCGTCACGGTACCGCTCACATTAGCGCCTTGACGAATGGCGACTTCGCCGCCGACCACGACGTCTTTCGCAACACTACCCGAGAACGTCTGGCCCGACTGGCTGATTTTTGAACCGATCGAGTCTCCCAGGCTGATGGTCACCGCGGTCCCTGCGGGCACCACCATCCTGCGAGCTTCAGCTTTGTGTTCTTTTCGTTCTTTGGGTTGACGGGCAGAAGAACCACCTTGCTCCGCGGAAGCGGGTGCGTTCTGATCCGCGGCGTTAGGATCACTGCTGTTGTCAGCTGCCGGCTGCTTGCTGCAGCCCAGTGCAAATGCTAGATAAAGGGCGAATGTGAACAGAATTAGACGCGAGCGCATAAGAGCCTCCGTATCCTTGAATTTCGGTGTGCCCTAACTGTAATGGATTTGACGGCGGCGGGGCAATGAATGAGAAGGGCATGGAGGTATCGACGGTGTATAGGACTATCGGGTGCGGAGCAACCCAGTGCGGATTAGCGGGTCGGATTCAGCCCGGGCAGGCTGGTCTGGACGTCTTCCGTCTCCAGTGCGGTGGGTTCGGGTGCCGCTTCGAATGGTGCAACGCTGTTAAAGGGCTCGTCAGCTTCGGCAACCTTTTTGGGGCGCAGAAATTTCTCTGAACTGAGCACTGGTCGGCCGAGCGATGGATTGTAAGTCGTCCAAGGACCGTCGAGAGTGGCATCCCGCTCGAACTGAGCCCGCATAGCTTCCATCTTCGAGTCGAGATCGTCAAGGTAATGCAGCACCAGGGCTTCGGGGAACATCGGCAACTTGGGTGATCCGAACTCGTACTCCCCGTGGTGGCTGATGATCATGTGCTCGATCAGAATCTTGAGTTCTTCAGGGAAGTCGGGCAGCGAACACAGCTTGGCCTGCAGCATCTCCAATTCAATGATCATGTGCCCCAGGAGCTGGCCCTTCGTCGAGTATGAGAAGGAGCGGTTATACGTCAACTCGTGGATCTTCCCAATATCGTGGAAAAACGCGCCGGTGAGCAGAAGATCGCGGTTGATTTGAGGATAGTTTCTGCACATCAGGTCACAGGAGCGGAACAGCGACACCACGTGATCCAGCAGCCCGCCAATGTAGGCGTGGTGCAGCGTTTTAGCAGCGGGGGCGTTGCGGTACGCGGCGGCAATTTCCGGATCCGCCATGAACGCCTGGACCAGCCCCTTCAGGTGTTGGTTCTCGAACGTGGCAATAAAGTTCGTCAGCGTCTGCCAGAGTTCGTCGACATCTTTCGTGGTCTTGGGAAGGTAGTCGGAAAAATCGATTTCGCTGTCGCCGAGTTTTCGCAGCTTGTGAATCGTGAGCTGGAAGCGCTGTTTGTACTTATTTATCAGGCCCTTGATCTTAAGAAAATCATCCTGCTCGAAGGCCTCCAGCACTTCCTCCACGTTGTCCCACATCTTGGCTTCGAGCTGCCCGCTGCGATCGCCAAGCGTCAGCGCCAGATAAGGTTCGCCGGTCTTCTTCGGCTTGATCTGTTTGGCTACCACGACGAAAGTCGAGGTGATGACCTTGTTCTCGTGGCGCACGCAATCGCCGATGTAGAAGTCCTTCATGGGATGTGCCAAGTATAAAGCAGCCCCTCTGCAATGCACAGGATTTCAGGAGGACATGTGGGGACAACTGCCATCTGTCCGACGCGGACGCGTAGGGGACAGGGCCCCGAGAGCGGCGCGTCTTCGGCCCTGCCAACCATCATTCAGGAAGATCAGAGCACGCCCAGCTTCTTGTGCCTCTTCTTGTCCAGTTTCTTGGCGTCGGCCTCTTTAGCCGAGGTGGTCTCGATGGGCAAGGTCTGGTTTGGGCTGGCGCCCGTGTCCACGTATCCCTGCGCCAGTTTGATGTAAGCGTCCTCTCGAAGCTTGGTGAGATAGGCGCGCAGCGCAGGCTGCAGCTTCTCGTAGTAGAGAGCGTCCTGGATCTTCGGCATGGCGTCTTTCAGCGAAGGAATGCCCGCCTGCTGGTGGTCCAGAACTTTGAGAATCACGTAACCCTGCTTGGTCCGGATCACGTCTGTAACATCGCCCGACTTCATCGCGAACGTCTTGTCTTCCAGTTCTTTGGCGAGTTGTCCGCGCTTGAACATGCCGAGCGCGCCGCCATCGGCTGCGGAGGGACCGTCCGAGTATTTCTTGGCAATGTCGTCAAAGTTCGCCCCATCGCGGATTTGTTTGAGCAGATCGTGGGCCTTGGCTTCCGCAGCGGCGAGCGCTGTAGCATCGGCAGCCTGCTTGGCAGCTTCATCCTCCGGATTCTTAGAATCGGCGGGCGCCCCGGCCGGCTTGGGGTCAGGCGTGATCGACGACGTTTTTGGGGCTACCAGAATTTCTGCCAGGCGGATGAACTCGGGCTGCTCCATCTCCTTCTTGTGCTCATCGTAAAACTTCTCAGCTTCTTCCTTCGTAATCGACAGCTTGCTGCTGACTTCTTCGCCGATGACCTTCTGGGTGATGATCTGGTTCTTTTGCTGCTGCTTGAAGTCTTCCCAGGAGATGCCCTGCTTTTCGGCCTCCTTCTCCAGCGCCTCGAGGGAATCCAGCTTCATGCTCTTGCGCATTTCGTCGAGACGCTTCACCAGATCGGTGTCGCCGGTAATGCCGAGATCTTTGCCCTTGTCGAGAAGAAGTTGCTGGTCGATGAGGTCGCGGAGCACGTCCTTTTCCTTGCCCCCATAGACCTTGTCTGCGTCGTTCGGATCCTGCTGCTTGACCTCGTCTCGAAGCTGATCCTTACTGCGGCTGAATTCGGAACGGGTAATAATCTGATTGTTGACGCGAGCCACGATCTCTTCCACAACCTGTCCGGAAGCGAGCGCGGGCAGACAAGCCAAAGCGACATATGTCAGGCAAAGTTTCTTCATAGGAGTCATATAGGCCAATTCCTGGGCTTGCGGGCAAACGGTGGGGTTAGGCCGATAAGACATTTTACTCCTTCCGGCCACATTGGCGACATAAGGGCACGCGAAACGCGATAAGGCCGTGGGCCCCCTACATCCCTCCACGTCGGACGCGTGGATGGCGCACAAAAGTTGGCCTAGCGAGTGCGAATCAGGGCGAGTGCTGTGCGGTCATCGCAGAGGGGAACATGGCCGCTGTAATCGGCAACGGTGCTAACGACGGACGAGCATAGCTCTTTTGCATTAAGGGAACGTGCATTCTGGAGCACTTTCCTGACCTTCTCCAAGCCGAATTCGTTCCCGCCGTTGTCGCGGCCGGCCCCTTCGCAAGAGACTAGGCCTTGAGAGACCAGCAGGAGGCTGGCAGGCCTTTCCATGCCCACCATTCGAGCGTCGGAGGTCGCGTGCGAGAACAGTCCCAAGGGCAATCCCGTGGAACCAAGTTCGACGATGCCGGTGCTATCGCGGAGCAGCCCAGGAGTATGTCCCGCGTTGCAATAGCAGAGTGTTCCTAGTCTCTCGTGATAGCAGGCGGTGAAAGCCGGGCAGGAGTGGACCCCGTTAGAAGCTTCGATCAAGCGGCGATTAATACGCACGTTGAGTTCGATCATGGCGTCGGATTCATTGATATCGGGCGCCGAGAACAGTTCTCTACCGGAGTTGCGAAATGTTTCCTGGGCCGCGATGAGGAGCTTGCGGTTTTCTTCCCGGCGTCCGGCAACATCGAGCAGGCCAATCAGAACGCGCTCGGGACTGACCCGTACCGAGTCATAAAAGTCTCCCGCCATGCGGTTGCCCGCAAAGACGGCTGCTATATCGGCGCCATCAACATTCGGGAAAACAGTCGGCACCGGCTCGATGCTGACCGCCGTATCCGATCCGTTGAATTTGAAAAAAGAGCGCACGGATTAATACTCAAGGCAAGCTAGCATGGAATTCCGATGTGAGCAATGAATCCAAGGTGGTACCTCACTGTTCCCGCAGCACACACCCGGAGACAGCCTCTTTGGGGCTCTCCAGCCCGTGCGCAGCCGAGCAGGAGACCGGCCTTTCTGCTCCCATTATCCCAACCGGCTCACTCTCCATACTTATCGGCGAGGTAACGGCCTAAGTCCAACTCGAATTGGCCATAGTCGGAGTGGATGGTGGCACGAAGGGCAGCTTCGGTGGAGTTGCCCTGGCTGATTCGTTCCAAAATGCGTTGCACGTCGCTCAATCC
>Ga0105240_10011903_pt1 | contig 12070 bp, 8 predicted proteins | sample KBSC54metaG_FD_80426 | JGI IMG/M metagenome (GOLD analysis project Ga0105240, IMG submission 80426) | Corn rhizosphere microbial communities from Kellogg Biological Station, Michigan, USA - KBS C5-4 metaG | ecosystem: Host-associated > Plants > Roots > Rhizosphere > Soil | place: Michigan, USA...
GCCGAGGTGCTGATGGCCTATGCGCTGGGCGTTTCGCGGTCCGACCTGCTGCTGCGGGGGATGCGGGATGCGGCGCCCGCCGGCTTTGCGGCGCTGGTCGAGCGGCGGCTGCGGCACGAGCCGGTGGCCTATATCGTGGGACTTCAGGAGTTTTACGGGCTGCCGTTGCGGGTCAGCCCTGCGGTGCTGATCCCCCGGGGAGACAGCGAGGTCTTGGTCGAGGCTGCAGTAAAGGCAAGGCCCGGCGCGGCGCGGGTGCTTGATTGCGGCACGGGCTCGGGCGCGCTGCTGCTGGCCGCGCTGGACCAGATCGGTGGCGCGCGCGGGATCGGGATCGACCGATCCGCAGGCGCCCTGGCCGTGGCCGCGGGCAATGCGCAGGCGCTGGGGCTGGCGGACCGGGCGGCGTTTCTCCAGCGCGACTGGGCCGCGCCGGGCTGGAGGGCGGGGCTGGGCCGGTTCGACCTGGTGCTGGCCAACCCACCCTATGTGGAAACGGATGCGCCGCTGGCGCCTTCGGTGCGCGAGCACGAGCCTGCCGGCGCCCTCTTCGCCGGGGTCGATGGGCTGGATGATTACCGCCGGCTGGTGCGGCAACTCCCCGCCCTGCTGGCGCCGGACGGGATCGCGCTGGTCGAGATCGGCGCGACCCAGACAGGCCCGGTGAGCGCGCTGGCCCGCGCCAGCGGGCTGGCAACGCGCCTGCACCATGACCTTGGCGCAAGGCCGCGCGTGCTCGAGCTGAAGCGCGCCGGTGGATAATTGTGCGGTGCCGTCATATTTCCCTTGGCAATCCCCGCGGCAGACCTTAAATCCGTAAACAGGCCAGCGGATGGATGGAGCATTCCTCTCCTGTCGGCCCAGCTCCAGCATTTGCAACCGGACGGTCCTCAAAGGGTCCGCAAACCACGCAAGTGTCGGGACACCGCAAGCGGTGCGGGAACGCCGCTGCGGTGCTGAAAATAGCGATTCGCCATCCGGAAGCATTGGGCCGGGCGGCGTTTCCGGTGAAGGAACGGCTTCCTTGAACAATAATCGTGGGAATAACCGCCGGCGCGGCCGGGGCAACAATCGGCCGCAGGGTGGTGGTGGGCAGCAGCTCAACCGGATCGACAGCCGGGCGCGCGGCAATGCGCCGCAGCTGCTGGAGAAGTACCGGAAGCTGGCACATGACGCGCACCTCAACGGCGATCGCGTGACGGAAGAATATTACCTTCAGTTCGCGGACCACTATTTCCGTGTCATCGCCGATACCCGCCAGCGTCAGGAAGACCAGCGCCAGCGCCGCGACGAGCGGTGGGACGAGCGCACCGATGATGGCGAGGACCAGAACGAGTTCGGCGCCGACAGCGATTATGCTCCCTATGACCAGCCTCCGCAGGCGCGCCAGCGCGAGGATCGCGAGAGCCGCGACAACAGCCGCGACGGCGATGGGCGTGCCGAGCGTAGCGAACGGTCCGAGCGCGCTGAACGGCCCGAACGGCCGGAACGGCCCGAGCGGGGCAACCGTCGCGAGCGGACCGAAGAGGTGGCCGAGCCTGCCGAAACCGGCGAGAGCGAGGAGCGGCGCTCGATCTATGAGCCCGCGGAAAATCCATTCCTGAGGGAAAACCGCGCCAGTCGCGGGCTGCGTCCGCGCCGGGAAGAGCGGCGCCCCCGCCGCGAGAGCGAGGCGGCCCCCGATGCGGAGCCGGCGTTCGACATGGCCGTCCTCCCGCCAGCCATCAATGCTGGCCGCGAACCGGCAGTCGAGCCCGCGCCCGAGCCGGCGGCCGAGGCGCCTGCACCCAAGCGCCGGACGCGCAAGCCCAAGGTCGTCGCTGAGGCCCCGGCCGAGGTGGTCGACGAGGGCTGATGACGGCCTGAGCCGCTCGCGACGGGTTGCGGCTTGCGCCGAGAAGCGCGCGGCGTCACAAGCGGCGCGATGCACCCGCCGGTCCAGACTCCCAACTCCGAGAAGAGGCGGAGCTTGCGCTTTGCCCGTGCTGTCGGGCTAGCCCTCGCGCCTGTCCTGACCGGCGCGGCGGCGGCCTGCGGCTTCCGCCCCATAGCGCTGTGGCCGCTGACGCTGTTCGGCGGGGCCGGTCTGATCCTGCTGGCCACGCGGGCCCGCAGTGCCCGGGGCGCCCTGCTGGCCGGGTGGCTGTGGGGCGTCGGGCATTTCTGCCTGGGCAACAACTGGATCGCGACGGCCTTCACCTATCAGGCGAAGATGCCGAGCTGGCTTGGCTGGATCGCGGTGTTCTTGCTCTCGCTCTACCTTGCCGTGTTTCCTGCGCTGGCGGCGCTGGGCGCCTGGACGGCGCGGGCGAGGCCGACTGCCGCGGTGCTGTCGTTTGCGGGATGCTGGATCCTGTCCGAATGGCTGCGCGGGTGGCTGTTCACCGGCTTCCCGTGGAACCCGCTGGGCGCAGCGGCACTGGGCGGCTTCGCGCGGGCGGGGCTCGCGCAGGTGCTGCCGTGGACGGGGACCTACGCTCTGTCCGGGCTTGTTGCCCTGCTCGGCGGGCTGTGGTGGCGCGGCTTTGCGCTGCGGATCGAGCGGCCGGTGATAGCATACGGGTTGATCGCCCTGCCGCTGGCCTTGTGGCTGCTGCCGCAGGCCCCTGCGCGCGCGGTAGGGGCGGGCCTGCCCTATACGCTGGTCCAGCCGGGCGTGCGGCAGGAGCTGATTGACGATCCGGCCAATTTCGAGAACCAGTTCCGCACGACGGCGCTGCTGAGCCTGCCGCGCCGGTCCGTGGCGCGACGGCTGGTGCTGTGGCCGGAATCGGGCGTTCCGGATTATCTGCGCGATGGCTATCCAGGGTGGCTCTATGCGGAGAACACCTTCGCCGGGAGCCCGGTGCTTGCCCGGCGGCGGATCGGCTCGGTTATCGGGCCCGGCGCCATTCTGCTGACCGGCGCGGTCGACCTCGAGCTTTCGGGCGACCGGGTAGTCGCGGCGCGCAACGTGGTGACCGCGCTGGACGGGGCGGGTACGATCCGCGGCTCGTACGCCAAGGCTCATCTGGTACCTTATGGCGAATATCTGCCGATGCGCAGCCTGCTCGCGCCGCTCGGCCTGTCACGACTGGTGGCGGGCGCGCTGGACTTCTGGCCCGGGCCGGGGCCGAGGACGCTCGATCTCGGGCCATGGGGCCGGGTGGGTGTTCAGGTCTGCTACGAGATTGTGTTCTCCGGCCAGGTGGTCGATCCCGCGTCCCGGCCGGATTTCCTGTTCAACCCATCGAACGATGGCTGGTTCGGCCGGTTCGGCCCGCCGCAACACCTGGCCCAGGCGCGGATGCGCGCGATCGAGGAGGGCCTTCCGGTCCTGCGGGCGACGACCAACGGGATCAGCGCCGTTATCGACGCGAACGGGATCGTGGCCCGCTCGCTGCCCCGGCCGGTGGCCGGACGGCTGGACGGCATCATCCCCCCGGCCGCGGTGCCGACGCTCTTTTCCCGCATGGGCAATGCACTCGCGCTATGCTGGGCCGCAGTTCTTCTTGCCGGGGCCGCGCTTGCCTTGCGCGGGCGGCGCGGGTAAACATCGGCGCGGACATAAAGAATTCTTTATATTGGACTCCACCCGATGCGCAGCGAATACCTGTTCACCTCCGAGAGCGTCTCGGAAGGCCATCCCGACAAGGTTTCCGACCAGATCAGCGATGCCATTGTCGACCTGTTCCTGTCCAAGGACCCGGAGGCCCGGGTCGCCTGCGAAACGCTGACGACGACCCAGCGCGTGGTGCTTGCCGGCGAAATCCGCTGCAAGGGCGTCTACGAGAACGGCGCCTGGGCGCCGGGTGCGCTGGACGAGATCGAGGCCACGGTGCGCGGTGTGGTCAGGCGGATCGGCTATGAGCAGGACGGGTTCCACTGGCAGAACCTCGAGTTCTCGAACTACCTGCACGGCCAGTCCGCCCACATCGCCCAGGGCGTTGACGAGACGGGCAACAAGGACGAGGGCGCGGGCGATCAGGGCATCATGTTCGGCTTTGCCTGCGACGAGACGCCCGACCTCATGCCGGCGACGCTGGACTATAGTCACAAGATACTCGAACGGCTGGCCGCCGACCGGAAGAGCGGCGCCGCGCCCTTCCTCGAGCCGGACGCCAAGAGTCAGGTCACGCTGCACTACAAGGACGGCAAGCCGGTCGAGGCTACTGCCATAGTCGTTTCGACCCAGCACAAGCCGGGTTGGGACCAGGGCGAGAAGGAAGCCGAGCTCCATGCCTATGTGAAGGCAGCGGTGGGAGAGCTCCTGCCCGCGGGCTTCGTTACCGCGAACACAGTCTGGCACATCAATCCCACCGGCAGCTTCGAGATCGGCGGGCCGGACGGCGACGCGGGCCTGACCGGGCGCAAGATCATCGTCGATACCTATGGCGGCGCGGCGCCGCACGGGGGCGGGGCTTTCTCGGGCAAGGACCCGACCAAGGTGGACCGTTCAGCCGCCTATGTGACGCGCTACCTTGCCAAGAACATCGTGGCCGCCGGGCTGGCCCGGCGCTGCACGATCCAGCTTGCCTATGCGATCGGCGTTGCCCGGCCGCTGTCGCTCTATGTCGACAGCCACGGCACCGGGACGGTGGACGACGCCGTGCTTGAGGCGGCGATTGCCAAGGTTGCGGAAGAGCGGCTGGGCGGGCTGACGCCGAAGGGCATCCGGCTTGGACTCGGGCTCAACCGCCCGATCTATTCGACGACGGCGGCCTATGGCCATTTCGGGCGGAAGGCGGAAGGCGACCTATTTCCGTGGGAGCGGACGGACCTTGTCGAGGCACTGAAGGCAGCCTGCTGAGGAAAGGGTGAGGCCGGCCGGGCTTCCGGTCAGGCCACTCCCATGCCGTCTCCCTCGTGCGGCCAGCGCTCCAGCCTTGGCAGGGCAGGATCTAGGAACAGCGCGGGAATCCGGCCGAACAGCAGGGCGCGGTGAATCCAGAAGTCGGTCAGCCGTTCGCCCAGCGTCTCGGTGGACCTGCCGTTCCGGTCCAGCCACTTCCGATAGGGCTGGAAATGTCCGGGTTCGTCGCGGTGGACTATGTGGAAGATCCGGGACATCAGTGGGTCTGACAGGACCCAGCCATTGCGCAACAGCACCTCAACCTGGCGGTAGCCGCGCTGCTCGGTGAGCATGATGACGCGGCACAGGCGGGCAAAGGCGGCCGGATCGGCCACGACCTCGCCCGTATCGAGCTCGTCGATCGTGCAGCCGAAGGTGTGAAAGATGAACCGATCAATGTGGCCGACCCGGCGGTCCATCGCCAGCGGCATCCGGCCTGCCCGCTCGAACCAGCGGCGGAACATGTGGTAATGCTTGTGCTCGTCGGCACGGTGACGTTCGATTTCCTCGATAAAACCGTGATCGTCAGGGCAGTGCAGGCGCGCAGCCTCCAGCACACGGTCGAGCGAGGTGTAGCCGCGGTGTTCGTTGTAGAGGTAGACCGAGGCGAGCACCTCGCGATAGCGGTCTCCGAACACGCCGGCCGGTTTCATCATCGAACGTTTGCCCTTTCCCCGTTAGCAATACCCAAAACGGTGGGCCCAGGACGGTTGTTCCGCCGTCTCAGCTCGCCAGAGCCGATTCGATAGCGCCGACCACAGCCCGATCCTCCGGCTCCAGACCCGGAGCGAACCGGCCGATCACCGTGCCGCTGCGGTCGATCAGGAACTTCTCGAAATTCCACAGCACTTCGGGATCTTCGTTGGGGGTCATTCCATAGCCGCGCAGGCGCTCGCGGAATTCGGCGGCCGGACCTTCCTTGGTGGGACGCGCCCTGGTGAGCGCCGCATATAGCGGCTGCTTGCCGGGGCCTGAGACGTCGGCCTTGGCGAACATGGGGAAGGTCACGCCGAAGTTGGCCGAGCAGAACTCGGCGATTTCCTCGGCGCTGCCCGGCTCCTGCCCGGCGAAGTCGTTGGCGGGGAAACCGAGTACCTCGAAGCCCTGGTCCTTGTAGTGCTGATAAAGCCGTTCCAGCCCTTCGTACTGCGGGGTGAGTCCGCACTTGCTGGCGACGTTGACGACGAGCAGCACCTTGCCGGCGTGCTCGGCCAGGCTGTCCGGGCTGCCATCGAGGCGCGAGAGGCTGATCTGGGAAAGGTCGGACATGGCGGGCTCCTGTTGGGACTGATCTCGTCTGTCTGGACTGAACATGGTGCACCTTCGCCCAATGCCCAAGCGAATTGATTCAGGTCATGGAGAGGTTCATGATCTTGCTATTCAATTCAAGCGTCTAGGCCCCCCAAGGCGGGCGGGTCCGGTAGAGGGGAGAAAGCCGATGCGCTCCATACTGGTTCATGCCGATGCCAGTTCGGCCGGGGAGGCCCGCCTCGAAACAGGGCTGTCACTGGCCCGCATGAGCGGGGGCCATGTGACCCTGCTGGTCGATACGCCGATAACCCGCTTCGTCGCGATGGATGCCATGGGCGGCGGCGCCGTCGCCGCCGACGCAATCCGCGAAGCCGTGGCTGAAGATGACGCCTTCGCCCGCCGGATCGACACGCGAGTCGCACGAGGCGACGTGCCCTGCGACGTGGTGCGCAGCGAGGGCGAGCCGGTCGATGCGATCTGCGATGCGGCCCGCCTGGCAGACGTCGTGGTGGTGTCGCGGCGGTCGGTCCTTGCAAGTGACCTGCCCACGGCGTGCCGGGCGGCAGTCCTCGCGGTGAACGACGCGGAGCCGCTGTGCTTCCCGGTGTCGCGGGCTGCGATCGCGTGGGACGGAAGCGCCGAAGCGGCCTATGCCCTGCGCTGTGCCGTGCCGCTGCTCAAGGACGCAGAGGTTGAGGTGCTGACCGTTGCCGACGTGCCTGCCGAGTTCCCGGCGACCGACGCGCTGCGCTACCTTTCGCGACACGGGATCAGGGCCGAATTGCAGATGCTAAACCGTATGGGCGCGGTAGAGGAAACCCTGGCCCGCGAACTGATCCTCCGGCAGACGCAGTTGCTGGTGATGGGCGCCTTCAGCCACAGCCGCCTGCGAGAGTTCCTGTTCGGCGGCGTTACCGGCTACTTTCTCGAGCATCCTCAAGGTCCTGCGCTGCTGCTGGCGCATTGAGGCGAGCCTGGAGCTTCCTGTTGCGATGCGGCAAAATCCCGCATTTGCGTCTGCTTCTGGCCGGGATCGGGGCGGGGTATATGGCCCGATAGGGGCCAACATCCCTGTCTTTTTCCGAAACTTGCAAAAATTGCATGCGCTTTTACGCTTTTCGCACTTGCACAAAAAGGGAAGGAGCGGCATACAGATCCTGCCTTTCAGGCATCCTCTCCCAAGACTTCAACGGCCCGGTCGGCAACGGCCGGGCCTTTTTTCTGGCCCGTTGCTGCCCCTCGCGCGGCGGGATCGGAATGGGCATCCCGTTCGTTTATCCGGCCACCCCTTTGCAAACCGGCGGGCGCGTCCCTAGCTTCTGTTGGCAGGCGCCGTAAGGGGCCACGGCACAGGACGGGAACGGAGCCATCATGGCAGATGCAGGTGCAGGGGTGACCGAACGGACCGCGCGGCTTCAGGTCGCCGCTGCCCGGCAGGAGGAAAGCGGCCAGGGCATCGCGCGCCTGCCCAGGGAAACGATGGCGGCCATCGGCATCACCGAAGGCGACGTGATCGAGATCGAGGGCAAGCGCACCACTGCCGCCCGGGCCCTGCTCGCCTATCCCGAGGACGAAGGGCTGGACGTCATCCGCCTCGACGGCCTGCAGCGCGCCAATGTCGAAGTCGGCTCGGGCGAGCACGTGACGATCCGCCGGGCCGATTCGCGCCCCGCGCAGCGCGTGGTCTTCGCGCCGGCGCAGAAGGACATGCGCCTCAAGGGCACCGGCCAGGCATTGCAGCGCAATTTCTTCCAGCGGCCGCTGGTGGCTGGCGACCTTGTCGCCACATCGGGCCAGCAGCAGGTGCGCGACATGCCGCCGCAGGTGGCGCGGATGTTCCACGCGCCGGCCTATGCCCTGACCCAGATCCGTCTTTCGGTGGTCTCCACCAGCCCCAAGGGCATCGTCCACATCGACGAGAATACCGAGGTGGAGCTGCGCGAGGAGTTCGAGGAGCCGCGCACCAAGCGCGCCGACGTCAACTATGATGACGTGGGCGGGATGGGTGACACGATCCGCCAGCTGCGCGAGATGGTGGAGTTGCCGCTGCGCTATCCGGAGCTCTTCACCCGGCTGGGCGTCGATCCACCGCGCGGCGTGCTGCTGCACGGCCCGCCGGGGACGGGCAAGACCCGGCTCGCCCGGGCCGTCGCCAGCGAGAGCGATGCGGCCTTCTTCACGATCAATGGCCCTGAAATCATGGGCTCGGCCTATGGCGAGAGCGAAAAGGCCCTGCGCGAGGTGTTCGAGGAGGCGGGCAAGAGCGCGCCTTCGATCATCTTCATAGACGAGATCGATTCCATCGCTCCGAAGCGCGAGCAGGTTCACGGCGAAGCGGAGAAGCGCCTTGTCGCCCAGTTGCTGACGTTGATGGACGGGCTGCAGGCGCGCTCCAACATCGTCGTCATCGCCGCGACCAACCGGCCCGACGCGATCGACGAGGCGTTGCGGCGGCCCGGACGGTTCGATCGCGAGATCGTGATCGGCGTGCCCGACGAGAAGGGCCGGCGCGAGATCCTGGGCATCCACACCCGCGGCATGCCACTGGCGCCGGGTGTCGATCTCGATGAACTCGCCCGCACGACTCACGGTTTCGTCGGCGCGGATATTGCCGCGCTGAGCCGGGAGGCGGCGATCGAAGCCGTGCGGCGGATCATGCCGCAGCTGGACCTTGAGGCGCAGACGATCCCGCAGGAGGTGCTCGACAACCTCTGCGTGACGCGGGACGACTTCCTCGAGGCGCTGAAGCGCGTCCAGCCGAGCGCCATGCGCGAGGTCATGGTCCAGGTGCCGAACATTGGCTGGGGTGACGTGGGCGGCCTTGCCGAGGCGCAGGAGCGTCTGCAGGAGGGGGTCGAGCTGCCGCTGAAGAACCCCGAGGCGTTCCATCGGCTCGGCATCAGGCCGGCCAAGGGCTTCCTGCTGTATGGGCCGCCCGGCACCGGCAAGACTCTGCTGGCCAAGGCCGTGGCCAAGGAGGCGGAGGCGAACTTCATCTCGATCAAGTCCTCCGACCTCCTGTCCAAATGGTACGGCGAGAGCGAGCAGCAGATCTCCCGCCTGTTCGCCCGGGCTCGGCAGGTGGCGCCCTGCGTGGTGTTCATCGATGAGATCGATAGCCTGGTTCCGGCCCGCGGCGCCGGGCTGGGCGAGCCGCAGGTGACCGCCCGCGTGGTCAACACGATCCTGGCCGAGATGGACGGGCTGGAGGAGCTGCAGTCGGTAGTCGTGATCGGCGCGACGAACCGGCCTACGCTGGTCGACCCGGCGCTGCTGCGCCCGGGGCGGTTCGACGAGCTGGTCTATGTCGGCACCCCCGATGCGGCGGGGCGCGAGCACATCCTGAAGATCCACACGGCGAAGATGCCGCTGGCGGGCGACGTGGACCTGGCAGCGGTGGCGCGCGAGACCGAGCGCTTCACCGGGGCCGACCTGGAAGACGTGGTGCGCCGCGCCGGCCTTGTCGCCATTCGTCGGATGGGCCGTGAGGTGGGGGCCGTTTCAGCCGCTGATTTCGCCGAAGCGCTCAAGGATTCGCGGGCGACCGTCTCTTCGGAGATGGAAGCCGAATACGCGAAGATGAAGGGCGAGCTGAAGCGGCGGGCAGCTGAGGTGGCGCCGATCGGGTTCCTTGCGCCCGGCATGGTGCAATCCACCCGCGACCGCAAGCACGGGTGAGCAAAGCGGCCTAGTCCGACCCGCCCTTGCGTTCCGGCTGGGGTGGGGCGGACTGGTTGGCGGGCGGCGGCCCGAACGCTTCGGGCATGTCGGTCCGCAGCCATTCCAGCATGGCCTCGCGCATCTCGGCCTGGAGCGTGCCAAGGGCGGTCGGGCCCCTCGCGCTCATCGACAGGGTAAGTTCGATCTGGTCGACCTTGGCGGCGCTGACCTTGAGCGCGCCGGTGCGCTTGTCCCATTCTGGCCGTTCGGCGAGGAGCCGCAGGAAGGCCTCGCGGGTCGGGGCGATCGGCGTGCCGGGATTGACCGGGATGACCACCGAACCCGTGATTCCGCCGCCGACCCGGCTCCAGTTCTGGAAGGTCGTGTCGAGGAACTTGGACGTCGGCACGATCAGGCGGCGCTCGTCGCCGGTCCGGACCACCACATAGGTCATGCGGATGTCCTCGACCCGGCCGGCCTCGCCCTCGATCACGACATGGTCGCCGATGCGCATCGGCTCGGTGAGGGCCATCTGGATGCCGGCGATCAGAGACTTCAGCGCCGGCTGGGCAGCGGCGCCCACAGCCAGGGCGGCAAGGCCGGCCGAGGTGATCAGCGTCATGCCGATGTTGCGCACGCCCGGGATCGACAGCAGCATCAGCGCGATCGTCACGAAGACGATGATGAACCCGAGCGTGCGCGAGAGGATGGCAATGCGGGTGCGGCGGCTGCGCGAGGCGAGCTCGTTTTCGTTCCGGCGCGCCCGGCTGTCGGACGCGAGGGCATAGGCCTTGACGATCCGCAGCGCGACCCACCCGAGCAGGGCGGGGATGACGAAGCGGTCCACCGCGCCCCACAGCCGTGCCAGCAGGGCCGAACTTTCGCCCGCCAGTTCGATCCCCAGCGCGATCAGGGCCCAGCGCGCCGGCGCGCGCAGCCGGTCGACCACCAGTTCATCGTTGTCGAGGTGCGACAGGCCGGCAAGGCGCGTCAGGATGCGGAACAGGACCGCGTGGATCAGCAGCGCCGCGCCGATGGCGATGCCGGCGGCGATCGCTGCTCCAGGCAGCTGCGACAGAAGGTCTTCCAGGGCGGACGTGTTCGGCAGGCGCATAGTATTCCCAACCTATCCCGCGAGCGGCAATTCGATCCGCACGGTGAGGCCACTGGCGTGGAAGTCCCGTCGAACCGAACCCCCGAGCTGGCGCACCGCGCCTTCAAGGAGCGTGCTGCCGAATCCCTTGCCCTGAGGTACTCCGGAGCGGTCGCCTTCCACCGTCTCGGTCCAGTCCAGCGTCAGGCGTCCTTCTCCGCCGGACCAGGTGACGTCGAGATGACCTCCGGGCCGAGACCAGGCGCCATATTTGACGGAGTTGGTGGTGAGCTCGTGAAGAACGAGGCCGAGCGGCACGACCGAGCGTTCGGGCAGGCTGATATCCGGCCCGCTGACCGCGCCGGCGTTATCGTCCGAGCGATAAGGCTTGAGCACGGTCTCGACGAGGTCGACAAGCTGAGCGGAGGCGCGCTGCGAGGAGCCCTGGGTAACCTCGTGCGCGACGAGGAGGGCATGGATCCGCTCGGCAATGCGATCGACGGTAGGCTTGGCTGCCGGCTCGTCGCGCCCGGTCATCTTCACGATGGCCAGGACCACTGCGAAGAGGTTCTTGACCCGGTGATTGAGCTCTCGGGCGAGAAGGTCGGCCTGGTCGCGGGCAATGGCAAGGTCGGCGGCGTTGCGCGCGCGGCCTTCGGCGTCGGCGGTGCGGATCACCTGGCGCAGCCCAAGGGCGAGGGCGATCAGGATGAAGACGAGCAGGACGACCAGCGTCGGGACGATCCGAGCTTCGGCGCTCGTCGCCCGGTTGCGCGCGGTTTCAAACGAGGCCAGCTCCAGACGCTCAAGCTCGGCGATTGAACGGCGCAGGCGCTCCATCACGTCCTGCCCTTCGTCGGTCAGGATGCGGCGGCGGGCTTCCAGCAGGCCGCCCTGCCCGATCTCGTCCACGGTCTCGTCGAGCTCGGCGAACTTGGCCTGGCTGAGGCTGTCGATCTGGTCGAGCAGGGCGCGCTGGCGCGGGGTCGCATCTTCCCGCATCAGGTGGCGAAGGCGGGCGATGGCCGGGCGATACTGCTCGCGCGCGGCGAGGTAGGGGGCAAGGTAGCGCTGGTCGAGCGTGATGAAGTAGCCGCGCTGGCCGGTTTCCCCGTTGGTGGCGGTGCGGGAAATGTCGCGCAGGGCAAGGAGGACGGCGTTGGTCCGCGTTGCCTGGGCCCGCTGGGCGCGTTCGACGTTGACCGTGCTCCACATCAGCACGATCCCGCCGATCA
>Ga0105240_10011905_pt1 | contig 12069 bp, 12 predicted proteins | sample KBSC54metaG_FD_80426 | JGI IMG/M metagenome (GOLD analysis project Ga0105240, IMG submission 80426) | Corn rhizosphere microbial communities from Kellogg Biological Station, Michigan, USA - KBS C5-4 metaG | ecosystem: Host-associated > Plants > Roots > Rhizosphere > Soil | place: Michigan, USA...
GGCTTGCCCGCTTTGGCGATAATGATTTCCGCTCCGGCGGCCACCTCATCCACAGACGGGAGAGGTGAGTTTTTGCCTCATGGATGTTCACAGTAGTCATAACGGCACTTGGTTAAACTAAGCTTAGTCCACCATAGTCGCTCGACTGGTGTCTTTCAGAGATATACGAAGCGCCCACCGTGTTATTGAACACTGAGAAGTGACCTCAAACTTGCTTGATCTATAAGGTAATCGCGAGATCCAATAACACAGTCTGAGCTCGCCGCCTCCCGGAAGGAGCGACGAACAAGGCATTGCTCTTGGGGAAAAGGGCGCCTAGAAGGACGGCCTGTCACGCCGGGGGTCGCGGGTTCGAGTCCCGTCCGCTCCGCCAAAATTTGTCCATCCAAATCAGTGGCTTACACTGTGTCCCAGCGCACCGACTTCCGAGCATCATCCCGATAGGATGCCCCGCAAAGGAGGCACAACATGCACGACAGAGTGACGAGGAGCTGGCGGCAGCTTTCCGACGGCCTGCGCGATCGGGCCAACACCCGCAGCGCCGAGGTTTTGCCTCTGCATGCACGGGAAGAGTGGCGGCTGGATGCCTGGGAGGATGATGGCGGCACGGTGGCCATTTCACCGGAACCCTTACGCCACTCCAGGCCTGGCTGTGCTACTTCAGATGCCGTTGTCGCAAGATGAGCATCCAGGAAGTATCGCGTCCTCCTTCGGCCGTCGATGCGCCTCTCATCATCGTCGTGGCCTGCTTTGCCGGCGATGTCGCAGCCCCATCCGAGCTTGCGTCTGCCTTGCCGGCCGACTGTGGCGCGGCCTTTATCTTTGTTCAACAACCCGCCGGAGGCCGCGAGATACACACACCGCTCGCAGCATCTCTGACGCGGAGAACGACTCTTCCGGTGATACACGTGCACGGGGGATTGATGGCGGAGCACGGCCGTCTCTATGTGATCCCGCCAAAGGCGACCCCGACAATGGCTGGTGCCCGCATCTGTGTGATACCCGCCGCTAGCGGGGCCGATTGCTCGGCGGATGCTCTGTTTACCTCGCTTGCGCAAGAGTTTGGTAACGATGCGATCGGCGTGATCCTATCAGGCGGAGGGTCCGACCGAGCTCTCGGCGTACGAGCGATCAGGCAGGCCGGCGGCATCACGTTTGCTCAGTACCCCGGATCCGCGCGCTTCCCCAACACGCCGATCAGTGCTATTGAAACCGGGTGTGTGGACTTCGTGCTGCGGCCGAATGAGATCGCACACGAGCTGGCACGCATCAGCCGACACAAGGAGATGGCTGCGCGAGAGGCCTTCCAGCTCCCACAAATCACTCAGCCGGAGCCGATCCTCACACGGTCAGCACCGGCACCTGCCAGTTGTTTGGCAGATGCGGGCCCCATTTCGTAGCGCGGTAGCGCGAGTTGCATTCCACCCCGATTCCTATTAACCGACGCCGGCGGCGTGCGTTGCACTGGCACGCAGCGCCCGATGCGGGGAACGACTGGACGAGTCAGCACGAATTTCCGTTGGCTGGGGCCGAATGATCGGATGGCCGAGGATGGTTTCGACGACCCCAAGGTGCAAGGTGTTGCTTGCCATATCAGTCGGGCCGTGACAGGGGGAATCAAGGGCGCGTTGGGTGTAGCGGAAGATACCAGCGATGCCAGCATCGCCTGCCGTCAGGTGGGGCCGATCAGAATGACCGCCGAACTCAAGAACGGCGAGCAGGTGTTCGATGAGCGACGTAGTCTTCTGTTCAAACAGCTACACGTCGTGCGCTTCTATGATCGAGGCAGGAACGTGCTCGTTTACATTTCCTACAGCGATCGCGTGATGGCCGGCAGCCCGAAGAACTCGATCAGCTCCGTGCCGGTCATGGGGTGGGTAGCGCCATGATGTTTGGCACTGGTGCGTAATCGCGCGGAGTCGCACGGAGGAAGCGTGACAGCGCCAGCGGACGGATGCGACTGACATAACTCCTCGACCAGCCCAGGGAGGCGCCCCCTATGTGCGTTTGCAGACAGACCCGCCGTTTGAGATCCCGCACACTCGCCTCTCGAGTGGAAGGTCGGTAGGGCCGACCGCCACGGTCACACAGTAGGGAACCGAAATGAATTTGACATCCAAGACGTACCGGTCCTCGCGGCTGCGTATTGTTCTCAGCCTCACGGGCGCCATCATGCTCGGCGCGTGCGCGTCGGCGCCACCGCCTACCGCAAGTCTGCAGGCCGCGCGTCAGGCCATTTCCGAGGCCGATCGGGCGGAGGCTGGCCGCTATGCTTCCGCAGAGTTGGGTGAAGCTCGTACCAAGCTCACCTCCGCCAACAATGCCGTTGCGGAGAAGAAGATGACGATGGCAGAGCGGTTAGCCGAGGAATCGCGGGCTGAAGCCGAACTCGCCTCCGCGAAGACCGCCAACGTCAAGGCCGTTGCGGTGAATGATGAAATGAAGCGCAGCACCAGTACTCTGATCGAGGAGATGCAGCGCAACTCAGGAGAGAACCAATGAGTCCCGTGAACCACACTGGTGTCAAACTGACAAATACACTGGTTGCTACAGCCGTAGCTTGCGCGTTGCTTTCAGCGTGCGCGACGGCTCCTGTCCAACCAGACGGTGCCTCGGAAGCGCGCGCCAAACTGACTCAGTTGCAGTCCGATCCCAACCTGGCGAGCCGGGTTCCCGCGGCGATCAAAGAGGCGGATACAGCCGTGCGCGTCGCCGAACAGCCGGAGGTCGATAAGGATCTGGCAGCGTACCGTGTCTACCTTGCCGAGCGGAAGGTAGAGATCGCAAAGGCGCAGGCGCAGACCAGCTTTGCGGAGGATCAGCGCGTTCAGCTCAGCGCGCAGCGTGAGAAAGCTCGCCTGGACGCCCGCACGCGCGAAGCTGACGCTGCCAAGGGCCAGGTAGCGGCGGCCCGTGCCGAAGGTGCTGCGCAGAAGGTTGCGGCTGACCAAGCGCGCGGCGAGGCGGATACCGCTCACGCGGCGGCCGCGAGCTCGGAGCAACAAGCCGCAGAGCTGCAGCGGCAGATCGACGTGCTGCAAGCGAAACCCACTGACCGCGGGTTGGTAGTGACGCTGGGGGACGTGCTCTTCACGACCGGGCGAGCCGATCTGCAGCCTGGCGCCGTGGGCAATCTGAGCAGGCTCGTCACCTTCCTCGACAAATATCCCGACCGTACCGTCGCCATCGAGGGCTACACGGACAGTGTTGGGAGTGAAGACTACAATCAGAGGTTGTCCGAGCGGCGCGCCGACGCGGTGAAATCGTATCTGGCCAGGCAGGGTATCGGCTCAACACGGCTCGCCGCGTCGGGTAAGGGCGAGAGTGACCCGGTGGCGGCCAACGATTCCGCCTCCGGACGGCAGCAGAACCGTCGTGTCGAGGTCATCATCAGCAATCCTCCAGCCGCGGCGAGGTAACTCGAGGCCGTGCACCATAGGGGGCGACCTCGTCGAACCCGCGCAGTCTACCCTGGAAGCAGGCATTCAAAAGGACGCCAATTTATGAACATCGTTATCTGGCTCGTGGTCGGCGGGCTGCTTGGATGGGCAGCAAGCGCTCTCCTACGAACACGGGAGGGCATTGCGCTCAACGTCGTGGTCGGGATTGTTGGCGCGGCTCTCGCCGGATGGCTCTTGAGCCCCCTGGTTGGCGTCTCGACTATCAATCAGGGCAACTTCAGCGCCACAAGCTTACTCATTTCCCTTCTGGGGGCCGTTTTTCTGCTCGTCATCGTCAACTGGGTACGGCGAGCCGCGCAACGCTAGCGCGAAATGAAACGCACCTGCACACATCCACCGATTTCTCCCATATGGAGCAATTTATGTATCGAGTCAAAACTTTCGCCACGCTCTCGTGCGCCGTCCTGATGGGTGCGCTCGGTTGCGCGTCCTCTCGCACTCATGAGGGGACCGGCCAGTACGTAGACGACAGTGTCATTACGACCAAGGTCAAAGCAGCGATCCTGGGCGAGCCCGGTCTGAAGGTGTCGGAGATCAATGTCGAGACCTACAAGGGGGTCGTTCAATTGAGCGGCTTCGTCAGCTCGCGTGCCGACGTCAATGGAGCGGTAAGAGTGGCGAGCGCTGTCGGTGGAGTGAAGTCGGTCACGAATGACATGCAGGTCAAATAGTCTAGCGCGTCTCTGCCACGTCGCCGGATGGCGCGAGGTCCTCGCACGCTCGTGCGAGCCCCTCGTGAGGCCCGTACCGTCCTACTGCCGCCCCCGGTTACGCGCGTACGGCTCGTCACGAAAGCGACGTCTCATTTTCCTGACGGGTTTGCACAGAGGCGGGGGTTACGGCGTTTGATACGGATCAGCGAGCCGTCTGACACTATCACGTCATAGAGCCATTCGGCAGGCTCAAGATACGTGGTGGCCTTCCATATACTGTATGTGCCCCCGCCGGCGCCCATCGCCTGAAGGTGCAGGAGCTCTATCTGCGGGCGTTGCCGCTTTTCGTATACGGGTGGGCACGCGCGGTGATGCCGTTTGCCGATGATGCCAGCCGTTGTTTGGACGGCGTAGAAGGTCTCGAGCGGAACGGGCGTATGGTCGCCCGTGCTCAGCGAGCGCAGGTGGGGCGAATTGAGAATGGAAATGGCTCGTTTCATGACACAACGAGCTTGCCCATTCCTGGATCTTCCAGTCTGTGCGCCCGCCCACAGAGATGACCGCCGTACGCATTGCTACAGTAGTGTTCGCTACCGTACTTGCACATCGTCTTCAGTGGAGGGTGCGGGCCTCAGCTGGCGCGACGCCCAGTGCCACGAGCACCAGTTCGTTCAGATGTGGAATTTTGAGCATGCGGCGCAGCAGCTCGATGGTGACCAGCGCGGACTCGGAAAAATGGAAATTGCAGTTCTCGAAGCAATTGTCCGAGAAAATCGGCGGTTGTTTCCCTCCAAAAAGAATCCGGCAATTGACCAGATGGCACCCGACGATCTCATCGTCGTCCAGGTTGACTGTTAGACCTGTGAGTGTCTCGTTTGTGTACAGCATGGGGCACCTCGTCGCGAAGCGGACAATCTGGCGATCAGGTACCGCCCAGTTTCATACATGATACGTAGGTGCGTCGTACGGCGTCGGTACGCCGACGCACAGACCTCGCGCACGTTTTCGGTACGCTCCGCTCAGCCTGCCATGGCGTCCAGGAGGGCGGGAATCCCGACGGATGCGAAATTGCAGAATGTATCGGAGATGGCATAAGGCAGGATAAGGCGGTCGCCATGCCGCATCGCTCCGCACGTGTAGACCACATTGGGGACATATCCTTCGCGTTCCGAGGGGTCAGGGCGCACCAGAGGCTCGCGAGTGCGCGCGAGAACTCGCGAGGGATTCGCCTTGTCGAGCAGGACCGCGCCGATTGAATACTTTCGTACGGGCCCAACCCCGTGAGTCAACAACAGCCAGCCCTCATCGAGCTCGATCGGCGAGCCACAGTTGCCCATCTGCACGAACTCCCATGGAAATTCGGGTTTCAGAATGGCGGTGCCGCCGTCCCAGGTGAGCAGGTCGTCCGAGTAGATGAGATATAGATTCTCGTTGTCCTGCCGCCCGATCATGGCGTATTGGCCACCGATCCGGCGCGGGAACAGGGCCATTCCCTTGTTCCTTGCCGCGGAGCCTTGCAGCGGGGACATCCTGAACGAGATGAAGTCACGCGTCTCCAGCAGTTCTGACCGAATCGCTCTACCGTTGTATGCGGTGTACGTCGCATAGAAAACGGTTTCCGTACCCGTGTCGAACGCCACAAAACGTGCATCCTCTATCCCGTTCGACTGCGACTCGGTGACCGGAAAGATCACCCGCTCGCTGATATCCTCGCCCGTCGAGAATGCCAGATCGACTGCATCTCCCCCCGCGCCCGGGGTCCGCCGGATCACTTTTGGAATGGACGCGAGGCGGGCTGTAGGGTCGAGCGTCACGGCGCCATCGTCCGCGATGGAGCCTGATCGAAACGTCAAAGAGGAAACGTGTCCTTCGCCGACCGCGCGCACACTCAGGATGATGCGCCGACCGTGCGCCGGCGCGCCGGTTTGATCGAAGTGCGCGACGATGCTCGGATTGAACAGGGCCGCCGCCTCGAAGGAATACTCGTGAAGAAAGTAGGCGCCGATCAGTCGCCGCTGTTCCGTCGTGAACTTCACGTGTGCCGCGATGGCTTCTTCCATGTCATTGGCGCGCGCATCGAACATCTCCAGGAGATTCCTGTGCCGGCCCTGAAAGTTCTCGAGCACCTCTTCGAGTTGGGCAGCGGTCGCTTGCGAGTCGAGCGCGAGCACGCGCTCAACGATATGGTTCGCTCGTGACTTGTCCGTTGGATTGAGGTCGCGCGGTTCCGTCGCCGGCCTGAATTGGCGCACGACGACCCTGGCGGGGTTCGGGCGCAGATGCGTGCCCTGCCGCTGCAGAAGTTTGGTTAGTGACAAGACTTTCTCGGTGGGAAGTTAAGTGGGGCTCACGCGCGCAATTCCCGGACGTGCACCGGGTTCACTCGCCCACTATCCGTGCGTGCGAGCTGCCTCATCTCCGCAAGCGAGAGAAGGTAGGACACGGCCGATTCGCCGCCTCTGTTCTCGTTCGCGCGGTCCGGATGTAATCCGTCTCGACAGCTACCCGTATCGAGATCCACGAGCGGGACGGACAGATCGTTGCTGCCGAGAAACCATGCGAAGGCGCGTTGGGCGTCGTCTCTCCATCTCGCATCGCCGTCGGCACGCCACGCTTCCAGTGCGGCCGAGATAGCCGCGGTCGCCTCGACAGGCTGCTGATCGAAGGGCTGCGGCGGCTTGCGCGGGTGGCGGAAACTATCCGAGCCCACCGGCCGGAACAGGCCGGCGCTGGAGGTCTGCTGCGAGGTGAGCCAACGCAGGGTTCTCGAGCCCGCAGCGGAATAGGAGCGCACACCCAACGCTGCGCCGGTAGCGATCAGGGCCTGGGGTAAGCGGGCGTTGTCGTAGGCAAGCTCTTCCTCGAACCACACCCAGTCGTCCGTCTCGACGAAGGACAGAATGGACATCAGCCTGTCCGCCAGGAGAGTACGCAACTCCTGGGCTCTGGACGCGCTCGTCACTGCACGGCAATAAGCGTTCAGTCCCAGCAGCGTGAACGCCCAAGCGCGTGGAGAGCGAAAATACTGCACTGCCGGTAGGGCTTCAGCAAACAGGCACACCGCCCATTGTCTGCGGGACGCGCTGCTGTCGCTGCGCGCGCATTCGCCGAGCGCCCACAGAGCCCGTCCGTGGGAGTCTTCGGAGCCTATGTTCTCCAGCCAGCGGCGCTCGAAACTCATGAAATTGCGGAACCGCCCAACATCGCAATTCCACGCATGCTGTATGAACGCAGCCAGTCGAGCCGTCAGCACGTCGGGAAGGCACTTCTCGCCCGAGGAGTTGAGTGCGCAGGAAACGAGCAGCGCTCGCGCATTGTCGTCTACGCAGTAGCCGTGCGAGCGGTCGGGCACCGAATGAACTGCGTGTTGAAAAAGTCCAGTGTCATCACACATTCCCAGTAGATGGGCGAGTTGCATCTGCGGTGTATGCACGGCGCCGACGGCGACGACATCCTGCTGCGAAATCACGCGTATCGAGTGGGCGGCATGCGCTCTCTCGAATGTGCACAGATAGCGCTGCGCGGTGCGCTCCCATGTCATGGAGCGACTGCTCGTGTAGGCGCGCCTGCGTAGGGCCTCGCGACGGACATCGTCGGTCAGCAGACGTCCGATCTCGGAGCCGATGACGTTGGCGTTGCCAAATGGAACTAGAACGCCGCGTCCGTCCGCCAGCAGCTCTCGTGCGTGCCAATAAGGCGTGGAGACCACTGCCTTACCCATTCCGAAGCTATAGGCGAGGGTGCCGGAAGTCATCTGCGTTTCGTGTAGATAAGGCGTCACGTAAACGTCGCACATCGAGATGTAGTCGAGCAACGTCGACCGCTCTACGAACTGATTGAGAAAACAAACATGATTTTCGACGCCGAGCCTTCGCGCCCGCGCCACCAGGCTCTCGCGGTAGTGCTCGCCTTCGCGACGGACAAGAGTTGGATGCGTGGCGCCCAGCACGACATAGACCGTATCTGGTTGGCTTTCCAGGATCGACGGCATCGCATCGATCATGACTTCGATGCCCTTGTTGGGCGAAAGCAAGCCGAATGTGAGAACGACAGGCTTGCCAGCGAACCCGAGCCTGGATTTCGCCGCATCGGGTTCGGCGAACGGAGCGTCGGGAATGCCGTGTGGGATGACCTCGATCTTCCCTGGTGCGACGCCATGCTCGATCTGAAGCAACTCCCTGCCTTTCTCGGCCATGACAATGACTCTGTCTGAAGACTCAACAATGCGCATCAGCATGGCGCGCTGCATCGGCTGCGGATCGGCCAGAACCGTGTGCAATGTCGTGATGATCGGCATGGTCAGGAGCGAGAGCAGCGCATTGATGTGACTGCCGGCGTCACCTCCGAATATGCCGAACTCGTGCTGCAGACACACGACATCATACTTTTCAGCATTCAGGAAGCGCGCGGCGCGTGTGTAGTCTTCCAGCGTAGCGTCATTGACCTGAAACCGAACCGTCTCAGGATAGTCATAAGCCTGACCATGGTCTGTCATCGCCACGATAGCGGTGTCGAGACCGGCACGTGAGAAGGCGACAGCCTGTTGCAGGTCGGTCGTGAAGGTGGCGATTCCGCAGCGGCGCGGAAGCGAATTACCAATGAAAGCCACACGGCGGAGTGGGGTCACTCGCACCTCCCATGAGCGGGGCGATGGATGGGCCGTGGCGCGACGCGAGAGGAGTGCCGCGCAACAGGAAGGGATGGATGTGGTCGCTAGACCCGTTACGTTATGAGTCTACACGCAATCCCGGAACTTCGCTTTTGTATCGCCGCGCACGCGATGGATCAATTCACGCAGCTCGGCCCGCAGCGTCTATCGGCCAGCTGGACTTGGATCGACCTGGACGCGCGGCAAGCCTCGTCCTTCAGGGCGGGATAGTGCTGACAGCGATGCAGCGTCGGCCACGCGGCATTTCAGCCAGAATCTCGCGCGGGCAGGAATGCTGCTCGAGACTGCGATGTCCGTGATTCTCCATCATCGCGCCGCAAATCGCAGGCGCCGCTTCATTGTCTCGGCCGTGATTCCATACTGTTACATTCTCTCGCTCGGTTTTGCGCTGTTGCTCGTGGCACTTGTTGCAGGGAGCCTTAGGGTCATGCAGCAACAATACTGTGGGAGCTGACGCGCCATGTACTCGTTCGGTACTTCGCGACGCTGTCTCAGATCGGCACCGTCTATGGATCGCTGACGACGGCTATCGTCGTCTTGCTGAGCCTCGAGCTTGCCTCAGCCTTGCTCATGTTCGGCGCCCAGGTGATTGCGGAGTACGAGCGGATCGGGAGCGCCTGGGACGGAGCCACTTGACTATCCGCTGCAGGATGCTCGCTCCCAGGCCATGGCCGCGCCCTGTTGGTCGTCTGTACGGTAGCGCACAGTGCGGCTCAGATCCTATGTTCCAGTTCGTAGTGTTCGCTATCGCACAGAGGGGGCGCGATGGTCTGTTAGCCTATGCACATGAGCGCGAATGTGCCGGAGGCCACGCCGATGAACGTCGTTCCGGGAGGCGACCTACGAGACTTCTGTGCGCGATTCGCCCGACCCTCGTGGATTCTCGCGCTGTGGCAGTTGGGCAATACGCTGGTGCCGTTCGGGCTGTTGTGGTCGCTGATGGCCTGGAGCATCCACTCGCATCGGGGCTATGGTTGGACTGTGTTGTTGTCGCTGCCTGCCGCGGGCTTGTACGTGCGGTTGTTCATCTTCCAGCACGATTGTGGGCATGGCTCGTTCTTTGCCAGCCGGCGAGCCAATCATTGGGTCGGCGCCTGCCTCGGACTGCTCACATTGTTTCCCTTCAGCTACTGGAGGAAAACCCACGCCGTGCACCATGGGACGTCAGGGAACCTCGATCGCCGTGAGTTCGGCGATATCCACACACTCACGGTGGCGGAGTATCTCGAGCGCTCCGGATCGGGTCGCTTTTTCTATCGCTGCTATCGCAGCATGCCGGTGTTGCTGGGACTCGGGCCGATATATCAGTTCTTGATCAAGCATCGACTGCCCATCGGTCTACCGCTGTCCTGGAGAAAGGAATGGGCCAGCGTACTGCTCAATAATCTCATGCTGCTGATCGCTGGAGGAGCCTGTGTCGCCTTGCTTGGTTGGCGCACACTGCTGTTCGTGCAGCTTCCGGTGGTGCTGATAGCTGGCGCGCTGGGTGTTTGGCTGTTCTACGTGCAACACACTTTCCGGGACGCATATTGGCAGCGTCAAGGATCGTGGGATTACGGCCGGGCTGCAGTCGCAGGCAGCTCCCACTACGACCTGCCGCGGGTCCTGCATTGGTTCACCGGTAATATCGGTTACCATCATATTCACCATCTGGCACCACACATTCCCAACTATCGCCTGCGTGCTGCGTTCGAATCCAACCCGCTGTTGCAACGCGCGCCGCGCCTCACGCTCAGGACGAGCCTGGAGTGCGCTCGGCTGAAGCTCTGGGACGAGGAGTGTGGGTGCATGGTCGGGTTTTCCGGCCGGGCCCTTTCCCGGGTCGAGCCCAAGTGCGCGGCGGGCTCCGACAGTTTTCGAACTCGAATCGATTGAGGTCGCCGCTTTGAGGCGCATCATGCGATGCGAAGCGCTGGAGCCTTTCAGGACTCAGTGGTGGAGCGTGTTGCACTTGCGGGTTACCGCAGGCTCGCTGGCCGTCCGAAACACGCGAGCGTGTAGTTGGCCATTGCGATCCCGAGCTCACGCTCCCCGAGCACCACGAGACCAACGCCTTTGTGCTGAAGACGCGCCAGCTCTGCGTCGCTGTGCGTACGAACCGTGGTATGGATGTGGGGATTGAGACGACGAGCGATCTCGAGGACCCTCCGGGCTTGAAAGCTGTCTGGTATGGCCAGGACGAGCACACACGCATGTCGGATGCCAGCGGCATCGAGGACGCTCTCAGCCATGGCGTCGGCGCGCAACGCAGGCAGTCTGCGTGCATGCAGTACTTCCGTAATGCGCGAATCTTTCTCCACCACCGTGAAGGGCACACATGCGCGCTCGAGAATCGAGCCCACCACGCTCCCGACGCGGCCGTAGCCAACGATCACCGCGTGGTTTCGCTGCGAGTCGCTCGAAAGGGCTGGCCCCGATACTGCGAATTCGTCCAGCGCGTCGGCGCGTGATTCGCGCGACGCGCGCCGACCCAGCCAACGCGCGAGCGGCTGGATGCTCGCGAATGCGAGTGGATTCAGAGCGATCGACAGTATGGCGCCAGCCAAGATCAGGTCTCGTCCCTGCGCAGGTAGAAGCCCGAGCGAGACCGCAAGGCCCGCGAGAATGAATGAGAACTCGCCGATCTGGGCAAGACTCGCCGATATCGTCAGCGCCATGCTGGGCGGAAAGCGAAAGGTGCGCACAATGGCGTAAGCCACGATTGACTTGCCCAGGAGAATGACTGCCAGAACGGCGAGCAGCTCCAGGGGGGTACGCAGCAGCATGGACGGGTCGAAGAGCATGCCAACAGAGACGAAGAAGAGGACCGCGAATGCGTCCTTGAGGGGCAGCGAATCTGCAGCGGCACGCTGACTCAACTCAGATTCGCTCAGTACCACGCCTGCGAAGAATGCTCCGAGCGCGAGTGAAACCCCGAAGGCGGCGGCGGACCCGTACGCGATCTCGAGCGCGATTGCCAACACGGCCAGCGTGAACAGCTCGCGCGATCCAGTGTGCGTGACTTGCATCAGGAGCCACGGCACGAAACGCGTCCCCACGAACACTGCGAGCACGCCGAAGATCGCGATCTTCCCAAGCACGACAGCCACCGCGACGGCGAGAGCGGCCGGGCTCACGCCCGCGACGCCCGGCTTGGCGATCACCGGCAGTATGACCAACACGAGCACCATCACGAGGTCTTCGACGATGAGCCAGCCCATCGCGATGTGGCCTTCGGCGGAGTCGAGGGCGTTGCGTTGCTCCAGGGCCTGCAACAGCACCACGGTGCTCGCGACCGACAAGGACA
>Ga0105240_10011906_pt1 | contig 12066 bp, 11 predicted proteins | sample KBSC54metaG_FD_80426 | JGI IMG/M metagenome (GOLD analysis project Ga0105240, IMG submission 80426) | Corn rhizosphere microbial communities from Kellogg Biological Station, Michigan, USA - KBS C5-4 metaG | ecosystem: Host-associated > Plants > Roots > Rhizosphere > Soil | place: Michigan, USA...
CGATGATGACGGCCGGGATCTCCGCGAAGTACGCGAGGCCGATGAACTCCTGCATGAGCGAGACGCCGGGGCCGGACGTGCAGGTGAAGGCGCGGGCGCCGTTCCAGCCGGCGCCGATCACCATGCCGATGGAGGCGAGCTCGTCCTCGGCCTGCACGATCGCGTAGCGCGCCTTGCCCGTGTCCGGGTCCGTGCGGTACTTGCGGCAGTGGCGGGCGAAGGCCTCGGCGAGGGACGAGGACGGGGTGATGGGATACCAGGCCGCGACCGTCGCCCCGCCGTAGACGCAGCCCAGCGCGGCGGCGTTGTTGCCCTCGAGGAAGATGCGCTTGCCCACGCGGTCGCTCCGCCGGACCGAGAGGCCGATCGCGGGAAGGCTCTTCGCCGCGTAGTCGCGCCCCGTGCGCAGCGCCTGGACGTTGGGCTCGAGGAGCTTCTCCTTGCCCTTGTACTGCTCGCCGATCAGCTTCTCCACGCACTCGAGCTCGATCCCGAGGAGGGAGGAAAGCGCCCCCACGTAGACGATGTTCTTGAAGAGCTGGCGCTGGCGCGGGTCCGAATAGGCGGCGTTGCAGATGTCCGTGAGCGGCATGCCCACCACGTTCACGTCCTCGCGGAAGCTCGAGGCCGGGAGCGGCTTGGTGGAATCGTAGAAGAGGTAGCCGCCCGGCTCGATCTCGGCCAGGTCCTTCTCCCACGTCTGCGGGTTCATGGCGACCATGAGGTCCACGCCGCCGCGCCGGCCGAGCCAGCCGGGGTCCGAGACCCGCACCTCGTACCACGTGGGCAGGCCCTGGATGTTCGAGGGAAAGATGTTGCGCGGGCTCACGGGGATGCCCATGCGCATGATCGACTTGGCGAAGAGCGTGTTCGCCGAGGCCGATCCCGACCCGTTCACGTTGGCGAACTTGACGACGAAATCGTTGACGGCCTGCAGCGGCTTCATGCGGCGCTGGGCCCCGGCGGGCCCGTAGTCGAAGTGGCCCAGTTTACCCCGCGGCGGCGGGCCGTGGCAGGGGCCTTTCGCGGTGCCGCAACGACGAGCTAGAAGATCTCGACCTTCGTGCCGGCGTCCCCGCCTTCCTCCGGGACCACCGCCGGGTGGCGGGCCCCTTCCTGCACCGCGTCGAGCTTCCGGGCCTCCGCCTCGGCCGACTCGCGGGTCCCGGGCTTCCGGGGCTTCAACGCGCTCTCCGAGTACGCCCGCACCGCCCGGTAGAGGTCGCGCTGCAGGAGCGCCTGGGTCTCGTGGGAGAGGAGCGAGAGGGACTCCGCCGCGGCGCCCAGGGTGGGCTTGTGAAGCCGCTCGAGCTTCTGGCGCGTGATGTCCTGGAACTGCATGGAGACGATGATCTGGTTGATGTCCTTCTGGATCTCCATCGAGAGGTCGTTCACGCGCTTCAACGTGCCCTCGATCTGCTGCGTCTGGGCAATGGTCGCCGCGTTGAGCGTGCCGATCTCGGTCCGGGCGATCTCGACCGCCCGGCGCGCGGCTTCGGCCACCTGGGTCGTCCGCTTGTTGCCCTGGCGGACCTCGTCGCCGATGGCGTCCAGGCCCTGGCGGGTCTTGCGCGTGAGCTCGTGGGCGTCCGCGCTGATGGTGCGGATGCGGTCGGTCATCTCGACGAAGTCGCGCGGGCTCAGGGTCTGCGAGGTCATCGCGACGGAGCCGTCCAGCGCGATCCGCGAGATCTGGGAGGCCATGTTCCGGAGGCCATCGATCGTCTCCTCCATCACGCGGGCGTGCTCCGAGACGCGCTTCTGGTGGCTCGCCATCTCGTCGGCGGCCTGGGAAAAGCTCGTCATGTGGCTGGTCACGTTCACGAGCTGGCTGTCGTAGGCCTTGATGAACTCCGGGAGCGAGAGGATGCCGCCTTCGCCGCCGTCCTCGCCGCCCTTGAGGAGGGACATCGCGGCTTCCGTCTGCTCGTTCGCCTTGCCCACGAGGACGCGGAAGCGCTTGCTGATCTCGGTCACGGCGTTCTCGGTGAGCTTGATCACCTCCTCCACCGACTCGTTCACCATGTCGAGCTTGCGCCGGTTCACCTGCGAGGCCGTGTCCCAGCGCTCGAGCATGGTGTCGAGGCCCACGACCACCTGCTGGAAGAGCCGCGTGCGCTTGCGCCACTTGAGGAACGGCTCGTCGCCCGTGGCGGTGGCGAGGTCGTCCTCCGCGTTGAGGTCCTTCATGACGAGTGCCAGCGCCGCCAGCGCGGCGAGCGGGACCATCGCGAGCGAGGTGAGGAGCGCCCACGGCGGGATGAGGGCCGCCAGCCACAGCCAAGGCAGGAAGACCACGACGACCAGCGCCGCGAGGAGGTACGGGTGGCGCAACACGAATCCGAAGTAGCGGGTCATGGCGCGGCCCCGGCCACCTCGCGAAGGAGGTTCAAGTCCCCGGTCGAGAGGAGCTTCTCGATGTCGAGGAGGAGGACCATGCGGTCGTCCTGTGTGGCGAGGCCCGCGATGAACGACCCGTCGACGAGGGAGCCCAGCTGGGGCGCGGGCTTCACCTGGCTGACACCGAAGCCCACCACGTCCGAGACGGCGTCGACCACCAGGCCGATCACGCGCCCGGCGATGCGCAGGACCACCACCACGGTGAACGAGTCGTAGCGCACTTCCGGCATCTTGAACTTCACCCGCATGTCGACCACCGGGACGATGGCGCCGCGGAGGTTCAGCACGCCCTTGAGGTAATCCGGCGCGGACGGGATGGGAGTCACCTTCTCGTAGCCGCGGATCTCCTGGACCTTGAGGATGTCCACGCCGTACTCCTCCTGTCCCAGGACGAACACCAGGACCTCGCGGACCTCTTCCCGTGCCGCAGTAGCCGCCTTCATGCCGCTTCTCCCGTCCGGCGCGTAGCCGTTTGTCATCATCTCAGAACTCCTCCCATTCGTCGCCTGCCGCCGTGACGGCGACCCGGGAGCCGTCCGGCAGGGGGGCGGCGGGAGAGGCGGGCGCGAAAGCCGGCTGGAGCGCGGCCGGACGAGGTGCGGGCGTGGCTTCGCGGGTTTCGGGCGCTTCGCGGGCCTCGCCCTGCCCCACGCGGAAGGCGCCGACGGCGCCCAGGAGCGACTCCGCCTCGCGGCGCATCCCTTCGGCCGCCGCGGCCGCCTGCTGCACCGCCGAGGCGTTCTGCTGCACGGCCTTGTCCATCTCGGTCACGGTCTTGTTCACCTGCTGGACGCCCCGGCTCTGCTCGGCGGAGGCCTCGGCGATGGAGCGCATGAGGTCGCTCACGCGCTTCACGTCGATCACCAGGCCGGTGATGGTGTCGCCCGCTTGCTCGACCAGGCGCGTGCCGTCCTCGACCTTCCCGACGGACACCCCGATGAGGTCCTTGATCTCCTTGGCGGCCTGGGCGGTGCGCTGGGCGAGCGCGCGCACCTCGGCGGCGACGACGGCGAAGCCGCGCCCCTGCTCGCCGGCCCGGGCGGCCTCGACGGCGGCGTTCAACGCGAGGATGTTGGTCTGGAACGCGATCCCGTCGATCACGGAGATGATGTCGGCGATCCGCCGGGCGCTCTGGCTGATGGCGCCCATGGTGACCACAACGTTCACGATCTCCCCGCCGCCCTGCTCGGCGCGCTGGTAGGCGCTGCGCGCGAGCTGGTCGGCTTCCCGCGCGCTCTCGGCGTTCTGCCGCACGGTGCTGGAAAGCTCCTCCATGCTGGCGGCGGTCTCCTGCAGGCTCGAGGCCTGCTCCTCGGTGCGCTGGGAGAGGTCCGTGGTGCCGGCCGCGAGCTCGCCGGAGGCGCTCACCACCGATTCGGCGGCGCCGCGCACCTGGCTCACCACCGCCGAGAGCCCCGCGTTCATGCGGCCCAGCGTGTCGAGGAGCTGGCCCACCTCGTCCCCCGAGCGGCCGCGGATCTCGCCCGTGAGGTCCCCGGCGGCGATGCGTTCGGCGCAACGCCCGGCATGGAGCACCGGGGCGAGGACCGCGCGGCGCATGAAGAGCCACACGCCGATCAATCCCGCGAGCGTCGCGAAGAACGTGGCGGCGATCGCCGTCCGGTAGGCGCTCCGGCTCGCCTCCACCGATTTCATGATGAGGCCGGAGCCCATCTCCTGGGCGAGCGCGTCGGCCTCCTCGAGATGCTCGGTCGCGCCCCGATCGAGCCCGGCGGCGGCCTTGTCCGCCCCCGCGACATCGCCGCGCTTCACGATCTCCAGCGCCCGGCGATACCCTTCGCCCGCCTGCGCGTGGGCCTTCGCGAAGTCCTCGAGGGCGCGCGCGACCTCGGGATGCTGGGTCGCGTCCTTCGCGTCCGAGGCCAGGCGCTGCGCGAGCTTCTCCGCCTCGACGAACGCGTCCCAGTGCACCGAGAGCATGGCGGGGTTGGCGCCCCGCAGGAGCAGGTTCTTCCATTCCTGGGTCTGCGCCTTGAAGGCGAGCTCGGTGCGCACGATGCCCAGCTGCGCCTGGAAATCCTGGCCGCTGATCCGCTCGATCTCCTTCGCCGTCCCGTAGACGCGCGTGAGGGCGGCGATCGCGACCACGACGCCCACCGCCATCGAGGCCGCGACGATCCCCAGCACCTTCAGCTGCAGCCGGGAGAAGCGGGCGGAGCGGATCGAGCGCAAGGCGCGGAAGGGGTTCATCGGCGGCTCAGAAGAGCGTCACGTTCTTCTCGGTCAGCATCTCGGCCAACGCCCCTTCCGCGTTCACGAGGCGTCCGGCGAGGGTGGCGAGGAAGGCCTCGTGGATCTGCCGGGTGCACTCCGCGGATGCGAGCCAGAGGACGTCCGGATCGAGCTCGATCACGGTGCAGTCCGTGAGCGCGGTCACGGTCGCGAAGCGCCGCGCGGCGCCGCGCCGCAGGAAGGCGGTCTCCTCGAGGCACTGGCCCGCCCCGTGGATGCGAAGGAGCGTCCCCTTGCGCGTGACGCGCATCTGCCCGCGCACGAGCACGAAGAAGGAGTAACCCGGGTCGTCCTCGCCCACGAGCGCCGAGCCCGCGCGGACGTCGAACCAGCGCCCCATCGGCGCGATCTCGGCCAACGCCGCCGCGGAGAAGCCCGCGAAGAACGGAAGCGCCTTCAGGCGCGCGACGCGCTCGTCGGCGGCGAGGGCCTCCCCGTCCGGCTCCGCGATGCGGCGCAGGTCCGCCGCGAATTCCTCCCAGCTGGGATAGCGCTCCGCGGGGTTGCGCGCCGTCGCGCGCTCGAAGATCCGGTCGAAGAGCGGGTCGAGGCCGCTCCTTCCCGCCCCCGGCCTGGGGAGGTTCCCCAGCATGATGCGGGTCATGAGCGCCGCGGGGGAATCCGGGGGGAACGGCAGCTCGCCCCGCAGCATCTTGTAGAGGACGATGCCCAGGGAGTACATGTCCGACTGCATCGAGGCGGGCTTCCTCTCGAGCTGCTCCGGGGCCATGTAGGCGGGCGATCCCACCATCATGCCGCGCGTGGAATCGAAGGCGAACGCGGTGTGGGCCACGCCGAAATCCGCGACCTTCGCCTCGCCGTCCGCGTCCATGAGGATGTTCGCGGGCTTCAGGTCCCGGTGGACGATCCCCAGCGCGTTGGCGTAGCTCAGCGCGTCGCAGACGCGCTCGAGGATGCCGGCCACGCGGCGCGGCTCGAGGAGGCCTTCCGGGACGCAGTAGCGGTCGAGGCTCCCGGACTGCACGTATTCCATCACGATGTAGGCGCTGCGGTCGTCCGCCGCGGCGTCGTAGACCTGCGTGATGTTGGGGTGCGTGAGCTTCTTCGCGAGGAACGCCTCCTTCAGGAAGAGCGAGCGGAAGAGCGCGCTGTCCCCGGAGGCGAGGAGCCGCGGGTCGTAGACCTTGATCGCGACGTCGCGGGCCGGAAAGAGCTCGCGGCCGAGGTAGATGGTCGCCGACTCGCCGCGCCCGAGCACGCCGCGGATCTCGTAGTTTCCGATGCGCGTGGGCGCGATGACCGTGCCGTCGGCGGCCGGGATGCCCGCGCGCACGCTCATTCGCGCTCCTCGCGCACGCGGCGCAGCAGGTGGCGGACGTCGAGGAGGAGGAGGCTCGCGTCCCCGCCGTCCTCGCCCGCGTCGCTGCGCGTCCCGATGCCGGCGATGGCGCGGCCGATCGCGCGCTCGCCCAGGTCCGGCGGCGGCAGGATCTCGCTCTCGGCCAACGCCACGACGTCCGAGACGCTCGCGACCACGAGGCCCACCATGCGCCGGTCGACGTTCAGCACGATGGCGCTCGCCTTCTCGAGCGGCAGCGGCTTCGGGAACCCGAACATGAGGCCCAAGTCCACGATCGGGACGATCGCGCCGCGCAGGTTGATCACGCCGCGGACGAAGGACGCCACGTGCGGGACGCGGGTCACGCGGTCGATCTCGCGGATCTCCAGGACCTGGAGGATGTCGATGCCGTAGAGCTCGTCGCCCAGCCGGCAGGTGAGGAACTCGCGGCGGGGCGCTTCGGCGCCGGGCTCGGCCATGGAGGTCTCCGTGCTCATCGTGCGGGCTCCTTCCTCGCCACGCGGGCGAGCGCGCGCTCGCGCAGCCGCGCGAGCGGGGCCACCTCGTTCACGGCGCCCAGCTCGATCGCCTCGCGCGGCATTCCGAAGATCACCGAGCTCGCCTCGTCCTGCGCGATGTTCCAGGCGCCCGCCTTCTTCATCTCGAGCATGCCCTGCGCGCCGTCGCGGCCCATGCCGGTCATGATCACGCCGATCGCATCCGCCCCCAGGAACTTCGCGGCCGAGAGGAAGAGGAAGTCGACCGAGGGCCGGTGGAGGTTCATCGGCGGCTCCGTGGAGAGCTTCGCGAGGAGCTGCCCCTCGTCGCGCTTCACCCACAGGTGCTTGCCCCCGGGCGCGATGTACGCGTGCCCCGGGAGGATCGGGTCGTTGTGCTCGGCTTCCTTCACCGTGATCTGGCACAGGCCATCCAGGCGCTCCGCGAACATGCGCGTGAAGTTCTCCGGCATGTGCTGGACGATCGCGATGCCGGGGCAATCGACGGGCATCCCCACCAGGAATTCGCGGATCGCCTCGGTGCCGCCGGTGGAAGCCCCCACCGCGATCAGGCGCTCGGAGGTCTTCACGCCGCGCGGGACCGGGCGCTTCACGACGGGGGCGGCGGGCGGCTCCCCCGCCGGCTCGGGCGAGCGGCGCGGGGTCTTCAGGCGCGCGCTCTTCGCCGCGCGGATCTTCTCCGCGATCATGCGGCCGTAGTCGTCCGGCGTCTGCTCGGTGAGCTTCGGCTTCGTCACGAAGTCCACGGCGCCCAGCTCCAGCGCGCGGAAGGTCACCTCGGAGCCGCGCTCCGTGAAGGAAGAGATCATGAGGACGGGCATCGGCCGCGCGCGCATGAGCTTGTCCAGGAACTCGAGGCCGCTCATCTTGGGCATCTCGACGTCGAGCGTGATCACGTCGGGCTTGAGGTCCCGGACCATGTCGCGCGCCTCGTAGGCGTCCGCGGCGGCGCCCACCACCTCGATGTCGCCCTGCTCGTTCAGGATGTCCGTGAGGACGTCTCGGATCATGCGCGAGTCGTCCACGATCAGGACCCGGATCTTCGGTTGCGCGCTCATTTGAACAGCTCCGCGCCGCCCTCGATGGTGCCGTGGAAGAGCCGGGCGCCGTAGTCGCGCTCTCGGAGCACGATGGTGTCGTTGTTCACCTTGCGCAGGCGCTTCACCATCACCTTGCCGGTGCGCGGGAAGTAGTAGATCTTGCGCGGCCAGACGCCCAGGAGGTCCCGGGCCTCGATCGGGATGCGCTCGAGGTTCAGGTACTCGACGATGAACTCCGCGTTCTGCTCTCCCACGTTGGAGAGCATGAAGCCCTGCAGCACGTTCCCCCCTCCGAAGACCTTCGCCTCGAGCCGGTCGCGCCGGCCGCCCAGCTTGAGGATCTGGTTCACGAGGAGCTCCATCGCGTGCACGCCGTAGCGCCCGCCCGCGCTGATGTTGCCGTGGCTGCCGACGAGCTTTCCCTCGTCCGGCAGCATGAAGTGGTTCATGCCGCCGATGCCGGAATCGCGGTCCCGCAGGCACGCGGAGACGCACGAGCCCAGCACGGTCACGAGCGCCATGTCCTTGTTCGTCGCGTAGTACTCGCCCGGCAGGATCTTCGCCGTGTCGATCTTGAAGTGCGGGTCGAAATACCGGTTGGGGACCTCGTCCCTCAGCGGATCGTCGTCGCGCATCATGGCGCCTTCCCCCCGCGCGCGAGCTCGTACACGGTCTGGCCCTTCAGCCGGAAGTACCGGCCGTTGTCGAGGAGGCTCTCCGCGTGCCCCGCGAAGAAGAGCCCGCGGGGCTTCACGAGCGCCGCGAAGCGCTCGATCAGGCGCGCCTGGGTCGGCTTGTCGAAGTAGATCATCACGTTCCGGCAGAAGATCGCGTCCAGGCCGGCGGTGACGGGCCATTCGCGGTCCATGAGGTTCACGCGCCGGAATTCCACGTGGCTCGCGATCTCGCGGCGCACGCGCGCCTTGCCCTCGAAGCGGCCGGTCCCGCGCAGGAAGAAGCGCTTCTGGCGCTCCGGCGGGAGCTTCGCCACCGATTGCAGCGGATAGACCGCCTCGCGCGCGGTCGCGAGCACCTGCGTGTCGAGATCGGTCGCGAGGACCTCGAAGGGGGCCGCCGCGCCCAGCGTCTCGGCGAGGCACGCGGCGATCGTGTACGGCTCTTCGCCCGTCGAGCAGCCGGCGCTCCAGACGCGAAGCGGCCCCCCGCCGGCGTGCGAGCGCGCATATCCGGCGAGCGTCTCGAAATGGTGCTCCTCGCGGTAGAACGCCGTCACGTTCGTGGTGAGCGCGTTGGTGCAGTGCTCCCACTCGGCGGGCTCGAGCTCGAGGTAGCGGACGTAATCGTCGAAGGAGCCGATCCCGAGCGAGCGCAGCCGGCGCGAGAGCCTCGCGTAGACCATCTCGCGCTTCTCCACGGGAAGGCGGATGCCCGAGAACGCGTAGATGCGGTCGCTGATCACGCGGAAATGGTCCGCGTCGAACGGAAATTCCCGGGATGCCGGCGCGGCGGCCTCGCCACGGGTATTCGCCGCGGGCGTCATGCCGCCGCTTTCGCCATGCCGCGCGCCGTGTAGGTGCGGGTGACGGCGCTCACGTCCAGGATGAGGGCCACGCGCCCGTCGCCCAGGATCGTGGCGCCCGCGACGCCGGGCACGGCGTGCAGGTTCGAGTCGAGCGACTTCACGACGAGCTGCTGCTGCCCGATGAGGCTGTCCACGAGGAGCGCCGCCCGCCGGTTGTCGACCTCCACCACGAGGCAGAGGGGCTGGGGCCGGTCGGGCGCGCCGGGCGGGAGCTGCACCACGTCCTCCAGCCGCACGATGGGGAGCTGCTCGCCGCGCACCGCGACGAGCGAAGGCTGGTTCACGATCGTGCGGATGTCGCCCGGGCCGGGCTTGAAGGCCTCCGCCACGAATTCCAGCGGCACGATGTACTGCTCCTCGCCCACGCACACGATCATCCCGTCCAGGACCGCGAGGGTGAGCGGAAGCTGGATCGTGATGGTGGTGCCCTCGCCCTTCACCGACGAGACGAAGACGTTCCCGCCGAGCGACGTGATGTTCCGCCGGACGACGTCCATGCCGACCCCGCGCCCGGAGACGTCCGTCACTTCCTTCGCGGTCGAGAACCCGGCCTCGAAGATGAGCGTCCAGACCTGCTCGTCGGTCATCGACTCGTCCGCGCCCATGCCCAGCTCGCGCGCCTTCGCGATGATGCGCTCGCGATCGAGCCCGCGCCCGTCGTCGGTCACCTCGATGATGACGCTGCCGCCGCGGTGCGTCGCGCGCATGGCGATCGTGCCCTGCTCGGGCTTGCCCGCGGCGCGCCGCTCGTCCGGCGGCTCGATGCCGTGGTCGATGGCATTGCGCACGACGTGCGTGAGCGGATCGATCAGGAGCTCGATCAGCTCCTTGTCGAGCTCGGTCTCGTGGCCCAGCGTGCGCAGCTGCACCTTCTTCCCGAGCTTGGTCGAGACGTCGTAGACGAGGCGCGGGAAACGGCTGAACACGAACTCCATCGGCATCATGCGGATGGACATCACCGCCTGCTGCAGGTCGCGCGTGTTCCGGTCGAGGGTGGCCAAGCTGTGGGAGAGATTCTCGTCATGCTCCTCGGCGAGCGTGCCCACCGACTGCTGCATCATCGCCTGGGCGATCACGAGCTCGCCCACGAGGTTCACGATGCGGTCGATCTTCTCCACGCTCACGCGGATGGAGGACTGCTCGGAGCGCGCGCGCGAGGCCTCGGCCGCGCCCGCGACGCCGGGGACCGGCTCGAAGAACCCGAACTTCTCCGGCGCCGCGGGGGCCGCCGGCGCCTCGAAGAGGCCGTAGGCCTCGGCCGCGGGGAGCGGCGCCGCCGGCCGCTCGACGGCGGCGAAGAAGGATTCCTCGGCGGGAGCCTTTTCCGCTACGGGGGCGGGCGGGGCCATGCCCACGCAGCGGTAGCCCGCGAGCGCCGCGCGCGTGGCATCCATCGCCTCGTCCACGCCGCGCTCGCCGGCCTTCAGCCGCGCGAGATGCCCCTTGAAGGCGTCGCAGGCGTCGAGCAGCAGGCGGACCGTCGAGGCGTCCGCCCGCCCGCGGCCCTTGCGCAGGCCGTCGAAGAGCGTTTCCATCTCGTGGGTCGCCTCCGCCAGCTGCGTGAAGCCGAAGGTGCCGCTCCCGCCCTTGATCGAGTGGGCGGCGCGGAAGATCGAGTTGAGGAGCTCCGGGTCGTCGCGCCCGGAATCGAGCGCCATCGCCATCTCCTCGATCGACTCCAGGTGCTCCTGGGCCTCGTCGAAGAAGGTGGCGATGAACCGGTTGAGGTCGATCGGCATCGCGCGTCCTAGCGGAGGACCTTCTGGACCACCTCGAGGAGCGTGGCGGGGTCGAACGGCTTCACGAGCCAGCCGGTGGCCCCGGCCGCGCGTCCCTGCGACTTCATGCTGTCCGAGGATTCCGTCGTGAGGAGGAGGATCGGCACGCTCTTGTAGTCGCGCATTTCCCGAAGGCTCTTCACCAGGGTGAGCCCGTCCATGTTCGGCATGTTCTGGTCGGTGATGACGAGGTCCACGCTGGTGGACGTCGCGCGGTCGAGCCCCTGCGCGCCGTCCTCGGCCTCGATCACGCGGTAGCCCGCGGACTCGAGCACGAAGGTCACCATCTCGCGCATCGTGGCGGAATCGTCAACGGCAAGGATCGTTTTCATGGGAGCACCCTTCAGAAGAGGTCGACGCTGCCGGCCCGGTGCTTCTCGCCGAGCGGAGCGCGCGCGTCCTGGTCGATCTGCTGGATGCCCGCGACGATGCAGTCGAGCATCGCGCGCGAGCGTTCGATCCAGGTATCGGCCTGGTCGGGACGGGAAACCGGGGGGGAAGCGAGCGAGAGCGCCTGCTCGAGCTTCTCGCGCATCTTGTCCACGCGCATCTTCTGCGCATCGATCAGCTGGTTCACCAGGTCGTGGGACTGCAGGTGCTGCACGGCGCGGTAGAGGTGGTCGAGGACGAGGCCGTACTCGGCGTTCTTCTCGCCCTGCGCCGCGTCCTCCTCGCGCTGGGCGGCGACGATCCGGTCCGCAGCGCCCCGGAAGGCCGTCATGAGCTCGTTGGAAGCCTCGCGCAGCAGGTCCTGGCTCCGCGCGAGCTCGCCCGCCGTGACCGCGAGGCGCTCGTTCAGCGTGGTGGCCACCGTGACGAGGAGGTCGGCGGCCTGCTCCGCGTCCCTCGCGTCGCCGGATCCGGTCGTCTTCTGGGTCATCTGTCTGCTCCCTCGCGGCACCGGCTGCTAGCCTGCCACCTGGATCACTTCGAAGACGGACCCGCCGACCTCGATCACGTCGTGCGGGCCGATGGAGTGCGTTCCGGCGTCGAGCTCGTTGCGATTGAGCCGCGGCGGGCGCTGGCCGCCGAACCGCGCGAGGAAGTAGCCCTGCCCGCGCCGCACGACGAGGGCCGAGTCGCCGCCCGCCACGCCGATCATGGTGTTCGCGCGGTCGAGCGCGACCGTCTGGCCCGCGCGCTCGCCGGAGAGGATCCGCAGCGCGAGCCTTCCCTGCGGCGCGAGCGCGACCGGGGCGTCCTCGCCGCTTCCCGCGAGGCGGATCGTGGGATC
>Ga0105240_10011909_pt1 | contig 12064 bp, 14 predicted proteins | sample KBSC54metaG_FD_80426 | JGI IMG/M metagenome (GOLD analysis project Ga0105240, IMG submission 80426) | Corn rhizosphere microbial communities from Kellogg Biological Station, Michigan, USA - KBS C5-4 metaG | ecosystem: Host-associated > Plants > Roots > Rhizosphere > Soil | place: Michigan, USA...
AGTTTCCCCTAAGACTTCAAGGTGACCGGATGCAGATAGATTTCATTTCCGACACGGTCTGCCCCTGGTGCTTCATCGGCAAGCGCCGCCTGGCGCGCGCCATCGCGATGCGTCCCGCCATCAATTTCGATGTGCGCTACCGCCCCTATCGCCTAGATCCCAGCCTGCCCAAAGGCGGGATGGAACGGGCGGCTTATATGGCGGCCAAGTTCGGCAAGAATGGCGGCGTGGAAGAAGCCCAGAAAGTCATCGCCGCGGAAGGCGCCAAGGAAGGCATCGAATTCGATTTCGCCGCCATCCTCCGGGCACCCAATACCCTGGATTCCCATCGGCTGATCCGCTGGGCGGCCCTGACCGGGGCGCAGGATGAAGTGGTCGAAAGGCTGTTCGCGGCTTATTTCGAGAATGGCGAGGATATCGGCGATATCCGCGTTCTGGCCGACATTGCCGATGTCTGCGGCATGGATGGCGCGCAGGTCGCCGACATGCTGGAAAGCGATCAGGACCTGGCCCTGGTGGAGCGGGAAGATCAGCTGGCCCGCGAAATGGGCGTCACTGGCGTGCCCGCGATGATTTTCGCCAACAAGGTTGCGGTCTCGGGTGCCCGCGAGCCGCAGGTTCTCACCATGGTGATCGACAAAGCTTTGGAGATGGCGGCGCAACCGGAAACTTGACACTTACAGTCTCTCAGCGCGCAAGCCCGCCCTCCCCGCGTGCGCGTGAGCGCACTGGCGGGGAGGTGCCCATAGCAGCGCTTATTGCGCAGCGGCGAGAGCCGGCGCGCAAAAGTAAGCTGCGAAGGGCGGAGGGGAAGAACTAAGCCGCGTCAGCTACGACGCGATTGCGGCCCGCTTTTTTGGCGCTGTAGAGTGCCTGATCGGCGCGGTGCAGGAGCGCATCGGCGCTGTCATCCGGCCCTTCCAGGCCCGCAATGCCGATAGATATGGTGAGATTGAGCGCATTGGGCGCGCGGCTGATGCGGAACGGCGTGGTCTCGATCGACTGGCGCAGCCTTTCAGACACCGAATAGGCAAAGGCGACATCCGTGTCGGGCATCACCACCACGAACTCTTCACCACCATAGCGGCAAGCCAGATCGATGCCGCGGACGTTGGCGGCGATCCGCCCGGCGAATTCCTTCAGTACCTCGTCGCCGATATCATGACCGTGCGTGTCATTGACCGACTTGAAATAGTCGATGTCCATGATCACGAAGGCGATAGGTTTTTCCGTCTTCTTGGCGCCGGCCACCAGATTGTCGAGATGCCGGCTCATATAGCGGCGATTATGCAGCCCGGTGAGCTGATCGGTAATCGCCATTTCCAGGCTGAGCTGGACATTGTGGCGCAGCCGGTCGGCATAGCGCTTCTTGCGCAACTGAGTGCGGACGCGGGCCACCAGCTCATTCTTGTCGACCGGGCGGGTGAGATAATCATTGACCCCCATCTCGAGCGCCTGCGTCAGCTTGCGGCGATCGCCGTCCGAAACCACCACCAGAATAGGAATGTTGCGTCCTTCCGGCAGCGAACGCAGCTGCGAGCAAAGCCGCAGGCCATCGAAGCCGCGCATGCCCAGGCTGACCACCACCAGATCGGGATCGCCGCCGCGCACGCGCACCAGCGCTTCTTCGAACGTATCGACCGATGTGACTTCGTGCCGCGGCGACAGAGCGGCAGCGAACCAGGCCACGGTTTCCTGCCGGTCTTCGATCACCAGAATGCGGCCGGCGGGGTTGGCGTCCAGAAGATTGTCGGCGGGGTCGAGCAGCCCCATGCTCTGGCCCGTGGATTCGCGCATCCGAAGCTCGTCGGTCATCAACTTCAGGCGCACCAGCGAGCGCACCCGGGCGAACAGGGCTGCGTCGTCCACCGGCTTGGTGAGAAAATCGTCGGCTCCCGCTTCCAGGCCCGCGACCCGGTCCGCCGGCTGATCCAGCGCGGTCACCATCACCACCGGCACATGGGCGATCTTGGGATTGGATTTGATGCGGCGGCAGACTTCGAAACCGTCCATCCCCGGCATCATCACGTCGAGCAGAACGATATCGGGCACGTTCTCTTCCATACGGGCCAGACATTCGAGCCCGTTGAAGGCGGTGACGACGTCAAAATATTCCGCCGTCAGCTTCGCTTCCAGAAGCTTGACGTTGGACATGATGTCGTCGACGACGAGAACACGTGCGGTCATGAAATCGGGGCGCTCAGCCCGTTACCCGATGAAACGGCGGACGGTTTCCAGAAAACTGGTTACCGAAATCGGCTTGGAGATATAGGCCTCGCAGCCACCCTGGCGGATCACTTCCTCATCGCCTTTCATGGCGAAGGCGGTAACGGCAACCACGGGGATGGATTTCAGCGAATCATCTTCCTTCAGCCATTTGGTGACCTCCAGGCCGGACACTTCTGGCAGCTGGATATCCATCAGGATCAGGTCGGGATGGTGTTCGCGGGCAATGTCCAGCGCTTCCATGCCGTCCTTGGTCTGCAAAATATTGTAGCCATGCGCGTCCAGCAGGTCGTGGAAGAGCTTCATATTGAGCTCGTTATCCTCCACGATCAGAACGGTCTTTGCCTTGGCATCCATGGCGTCTCTCCAGCCCACTCAACACGCGGGGGTGACAGAATTCTCCGGTTGCGCAGTATTAAGCGGAAGGTCTTAACGCTGTCTTGACGATGAGAGGCTGCATGACGCCGGAAAAGGCGGAAATCCTGGCTTTGGAGGCCCTCGCCTGGCTGGCGGGGCGGCATGACGACATAACGCGCTTCCTGTCCGTTTCGGGCATGGAGACCACCGACCTGCGCCGGGCGGCGGGGGAACGTCATTTCCTGGTTTCGCTGCTGGATTTTCTTCTGGCAAATGAGCCCCTTCTGCTCGACTTCTGCCAGGACGCATCAATGTCGCCGCAAGCGATCCACAAAGCCCGTTTTGTGATGGAGGCATGATGCGGTTCGGTGTGGATCTGGGCGGCACCAAGACCGAGATCCTGGCCCTGGACGGGGCCGGCCATGAGGTCCTGCGGCGGCGCATCGCCACCGTGCGCGACTATGCCGGAACAGTCGCGGCAATCGCCGACCTGATCGCCCAGGCGGAGCGCGAACTGGGTCAGCGCGGCAGCGTCGGGCTCGCCATTCCCGGCACCGTCAGCCGCCGGACCGGGCTGGTCAAGAATGCCAATTCCGTCTGGCTGAATGGAAAGCCCTTTCCTCGCGATCTGGAGCAAGCATTGGGCAGGCCGGTGCGGCTGGCGAACGATGCCAATTGCTTTGCCTTGTCGGAAGCGACCGATGGCGCGGGCGCGGGCCATGGGGTGGTGTTCGGCGTCATCCTGGGCACCGGAACCGGCGGCGGGGTGGTGGTGAAAGGCCAGGTGCTGGAAGGCGCTCACGGCATTGGCGGCGAATGGGGCCACAATCCCCTGCCCGGCATGAGCCGGGGTGAATGGCTGGAGACGTCGGTCTGTTACTGCGGCCAGCAAGGCTGCATCGAGCAATGGCTAGCGGGACCGGCGCTGACGGCGGATTTCAAACGGCATGATGGAAATTCCGATTGGACGGCAGAGGTCATCGCCGCATCCGAATCCCCCGAAGCCCGCGCCGCCATCGCGCGCTGGACGGAAAGGCTGGGCCGGGCCCTTGCCTCCGTGGTCAATATCCTGGACCCGGATGTGATCGTACTGGGCGGCGGTCTTTCCAATGTGGAAAGTCTTTATCGCGACCTGCCCGCGTTGGTTGAGGCGCACGCCTTCACGCCGGAATTTCCGCCCGCCATTGTGAAGAACCGGCATGGCGATTCCAGCGGCGTACGCGGTGCCGCCTGGCTGTGGGATTCGTGAAGGCGTGAGATAATGCCCTATCGCTTCGCTACTTGAGGGCGGAATGACTCTAGCGCAATGGCCCGCCTTCTGCCGTGACTGCCTGTCGGATGCTTCTCCGCAAGGCCAATGCCCCAATTGCGGTGGAGTGCGCATACTCGCTCATCCGGAACTGGAAACTCTGTCCATCGCGCATATGGACTGCGACGCCTTTTATGCCGCGATCGAAAAGCGCGACGATCCATCCTTGGCGGAATTGCCGGTGATTGTGGGCGGTGGCACCCGCGGTGTGGTTTCCACCGCCTGCTATATCGCACGGCGCTATGGCGTGCGCTCGGCCATGCCGATGTTCCAGGCTCGCAAGCTTTGCCCCAACGCGGTGGTGATCAAGCCGCGCATGAATCTTTATGTAGAGGTCGCGCGGGAGATCCGATCGCTGATGCGCCAATTGACTCCATTGGTCGAACCTTTGTCGCTGGATGAAGCCTATTTGGACCTGTCGGGCACCGCCCGTATTCACGGCATGGCCCCTGCCCGCACCATGGCGAAACTGTCCCGTGACATCGAACAAAAGCTGGGCATCACCGTTTCTGTGGGCCTTTCCGGCAACAAATTCCTCGCCAAGCTGGCCAGCGAGATGGACAAGCCCCGCGGCTTTGCCGTGATCGGCATGGCGGAAGCCAAGTCGTTTCTGCGCGACAAGCCGGTGAACATCATTCGCGGCGCGGGCAAAGTGCTGGCGGCGCGGCTGGAACGGGACGGCTTTGCCACCATCGGCCAATTGCAGGAGGCTGATCCGCGCAACCTCGCCAACCGCTACGGCGCGACGGGCCTCTGGCTGGCCCGGATCGCCCAGGCCCAGGATGGCCGCGCCGTCGATCCCGGTGGAGAAATGAAAACCATCTCCTCCGAAACCACCTTCAACAGCGATCTTTCCGAGCTTGCGGATCTGGAAGCGGTGCTGTGGCGGCAGGCGGAACGCGTGTCCAGCCGGGCCAAGAATTACGGGCTTTCGGGCCGCACCGTGGTGTTGAAGCTTAAGACCGCGAATTTCCGCCTCTTGACCCGCAGCGCGTCGCTGGATGCTCCGACCCAGTTGGCCGACACGATCTTTCGTGTCGCCCGTGCCGCCTTGAAGCGCGAAGCCGACGGCAAGCGGTTCCGCCTTCTGGGCGTGGGGCTTTCCAATCTCACATCCGGCGCCGAAGCCGACCCCGCCAGCTTGATCGATCCCATCAGCGACAAGCGGGCGGCGGCGGAACGGGCGATGGACAAGATCCGCTCCAAATTCGGCGGCGAAGCCGTGGGCAAAGGGCGGGGTATGCGAAAATAGCCCATGGAAAACGCCGTTCTTATGCGATCTTATGGACTCCCAACCTGAAGGTGCCCATGTCCAAGATCGAATCCCGTCTCAAAGAACTCGCCATCGTTCTGCCGACCCCGCCCGCACCGGTCGCCAGCTATGTCCCCTATGTGGTGACGGGCAATCTGGTCTTCATTTCCGGACAGGTGACGGCCACGCCGGAAGGCCTCAAATTCGTCGGCAAGGTGGGTGCGGATCTCTCGCTGGAAGATGGCAAGGAAGCGGCCAAGCTTTGCGCGGTCAATCTCCTGGCACAGCTGAAAGCGGCCTGTAGCGGCGATCTGGAACGTGTGCGCCGATGCGTCAAGCTGGGCGTCTTTGTCAACGCCTCGGCCGATTTCACCCAGCATCCCGAAGTGGGCAATGGCGCGTCCGACCTCATCGTTGCGGTGCTGGGCGATGCCGGCAAGCATGCCCGTGCGGCGACCGGCGCAGGATCGCTGCCTCGCGGCGTGGCTGTCGAAGTGGACGGTATATTCGAAATCGCATGACGGTGCGTCTTGCGGGCGGTGTGGCCGGAATTGGCAAGGCGGCATGGAATGCCTTGGCCAATCCGGCGGGCCGACCCGATCCCCATCCATTCACCCGCTTCGAATTTTTCGAGGCGTTGGAAGCATCCGGCTGCGCGTCACCGCCGACGGGATGGCAGCCGGCGCATCTGGTGCTGGAAGAAGACAGCGCGATAACGGGCATTCTGCCCGCCTATCTGAAAAGCCATTCCCAGGGCGAATATGTCTTTGATCACGCCTGGGCAGACGCGCTGGAGCGGGCGGGCGGCGATTATTATCCCAAGTTGCAATGTTCGGTGCCGTTCACGCCGGTTACCGGTCCACGCATTCTCACCACCGATCCGATCCGCCGGGCCCTGCTGCTGAAAGCCGGCAAAGCGGCAACAGACCAGATCGGCGCCTCATCGCTGCACATCACGTTTCCACGCAAGGAAGAATGGCTGGCGGCGGCGGATGAAGGCTATCTGCTGCGGACGGACCAGCAATTTCACTGGCGCAATCACGGCTACCGGGACTTCGAACAATTTCTGGGCGAATTGTCATCGCCCAAGCGCAAGAATTTGCGCAAAGAGCGCGCCGCCGTGGCGCGCGAAGGCATCCGTTTCGACTGGCTCACCGGTTCGGACATCACCGAGGCGCATTGGGACCGCTTCTTCGAATTTTATACCGACACGGGAAGCCGCAAATGGGGCCATCCATATCTCACCCGCGACTTCTTCAGCCGTATCGGCGCCAGCATGGCGAATCAGATTGTGCTGATCATGGCACGGCGGGGTCGCGACCATATCGCTGGTGCCTTAAACCTGATGGGCGAAGGCACTTTGTTCGGCCGCAACTGGGGCGCGCTGGAGTACGTTCCTTTTCTGCATTTCGAGACTTGCTATTACCAGGCGATCGATTTCGCCATCGCGCGTGGATTGTCCAAGGTGGAGGCCGGAGCTCAGGGCGAACACAAATTATTGCGCGGCTATATGCCGGAAGAGACTTACAGCGCCCATTACATCGCGCATAAAGGTCTGAGACGTGCGGTTGACCAGTTCCTGATGCAGGAGCGCGAAGCGGTCAGCGAACATATCGGCGAACTGGCCCAGCACGGGCCGTTCAGGAAGGAAAATTAGATGGCTTACGATTCCAACAACGTCTTCGCCAAAATCCTGCGCAGTGAAATTCCATCCGTGAAAATATTCGAGGACGATAAAACTCTGGCCTTCATGGATGTGATGCCCCAGACCGAGGGCCATGTGCTGGTGATCCCCAAAGAGCCGGCGGAAAACATCCTGACCCTATCGCCCGAAGGGGCGGCCGCGATGATGGCAACAACCCAGAAAGTCGCCAAAGCCGTCAAAAAGGGCCTTGAAGCACCCGGCATCATGCTGGCGATGCTGAATGGCGCCCCGGCCGGCCAAAGCGTTTTTCATGTCCATTTCCACATCATCCCTCGAAGCGCGGGAGTCGATCTGGGCATGCACGCACGCGGCATGGTGGATCCGAAAAGCCTGGAGCCGATCGCCGCGAAAATCCGCAACGCGCTTGATGCTTGAACTTCTACCAGTAGCCGATCATTCGCCCTGCCGTAATGACGGTGAGCCATAACCCCAGGGATAACGCCGCATGAACCGCCAGCCGCCCCTCTTCCGGCGGCGATAAAGCGCGCGCGCGATGCGCCCGCCAGGCTGCCGACCGGTGCAGGACGATCACATTGAGCAGCGCCAATGCGATGGCAGGAAATTTGATCAGAAGAAACGGGTTGCCGATATAATCGCCCGCCTTGGTCGCCAGCATGGGGATGCCGGTCAATATTGCAAGCGTTAATCCGGCTGCCGCCGCGCTCACCGACGCCCGGGACAAGGCTGCCAGCGGCAAGGCGCGCCAGGCGCCCAGCATTCTGAGATCCAGAATCAGGATCGCACCGAACAGCATCGCGATCCCCAGAATGTGGCCCAGATTGACGACGCCATAGGTCCACACCCCGGTCTCACGCATCATATGGCCGAGGCGCGATGCCTCAAGCCAGCGCAGGAACAACGCGATGTGAGAGTGGGCGGAAATTATTCGCGCTCAGGATAAACATCGAATTGCCGCTCGCCATAGCGGACCATGATGGTCTTCATCTCATGGCGGTTGGCGTCACGGTTCTTGTTACCGCGCACCGTGACAGTGGCACCTACAGGAATGAGTCCTTCTGCGAGTCCGGAGCGGGCGGCGCGGGCCGGCGGCGCCAAAGTGATGTCCCAAACATCGTTGCCGATCTTGACCTTCATGGTAGCATGAGGACCGGCCATCGAGACGCCTTGCACCACCGTGCCGGTCATACTGGTCACTTCTTCCACATTGCCGCCCCATCCGTGATGGGCAAATGCCGGAGTTGCAACAACCATCGCTACGGCTGTGGCGCGGGGCAACCATGTCATAACCGTCTCCTATTTTTCGATGTTTTCCTTTGCCTTCTTCCCTTTGGGCGCGCGGGGCTTCGCCTCGGCAGCGGTAATGAATTCGAACGCCAGCTTGTCCTTCTCCCGGTCCAGCAGCACGCGCACGGTGCCGCCATCCTTCAACTGGCCGAATAAGATCTCATCCGCCAGCGGCTTCTTGATGTTCTCCTGAATCACGCGGGCCAAGGGACGGGCGCCGAAGGAATCGTCATAGCCCTTTTCGCCCAGCCAGCGGGTCGCTTCCGCCGTCAGATCGAAGGTGACGTCGCGGTCGGCCAGCTGCGCTTCCAGCTCCAGCACAAATTTCTCCACCACCTTGTCGATGATGTCGCGCGACAAGGGTGCGAAGGGAATGATTGCGTCCAGCCGGTTACGGAATTCCGGCGTGAAAAGCTTCTTGATCGCTTCTTCGTCCTCGCCTTCCCGCTTGCCGCGGCCAAAGCCGATGGCATCCTTGGCGGCGTCGGACGCGCCTGCATTGGTGGTCATGATCAGAACCACATTGCGGAAGTCGATCTTCTTGCCGTTATGGTCGGTGAGCTTGCCGTGGTCCATCACCTGCAGAAGGATATTGAACAGATCGCCATGGGCCTTCTCGATTTCGTCGAGCAGCAGCACGCAATGGGGATGCTGATCGACGCCATCGGTGAGAAGACCACCCTGGTCGAAGCCGACATAGCCCGGAGGCGCGCCGATCAGGCGGCTGACGGTGTGGCGCTCCATATATTCGCTCATGTCGAAGCGCAGGAATTCCACGCCCAGAATGCTGGCCAGCTGCTTGGCCACTTCCGTCTTGCCGACGCCTGTCGGGCCTGAGAACAGATAAGAGCCGATGGGCTTTTCCGGTTGGCGCAGGCCCGCGCGGGCCAGCTTGATGGCGCTGGACAAAGCCTGGATTGCACTTTCCTGGCCATAAACGACGCGCGACAGATCGCTTTCCAGCGATTTGAGCGCTTCGGTATCGTCCTTGGAAACGGATTTGGACGGGATGCGCGCGATCTTGGCGACCACGTCTTCCACTTCCTTGACGCCGATCACCTTCTTGCGGCGGCTTTCCGGCAGCAGCATCTGGGAAGCGCCCACCTCGTCAATCACGTCGATCGCCTTGTCGGGCAATTTGCGGTCGTTGATGTATTTGGCGGAAAGCTCCACCGCCGCCTTCACCGCGTCGGCGGTATAGCGCACTTTGTGATATTCCTCGAAATAAGACTTGATGCCCATCAGGATCTTGATCGAATCCGGCACGGTCGGTTCGGACACGTCGATCTTCTGGAAGCGGCGCACCAGGGCGCGGTCCTTTTCGAAATACTGGCGATATTCCTTGTAGGTGGTCGAGCCGATGCAGCGCAGAACGCCCGCCGCCAAAGCCGGCTTCAAAAGATTGGAAGCGTCCATCGCCCCGCCGCTGGTGGCGCCGGCGCCGATCACGGTGTGAATCTCGTCAATGAAAAGAATGGCGCCCTTCACACCTTCCAACTCTTTCACGACAGTCTTGAGCCGCTCCTCGAAATCGCCGCGATAGCGCGTGCCCGCGATCAAAGAACCCATGTCGAGAGAATAAATCACCGCGCCCCGCAAAACCTCGGGCACTTCGTTGTTCACGATCTTGCGCGCCAGGCCTTCGGCGATGGCAGTCTTGCCCACGCCGGGATCGCCCACGAACAAAGGGTTGTTCTTCTGCCGGCGGCACAGAATCTGGATGGTGCGCTCGACTTCGGAGGCGCGGCCGATCAAAGGGTCGACACGACCCGATTTGGCCTTTTCATTCAGGTTGACGCAATAAGCTTCCAGCGCGTCGGTGCCCTGCTTGTTGGGCTTTTCCGGTTCATCCTCGTCTTCGGTACCGCGCGCCGGTTTGGGCTGGCTCATGCCCGGCCGCTTGGCGATGCCGTGGCTGATATAGCTCACCGCATCCAGCCGATTCATATTCTGCTCGTGCAGGAAATAGACGGCATGACTCTCGCGCTCGGTGAAAAGCGCGACCAGCACATTGGCGCCGGTCACTTCGTCGCGGCCGGAATTCTGGACATGCAGCACGGCGCGCTGAACCACGCGCTGAAATCCGGTGGTGGGCTTGGCTTCTTCGCCATCCTCGATCACCAGCGTAACCAGTTCCTCGTCGACATATTTCTGCACGGCGCGGCGCAATGCGTCGGTATCGACATTGCAGGCCTTCATCACCTGGCCGGCATCGGCATCGTCCATCAGCGCGAGCAGCAGATGCTCCAGCGTGGCATACTCATGATGCCGGTCGCTGGCCAGCTTGATCGCATGATGCAGGGCCTGTTCCAGGCCACGTGACAAGGATGGCATCACTCTTTCTCCATCGTACATTGTAGAGGATGTTGATGCCGGCGTGCGAATTCAATGACCTGGGCGACTTTTGTTTCCGCCACCTCGAACGTAAAAACGCCGCAAATGCCCACGCCGTGACGATGGACATGCAGCATTACCTCGACCGCATCCTCGCGGCTCTTGGCGAAGAATTTTTCCAGGATATGGACGACGAATTCCATCGGCGTGTAATCGTCGTTGAGCAGAAGCACCTTGTAGAGAGACGGCTTCTTAGTCTTGGTGCGCGTGCGGGTGACGATACCGGAGCCGGTATTGTCGCCCTTGCCATTATTGCCGTCACCATGATCGCGCACGAAGTTCCACTGTCCCTGACCGCGCAGTCTGATACCCGCGCCGTTCCAGACTAAGCCAAAATGCCTTTTTGGGTAAATAAAAAGGCCCGGGACCTGGGTCCCGGGCCTTTGGATATTTAGTGTCGGTCTGCTATTTTCAAGCAGCAACGTTGGCTTGGACGACTTCGGCCCAGGCCTGCACGCGATTCTGCAGCGGCGCGAAGCTGTCTTTTGCCGTCGCGGTGAAGAGTTGGTTGAACTTGGTGAGTTCCGCGACATAGGCTTCGAAAGCGGTCTTGGCGAAGCCGGTCTGAACTTCGATCGCTTCATGCACCGACTTGGCGCCCAGGATCGCTTTGCCGGCGGTGATGGATTCTTCCATCGACTGCTTGGCATAAGCATAGATTTCGTTGTGCAGGGTCTCGGCGCCCTTGCCCGCGAGAGTGGCGGACTTGATCAGGGCTTCCGCATTGTCCTTGCCATAACCGACAACGCTGTCATAGCCCGCGATCGCCTTATCGAAACCGGCCTTGATCGCATCGGCACCAGCGTTGAAGTTGATTTCAGCGGCCCCGAAGCCATTTCCGGCGGCCGTTTCTGCCTTGGTCATAGTGTCATACCTTTCATGTTCGCATTCATGTCCGGCACGGCCCGGGGTTCCGGCGGCCTGTTGCACTGCAACATTCGTTATATGCCTATGGTTAGTGGGGTCGTCAAGGCCATTTTGTTGCGATGCAGCAAAATTTTTATGACGGAACTTTCCCCCTGCGGTAGCAGTCTAAACATCAGTAAAATAACGCTGATTCGTCATTCCTTCTTGCAAGAGATGACACAATTTGGTCTTTAGGGGCCCGGAGCGGCGCTGTTTTGGGGATCTGGGTTGGTGACAAAGCCACTATTCCTTTTGGGAATCGCGACCCTGGCGGCAGGGTTGCTTTTGGCCGCCCCCGTGGACGCCGCCACCCGTCATCGCAACCGAGCCCCGGCACCTCGCGCCCACAAGGTTGTCGCCCTGCCCGGAAGTCCCACCGACCCGGATAAAGACGCCGCTTTGATTCTGGACGGTGCCACCGGCAAGGTTCTTTACGCCCGCAACGAAGCTGCCGAGCGTCATCCGGCCTCGCTGACCAAGATGATGACGCTTTACATGCTGTTCGAGGCCCTGAAGGCCGGCAAGATCACCATGCAGACGCCGATGCCGGTATCGGCGCATGCAGCTCAGCAGAAGCCCACCAAACTTTCTCTGCGCCCCGGCACCACGATCACCGTCGATACCGCCATCCGCGCCATCGTGATCCGCTCGGCCAATGACGTGGCCGTGG
>Ga0105240_10011910_pt1 | contig 12062 bp, 10 predicted proteins | sample KBSC54metaG_FD_80426 | JGI IMG/M metagenome (GOLD analysis project Ga0105240, IMG submission 80426) | Corn rhizosphere microbial communities from Kellogg Biological Station, Michigan, USA - KBS C5-4 metaG | ecosystem: Host-associated > Plants > Roots > Rhizosphere > Soil | place: Michigan, USA...
GAAGGGCAGCAGGCCGGTGCGGATCTCGTACCAGAAGCCCTGCAGGCCGGTCTTGATCGGGTCCGCTCCGGAGATCGCCGCGGCGGCATAGGCGGCCAGTCCCACCGGCGGGTGAACGTCGGCCATCAGGCCGAAATAGAAGACGAACAGGTGCACGGCGACCAGCGGCACGGCGAGGTCGTTCTGCTGGGCCACCTCGACCAGCACCGGCGCCATCAGCGTCGCCACCACGACGTAGTTCGCGGTGGTCGGCATGCCGATGCCCAGCAACAGGCAGACGAAGGCCGTCAGGATCAGCATGATGATCAGGCTGCCGCCCGACGCCGTCTCGACGATCTCGGTCATCACCAGGCCGATGCCGGTGAGCGACACCGTGCCGACGATGATGCCGGCGGCGGCGGTGGCGATGCCGACCGAGGTCATGTTGCGCGAGGCGCCTTCCAGGGCGGCGGCGAGGTCGCGCAATCCGGCGCGGACCGGGGCCGCGAAGTCGCGCTCCCGGCGGAAGAACGCGATCAGCGGCCGCTGCGTCAGCATGACGAAGATCAGGAACATCGTGCCCCAGAAGGCCGACAGGCCGGGCGAAAGCTGCTCGATCATCAGGCACCAGATCAGCACCACCACCGGCAGCAGGTAATGCAGCCCGGTGCGCGCGGTCTCGAAGAAATCCGGCACCTTGATGATCGCCTTCGACGGATCGTCGTTCGCCAGGTCGGGATGACGCGCCTTGTAGCGCAGCAGCCCGACATAGGCCGCGATCAGCGCCACGCCGACGATCCAGGTCGACGCCGCGCCGAACACGTCCTGCGTCCAGCCAATGCCCCAGTAGACGACGCCGCTCAGCACGATCATGCCGCACACGGTCATGATCCCGCGCATGAACGATTGCGCGATCGGCGCCGTCGAGGAGCGTGGCAGGCCGCGCATGCCCGCCTTCGCCGCCTCGATGTCGACGATGTAGAACAGCGCGCCGTAGGTCAGGAACGCCGGCACGAAGGCGTGCTTGACGACCTCGGCGTAGCTGATGCCGACATACTCGGCGATCAGGAAGGCGGCAGCCCCCATCACCGGCGGCATCAGCTGGCCGTTGACGCCGGCGGCGGCCTCGATGGCGCCCGCCTTGACCGCCGAATAGCCGACACGCTTCATCAGCGGGATGGTGAAGGTGCCGGTGGTGACGGTGTTGGCGACGGACGAACCGGAGATCATGCCGGTCATGCCCGAGGCGACGACGCCGGCCTTGGCCGGCCCGCCGCGGAAGGTGCCGAGCATCGAGAAGGCGATCTGGATGAAGTAGTTTCCCGCGCCGGCCTTCTCGAGCAGGCTGCCGAACAGCACGAAGAAGAACACGACGTTGGTCGACACACCCAGCGCCACGCCGAAGATGCCCTCGGAGGTCAGCCACATCTGCGACGCCACGCGCGGCAGCGAGGAACCCTTGTGGGCGAGCAGCCCGGGCAGCCACGGCCCGGCGAAGATGTAGGCCAGCATGAGCGCGGCGATGATCGCCAGCGCCGGACCGACCGCGCGCCGCGCCGCCTCGAGCAGCAGCAGCACGCCGATCGCCGAGAAGACGGTGTCCGCCGTGGTCGGCAGGCCCGACCGCTGCGACAGCTCGCGATAGTTGACCAGGAGATAGCTCGCCGCGACGATGCCGAGCGCCGCCAGGACCCAGTCCATGACCGGGACGCGGTCGCGCGGCGAGCGCTTCGACGCGGGAAAGCTCAGGAACGCCAGCAGGAAGGCGAAGCACAGGTGAACGACGCGCGCCTGGCCGTCGTTCAGGACGCCGACGTTGAAGAGATAGGGCAGCGGCGAGGCGTACCAGAGCTGGAACAGCGCCCAGCACAGCGCGATCGCGAAGATCAGCTTCTTGACCGTCCCGGTCGGCTTGCGCCCGCCGGTGTCGGCCTCGGCCACGATCGCTTCCAGCGTCTCGCGCGAGGCGGTCGGTGCGATTGCGTCGCTCATGCTCGTCCCCTGTCGATGAAGCGCACCGCCCGGGCCACGGCGGCCCGGACGGTCGTTCGGCGAATACCCTCGAACCGGCTACATCCAGCCCTTTTCCTTGTAGTACTTGATCGCGCCCGGATGCAGCGGCGCGGACAGGCCGTCCTTGACCATGTGCCTGGGGTCGAGGTTGGCGAAGGCGGGATGTAGCTTCTTGAACTCGTCGAAGTTCTCGAACACCGCCTTCGCGAGGTCATAGACGACCTGGTCGGGCACCTTCGCCGAGGTCATCATGGTCGCCAGCACGCCGTAGGTCGGCGTCGGGTTGGGGTTGTTGGCGTACATGCCGCCCGGGATCGCGACCTTCGCGTAGTAGGGATGCGCGGCGACCAGCGCGTCGACCGCGCTGCCGGTCAGCGGCACCAGCTTGGCGCCGCACGCCGTCGTCGGGTCCTGGATCGCCGCCGACGGATGGCCGACGCCGTAGAAGAAGCCGTCGATCTTGTTGTCGCAGAGCGCCGTGCCCTGTTCGTCGGCCTTGAGCTCGGCGGCGAGCGAGAAGTCGGCCCTGGTCCAGCCCATCTGCTTCAGCAGCTCCTCCATCGAGGCCAGCGTGCCCGATCCGGGATTGCCGATGTTGAAGCGCTTGCCCTTGAAGTCCTCGAACTTCGCGATGTTGGCTTCCTTGCGCGCCAGCACGGTGAAGGGCTCGGGATGGACCGAGAAGACCGCGCGCAGGTCGGCGATCGCCTTGCCCTTGAACTGGGCCTCGCCCTTGGCGGCATTGAACTGGACGTCCGACTGGGCGAGGCCGAATTCCTGCTCGCCGGTGCCGATCGCGTTGGCGTTGAACACCGAGCCGCCGGTCGATTCGACGGAGCAGCGGATGCCGGTCTTCGCCCGGTCCTTGTTCATCAGCCGGCACACCGCGCCGCCGACCGCGTAGTAGACACCGGTGACGCCGCCGGTGCCGATGGTGACGAACTTCTGCTGTGCCGCGGCCGGCGCCGGCAGCGACGAGAGCGCGAACAACGCCGCGGCCGCGAGACCGCTCAAGGTGGTGACTTTGCCTGTGATCATCTCTTTCCTCCTGCTTGACGATTGCGAACCTGACTTGACGATGAACCGGATCATTTGCGCGCCTCCCCGACCGCGGCGTCGACCGCCTCGCCGAGCCGTTCGACGATCGTGTCGATCGTCGCGGCATCGACGATGAAGGGCGGCGCCAGCAGCACGTGGTCGCCGCGCGCGCCGTCCACCGTGCCCCCCATCGGATAGACCATCAATCCGCGATCCAGTGCCTCCTGCTTGATGCGGGCGTGGAGCTTGCGCGCCGGATCGAACGGCTCCTTGGTGCCGCGATCGGCGACCAGCTCGATCGCCTGGAAGAGACCGCGGCCGCGCACGTCGCCGACGAAGGGGTGATTGCCGAAGCGCTCGCCCAGCCGGCGCATGAGATGCGCACCCTGCGTCTTGACGTTGTCGAGCAGCCTGTCGCGGCGGATCACGCGCTGCACCGCCAGCGCCGCGGCGCAGGCCAGCGGATGGCCCATGTAGGTATGGCCGTGCTGGAAGAAGCCGGAGCCTTCGGCCAGGGCGTCGACGATCTTCCCGCTCGCCATCAGCGCGCCGATCGGCGCATAGCCGCCGCCCAGCCCCTTGGCGACGATCATCAGGTCGGGCGACACGCCCTCCTGCTCGCAGGCGTGCAGCGTGCCGGTGCGGCCGATGCCGCACATCACCTCGTCGAGGATGAGCAGGATGCCGTGACGGTCGCAGATCTCGCGGATGCGCCTGAAGTAGCCGGGCACCGCCGGCACCGCGCCCAGCGTCGCGCCGACCATGGTCTCGGCGATGAAGGCGATCACCGTGTCGCCGCCCAGCTCGTCGATCTTGTCGGAGAGTTCCTGCGCCAGGCGCCCGCCGTAGTCCTCGGCCGTCTCGCCCGCGTGCTGGCCGCGATAGGCATAGCATGGAGAGACATGATGGACGTTCTCGAGCAGGATCGGCGCGAAGGGCCTGCGCCGCCACAGGTTGCCGCCGACCGAGAGGGCGCCCAGCGTGTTGCCGTGGTAGCCCTGCAGGCGGCCGATGAAATGCCGCCGCTGCGGCTGGCCGCGCTCGTAGAAATACTGGCGCGCGAGCTTCAGCGCCGCCTCGACGCCCTCGGAGCCGCCACTGGTGAAATGCACGTGGCTGATCCCGGCCGGCGCGTCGCGCACCATCTCGTCGGCAAGCTGCTCGGCCGCCGGCGTGGTGAAGAAGCCGGTGTGCGCGTAGTCGAGCTGGTCGATCTGGGCATGCAGGGCCGCCAGCACATCGGGATGGGCGTGACCGAGGCACGACACGGCAGCACCACCCGAGGCGTCGATATACTCCTTGCCCGCGCCGTCGCGGATGACGATGCCGCGGCCGGCGACCGCCGCGGGATAGTCGTGCTTGAGCTGGCGATGCAGCACATGGGTCATGACCGTGCTCTCTTTCCCTTTTTCCTGGTGATGTAGGTGTTGAAGGCGGCGAGCTGGCGTTCGCTCTCGGCCAGGGCGCGCAGCGTGTCCTTGCCGCGTCGCGCCGCCACCAGGGCCGCCAGACACTCGACCGCGGCGAAGGCCGGGGTCATCGTGTGGAAGAAGGACGGCGTCTCGGTGCCGATCAGGATCGCCTGGTCGGCGACGGCGGCGAGCGGCGAGAGGTCGCTGTCGGTGACTGCCACGACCCGGGCGCCCCGCCCCTTGACGTAGCGCGCCATGTCGACGGTCTCGCGGTTGTAGGGATCGACGGTGATCGCGAGCAGCACGTCCTTGCGGCCGATCGCCCGCAGCGCATCGCGGCCGGTGGCGCCGGGTCCGTCGACCAGGATCGACTTCGAGCCGAACAACGAGCGCACATAGTGGAAGATGAAGGCGACCGAGAAGGTCGAACGCTGCCCGAGGCAGTAGACGTGGTCGGCCGCCGCGATCACCTCGGCGGCGGCAGCGAGGCGCCGCACGGTCTCGGGCGACCCCAGCGTGTCGACGTGCCGGCCAAGGGCGGCGAACATGTCGCGCGCCAGCCCCCTGTCACCCCCGCTGCCGTGCCGCGCCAGCAGCTCCTGGGCCCGTCCGTGGAAGCTCTCCGGGGCCTTGCGCATCGACTCGGCGAACAGGTGGCGGATGTCGTCGTAGCCCTTGAGGCGAAAACGCTGGGCGAGCCGGGTGAACGTCGCCGGCGCGAGGCCGGAGCGACGCGCCTGCTCGCGCAGGGTCAGCAGCGCCACGTCGGCAGGATGATCGGTCACCCAACGCGCGGCCTGCCGCAGCTGCGGCGACAGCGCATCGAAGTGCGTCTTCAGCTCCGAGCTGAAGCTTGTCGAAGTCCACCCGGCCAAACACGTCCCCCAACGCCTGCGGATGAAACAAACGTGTCATATCGGAGAAAGTGCGTCAAACGGTTCAAACGGCCTTTTTCAGCCCCAGTAACGCGGCAGCTTGACCGCGAGCCACCGCGCCAGCGCCGCGTTCACGTCGACGGGCTTCTCCTGCGCCATCCAGTGGCCGGACTTCACCACCACTTCGGTGAGGTCCGGACAGTCGCGGCGCATCGGCTCGGCCAGCCGCGAGGTCATGGTCTCGCAGGTCGTGTCGTAGGCGCCGTGCAGGAACAGCACCGGCATGGCGAGCCTGCCGCCGTTCTTCGCCCGCGCGGCATAGGCGCCGTTGCGCTCGTTGTTCATGTACCAGGCGTCCGGCCCGAAGAAGCCGTTGTTCGTCAGTGCCGCCGTGTAGGCCTCGAGATCCTGCTCGGTGATCACGTCGTCGTCGCGCGGCAGGTCGGGCCATGGCCCGTTGCCGAACCAGCCACCCCGCTTGCGCACCCCCGCGGTAAAGGCGGGCTTGCCGACGGATTCCGGGTTGCCCTTGCGGAACAGCGTCTTGACCACGCGGCGGATGTCGGCCTCGAAGGCCTTGTGCGCCTTCTCGAAGTTCTCGGCATAGAAATACTGGTAGTCCCACTGGCCCACCGGATACTCGGCCTCGGGATAGACCGCGCGGTCGATCAGCGGCAGCCGCTCCTCCAGGGTGAAGCCCTTGATGTAGGGCACGCAGAGGCTCGCCACGCCCACCACCTTGTCGGGATGGTGCGCCGCCATGTTCCACACCACGGGGCTGCCCCAATCGTGGCCGATCCACACCGCCTTCTCGCGACCCACCGCGGAAAGCAGTTCGAGCATGTCGGCAACGATCTGCTCCTGCGCGAAATCCTCGTGGCGCGCGTAGGTGCTCGACCGGCCGTAGCCGCGCATGTCGGGCGCGATGCAGCGGAAGCCGAGATCCGCGAAGACCGGCAGCTGGTGGCGCCAGGAGCGCGACAACTCCGGCCAGCCATGGACGAAGACCAGCAGCGGTGCGTCGTTCGCACCGCAGGCGAGATAGCCCGTCGTGTGGCGCGCGGACTTGACGATGTGTTCGGTGATCGGGAATGTCATGCAAAAGAGGGTCCCATGAACATCGACACCGGTACAAATGAACTTTTGTGTTCCATCAGGGACGGCGTGGCACTGATCACGCTCAACCGCCCGGAGGCACGCAACGCGATGTCGCCCGACCTGACGGCGGCGCTGCGCGGCCAGATCAAGGCGCGCGGCGAGGACGATCGCGTGGGCGCGCTGCTGATCACCGGCGCGGGCACCGCCTTCTGCAGCGGCGGCGACGTCAAGGCCATGGGCGGCAGGGGCCCGCGCGGCCAGATGAGCTTCGAGGAGCGCCTGTCGGATCTGCGCTGGCGCCAGTCGAACCTGACCGGCGCGCTGTTCGCCGTGCGCAAGCCCACGATCGCGGCCCTCCCCGGCGCCGCCGCGGGTGCGGGGCTGGCGGTGGCGCTGGCCTGCGACATGCGGATCGCCGCGAAGTCGGCGTTCGCCGCCACCGGCTATGCGCGCATCGGCCTGTCGGGCGACTACGGCATGTCGTGGCTGCTGACGCGCACGGTAGGCGCGATGCGGGCGCGTGAGCTGATGTTGACCGCCGAGCGGGTCGACGCCGAGCGCTGCGAGCGCATCGGGCTGGTCAATCGCGTGGTCGACGACGCCAAGCTGCAGGATGAGGCCTTCGCGCTGGCCAGGTCGCTGGCCGAGGGCCCGCGCGTGGCCTTCCGGCACATGAAGGACAATCTCGACGAGGCGCTGGGCATCGACTACCCGACCGCGATGCATCGCGAGGCCGAGCGCCTGACCCAATGCTCGCGCACCGCCGACCACAAGGAGGCGGTCACCGCCTTCGTCGAGAAGCGCAAGCCGATGTTCAGCGGGAAGTAGGCCGGGCGTCAGTCGCGGTCGGGCGCGCCGGGCGGGAAGAACCCGCGATACGGCCGCGCCTCGTCGACGGCACGGACGACGGATGGGCGCTTCAGCAGCCGCGCGCGATAGTCGCGCACGACCGGGAAGCGGTCGCCGATCGGCTGCACCCAGTCGGCGTAGAACAGCGACGGCGCGGCCGCGCAGTCGGCCATCGTGAAGCTGTCGCCGGCGGCCCACGGCTTGCCCTTCAGCCTGTCGTCGAGCCAGCCGTAGGAGACGTCGAGGCGCGCCTTGGCGTCGGCCACGCCGCGCGGATCGCGTTCGGCCTCGGGCCGCAGGAAATCGCCCGTGATCTTCTGCATGGGGGTCATCACGTAGTTGTCGAAGAAGCGGTCGAGGAAGCGCACCTCGAGCGACGGCACCAGTCGCGGCGCGACATGCTCGATGATGATGCTCGATTCGACCACCGTCGCGGCGCCATCGGCCAGCACGGGCATCAGGCCGATCGGCCACAGCCGCTTGAGAGCCTCGAAATCCGCCGCACCCTCGATCTTGCGCCATTCGAACGGCGTGCCGGTCTCGTAGAGCGCGATCGTGACCTTCTGGCAGTAGGACGAGAACGGATGAGCGTGCAGGATCAGCATCACGCCACCCGCACGGCGCGCTTGCCGCGGTTGGCGCCCTCGAACAGGCCGATCAGCGCCTGCGGTGCCTTGTCGAGGCCCTCGACGATGTCGACGATCGCCTTGATCTTCCCGTCGGCGACCCAGCGCGCCAGGCGCGCCTCGGCCTCGGCGCGGCGGTCGTAGAAGTCCATGACGATGAAGCCTTCCAGACGCAGGCGCTTGGTGACCACGAGGCCAGGCACCATCATCGGGCCAGGCGCCGGCTTCTCGACGTCGTATTGCGAGACGTTGCCGCAGCAGGCGATGCGGCCGCGCAGATTCATCAGCGACAGCGCCGCATCGAGCACCGGCCCGCCGGTGTTGTCGAAATAGACGTCGACGCCGTTGGGACAGGCCGCGGCGATGGCGCGGCGCACGCCGCCCGCCTTGTAGTCGATGGCGGCATCGAAGCCGAGCTCGCGCACCAGCCAATCGCACTTGTCCTGGCCGCCCGCGGTGCCGACGACGCGGCAGCCGCTGAGCCTGGCGATCTGGCCCACCATCGTGCCGACCGCGCCTGCCGCGGCCGAGACCAGCACGGTGTCGCCGGGCTTGGGCTGGCCGATCTCGAGCAGGCCGAAGTACGCCGTGAGCCCGGTGACGCTGAGCGGTCCGACCAACAACTCGAGCGGCGCCTTGCTCGTGCGCTTGACCAGCCGGCCGGCCGGCATCGCGGCATATTCCTGCCAGCCCCAGTCGCCCTCGACGATGTCGCCGGGCGCGAAGCCCTCGGCGTGCGATTCCATCACCTGGCCGATGGTGAAGCCGCTCATCACCTGACCAGGCTCGAGCGCGTCGCGATAGGTCTTGCCCATCATCCAGGCGCGGTTGGCGGGATCGAGCGACAGCATGCGCGTCTTCACCAGCACCTCGCCCGCCTTGGCCGCCGGCAGCGCCGTCTCATGCCACTGGAACGTGTCCGGCCCGATCCTGCCGGTAGGCTGCTTGGCATAGAGCCACTGGTGATTGCGGTTCATGGCTCAGTCCTTGTAGTTGGCCGCGCGCTTCTGCAGGTTCGACATGATCGCCTCGATCTGGTTGGGCGCGCCGATCAGCTTCTGTTGCTCGACCGACTCGGCCATCAGGCCGGCGGCGGCATCGACGGCCACGGCGTCGTTCAGCAGGCGCTTGTCGGCACGGATGGCGTCGGGGCTCTTGTTGGCGATTTCCGTCGCCGTCTCCAGCGCAACGCTGCGCGGATCGTCGACCACGCGGGTGACGAAGCCGTAGTCCTTCGCTTCGGCACCGTTGAAGATGCGGCCGGTGTAGGTGAGCTCGCGCACGATGTCCTCGCGCGCCAGATGCCGCATGAGTTGCGTGCCGGCGAGGTCGGGCACGAGGCCCCACTTGATCTCCATCACCGAGAAGCGCGTGTCGGCCGTGGCGTAGCGCACGTCGGCGCCCAGTGCGATCTGGAAGCCGCCGCCGAAGGCCACGCCGTGGACCGCCGCGATCACCGGCACCGGCAGCGCGCGCCACAGCCAGGCACACTGCTGCGGGCGGTTGGCGATGCCGTGTGTGCGTGCGGTGAGATCGCGCGCGCCCGGCACGCCGTCCTTGTTCATCGCGGCAAAGCTCGCCATGTCGAGGCCGGCGCAGAAGGACTTGCCCTCGCCCGAAAGCACGACGCAACGCAGGCCCTTCATCTTCGCGAGCTCGGCGCCCGCCTCGATGATGCCCTCGAACATCGCCGGATCCAGCGCGTTCATCTTGTCGGCGCGGATCAGGCGGACGTCGGCCACGCCATCCTTGAGCTCGATCGAGACGCGATCCTTGATGTTCATTTGTTTCCCTCCGACTTCAGCCACTCGCGCAGGCGGCGCTTCACCTCGTCCGGCGACAGCCGTTCCGGCGGCGCCAGGCTGCCGTCTCCCGCTTTCGGCCACATCATCACCGCGATCGCGCGCTGGATGTCGGCGAAAGTGCAATCGTCGGGCAGCCGGTCGAGCAGCGCCCTCACTTGTTCCTTGGGAGTCAGTTCACTCATCTTGCCGCCATTTGCCAGACGCCCTGCACGATGTACACCGCGCCCAGGGCCAGGATGACCCGCCGGGTCCACCAGTAGAACTGCTTGTCGGACATCTTGTCCAACAGGCGCCGCGACAGGGTGGTGCCCAGCACCGCGCAGGCCGCGGCAAAGCCCATGACCAGCCACTGCTCGGGGTCGCGCCCCGCCGGGTGAGCGACCATCAGGCCGAAGTAGGTGACCTTGGTGAGATGGCCCAGCACCTGGGCGGCGGCCTTCGTGGCGACGTTGATTTGCCGCGGCATGCCGGTGCGCACGTAGAACAGGTCGAGCAGCGGACCGGTGACCCCGGCCACGAGCTGGATGGCGCCGCCGATCGCGCCGGCCGCGAAGGCCTGGCCGGTGCGCTCGATGTTGGGCGCGAAGCGTTGCGGCACGGCCAGCGCGAGGAACGGCATGATGCCGACCGCCAGCAGCACCATCGGCTTGGGCGGCACGAAGCTCACGAAGGAGAAGGCCGCGAGCGAGAAGCAGGCACCCAGCCCGAACTGCAGCACGATGCTCCAGCGGATGTGGCTGCGCCACAGCCACGAGCGCCAGCCGTTGGCCGCGATCTGGATGACGCCGTGGAATACCATGGCGACCGGCACCGGCAGGAAGACCAGCAGGAAGCCGATCAGCACCATGCCGCCGGCCATGCCGAAGATGCCGGAGATGAACGAGGTGACGACGGCGGCGGCGGCGAGGGCGGCGAGGACGAGGGGCGTGAACATCCGCGCCCGGCGTAGCCCAGGGTGCGCCGGAACTCAAATCCGGAGTAAGAAGGGCGATGACCGCCGATCTTCTGTTTATGCCCGCCGTAAAGGCCGCCGCCCTCATCCGCGCCAAAAAGCTTTCGCCTGTCGAGTATCTCGACGCGATCCTGACCGCCACCGCCCGCATCAACCCCAGGCTCAACTGCTTCCGCGTCGTCATGGAAGACGCGGCACGGCGCGATGCGAAGAAGGCCGAGGAGGCGGTGATGCCCGGCGACCGGCTGGGACCGCTGCACGGCGTGCCGGTCAGCATCAAGGACCTGGTCGACGTGGCCGGCGTGCACACCCGTCACGGCTCGGCGATCTTCCAGGACAATGTGGCCAAGGCCGACGACACGCTGGTCCAGCGCCTGCGGGCGGCGGGCGCGATCGTCTTCGCCAAGTCCTCGACGCCGGAGTTCGGCGTGAAGGGCCTGACCGACGGCCCCTCCTTCGGCATCACGCGCAACCCGTGGAACCTCGAGCGCACGCCGGGCGGCTCGAGCGGTGGCGGCGCGGCGGCCGTGGCCGCGGGCCTCGCCCCGCTGGCGCTGGGCACCGACGGCGCGGGCTCGGTGCGCGGGCCGGCCGCCTGCACCGGCCTGGTCGGCCACAAGCCGACCCTGGGTGTCGTGCCCTACGACACCACGCGCGACGCCTTCGGCAACAACGTCTATGCCGGCCCCCTCACCCGCACGATCACCGATGCCGCCGTCATGCATGCAGCCCTTGTCGGCCCCAGCGCCAAGGATCCGTGGACCCTGGGCGGCGCCGCCCAGCATCCGGTGTCGCCCCAACTGGCGGGCGCCGACCTCGCCGGCGCGCGCATCGGCTACATCGAGCTCTGTGCCAATCCGAGGGTCGCGTCAGACGTGCGCAGCAACACGCGCGCCAGCCTCGACGCCTGGCGCGCGATGGGTGCGGAGGTCGAGGAGGTCACCGAGGCGATCGACTGGATCGAGTACGAGGGCCGCGTGCTCTACCAGGCCAACTTCGCGGTGTTCTGCGCGCAGTACCTGCCCAAGTGGCAGAACCAGATGGACCCGGTGACCCTGGCCTTCATGCAGCGCGGCGAGAAGTTCTCGCTGGCCGATTTCCGCAACGCCCAGTTCGCGCGCGGCGGGCTGTTCCGGCGGATCCAGGCGCTGTTCGAGCGCTACGACTTCCTGGTGACGCCGACGGCCTCGCGCACCGCGCTCGAGGTGACGCACGACGCGGCCAACGACGAGGTCGAGGTCGACGGCGTGAAGTGCGGCATCACCCGCCAGGGTTGGACCTCGTACCAGTATCCTTTCAACCTGACCGGCCATCCCGCGCTCGCCGTGCCGTCGGGCTTCGGCGCCGACAAGCTGCCGACCTCGGTCCAGATCGTGGGCAAATGGGGCTGCGACGCCGACGTCTTCCGTCTCGGC
>Ga0105240_10011913_pt1 | contig 12062 bp, 10 predicted proteins | sample KBSC54metaG_FD_80426 | JGI IMG/M metagenome (GOLD analysis project Ga0105240, IMG submission 80426) | Corn rhizosphere microbial communities from Kellogg Biological Station, Michigan, USA - KBS C5-4 metaG | ecosystem: Host-associated > Plants > Roots > Rhizosphere > Soil | place: Michigan, USA...
CGAACGCGATCGCGCGCCGCGGATCGGATCCCGTCGGGCTCAAGACCTGGGGCGCCAACGCCGGCGTGGAGCTCCTCAAGAACGGCGTGTTCCTCCGGCCGCTCGACCGCTCGATGGAGTACGAGGCGGACAAGCTGGGCGTGGTCATCGCAGCTCGGAGCGGCTACGACCCGTACGGCCTCGTGGGCGTGCTCGAGATGCTGGCCCAGGTGAAGAGCGACGGCTCCGGCCTCTCGGTGCTCGCCACGCACCCCGCGCCGGCCGCACGCCTGGCCGAGCTCGAGGGCTTCGTCCCGGACGTCGGGAAGCGCGTGCGCGAGCCGCAGGCGCTCGAGGCGCGTTTCCGCCAGGCCGTCGGCCAGTAGCCGTCAGGCGGCCGCGATCTTCTTCCGGGCGTGCTGCGCGTCCGCCGCGTGGAGCGTGGCGTACGCCTGGTGCGCCGCCGCCTCCGCCTCGCCCACCTTGATGGGCAGGCCCATGTCCATGAGGATCGAGCCCAGCGCCGAGAGGCAGAGCATCACGTTGTCCGCGCGGCACGAGTAACCCATGAGGCCGAAGCGCCAGATCTTGCCCTTGAGCGGCCCCAGCCCCGCGCCGATCTCGACGTTGAACTCGTTCAGGAGCGATTTCCGCACCGCCTCCTCGTCCACGCCGGACGGGCACATCACCGCGTTCATCTGCGGGAGCTGGTACTTCTCCTCGACCAGGAACTTCAGGCCCATCGCCTCGAGGCCCGCCTTCAACGCCACGTGGTGGCGGCGGTGGCGCGCCCAGCAGTTGTCCAGGCCCTCTTCCTTGATGAGGAGGAGCGCCTCGTGCAGCGCGAAGAGCGAGTTGGTGGGCGCCGTGTGGTGGTAGGTGCGGTTGGTCGACCCCCAGTAGCCCAGGAGCAGGTTCATGTCCATGAACCAGCTGTGGATCTTGTCCTTGCGCTTCTTCACGTGCTCAACCACGCGCTCCGAGAAGGACACGGGCGAGAGGCCGGGCGTGCACGACAGGCACTTCTGGCTGGCCGAGTAGACCGCGTCGAGCTTCCAGTCGTCCACCAGCACCGCGGTACCGCCGAGGGACGTCACCGCGTCCGCGATCACGAGCGCGCCGTGCCTGTGCGCGATCTGGGTGAGCGCCCGCGCGTCCGACTGCGCGCCGGTGGAGGTCTCGGCGTGGATGAACGCGAGGATCGTCGCGTCCCCGTTCTTCCGGAACGCGTCCTCGACCTTCTGCGGGTCGACGGGCTTCCCCCACTCGTCGTCCACCACGATCGCCGTGCCGCCGCAGCGCTCGACGTTCTCGATCATGCGCCCGCCGAAGACGCCGTTCCTGCAGACGATCACCTTGTCGCCGGGAGACACCATGTTCACGAAGCAGTACTCCATGCCGACCGAGCCCGGCCCGGAGACGGGGAACGTGAGCGCGTTGTCCGTCTGGTAGACGTAGCGCAGCAGCGCCTTCAGCTCCTCCATCATCTCGACGAAGACCGGGTCGAGGTAGCCGATCGCGGGCTGGCTCATGGTGGTGAGCACGCGCGGATGGATCTCCGTCGGGCCCGGGCCCATGAGGGTGCGCTGCGGCGGGTGGAACGAGGTGATCTTCTTGGTGGCGGCGAATTGCTTGATGTTCATGGCGTTTCCCGAAGGCGTCGCGCGCTTGCCGCGCGGGGCGCGAAATGGATGGGGAGGGTCTGGGTGTCGCCCGGGGCCTCGATGTTTGCGAAGTCGAAGAGCGATCGGTCGAGCAGGTGCGACGGCGCGACGTTGGTGAGCGCGCCGAAGATGGATGCGAGGCGGCCGGGATGGCGGCGCTCCCATTCGTGGAGCATTGCCTTCACCTGCTTCCTCTGCAGGTGGTCCTGGGAGCCGCAGAGGTCGCACGGGATGATCGGAAACCCGCGCAGCTCGGCGTACGCCTCGAGGTCGCGCTCCTCCACGTAGGCGAGCGGGCGGATCACGACGTGGCGCCCATCGTCCGACGCGAGCTTCGGCGCCATCGCCTTCAGCGTCCCGCCGTGGAAGAGGTTGAGGAAGAACGTCTCGACGATGTCGTCGCGGTGGTGGCCCAGCGCGATCTTGGTGGCGCCCAGCTCGTCCGCGACCCGGTAGAGCGCGCCCCGGCGCAGCCGCGAGCACAGGCCGCACATGGTCTTGCCTTCCGGGATCACGCGCTTCACGACGCTGTACGTGTCCTGCACCTCGATCCGGAACGGCACGCCCAGGCCGCGCAGGTATTCGGGGAGGACGTGCTCCGGAAAGCCGGGATGGCGCTGGTCCAGGTTCACCGCGACGAGGTCGAAGGGCACGGGCGACTTCTCGCGCAGCCGCATCAGCAGGTCGAGGAGCGCGTGGCTGTCCTTGCCGCCCGAAAGGCACACCATCACCTTGTCGCCCGCTTCGATCATGCCGTAGTCCGCGATCGCCTCGCCCGCCAGGCGGCGCAGGCGCTTCGCGAGCTTGGCCGATTCGAATTCGGCCTTGCGGGGATCGGTGCGGGACGGACCCTGGTTCACGCTTTTCTCGGTTGGAGGACAGACCCTGGTTTCGCCGTTGCCGGGTTCAGGGTCCGTCCCCGGTTCCTGTTGGCACCGGCGGAAATCACAGGTGCAGTCCGCGCCCCCCGTCCACGGCCAGGACCTGGCCGGTGACGAACGGCGCGTCGAAGAGGAAGTATTTTACCGCGCCCGCGATGTCTTCCGGGTTTCCGGTCCGCCCGAGCGGCGTCTGGCCCATGATGCGGTGCTTCTCCGCCGGATCGAAGTGCCGTCCGTCGTCCGGCCAGAGGATCGCCCCGGGCGCCACGCCGTTCACGCGCACCTCGGGCGCCATCTCAAGGGCGAGCGCGCGGGTGAGGCCCGCGAGGCCCGTCTTGGCGACGGAATAGACGAGGAAGTCGCGCAGCGGCCGCTCGGCGTGGATGTCCACCACGTTCACGATGGCGCCGCGGGACGCTCGCAGGTGCGGCGCCGCCGCCTGGGCGAGGAAGAGCGGCGCGCGCAGGTTCGTGCCCACGAGGTCCTCCCAGTCGCGCTCGCCGATCGCCCCGAAGGGCGTCGCATAGAAGGACGAGGCGTTGTTCACGAGGCCGGCGAGGCCGCCGAACGCGCGCGCGGCCTCCTCCACGATGCGCGCGAGGGCCGCCACGTCGAGGAGGTCCCCCTGCACGATGGCGCACGAGCGGGGGCGCGCGGCCTCGAGCTCCGCGGCGAGCGCGTCGGCTTCCGCGCGCGAGCGGTGGCAGTGGAGCACCACCCGCGCGCCCGCCGCGTGCAAGCGCCGTGCCACCGCGGCGCCGATGCGCCGCGCCGCGCCGGTGACGAGGACCGCTTCACCCTGCATGCTATAGTCGGCCGCGACGGAAATAATGGGGATATTGAAGGATTTTCGCGCGGCCGGCCTGAAAAAAGGCCGAGCGCGCTAGTGTCGGATTTTCGCGCGACTGGCCTGGAAAAGGCCGAGCGCGCTAGTGTCGGATTTTCGCGCGACTGGCCTGGAAAAGGCCGAGCGCGCTAGAAGTGTAGCCCAAGGCTCCGCGATGACGATTTCCGCCGACCCCGTCCTTCCGCCGCCTTCGCCCGAGGCCGCCGCCCATTCCCGCCTCGTGGGCGAGTACGTCGCGCACGAGATCCTCGATGCGGGCGGCTGGATTCCCTTCGCGCGCTACATGGAGCTCGTGCTCTACGCGCCCGGCCTGGGCTACTACTCGGCGGGGTCGCGCAAGTTCGGCGCGGAAGGCGACTTCGTGACGTCGCCCGAGATCTCGCCCATGTTCGCGCGCTGCCTCGCTCGCCAGGCGCGCCAGGTGCTGGACGCCACGGGCGGCGACATCCTCGAGCTGGGGCCCGGATCGGGCGCGCTCGCGGCGGACCTCTTCGAGGACCTGAAGGCGCAAGGCGCTCCGCCGCGCAACTACTTCATGCTCGAGGTGAGCCCGGACCTTCGGGATCGCCAGCACGCGCTCCTCTCCGAGCGCTTCCCGGAGGACCTCGGCCGCTTCACCTGGATCGGCGAGCTGCCGGTGAGCTTCCGCGGGCTCGTGCTCGCGAACGAGGTGCTGGACGTGGTCCCCTTCTCGCTCGTGCGCCGCGAGGCGGGCGAGCTCTTCGAGCGCGGCGTGATCCTCACCGAGTCCGGGTTCGCGTGGGAGGACCAGCCCCTGCAGGACGGGGACCTGCGCCGGCGCGCGGCCGCGGTCTTTCCTCCCGGCGACTACGAATACCTCACGGAGGTGGGCTTCGCGGCCGAAGGGCTCGTCCGCACCCTCGCGAAGGCGCTCGAGGCGGGTGTCGCGCTCTTCATCGACTACGGATTCCCCGAGCGCGAGTACTACCATCCGCAGCGCTCCATGGGCACGATGCGCTGCCACTACCGCCACCGCTTCCACGGCGACCCTTTCTTCATGCCGGGACTGCAGGACATCACCGCACACGTCGACTTCACCGCGATGGCGCGTGCCGGAGAGTCGGCGGGCGCGGAGGTGGAAGGCTTCACGACCCAGGCCTACTTCCTCATCTCCTGCGGGCTCGCCGTGCTGGTGCAGGAGACCGACCCCGAGATCACGCTCTCGCGGCTCAAGGCCACGAGCGCGGTCCATCGGCTGATCAGCCCGGCCGAGATGGGCGAGCTGTTCAAGGTGATCGCGTTCGGGAAGGGCGTCGAGGGGCCGCTTCTCGGGTTCCAATCCGCGCGGCCTCTGAGTTTGTAGGATTTTCGGGCGAAGCGGCCCAAACAAGGGGCCGCCGCCCTAAAGGAATCGCACGATCGGAAGGCCAAGATCCGATCTGCGCGATGGGCCTATGCTTTGAGCGCCGCCAGCACCTCGTCCAGCATCTTCTTCGCATCCCCGAAGAGCATCCGGTTGTTCTCCTTGTAGAAGAGCGGATTGTCGACGCCGGCGTAACCGGACGCCATGCTGCGCTTCATCATGATCGACGTTTTCGCGTTCCACACCTCGAGCACCGGCATGCCGGCGATGGGGCTCGATGGATCGTCCAGCGCGCTCGGGTTCACGATGTCATTGGCGCCGATCACCATCGCGACGTCGGTGTCCGGGAAGTCGGCGTTGATCTCGTCCATCTCCATCACGATGTCGTAGGGCACCTTCGCTTCCGCGAGCAGCACGTTCATGTGCCCCGGCATCCGGCCCGCGACCGGATGGATCGCGAAGCGCACCGTCTTTCCCTGGTCGCGCAGGAACTTCGTGATCTCGTAGACCGTGTGCTGCGCCTGGGCCACCGCCATGCCGTAGCCGGGCACGATGATCACGCTCTTCGCTTCCTTCAGGAGCTCCGCCGTCTCGGCCGCGGTGATCGGCGTCACCTCGCCCGCGGGCTTGGCGCCCCCCGCGGCCGGCGCCTTGGTCTCGCCGCCGAAGCCGCCCGCGATCACCGCGAGGAACTTGCGGTTCATGGCGCGGCACATGATGTAGGAGAGGATCGCGCCGCTCGAGCCCACGAGCGCCCCGGTCACGATGAGGAGGTCGTTCGAGAGCATGAAGCCCGTGGCCGCGGCCGCCCAGCCGGAGTAGCTGTTGAGCATCGAGACCACGACCGGCATGTCCGCGCCCCCGATCGCCATCACCATGTGGATGCCGAAGAGGAGCGCGATCGCGGTCATCACGACGAGCGGCGTCATTCCCTCCCCGATCGTGCGCGCCTGGAGGAACGCGTAGCCGAACCAGACCACGGCGAGGAGGCCCGCGAGGTTCAGCCCGTGCCGCCCGGGCAGGAGCACGGGCTTGCCCGAGATGCGCGCGGAGAGCTTCCCGAACGCGATCACCGAGCCGGACAGGGTCACGGCGCCGATGAGGACGCCGATGTAGACCTCGATCTCGTGGATCCTCACTTCGGCGGGCGACATGCCCGCCGCGGCGGTGGGGTCGACGTAGCTCGCATAGCCCACCAGCACGGCGACGAGGCCCACGAGGCTGTGCATGAACGCGACCAGCTCCGGCATCTGCGTCATGAGCACGGTGCGGGCGAGGTAGAGGCCGATCGCGCCGCCGGCCACGAGCGCCACGGCGATCCAACCCAGCCCCGCGGGGGTCACGCGCGGGCCGAACACGGTCGCGGCGACCGCGATCGCCATGCCGATCATGCCGTAGAGGTTCCCGCGGCGGGAGGTCTCCGGGTTGGAGAGCCCGCCCAGGCTCAGGATGAAGAGGATGATCGCGGCGATGTAGGAGACGGCAACCAGGCTCGGGGACATGGGCCTTCTCCTATTTCCGGAACATCGAGAGCATGCGCTGCGTGACCGCGAAGCCCCCGAACATGTTGATCGCGGTGAGCGCGATGCCCGCCACCGCGATCCAGCGGATCACCTCGTCCGGCCGCGCGCCTTCCCCGGCCATGGCCGCCACGGCGGGCGGCGCGATCTGGATCAACGCGCCGATGATGATGATGCTGCTGATCGCGTTGGTGACGCTCATGAGCGGCGTGTGGAGCGCCGGGGTCACGTTCCAGACCACCATGTAGCCCACGAAGACCGCGAGGACGAAGACGGTGAAGTGCCCGAGGAAGGCCGCCGGGGCGTAGGCGCCGATCAGCGCGAAGACGACCGCGGCGGCCGCGAACATCGCCGCGAGCCGTCCGGCCGCCATCGGAGCGCCCGCGCCGTGGCCGTGCCCCTTCTTCTCCGCCGCCGCGGGCGCCGGCTTCGCGGGCGGCTTCGGGGGCGCGGCCGCGGGCTTCGGCGCCGGCGGCGGCCACGTGATCGCGCCATCCTTGATCACGGTCGTGCCGCGGATCACCTCGTCCGCCATGTCCACGTCGAAGACGCCGTCCTTCTTCTTGCAGAGCTCCTCCGAGAGGCGGAAGAGGTTGGTCGCGTAGAGCGTGGAGGACTGCGTGGCGAGGCGGCTGGGAAGGTCCGTGTAGCCGATGATCGTGACGCCGTGGCGCACCACGACCTTGCCGGGCTCGGTGAGCTCGCAGTTCCCGCCCTGCTCGGAGGCGAGGTCCACGATGACGCTGCCGGGCTTCATCGACTCCACCATCGCCGCGGTGATGAGCTTCGGCGCGGGCTTGCCCGGGATCAACGCGGTCGTCACGATGATGTCGACCTCCTTCGCCTGCTTCGCGAAGACCTCGCGCTGCGCGCGCTGGTAGCCCTCGCTCATCACCTTGGCGTAGCCGCCCACCCCGGTGCCTTCCTCCCGGTAGTCGACGCCCACGTACTCGCCGCCGAGCGAGCGGATCTGGTCCGCGACCTCGGGGCGCGTGTCGTTCGCGCGCACGATGGCGCCCAGGCCCGCCGCGGCGCCGATCGCCGCGAGGCCGGCCACCCCCGCGCCGATCACGAAGACCTTGGCGGGCGGCACCTTGCCCGCGGCGGTGATCTGGCCGGTGAAGAAGCGGCCGAAGTGGTGCGCGGCCTCGATGATCGCGCGGTAGCCCGCGATGTTCGCCATGGAGGAGAGCGCGTCCAGCTTCTGCGCGCGCGAGATGCGCGGCACGCTGTCCATCGCGAGGACGGTGGCCTTCTTCGCGGCGAGGGCCTGCATGAGGTCCGGGTTCTGCGCGGGCCAGATGAAGCTCACGAGGACCTGGTCCTCGCGCATCGCCTGCACTTCCTCCCGGCTGGGCGCGCGGACCTTGAAGACGATGTCGGCGCCCTGCCACACGGCCGCGGCATCCGGGACGATCCGGGCGCCCGCGGCCGCGTAGGCCGCGTCCGCGATGCTGGCCGCGTCCCCCGCGCCGGACTGGACCATGACCCCGAAGCCCAGCTTCGCGAGCTTCTGCACGACGTCCGGCACCGTGGCGACCCGCTTCTCGCCGGCGAAGGTTTCCTTCGGAATGCCGATCAACTGGGCCATGCGCGGACCTCCCTGTTCGATTGTGCGTGCAGGACCGACGGATTCTACTTCGTCGGGAGCGCCACCTTGGGCCGTCCGGCCCGCGCGGCCGGTCGAGCGCCGTCAGGAAGGCCGCATTTCGGGCCCGCGGCCCGCGGCGAGAATTTGCCGATCGCGGCCGCAAGTCCTTGATTCGCCGGGCCGACCCGGGGCCGGTCGGGTTATGTTGCAGTGCAATATATTTTTTCGGAACCGTCTTGACTCCGGATGGGAAAGGCCTAAAATGGATTTGGTGCAGTGCAGCAAAGACACCCAACCCGCCGCCTCCATCAGGACACCCACCATGCTGAAGATCGATACGTTCACCGCGGCCAACGAGGCCGCCATCGAGCAGTTCACCCAGCTCGCCCAGCTTTCGCTCGCGAACGCCCAGCGCTTCGCGGAGCTCGGCCTCGGCGCCGCCCGCGAATCCGTCGAGCAGGTCGCCGCGCACGCGCAGTCGCTCGCCGGCGCCAAAGACGTCCACGAGGTGATCGCGCTCAACTCCGCGGCCCTCGAGCCCGTCATGAAGCGCGCGTACACCTACTCGCGCACGGCCTACGAGACCGCCGCCGAGACGAACGCCGAAGTGAAGAAGGCCTTCGAGAAGCAGACCGCCGAGTTCAACCGCGCCGCCGCGGCCGCGCTCGAGGAGGCGTTCAAGTACGCGCCCACGGGCACGGAAGCGATCGTCGAGAACATGAAGTCGGCCGTCGCCGCCGCGCAGGCCGCCTACGGCAACCTCGCTTCGCTCAACAAGCGCGTGTACGACAGCGTCGAGAAGTCGGTCCAGGACAATGCCGGCGCCGTGAAATCCGCCGCGAAGTCCCGCTCCCGCAAGCGCTGAGCTTCGTCCGCCGTCCGCGGGCCTAGTGCCCGGTGGGCGCCTGCAGTCCGGCGATCGCGGCAAGCCGCGCTCGCCGGATCGCCTCCGGGATGTCCTCCGGAAATTGACGCGCCACCGCGCCCGCATCGACGCCGCGCGCCGCCTCGAGCGCCCGGCCGAGCGCCGTCCGCGGCGCGAACGCCTCCGGCGCCGGCGCTCCCGCGTCGCATTCCGCCACCTCCATCAGCCGATCCAGCCGCTCGGGCCTCCTGAACGCGTCCGCGCGCTCGAGGAGCTGCAGCGTGTCCTCGGCGTCGAGCTCCGGCGACTCCGCGAGGTCGCGCTCCCGGCTCGCGAGCGCCGCGAGCTCCCGGCAATCGTTGGGCGCGTTCACGCGGGCGGCCATCGCCGCGGCGTCCCCGGCCTCCAGGTCGAGCACCAGGAGCGCGTAGCGCACCGGCAGCGCGTAGCCGCGAAGCGCCGCGTGCCCGAGGCGGGCCGCGAGCCGCTCCGGCACGTCCACCCGGTCGAACGAGCGGTCGATCTCCGGCAGCACGCGCGCGAGCGCACCGCACTCGCGCAGCACCGCGATCATCCGCGACGGGCTCTCCCCGAGGAGCCCGCGCGCGAGCTCCTGCCAGACGCGCTCCGGCACGAGGGCGTCCGCCTCGCCCGCCTCGACCATGCGCCGCATGAGCGCCAGCGTCTGCGGCGCCACCGCGAAGCCGAAGCGCGCGGCGAAGCGGGCGACCCGGAGGATGCGCACCGGGTCCTCGGCGAAGGCCTCGCTCACGTGGCGGAGCACCCCCGCGCGCAGATCCGCTTCGCCCCCGTGGGGGTCGACGAGGCGCCCGTCCTCGCCGCGCGCCATGGCGTTGATCGTGAGGTCGCGGCGCGCGAGGTCCTGCTCGAGCGTCACGTCCGGCGCGGCATGGAAGGCGAACCCCTTGTAGCCGGGGCCGGTCTTCCTCTCGGTGCGCGCGAGCGCGTACTCCTCGTGCGTCTCGGGGTGCAGGAAGACCGGGAAGTCCGCGCCCACGGGCCGGAAGCCGCGCCGCGCCATCTCCGCCGGGTCCGCGCCCACGACGACCCAATCCCGGTCCTGCACCGGGAGGCCCAGGAGCTCGTCGCGGACGGAGCCCCCGACCTGGTAGACCTTCATTTCGCGTACGGCTCGTCTTCGGCGACGAACTCCGTCTCCGCGAGCGCCTCGCGTCTCCACGCGTCGACGCCGCGCGCGGCCCGGACCGCTTCGCAATAGGCGGCCGCTTCGGCCCCCAGCGCTACCCCGTAGGTCGAGAAGCGCATCACCACCGGCGCGTACATGGCGTCCGCGGCGCAGAACGACCCGAAGAGGAAGGGGCCGGCCGCGCCGAAGCGCCGGCGCGCCTCGCCCCACAAGGACTCGATCCGCGCGACGTTCGCGCGCGTCCCGGGCGTCATGCCCTTGCCGGGATGCGAGGCGCGGATGTTCATCGGCATCGTCGAGCGCAGGTCGCGGAAGCCCGCGTGCATCTCCGCGCTCATGCTCCGGGCGAAGGCGCGCGCGGCCGGATCCGCGGGCCACACGCCCTTGTCCGGATGCCATTCCGCGAGCGTCTCCACGATGGCGAGCGTGTCCCAGACCGCGTCTTTCCCGCGCCACAGCACGGGCACCATCCCCGAGGGCGACCAGCGGCCGATCTCGCGCGCCCATTCCTCGCTGTGGAACCGGAGCTTCCTTTCCTCGAACGGGATGGCGAGCTCGCGCAGGAGCACCCACGGCCGCATCGACCACGACGAGTAGTTCTTGTTTCCGATGACGAGCGTGAGCGCGGCCACGGCTCAGCGTCCGGCGCGGTAGCGCGCGTAGCGCGCTTCGGACGCGGCGGGCCCCAGGTACTGCGGGATCACGGCCTCGATCGACGCGGGCTCGAACGCGCAGATCGGCGGTGCGCGGCCGGTGCACACGTTGTCCACGCTCATCGAGCGCAGGTTGTCGCGCGTCATGAGGCGGTCGGGCAGGTGCTCCAGGACGAAGGCCTGCATCCGCGCGAGCGGGCCGGGAAGCGCCACCACGCGCCGGCGCTTGCCGATCGTCGCCGCGACCACCTCCACCAGCTGCGCGAGCGTGTAGGCGCGCGGGCCGCAGAGGTCGTACGTCGCGCGGAAGGCGCGCGGGTCGCCCAGGGCCGCCATGCAGCAGCGTGCGACGTCCTCGACCCAGACCGGCTGGAAGCGGGCGTTCGCGCCGGCGAGGGGGATCACCGGAAAGAGGCTCGCCAGGCTCGCGAAGAGATTGAGGAAACGGTCGTCCTCGCCGAAGATCACCGACGGCCGCAGGATCGTCCAGGGCACGGACGCCTCGCGTACGGCGGCCTCCCCCGCGGCCTTCGACCGGAGGTACTCGCTGGGCGCGTTCGGCGCGGCGCCGAGGGCGCTCACGTGGACGAAGTGCTGCACGCCGGTCGCGCGGCAGGCCCGGACCGCGCGCCGCGGGAGCTCCGCATGCACGTCCTCGAACGATTGGCGGCGCGAGGGGTGGAGGGTGCCCACGAGGTTCACCGCGGCGTCCATGCCGTCGAACGCCCGCTCGAGCGTCTTCTCGTCCGACGGATCGCCTTCCATTACCTCGATCGTCGGGAGCACCGTGAGGGCGCGCGCCCGCGCGAGGCCGCGCGTGAGCACGCGCACGCGGATGCCGCGGTCGGTCGCCTGGTCGGCGATCGCGCGGCCGACGAATCCGGTCCCGCCCAGCATGCACAGGCTCGAGATTTCCATGGGGTCAGGGGATGTTGGCGGCGAAGGAGTCGGCGGCGCGGGGCGCGACCGTGCCCAGGAGCTGCTTCAGGCTCGCGGCGGTGCCGGTGAGCCGGTGGCGGTAGTACCACTCGTTGGTGAAGACCTTCTTCACGTACTCGCGCGTCTCGGGGTAGGGGATCGTCTCGGCATAGATCGCGCCTTCCAGGGGCTTGTCGTCGCGCCATCGCCGCGCGCGGCCGGGTCCCGCATTGTAGGCGGCCGCGGCGAGGATCGGCTCCCCGAGGGACGCGAGCACGCGGTGCAGGTAATACGTTCCCATCGCGAGGTTCACGTCCGGGCGCACGAGCATGTCCTGCCGGAAGGGCTTCACCGGGATCTGGCGGGCGATCCAGCGCGCGGTGGCCGGCATGAGCTGCATGAGCCCCACGGCGCCCACGGGCGAGCGCGCCTGCGCGAGGAAGCGGCTTTCCTGCCGGATGATGCCGTAGACGAACGCCTCGTCGATGTCCCATTGGCGCGCCGCGGCGTCCAGCGCCTCGCGGTGCGGCAGGGGATAGCGCTGCGAGAAATCGTGGATCTGGAGCGTGCGCTCCGCGGTGAAGATGGCGCGGTCCGGCACGTTCGCGTCCGCGGCGATCCGCGCGGCGGCGAGGAGGCTCCGGTCGTCGAG
>Ga0105240_10011914_pt1 | contig 12061 bp, 11 predicted proteins | sample KBSC54metaG_FD_80426 | JGI IMG/M metagenome (GOLD analysis project Ga0105240, IMG submission 80426) | Corn rhizosphere microbial communities from Kellogg Biological Station, Michigan, USA - KBS C5-4 metaG | ecosystem: Host-associated > Plants > Roots > Rhizosphere > Soil | place: Michigan, USA...
GCTCGGCCCTGCAGATACAGGAGACAGAAATCTATCTGGGGCACGAGTACGAAGTGCGCCCCGGATATCGCTATCGAATCTCCCACCTGCATCTGTTCACCCGTGAAGGGCTCAGCCACTTCCTCGCGAAGTTGGTAGAGCCCGCGAGCAGCTTGCTCGAGCAGATGTTTCAGTTCACGACGTTGCCGGAGACGGCACCGCCCGCCGATCGCAGCGCCCGCTCGCGACGCAGGATGCGCGCGGGCGAAGCCAGCCCCCGGGCGGATCTCGCGCCCGCCTCCGCGAAGATTTCCTGACCCCGGGGAGCCCCGCCTCGCACCCTGAAAAGGCCCCGAAACCACTGGACTGGTTGTCGGACCAGTGTAACACTTCGTCACAGACGAGGACCAGGCCTTGGGGCAAGCCATGACGACTTCGTTCGATAACCGTCTGAACTTCAGGGACGCTCCGCAGGAATCTGAGCTGGCGAGCCGTTACGAGGCCGCCAACGGTGCGACCGCCGGCGGGCTCGCGCTGTTGTTTCTCAGACAGGAGCGGACCGCTACGCGGGATGTCATCCAACCTCACCTGCACGAGCATTTCGAGCAACTGATCGTCATCAGGCGCGGGAGCGGCACGGTCACGTTCGATAACCGCCAGCACACCTTCCATGCTCCGGCGACGCTCGTCATCCCCTCTCTCAAGCTGCACGCCTATACGTACGAGGAGAACACCGAGCGTTGGGTCGTGACGGTGGCCAAGAGCTACTTCCAGGAGCTCATGGCCCGCACGCCGGAGTTTTCCGACGTGCTCACCAGCGGCCACTGCATCCAGTACCTGGACAACGAGCGTGACTACGTCGAGCTCGAGCATGTGCTGGGAAAGCTGGACTGGGAACAGCGGCTCAGCGCCCGCTACCGCGAGATCGCCACGGAAGCGCTGTTCGTGGATCTGCTGGTCGGTGTGCTTCGCAAGATCCACGACAGCGGAGCTCGTAACGTTGCGGAGAACGATTCCTACCAGGAAGTGCATCGGCGGTTCACGCAGATGGTGGAGGAGCACCACACCGAGCACTGGAGCCTGCAGAGATTCGCCGATGCGTTGAAAGTCAGCATCCCACGCCTGCGCGCCGTCTGTCGCAGCGTGAGCGGCGAGTCGCCCATCAAGCTCATCAACGCGCGGATCGTGCTCGAAGCCCAGCGGTGTCTGTCGTACACGAATCTGAGCGTGTCGCAGATCGCGTACCGGCTCGGCTTCGACGACCCGGCGTATTTTTCGCGCTTCTTCAAATCACGTTGCGGTCAGGCGCCTAGCCAGTACAAAGCGATCAGGAACCGCGAGCGCGGCTTCGCCGGCTCGAGCAAAGCGGCCCAATGACCTGGAACGTGCTCGTTACGGGCGCCGCGGGCATGCTCGGCCGCAAGCTCACCGCGCGTCTGGCGCGCCAGCCGGAGCTTGCCGGGCGGCCCGTCGTCCGTCTGACGCTCAGCGACCTGGAGCCGATCGAGGCGCCCTCCTTCGCCGGGCCCGTGACCGCGCTGGTCGCCGATCTGTCGCATCCGGGTGTCGCCGAAGCCCTGGTCGATTCACGTCCCAACCTGATCTTCCATCTCGCCGCGGTCGTCTCCGGGGAAGCCGAAGGAGATTTCGAGAAGGGATACCGGGTGAATCTCGATGCCACCCGCTGGCTGCTGGAGGCCGTTCGCAGAGTCGGCGGCGGCTACCGTCCGCGTTGCGTGTTCGCCTCCTCGGTTGCGGTATTCGGCCAGCCCCTGCCCGAGGTCATCAGCGACCACCACTGCCTGACGCCCCTCACCAGCTACGGGACCCAGAAGGCGATCGATGAGCTGTTGCTGGCGGACTATACGCGCCGCGGTTTTCTCGATGGCGTGGGCCTGAGGCTGCCGACCGTGTCGATCCGCCCCGGCAAACCCAACAAGGCAGCCTCGGGCTTCTTCTCCAGCATCCTGCGTGAGCCGCTGAGCGGACAGCAGGCGGTGTTGCCGGTGAGCGAGTCGGTTCGCCACTGGTTTGCGAGCCCGCGCGCAGCCATACAGTTCATGCTGCATGCGGCACACATCGACAGCTCGCGCCTCGGCTCGGTGCGCACGCTCAACATGCCCGGCCTCTCGGCGACGGTGGGCGAGCAGATCGAGGCCCTGCGCCGCGTCGCCGGTGAGCGCGCCGTGGCGCTCATCAGGCGCGAGCCCGATCCAGCCGTGGCCGCAATTATTGACGGCTGGCCGCGCAGTTTCGACGCTCGTCGCGCGGCGGCGCTCGGCTTTCGCGGCGAGCATTCGTTCGATGAGATCATCCGCACGCACATTGAAGATGAGCTCGGCGGCGTGCTGCCGGGGCAGCCTGCAAAAGTACCAGCGGCTGTTTGATTTGTCCCTGTACCCCTCGAGCCGCCCCGCCTAGAGTCTCGCGCACGCCCTTGCCGTCGTAGATCGGCCGTCCTGGCCGTTGTCGATGGGCCCCGGTTGATTGGCCGTCGTTGATTGGGAGTGTGTATGGGCCTGGTGAAGCACTTCGACGTGCTCGTCGTGGGAGCGGGTCACGGCGGCGCGCAACTCGCGATCGCTCTGCGCAGGAGAGGGTTTGCCGGAACGATCGCGGTCGTGAGCGCCGAGCGCGACGTGCCGTACGAGCGAGCCCAACTCAGCAAAGACTACCTGAGCGGAGAGTCTCACTTCGACCGCATCGTATTGCGGCCCGAGGCCTTCTGGCGCGAGTGCGACATCTCGCTGCTGCTGGGACGCACGGTGATGACGGTCAACCCCACCGCCCGCCGCGTCGTCCTGCAATACGGCGACGTCATTCACTACGGTGCGCTGGTATGGGCCGCGGGCGGACGGCCTCGAAACCTCACCTGTACGGGCGCGCGCCTGCAGGGCGTATTCACCCTGCGCACGCGCAGCAACGTCGATGACCTGCGTCAGGAGTTGCCTTCCGCCGAGCGCGTCGTGATCGTCGGCAGCGGCTACATCGGCTTGGAAGCCGCCGCGGCACTCAGCAAATCCGGCAAGCACGTGACGGTCCTGGAGGGTCTCGGCCGGGTGCTCGCACGCGAAGGCGGTGAGGCGCTGTCGCGCTTCTACGAAGCCCAGCACCGCGCGCACGGCGTCGAGATCCTGCTGAACGCGAAGGTCCAGACCATCGAGCGCAAGGGCCCGCGCGCGTGCGCCGTCCGCATCAAGGGGGATCAGGTCGTACCCGCCGACCTGGTCATCGTCGATGCCGGGATTACTCCCGCCTGCGAGCCTCTGCTGAGCGCCGGCGCGAAAGGCGGCAACGGCGTGGTCGTCGACGCCTACGGCAGAACTTCCCTCCCCTACATTTACGCCTTGGGGGATTGCGCGATTCACCCCAGTCCCTACGCCGACGGCGCGCTGGTGCGCCTGGAGTCGGTGCAGAACGCCTGCGACATGGCGACGACCGTCGCCAAGGCGATCACCCGGGAGTTGGAGCCTTACACCGCGGTGCCCTCTTTCTGGTCCGATCAGTACGACTTGCGGCTGCGCACGGCGGGCCTGTCCGCCTACCACGACGATGCCGTGATGCGGGGAGACCCGGCCAGCGGCAGCTTCTCGATCCTGTATCGGCGCAGCGGCCGGGTCGTGGCCGTGGACTGCGTCAATGCGTCCAATGAGTTTTTTCACGGCCGCGCGCTCGTCCAGAACAAAGTCGCCGCCGAACCCGCCGATCTGGCCGACACCCGCGTGCCGCTGAAGGACCTGCTCACCTCTCCGGCCCTCGAGCCGGCGGATACCTACAGCGAGTCTGTTCACGGCCTGCGCGAGCGGCAGGAACGGGACACTGTCGAAATGCGCGCCGCGCGCGCGGGCTGAAGGTCTGCGGCGGCTCACAACGAGACGGACGCCCTTCAGCGACCGGCCGGCCTGCAGCGGCCCCTCAACGAGCGAAGGCCTGCCGGCCGGATCTCAACGACCGTACAACAGACCCAACAGATCCTGCAGCGCGTGCGCCAGGATCAGCGGCCACAGACGTCCGGTACGCGCAAACCAGGCCGCGAATACCAGCCCTTCGGGGACCAGGCTCATCACCCCGACTGGCCCCTGGTACAGGTGGCACAGCAAGCGGATGCCCGCGCTCACGTTGATCGCCACACCCGCGCCGGCTTTGTCCTTCAGAGCCGCCACGACATAGCCACAGAGCAAGACCTCCTCGAAGACCGGGTTGAGGATCGAGATCGCAGTGAGGATGGGCCACCCGATATGCGTGGCGACCAGGTGGGTGTTGACGGCCAGTTGGTAGAACCCGGGCCAGACACTCACCACTGCCAGGGACAATAGGTAGTAGGCAGTATAGGTGACGAACAGCAGCACAAGCGCCCACAGAGGATCGCGCCATTGCGGCTCGAGTCCCAGCCGCTTCCACGTCCAACCGCGGATACGCAGGAACAGTGCGAGAACAACACCCACTGCGATCTCGTACGCGAGGGTCCACAGCAGATGGGGTCCGTTGATCGGGGGCGCGCTGCGCGAGAAGGCCTGGGCAGGAAACAGGAGCGTGTAGAGGCTCCTCGGGATCGCTGTCCCGAAGGCGATGACCAGAACCAGAATCGTCTCGGTTCGCTCCGACCACTTGAGGATGCGCTCTCTCATGAGCCCAGGGAGTCGACCACGGTCGGGGCAATAGTACGCGAGGATCGCGCGTGCCACGCCTGAACCCTGCCGCAGCTGGCGCTCGCTCAGCCGCAGCGAAGGGCCTGCGATTGACAGCGGTCCTGTTTCCCTGATGGATGTCCGTCGATACCCTCATCCGGAAGTTGGAACCAGACTCGCCTGCCTCGCGGTGAGGCCCAGCCTGCGGTACCGCCTGGCATCGCGCATTCAGGCAGCTACAATCCACGATCTCCACGAGGAACGGAAGGAGACGGCGGCGATGAACGAGCATTTGCTGAGCCGGCGACAGTTCGGTGCACGATGTGCAGCCCTGGGGCTGTCGTTTCCCGCCATGGGTGCACTCCTGGAAAGCGGGACTGCCCTTGCCGCCCCTGGCGCGGCCTTACAGGCCGTACGTACGGTTCGTTTTCCGGACGGAACCAGCGTCCCGGCTGTCGGGCAGGGCGCCTGGCATCTCGGGCAGGGCCGGCATCCGACGGCGGTGGAGGAAGAAGCACTGCACACCGGCGTCTCGCTCGGCATGACGTTGATCGACACGTCGGGAAACTACGGCAACGGTCGCTCCGAGCAGTTCATCGGCCACGCCATCGCCGGTGAGCGTGAGCGCATCTACCTGGTCTCCAAGGTGGAGGCCAGTGAGGTGTCCGGGGATGGCATCGCCCACGCGTGCCAGGCAAGCCTCGCGCGCCTGGGCACCGATCATCTGGATCTGTACCTGCTGCACTCGCCGGTCCCCAGCAGACAGTTCGCCGGTGTCGTCGCCGCCTTCGAGAAGCTGCGCGCGGCAGGAAAAATCCGCGCCTGGGGCGTGTCCAACTTCGACCGGGGGCAGATGGAGGATCTGTGGCGTGTTCCGGACGGGCAACGCTGCCTCACCAATCAGGTGGCCTACAGCCTCAACAACCGCCGCATCGAGCGTGACCTGCTCCCCTGGTGCAGGCAACACAACATGCCGGTGATGGCCTATTCGCCCCTGGGCGGCGACAACAACCTCGTGGTCGGCAACCGCACACTGGCGCAGATCGGGGGCGCGCATGGCTGCTCGGCGGCGGCGGTGGCCCTGGCCTGGGTCATCCGCGACGGCAATGTCATCGCCATTCCCGAATCCGGTTCTCCGGCCCATACGAAGGAAAATGCCGCGGCGCTCTCAACGGCACTCACGCCGCAGGACCTCCAGACTTTGTCGAAGACCTTCGCATGAGCCCTGGCGGCGCTGCGCGGGGCGCAGGAGCCATTGCGCGGCGGTGAAGCCGGCGACTCTCCCCTCAGGGGAGCCCGTACACCAGTACACGGCTCCTGGTGGCGGCCGCCGGCCAGGCCAAGGACTTCATGCCGGAGGCAACCCCGAGAAACTCCTTCCCGCCTGTCTGGTACACGACGAGCCCACCGCCAATGGGCTCCCCGGTGCTGGCCTGCCACAACACGCGGCCGTCCTTCTGATCGAACGCGAACAACTCGCCGCTCAGGTCGGCGGCAAACAGGAGGCCACCGCCGGTCGGCGTCACACCGGCGAGGATCGGGTGAGGCGCTTTGAACTTCCAGCGAACCTGCCCGTTCTCCGCATCGAAGGCGGTGATCCAACCGCGGGCCGTGGCTGGCGGGTCCGTCATCTCTGCCATGGAGCCGGAGCTTCCGAACCACACTTCCCCGATGGCCGGCACCGCGAGCTCGCGCACGAGCTGCACGTGCGCGCACAGATCGACTGCGCCCACGAAGAGCGAGTTGGTCTGCGGGCTGAAGGCAGCGCCGTTCCACTCCGTGCCGCCACCCATGCCCGGACAGAAGTGGACCTGGTGATCGCGCGAAAGCGGCACATCGGCGTTCTCGCGGGTCGTCGTCGGTGTCTGCGAGAGCAGCGGAATGATCGGTGGCCGCTCCTCCGAGGCTCCGGCGCGTCGGCCGATTTTCGAGCGGTCGAGGATCGACAGCAGACCGTCCTTGTTCGCCGAAGCAACGATCCGCCGTCCGGCGCGAGTGGTGGCCAGCATGGGCGCGCTGTCGACATCCCAGTCATGGCTGTCCTGCTTGACCAGTTGGTTGTACGCAAGCATCCGTCCGTTGGCCGCATCGAGCGCGATCACCGAGTCCGCGTACAGGTTCTCCCCGGTACGATCGAGCGTGTCGAAGTCCGGAGCGGGATTCCCGGCGGGAACGTAGAGGACGCCGTTCGCCTCATCGAGGGAGAAAGAGGTCCAAAACGCGCCCCCCGAGACCGGCAGTCGTGAATTGGTCCACGTCGTGCGCGCGTGCCCGTGTTCAGGCACCACATCGAAACGCCAGATCTGATGCCCGTCGCGAGCATCGAGAGCGTAGACATGTCCGGTCACCCCGACAGTGTCTCCTCCGGCGTTGCCAACATACACCCGGCCGTCCGCGGCAATCGGCGCCATCGGAAGGGTTATGCCGGCGCCCTCGACCTCCAGCGCGTGGTCCCAGAGCACGTGACCATCGGCGGCATCCAGGGCAACGACATGCGCATTGGCCGTTCCCCGGTAGAGTCGCCCGTCGAGGTAGGCGAAGCCGCGATTGACGGCAAGGCCGGTCGGGCCGGCACTCTTGTCATGACGCGCCCACTTTTCCTTGCAGCTCGCGGCGTCGATGGCATAGGACCCCTCGAAGGTGGTGAAGTACAGCGTCCCGTCGATGACGAGCGGACCGGTCTGGAACGCCACCACTTCCGGAAGGGTGTACTCACAATGCAACGCGAGCCGCCCAACGTTCGCAACCCTGATCTGCGCGAGCGGGGAATATCGGTCCCCGGCGAGCGTGCGGTTGTAGGCGGGCCAGTCGGCTGCCGGTGCTGCGGGCGGGGCGGCGCTGGCGAGCTCGATGCAAGCGGCCAGTGCCGCGAGCGCGATGCCCAGCCGAACGTGGTGGTTCGACATGCTCGATCTCCCCTCGTGATCCGCGGCTCCGGGCGGTCCGCGACACAGCCAGTCTAATCGATTTGCGACCCCGAACGCGCTAGTCTGGCCTCCAGTCGCAGCGGGACTGCACTCGTGCAAGCCTTATCGATCCGCAACAACGTACTGATCGTGACCGGCGGCAGTCGGGGGATCGGCGCGGCCACCTCGCTGTTGGCGGCCCGACTGGGCTGCGCGGTGTGCGTGAACTATCTGCGCGATGAGCCGGCCGCACGCGCCGTTGTGGAGAGCATCACCGGTGCCGGAGGTCGCGCCATCGCAGTTCAGGCGGATGTGTCTGTGGAAGCGCACGTGCAGCGTCTCTTCAAGAGCTGCGATGAGCTCCTCGGCAAACCCACTGCTCTGGTCAACAACGCGGGAATCCTCGAGACCCAGATGCGTGTCGAGGCCATGGACGCCGGACGGCTCGAGAGAATCTTCCGTACCAACGTCATCGGAGCATTCCTGTGCGCGCGCGAAGCGGTGCGGGCCATGCACGCCAGCGGCGGCGAGCCCGATCGCATCGAGCGCCTCAAGGATCAGATTCCGATGAAACGCGGCGGCGAAGCCGACGAGGTGGCGCAAGCCATTCTGTGGCTGCTGTCCGACAACGCATCCTACGTGACCGGAAGTTTCATCGATGCGACCGGTGGCAGGTAGCCGCACCATGCGCACCGTGGACGACTGGCTCATCGACTATGGCACGAGCCATCAGAATCCGACCAACAAGCTCCTGCACTGGATCTGCGTGCCGCCGATCGTGCTGGCCGTGCTTGGATTGCTGTGGTCGCTGCCCGTACCAGGCGCCTTCAACGCTGTTTCTGCGTGGCTCAACTGGGCAACACTGGTGACACTCGCCGCTCTCATTTATTACTCGCTTCTGTCACCGTCGCTGACCCTCGGGATAGGGCTCGCCTTCATCGGGCTGCTGCTCATCGTTCACGCACTGGCGGCCTTGCCCTGGCCCCTGTGGATCACATCGCTCGCGGTATTCGTCGCAGCGTGGGCCGGTCAGTTTGCCGGACACGCGCTCGAGGGCAAGCGCCCCTCCTTCTTCCAGGACCTGCAGTTCCTGCTCATCGGCCCGCTATGGCTGCTGGCGGCCGCGTATCGCCGGATCGGCTTGCGGTACTGAAGGAACTGCCGCGGATTTGCGGACTTGCGACCCCTCTCACTGAATCTCGGGCAGGGTCACCTGTTCGGGGGGCCGGTATCGGCCGAAGGCAGCGTGACGCTGTTCGAGCCCCCCCTGCCGGTCTCCACCCTCCTCCGCAACCGTTGATTGCCGGGCTGCGCGTTCAACCCGGGAGAGTCTCCCGAAGAAGCGCTCGTCATGTCTCGACCGGCCGAGTCGGGATTTTCTCCCTTGGGCACTGGTGCCCCTACCGCGCAACCTCGTTGGCAGTGAGCGTGACTTGACAACACCATACCCCTATGTAGACTTACAAGTATGGGTAAGGGCCCGCGCGATGTTCGAATGTCCCTCCAGACTCTCAAGGTTCTGGACGCCTTCCTCAGTGAGCCCACGGACGAGTTGTCGGGCGCGGATGTGCAGAAGCGCAGCGGCGTCGCTTCGGGCACTTTGTACCCGATCCTCCTCCGACTGGAATCCGCCGGCTGGTTCGTCAGTCGCTGGGAGGCCGTCGATCCCTCGAGCGTCGGCCGGCCACGCCGCCGCCTTTACCGCCTCACTCCCACCGGACTGACACGCGCCAGCGAAGTCTTCGCAAGCTTCGGCCGAGGAGTTCCCGCATGAACGGGTCAAACGTCATCGATACGGGTCCCCGTGGATGGGGTCATGAGATTGCGCAGCACCTGATTCAACACGCCGCGCACAGTGCCCCGCCCCCTCTCGCAGAACGCCTGGAAGAGGAGTGGCTGGCCGATTTGGCCGCCCGCCGCGGGCAAGTCTCGCGCCTGCTGTTTGGGCTCGGGTGCTGCTGGGCAACGAACCTCATCGCCAGAGAACACCGCGCACTCAACGTGTCTGCCGCCACCGCGGCTACAGGGAGTACGACCATGACGACGCAGGTACAACCGTCTCTGACATTCCTGCCCCGACGCACGACCGTACTGGTCGCCATCGTGGGCCTGCATGTCGCGATCATCTATGCGTTCGCGACTGGACTGGCCCACCGGCTCATCGAGCCCCTGCAGGGGCCGATGATTGCCGACGTCGTGCGTGAGACCCGCACGCTGCCGACCCCGCCTCCTCCGCCGACCGTCGATCTGTACCGGCCGCCGATCGACCTCGGTCCGGAGCCATTGATCGATACTGGCGTCGACCGGGGGCCCGACCCGATTCACACCGACGTGCCGCCCATTGTAGAGACGCTTCCTCCGCAACGGCCGGTGCCGCCACCCGTCAAACGGGTGTCAGGAGGTCCCGGTAAAGGATTTCCTGCCACGGACGACTATTACCCCGCGGCCTCCATCCGCCTGGGCGAGCAAGGCAGCTCCGCGATCCAGGTTTGCGTCGACTCCAGCGGGAAGCTCACGTCCGAGCCGCAAGTCATGAAGTCTTCCGGCAGCTCGCGGCTCGATGAGGGCGCGCTCAGGCTGGCCAAGGCCGGCTCCGGCCACTATCGGGCCACTACGGAAAACGGCACGCCCGTGAGCTCCTGCTTCGGCTACCTGATCACGTTCACGCTCAAGTAGTGCGCAAGCGCTGGCCGTGGTCGACGTTGCCGCGTACGCCCGCGGGGCGCCGGCGGGCGACGATGCATGCACGGGGACTCGGTGCGTAGTCTCAAAAAAAGTGCCTCAGGGCGCATCTGGCCGGGACTCCGGTGGCGTGCCCCCCGGCCAGCCAGTCCCGCGTTTGTAGGCTTGAGGCCCCTCGAACACCGCCTCGACTCGGGAGATCTTGCCGTTGACGAACTTGAAGATCTCCGTGTTCAGGATCTCATTCGGCTCGCGCATCCCCTCGGGCATCGCGAATCGGTGCCCCTGGTAGGTCCAGCTCTCCACATTCCCGCGCCGCATGAAATCGAAAGTGGCGAACACGAGCTGCCGTTTCTCGTCGACGATCGGAAAGTGGGCATCCTCGTAGCCGGTGATGAACGAATACTCACTGTAGTCGAGTTGCTTGCCGCAGCCGATTCCCAGCATGTTGGGGCGTGCGGCTTCGCCGGCGACTTCCGTCGGTTGCCGGCCGATCGGGACCGGCGGAGTGTCATGCGGGCCCAGTGCCGTCACGTTGCCGTTCTCGAGCCGGATGCACGACTCGGCGTAAGGCGCCAGATCGCTCTTGCGAAAGGCCACTGAACGCAGGTAGCCGAGCGCTCCCGCCTTCAACTGCTCGCGCGACAGGCGCCCCGCGGCGGGTTCTTCGCGCTCCATGATCTGCATCCAACTGGGGTCCTTGGGCGGCAGATTCGCAGCCGTGGCCGCATGCCGGTCGACCACGGTCTCGATTTCCGTGATTTTCCCGTTGACGACCTTCAAACGCACCATGAGCAGGTCGGGAAAGGGGATCTCGTGGTTTTCCGTGAGACTGACATAGGTCGCGACCCCGCCGGTGGAGGGATCGAAGACATCGTGTCGGTACGGCCCATAGGTATTGAAAGTCGCCCACAGGGCATCCTTACCCAACTCGAGGGTCGCGCCGTTCTCGGTGTAGCGGTATCGGCCGGCGAGCGGCAGCGAGGCTGGGTCGTGCTTAGCCAGCGCCTGCAGGTACGAGTCCATGAAGCCCTTCAGGCACTTCTCACCGCACGCGGACTGCGCATGGCTGGCGGAAGTGAGGAACCCCAGGGCCGCCGTTGCGACCGCCAGGACTCTTGCGCCCGTTGTAAGGAAATGCATGCTGGCCCCCTCGGATTTACTTTTCGCGGGGGATTATAGAAGAGCCTGCGCCTGCTGGATGCTTCGAGCGCCCTCGCCAAGGTCAAACGGGGTCTCACCCGGGGATCTGATGCGCCTCGCGGCTCGGGCTATCGTCCCCGGACGTTCTCCGTCCCGGGATCTTCTGCCTCGACCCCCTTCCCACCCGCCGGGGGGCCGAGCGTGTCCGCTGCGTAGGCACCGCGCTGTCCCATGGGAGCTTCGGGGCCTTCGGTGGTGTCGTGTCGGGTTTGCCGCTCCATCTCCGCATTGATCTCGGCGCCGAGCACCACGATGATGCTGGACAGGTAGAACCACATCAGAAGAGCGATGACGCCGCCCAGGGCCCCGTAAGTCTTCCCGTAGTCCGAGAACGTGCGCACATAAAACGCAAAGACCCCGCTCGCGAGCAGCCATAACGTCGCCGCGACTGCCGAGCCCCACGTCACCCAACGCCAACGGGCATGCTCGCGCGCCGGCGCGTAGCGATACACGAACGCGAGGCCAAGAACCGCGAGGCCCCACAGAAACACCCATTGCAGCGCATCGGCCGTCCACTGGACCCACGGAGCGGTCCCAAGCACCTTCAGCGCCACAGGCACCGCAATTCCCAGCACCACGAGCGCGATGAAGCCCAGCACCGCGCCGATCGTCAACGCCAGCGAGATGAGGATCTGTATGAAGAAATTACGCTTCTCCACTTCC
>Ga0105240_10011919_pt1 | contig 12058 bp, 8 predicted proteins | sample KBSC54metaG_FD_80426 | JGI IMG/M metagenome (GOLD analysis project Ga0105240, IMG submission 80426) | Corn rhizosphere microbial communities from Kellogg Biological Station, Michigan, USA - KBS C5-4 metaG | ecosystem: Host-associated > Plants > Roots > Rhizosphere > Soil | place: Michigan, USA...
AAAGTCCGAATGCTTGTAACGGCGCACCGCGCCCGTCGTTTCCGCGTCGATGCGCCAGTTGACCGATTGGAGGCTGGACAGGAAGAGAAGAGTCTTCTCGTCCAGTTCCTTCAAACCGGCGGCGATTTCCGCATGGGCGTCAGCCTTCGGCTTCTTGGCATTGTCGAAAGGAAACTCGAACCGCGTCCGTTGAGCAAGCGACGCGGCGGGAGCAATCGGCTCGGGAAGAATCAACTGGACGATGCGGAAGGCGAAGTCGCCGGAGTAAATCGACGGGGCTGCCGTATAGACGAAGACGGACTTGAAGCCGACGCCGAACTTGCCGATTTTGTCCTGGGCCTGCGCCTTCGTGCTGTCGTGGAGGCCGGTAATCGACTTCACGTCCTCAAGCGTGAACACGCGCCCGTCATGCTCGCAGACGAGGCGGACGGGCGTAAGCGTGAAGGACACTTCCGTAGCGCCCGCGTCCTCGGCGTTTTGCAGAAGCTCGTAGACGAAGTGCGCGCGGTCGGGATAGAAGTCCTCGAAGATATCGAGGTTGATTTCCCCGCGATTGGCGTCGAGGCCGTCGATGAACTTGCGGCGGCGCTCAATCAGTCGCTGAAAGTCTGCGCTGTGCTTTTGTCCACCCGTCATCGTGGGCCTCCCTCATGAAGTGGCGTACTTCGCCACGAGTCCGTCGAGCGTGGAATTGGCGCGTATCTGGTCGTCGGGAATGAGGAGGTAGACCCAAGGCTTCGTGCCGCCGCCAGGCGCGTGTTCCGTCGCGGTCTTGCACCACTTGGTCGCGGCGGCGGCTTTGGCCTTGACGGTCGCGTCGTCGAGTTCGTTCTGCGCCTTCACTTCGCAGATGAGCATGTTCGTCTTGGTCTCGACGACGAAGTCCGGCTCGTAGGCTTCGCCCGAGCGATAGTCGATGCGGAACTGGTTACGCCCCGGCTTTATCCACTTCTCCGTGCTCGGGTCGGCCTCGACGACGACGGCAAGGCGGCGTTCGGGGTCGGTATCGAACTTTTGAAGCGTGTAACAACACTTCGAGAAGCCGCCGAAGACGTGCTTGCGGGTGTCGGAGAGCGGTGCTACGGCCTGCTTGAAGTCGCGGACGCGCTGTCCGGCGGGCACGTTCATCGGCTGGGCTTGGAGAAGCATGAAACCCCGCGTGACGGTGACTTCGTAGTCGTCCTCGCCAAGCGGCGTCTCGCGATAGTGGTTCATCATTTGCGCAAAGATGAAATCCGCAAGGTGGCGTCCGTGCCGGAGCAGGACGTTTTCCACCTCGGCGTCGTTCGCGAGATAGGACTTCACGCGCGCGACGACTTGCCCCGCCAGCTTGTAGAGCAAGCCAGCGTGGGCGTCGTAGTCAATCTCGTTGCGCTCGATGAGGTAGCGCAAGAGATAGTCTTCCGCGCGGCCCTCGCGCGGATCGTCGATGGCGCGGGCGAGATAGACCCGCGCCTGGGTGCGCAGGTCTTCGATGACAATGCCGTCCTCAATCGGGCGCAGATTGACGGACGCGAGGTTGTCGAGGTCAAAGTCCTCGAAGGTGAACGTCACCTGCTTCTTGGGCAGGACGACGATTTGCGGGATGGAAATGGTGCGGTCGGCAACAGTGACGGCGACCGTCTGCACGATTTGGTCGATGCGCGGCGCTTCGATGATGCCTTCGAGCGTGCCCTGAACGGGTCGAACCAGCTCGCGCACTTCGTCGGCAATCTGCTTCTGCACCTCCGCGCCGCGCAACGCCTCGGCGCTTCCGAGTTTGCGCTCGTAGCGTTTGATGACTTCGAGCGTGATTTCGGCGGCCTTCGCCTCCGTCGGCGACTTGAATACGAAGGCGTCGCACTCTTCCTTGGCAAAGCCGGGGATTTCCGGTTGCACACCCGTCACAATCATTTCGACGACGGAAGGCGCTGTCACAAGGGTCGCGCCCGTTACGGAAATATCCCCGCCTTCCCCGATTTCGACAGTCTTCATGACGATGGAGCCGGGCTCGCGGGCCTTGGTGATGATGTCGTCGAAACGCTCGTGGGCGATGACGGTGAGCCGGTCAACGGCGGCAAACTCCTCGTTGCCGCCCTTGGACACGCGCTTTCCGAAGGGCAGACGGAGGCCGCGCCCCAGGGTCTGCTCGGTCAGGATTTCGGACGCGGAGGCGCGGAGCGGAACGATGGTATAGAGGTTCGTCACGTCCCAGCCTTCCTTGAGCTTGTTGACGTGGATGACGATGTCCGTACGTGCGTCCTTTTCGAGCGCCACCAGACGCGCGGTCGCGTCTTCGCTCTCTTCGCCGCGGAGGGCGGAATGCACTTCCGCCACCTTGTCCTTGAAGCGGCCCTTGAAGAAGTCCTCGGATTCGATGAAGTCGCGCAAGCGCTTGGCTTCGGTCGTATCCGCCGCAACGACGAGGATGAATGGATGCACCTTGGGCGCTCCGGTCGTGCGGTGATAGCGGTCGAGTTCCACGGCGACGTGGTCGTGGTGGTGGACGGCGTCTTCGAGCTTGATGCGCTCAAGTTCCTTGTCGCCCACGGATTTCGGGTCGAAGTCCTTGCGGGTAGCGACGGCGGGTTCCTTGACGAAGCCGTCCTCCATAGCCTGCCCGAGCGTGTAGCTGTAGATGACGTTCTTGAACGGCACGGGCCGCGCGCCCACGGTCTTCGGCGTCGCCGTCAGTTCCAGACCGAGAATGGGCTTGAGGCCGTCGATGGCGGCGGCACCCGCGCTCGCGCGGTAGCGGTGCGCTTCATCCATCAGCAAGACGAGGTCGTCGAGCTTGGAGAGGTAGGCGTAATAGCTCTCGCCGATCGTCTCTTGAAGCCGCTTCATCTTCGGCTTGCCGCGCGGGCTTTCTTCTTTGTTGATTTTATCGACGTTGAAGATGTTGATATGAACGTCGGAGCCGAAGATGTCGGTCGAGCGTCCGGTCTCGTACCGCACGCCGACGCCGCTTTCATAGTTGTCGCCGGTGATGATGAGCGGCAGGTTCGCCGCGAATTCGGCAATGCCCTTGAAGACGTACTTCGGGCTGTCGGGCGAGAAGTCGGCAATCAGCTTTTCGTAGATGGTCGTGTTCGGCGCGAGCACGAAGAAATGGCGGCTCTTGCCCGTGAGGTACAGATAGGAAATGAACGCGCCCATGAGGCGGGTCTTGCCCACGCCCGTCGCAAGGGCGAAGCAGAGCGACGGAAACTCGTGCTCGAAGTCCGTGACGGAGGGATAGAGGTCGCGGATGGCGGCGAGCGCGGCGGCGGGGTCGCCACCTTTTTCGAGCGCAATCCTGCTGGCAACGTCGGCGAGGATTTCCAGCGAGTCCACCTGCGGCTTGCGAAGCGAAAGCCGCTGGCTGATGGTGCGGACGGTACGGTCAGTCACTTCCCGCCCTCCTGGCTGAACAGGTCATCCTGCGAAGTGCCATTGCGCTTCTTGCGCGTCTTGGGAGGTTGGGCGGGGTCGTCGGCTCCCTGCGCTTCGCGCGGGGCTTCGGGCAGGTTAGCCACGTTGAGGCTGTAATCGTCGTGACCCCACTCGCACTTGCGAAGCACGGCTTGGGGGATTTTCCTGATAGTGAGATTTGGAAAGGAGTCCGCATTGGCGCGGAATGCCTTACAGCACACCAGCAAGGTGCGCTCGTCGCCGACGGCCTCGGAAATCGCTGAAAGCTGGTCGTGCGTTAGGCTCTGCGTGGTGACGTAGATAAAGTCCGTCTCCGAAGACCGGCCCTGCATCCAGTAGTGCGTCTCGTCGGGCTGATAGACAAAGCCCATCAGCTTGCACACGGCCTGCGAGAGCTTCGCCGCGTCGAACTCCTTGGAGATTACCCAATTCCCCCACGAGTCTTTCTCAAGGAGCGAGGGTGCCAGGCGGTAGTAACGGAACCCACCGCCGCCTTTCCATTCGACGGCCTCTGTGACGCCGCCGGCGTCCGTGCCGTCGATGACCTTTTTCAAACGGGGAGCAATGTGCGTTCCGCAGTGCTCTCCGAGTTCCACCATGACCCACCGCCGCCCCATCTTGTGCGCAACGGCTCCTGTTGTGCCGGAACCGGCAAAGGAGTCGAGAACGAGGTCGCCAGGGTCGGTTGCAATGTGGATGATTCGACGAAGCAACCGTTCGGGCTTCGGCGTAGGGAAAGGATCATCCTTCCCGAAGAGGTAGTGCATTTCCTTCTTGGCTTCATCCGTATGACCGACTTCATCATGAGGCCACCATGTCCACGGCACGAACCCTTCGACCTCATCGAGATAACGGATGACATTGGGCTGGCTGTTGTTGTCTTTGCCGAAATAGATACGGCCTTCGGCGCGGAGCTTAAGAAATTCCGGCTCAATCATTGACCAGCATCGGCCTTCAGGCGGCTCGTGAACCGCGCCGCCAGGGGCGACAATCTTGTACATCTGATTCGGCCGATACCCCTGCGCGGTCATCGGAATGGGCCGCCAACGACCGCGCTTGTCATCATTTACGTTCTTGTAGACCTTTGCCTGCTCTTCGGTGATTGGCACAAGATTGCGGACGGCCTTGAACAGATTGGGATTTTTGGCATACACGAGGACGTAGTCATGGGCGTCGCCAATCGCCTCGCGATTCTCCCTTGAGTAGCGTTTCTGCCAGACATTGGATGCGATGAAAGAGCCGCGGCCTAGAATCTCATCTAGCAGCACCTTGAGGTAATGCGCTTCATTGTCGTCAATGGTTATCCAGAGCGAGCCGTCTTCGGTGAGAAGCTTGGCGAGAATTTCGAGTCGGTCACGCATGAGCGACAGCCAGATCGAATGTTCGACGCCGTCGTCGTAGTGCTGGAAGGCGCTTCCGGTGTTATACGGCGGGTCGATGAAGACGCACTTCACCTTCCCCGTGTACTCCTGCTCAAGCGCCTTGAGCGCGAGCAGGTTGTCGCCTTGGATGAGGACGTTGTCGAAGATGTCGTGGTCAGTGAAGAGCACCTTGGCGTGATGAGACTTCTCCGCGTCTTCCAGAAGGATGCGCGGCTCAAGGCGCAGGCGCTCGTCCTTGCCAATCCATGTCAGTTCCAGACGTTGCTTTCGGTTGCTCATGATGCGGGTCGCTGATTCTTCTTCTGTTGATATTCAAACGATTCCAAAAGGAATTCGCAGAGGGTGAAAGCCGCATTGACCGCGAGCTTCGCGTGGTGGGGGGCCGGGTTGTAGCGGCGAGCGTGGCGGTCGCTGGCCTTGTTGGCAACCTCGAACAATCCGGCAACTTGCCGTTGGAGACCCTCCAGAATTGTCTTGATGTAGTTCTCAAGGGAGTCGCCCTTGGGGTCGAGGTGCAAGGGCGCAGCGACGGCTTTGTAGAGGGCGCGGATATCGCCCTCGCTTTCGTTGAAAGCGAGGGCGGTCTTGCGCAAAAGCTGTTTCAGGAACTCTTCGACGAGCGTATAGGCGTTGGCGATCGCGCCCGCCGCGTCGCCGTTGGCGATTTTGTGTCGCGCCTTCTCGACGTGCTCCTGTATGGATTCTTCCGTGAGGCGAACAAGCGTCGGGGCATGGACGATTGCGGCGGTGAGCGAGTCGGACGTGAAGTGCCCGTTCTCGTAGCGGAAGCCGTCGCGCTCCATGCGGCGCAACAGGCTGTTGACGGTCGCTCGCAGCTTGTCGTTCGGCGCGGCATCCTGGCCGCGTCGCAAGTCCTCGATAATTTCTTCGTAGGTGACGAGGAGCTTGCGCGTGTCGGCGGGCGACGAGAAGTCGATGTTGGCGTAATAGGTCTCGACCGAGCTTCGGCGCTGGCCCCCGACCGACGGTTCGTAGCCGGCCTTAGGTGACAGGCCGCCCGCCTCGAAGAACATATCTATCTCGCGCAAGGTGGAGCCGACGAGCACTTCGCGGAACTCATTGCGCGTCGCCTTACTGATGAACTCCCTGCTCATGTCACCTCCCACCGGATGGTGAACAGCGGCGCGAGAGACGGGTCGAGCAGCAGGCTCGCCTGAATCTTGTCGAGCATGGCTTCGACTTCCTCGCGGATTTTCTCGCGGCGGTCGAAGAACTCGCGTTTCAGCTTGTCGCGCTTGGCTTCAAGCCCGTTGATGCGCTTCTTCTCGGCGAGCTTTTCCGCCATAGGCAGGATCGAGCCGCGCATGGCCTTCTTGGCTTCCTTGACTTCCGCTTCGACGGTCTTGATTTCCGTCTCGAAGGCGCGTTCCAGGTCTTCGGCGTAGTGGTCGAGGTTTTCGCTTTCCACGTCGAGCCATTCGGCGTTCTGCTTTTCCGCCTCGTCCAGAAGCTCCTTGCGGCGTACGGCTTCACAGCCCTGCAAGGCGTCCTCGGGCGGGGTGCCGACGGGCGGCTCGTTCTGCGCGGGTACGCGGAACAGGCGCTCGAAGGTTTCGGGGTGGACGGCCTCGCCGTCGTCGGTGACGGCAGCCATGACCAGATGCTCGCGCGTGATGGCCTTGGTCACGATGCTGAACTTGCCGATGCGCGCCCATCCGGCCTTGCCGCGCAGAGGCTCCACATCGGTCAGGCGACCGCCGCGATAGCTTGAAAGGTCGAAACGCAGGCACGAGGCCGCGTCGAAGCGGCGCTCCTTCGCCTTCTTCACCACGTCGGTCGCCAAGGTGCCTTCCATCAGGCGGAAGAACCGCCAGCCCTTTTCGTCGGCGAGTGGCCATTCGGTCGTATAGGTTTCGCCGCGATAGTCGAAGCGGCGCTCGTCGTTCGCGTGGAAGCGCGCCTCGGGAATCTCCGCCCGCGCGACGTAGAGAAGCTGCTTCTCGAAGTCGGAAAGCTGGTTGCGGATTTCGTCCTTGCGGGTCTTGAGACGGTCGATGACCCTCTCGTCCACGGATTCCAAAAGCCGCTTGCGCGCGTCGAGTATCTGCTCGTCGATTTGCGCTTTCAGGTCGTCTTGCAACTTGTCGAAGGCGGCGTCGATTTCGGTTTCGGTGCGGGCGCTCTGCACGATTTGGAAGATGCGGCGCTCGATGTCCACGCCGCGCTCGATGACGCCCAGCACTTCGTCGCTCGCGCCGAAGACGCCCTTGAACAAATTGAACTTCTGGTCGAGAAGCTGGTGGATGCGCTGTTCGGCGTGGTTCTTGAGGTTGAGGAAGTTGACAACGGTTACGTCAATCTTCTGCCCGTAGCGGTGACAGCGCCCGATGCGCTGTTCCACCCGTTGCGGATTCCAAGGCAGGTCGAAGTTGACCAGGAGAGAGCAAAATTGAAGGTTGATACCCTCCGCGCCGGATTCCGTGGCAATCAGGATGGTCTTGCGGTCGCGGAAGGCTTCGACGATGGCGGCCTTCATGTCCGCTGTCTTAGAGCCGGAGACGGCGTCGGTGCCTTTGTTCTGCGCGAGCCAGTTCTGATAGATGGACTTGCTCTGCGGGTCGGCGTTCGAGCCGTTCAGAAGCACGATGTCGTCGGCATAGCCCTTCTCGGCGAGAAGCGCCACAAGATAGGTCTGCGTCCGCACGGATTCGGTGAAGATGACGGCCTTGCGTTGTCCGCCTTTCTTCACGATTTCGGCAAGAACCTGAGGAAGCGCCTTGATGAGCGCGTTGCCTTTTTCATTCTGCCCGATGGAGAGTGCCAGCTTGCGGTATTCCTCAAGCTCGGCGATTTCCGCTTTCAGCTTCGCGGGGTCAATCGGCGGCGCTTCCTGCGCCTCGCCATTGCCGTTGTCGTCGAACTCTTCGGCCTCTTCGTCTATGACGTCGTAGTCGGCGACGGTCTCGACGGTCGGCGTCTCCATCTGCTTGAGGCGGTCGATGATTTTCTTGAGCGTGTCCGCAATGGCGAAGGTGGACGAACCCAAAATCTTGCGCACAACCATCGTGACAAGCTGGTTCGGCTTGTTGCCGAAGGCAATGGTGTCCTTCCGTTGCAGATAGGTCGACACGTCGGCGTAGAGCTTCAATTCGTCCTGCGAGGGCGCGTATTCCATCGTCAGCGGACTGCGCTCGGTGTAGCGGATGAGGCCCGCCTGTTGCACCTGACGGCGGAGGGTGCGCTTGCAAATCGGTTCCAGCCGCTTGCGCAGGAAGATATGCCCGTTGCGCGCACCGGCTCCCACGACGTACTGACTGCGGAACGAATCCTCGTCGCCGAAGTGGTGCTCGTCGAGCACGGAGACGAGGCCGTAGAGTTCCATCAGCGAGTTCTGCAACGGCGTCGCCGTCAGCAGAATCTTGAAGAACGGACGCGTAGCGTCGCGGAGCTTCTTGGCGCGCGCGGCCCCATCCTTCCGGTAGACGTTGCGCAGGCGGTGGGCCTCGTCAAACACGACGAGATCCCACTGACCGGAGCGAATCTCAGTGTCCTTGAGCGCCGCGAATTCGTAAGACGTGATGACGACATGGTCGGGATGCGCGAAAGGCTTGGCGATGCCCTTCTTGCGCAGGTCGTTGTAGCTCTTGCGCTCGACGATGACGGAGGGGAGAGAGAACTTGTCGTAAAGCTCCTGGCTCCATTGCTTGCGCAAGGAGGCGGGCACGACGAGCAGGATGCGGCGCTTACGCTCGGCCCAGCGCTGGGCAATGACGAGGCTCGCCTCGATGGTCTTGCCGAGGCCGACTTCGTCGGCGAGCAAGACGCCCTTGGACAAAGGCGACGCCAGCGCGAAGAGCGCGGCGTCCACCTGATGCGGGTTCATGTCCACCCTCGCGGTCGAGAGGGATTGCGCCAGCGCGTCCTCTCCCGTGCCTTCCAGCGTGATGCGGTGGGCGAAGAACGTGCCCTGTTGCGGGGAATAGTGTGCGTTCGGGAGTGGGGTCTCGGCCGACGGCTCTGACGCTACGTCCGCGCCGTCGTTGGCGGCGATGTCGGCGGCGGTCTGGTTCTTGAGCCAGAGCGTGATCGTGGCGCGGTCGAAGCGCCACGAGCCGCCGACCTTCATGCCGGGAATCTTCGCGGCGGCGGCCAGCTTGTAGACCGTCTTTTCGTTGATTTTCAGGAGGTCAGCCACCTCCCGAATCGTGAGAATATTTTCCGACATGGTTGGGACTATATCCCATCCTGAGCCATGCGTGGAGAAAATTAGAGAAAATCAGGGAAAAATGACTGGGAAATTATTCAAGTCAATAACTTAGCCCATATTTCGCCTCCCCATGCCCTGTCATTCGCTGCGCTACGCCACAGCAAGTTGTCCCGATAGGTACTGAACCTCACCATGTCTCCATGCAGCGTACTCATGGAGTCCGACGTGGAACAGCTATCGCAAACCTCCAACGCGCTCCCCTTGCCGGGGACGGATGCCTACGAGGATCTGCCGCAATTCCCGAAACGCAGCCCCCTTCCCTTCCGGCGCACCATCCGCCGCCAGGAACTACGGCTGATCGTCCCCTTGGCTGAAACGACGATTTACGAGATGGAGCGCCGCGGCGAGTTCCCGCGTCGCTTCAACCTGACGCCGCGCTGCGTCGTGTGGGACTTGGCCGAAGTGGAAACCTGGATCGAGCAGCGCAAGCAAGCACCTCGCGGTCGTGTCTCCAAGCCGGATGTCCACCAACGAAAAACCCGCCCTGTTCGGGCGGGTTCGAGTGAGGAATGACGCCGGACTACAGCGCTCATCCAACCAAGGCTTGCAGTTCCTTGGACGCCGAGCGCGGCAATCGCTGGCCTTCCTTCGCCACGTTGACCTGCAAAGCCACCCGCGCCACGTCCAGCACGTCCTTGGCCAGCGCGTAGCTGCCCTTGGCCTGCAACCAGGTCAGCACGTCCGCCAAGTGCCAGATCGAGGCGCTGCCCTCATGCACCGGCGCCGGGAAGCTGCCTGGATGGGCCAGCATCAGCTTGCGCATGTTCTGCCGCGACACACCCACGATCTCGGCCACGTCGGTCAGGCCAACCAAATCCGGTGCCACCTCGATCAGCTTGGCCGACGGCGCCGCGCGGCGCACGTCCGCCAATGCGCTGCGCACGGCGGCGCCGGCGTCGGCCGCTTCGCGGGTGAACTCCAGCGCCAGGCGCCCCGGCTGCCCGATGCCGACCAAGGCATCGTCGCAGCCGGCTTCGCCCAGGCGCTCGACCAACGCATCCGCGTCGCGGTCGTCGTCGGCGAGCTGGTACTTCAAGGTGAACGTGTATTCCATCGCGCTACTCCTTGGCATCGCCGTCAGCCTCGCGCTGCTTGCGGTGCGTGGTGCAGTTGTCCACGACGCGCCGCAGGGCGCGTGCGTGGTTGCCGGGGTTCTTCGGTGTGCTCCATACGCTGGTGATGCAGAACTCCCCGCAGCGGCATTCCTCGTCGTTGTACGGGCAATAAATCCGCCCCCAGGCGTGGCTGCCGCCGACTTCGATGCGCCAGCCTTGCCCTTCGGCATACCTGAGAGCTTCCTCGACCTCTTTCTTCGGATGAGGGGAACGAGCCATCAGCGGTCTCCAGTATGAGGATGATCGGCAAGGTTGTCAAATGACAACCTTGCCGCTGTTTCAGGACACCGCGCTCAATGCCGGCACGACTACGTTCTTCGGCAACAGCGTTGGCACGTAGGTCTGCCCGCAGCCCCAAGCATCGACCAGGTTGGCCCACTCTTGCAGCATGTGACGCCGCTGCTCGGCGTACTCAGCCTTGTTGTAGACCGAGCGCGAGGAACGGCCGTCCTCGTGTGCCAGGCACTTCTCGATCCAGTCGCGGTTGAAGCCGATTTCGTTCAACAGCGTCGAGCCCGTGCGGCGCAGATCGTGGACGGTGAACGGTTGCAGCGGCAGCCCTTTGGCTTTCGCAGCCTCGGCCACAAGCTGCGTGACCCGATTCATGGTCGCATTGGACATGAACCGCTCGGCGTCGTAACGCGAAGGAAAAACGAACCTTGAGCCGGCCGCGCAAGCGTGCAACGTCACGAAGATGTCAAGCGTCTGGCGCGATAGATAAACCACGTGCGGGTTGCGCCCCTTCATCCGCTGTTTCGGGATCGTCCAGGTCTTGCTCTCGAAATCGACCTCATCCCAAGTGGCCTGGATCAGCTCGCTCTTGCGCACCAGCGTCAACAGAATCAGGCGCAGTGCCAGCTTGATGGTCGGATAGGTCGCCACCGACTCCATCTGTTGCACGAACAATCGGATTTCCAGCGGCGACAGGGCCCGGTCCTTCGGCACGAAGGTGGCGATCGACGCCGCGCCCACGCTGTTAGCGGGGTTCTCCACCTTCTCACCGTGGGCGATGGCGTAGACATAGACCTGCTTCACGATGTCCCGAATCTGGACCGCGGTGGCCGGCGCCCCGCGTTCCTTGACCTTGTTGCACAAGGCTCGCAGGTCTTCGGCCTGGATCTCGGTCAGCAAGCGGTTCTGGAAGACCGGCAGGATGTCCCGGTCGATGATGTGCTTGCGCATGGCGCGCGTGCTGTCGGCCAACCTTGCGTTGGTCAGCCAAGTGTCCATCGCCGTGCCGAAGGTCTTGATGGCGACCACCCGGCGCTTCTCGCGCTGCTTTTCGAGCGCTGGTGAGGTGCCCTTGAGTACGGCTTTGCGCGCGTCCAAGAGCAGTTCGCGCGCCATCGCCAGCGAGATGCCGCCGGGACCGTAGCGCCCGAGCGTCAGCGTCTCGCGGCGTCCGTTGAGGCGATAGTCGTAGCGGAAGGTGACAGTGCCGCCAGGCGATACCGTCACATACATTCCGTCCCGGTCAGAAGCCTTATAAATCTTGGACTTAGGCTTCAGATTTCGTAGTGCTGCGTCAGTAAGCATCGAGGTTTCCTCCGGCTTGTGACGGCTTTACCGTCAGGTTTTACCGTCAAGGACCTGGAGACCTGCTGATGCCCGGAAAGCCGCATAAAACAAGCATTCCCGAGAAGGCTTTTACCGTCAAAGACGGTAAAAGTCTGAATAGTGAACGAGAGCGTCTTAATTCGACCTCGATTTTTACCGTCAGCTCTACCGCCAACTTTTTCTGCTTGCCGGCGATAGCCACCGATAGCTGCCGCGACGTATTTCTTTCTAAATCAACACGTTACGTCAGTTTTTCGATAGCTGGCGATAGTCCTCGAAGGACGTAAATTCACTCCCACTCGATGGTTGCCGGCGGCTTGCCGCTGATGTCATAGACCACGCGAGAAACACCGCGCAACTCATTGATAATACGGTTAGAAACC
>Ga0105240_10011920_pt1 | contig 12056 bp, 14 predicted proteins | sample KBSC54metaG_FD_80426 | JGI IMG/M metagenome (GOLD analysis project Ga0105240, IMG submission 80426) | Corn rhizosphere microbial communities from Kellogg Biological Station, Michigan, USA - KBS C5-4 metaG | ecosystem: Host-associated > Plants > Roots > Rhizosphere > Soil | place: Michigan, USA...
CATCGACAACAAAGATTTCTTCACCCAGGCCAAGGCCCGCTTGCCGGTACCGAATACGCGGTGGGACGTAAAAGCAGCGTTTGGGAAAGGTGGCGGAACGATCAATGCCCGGAAGGAGGCGCTTTGGATCGATTTCCAAACAAAGGCGGATGCTTCGACTGATCCGTTGGGCCATCTCTATTTTTTTCCCGAGCAGGCCAATGTGCTCAGCGCAGACGAAAGTGACAATGGTTTTCCCAGGCCGAACGAACAGCTTGCCGGATTTCAGTTGCCTTTGACCCTGCAACGGAACGGGGAAAAACCGGCGAAGATGAGCGGCGTGTTGCTCTCTGATCGCCCCCTGATCGGAAATTCAAGAGCGGTCTATATTCCGGCATTTCCGACCGATGCCAAGGATGTTCCGGCAACGGTCATTCAGGATGCCGAGCATTTTAGTGCCAGTGGAATTATGTCTTATGTCTATCCGCACACGGTGACAAAACCGTCGCTCGGGACAGTGGCGGCTACCTCGGAGGCCGAAGCCCCCGGCACCCATCGCCCTCCCGAACAAGGCGAAGGCGGCATGATGGCCGCCGCCGCCGCCCGCGAAGCCCAACCCTTCCTGATCGCCGTCCTCGGCGCCGCCTTCATCGGCGGCCTCATCCTCAACCTCATGCCCTGCGTCCTCCCCGTCCTCTCCCTCAAAGTCTTTTCCCTGATCAAGCACGCCGAGCACGCCCACAGCCAGGCCTGGCGACAGGGCGTCGCGTTTACCGTCGGCGTGGTGATTTCCTTCTGGCTCCTGGCGGGACTCCTCCTCTTTTTGCGCGCCGCCGGCAACCAACTCGGCTGGGGCTTCCAGATGCAGTCCCCCGGCTTCGTCCTGGCCCTCATCTTCATTTTTTTCCTCCTCGCCTTGAATCTCTTCGGCGTCTTTGAACTCGGCACCTCCCTCGTTGGCCTCGACGCCAAAGTGGCCGGCCGCCACAACCACGGACTCTTCACCTCCTTCCTCAACGGTGCCCTCGCCACTCTCGCCGCCACCCCCTGCACCGCCCCCTTCATGGGCTCCTCTCTCGGCTTCGCCGCCCAGCAACCAGCCTACATCGCCCTCCTCATCTTCACCTTCCTCGCCCTCGGCATGGCCGCCCCCTACCTGCTCCTCACCATTTTTCCCGGAGCCCTCAAATTCGTCCCCAAGCCCGGCGCCTGGATGGAAGCCTTCAAGCAATTCATGGGCTTCCTCCTCATGGCCACCGTGATTTTCCTGCTCTACGTTCTCGGCGCGCTGACGGGTGAAGAATATGTGCCGGCTTTTTTAGGCGCGCTTCTGCTGGCTTCCGTGGCTGCCTGGATTTATGGACGATGGGCTTCTCCCCTTCATTCATTGCGTGTCCGCCTGATCGCTTTCGTTCTCGTTGCGGCCTTTATCGGCTTCGCCATCAACTGGGGCATCGTCACGGTTCAAGCCGCCAGCTACGATAAAGAAGTCTCTTCCACGAAGCCCGAAGCATCCGGCGACTGGCAACCCTGGTCCACCGAAGCCGTCCAGCAAGCGCTCGCCGCCGGACACCCCGTCTTCGTCGATTTCACCGCCGCCTGGTGCCTCAGTTGCAAAGTCAACGAGCGCGTCGCCCTCGACGTCGACTCCGTCCGCAACGCCTTCGCCGCCAGGAACGTCGTCCTCCTCAAGGCCGATTGGACCCATGCCGATCCCAAGATCTCCGAGGCCCTCCGCCAATACAACCGCGACGGCGTCCCTCTCTACCTCCTCTACTCCCCAAAAAATCCCACGCAGCCGCAAGTCCTCCCTGAGGTCCTCACCCCCGGAATCGTCCTCGACGCCCTCAACCGCCTTTAATAACAGAAAATTAATGAAATAAACCGGCGCTCCCCCGCGTCTTAATAGCTACCTATGAAGCAATTTCTCTTTTACGCCATCTGCGTGAGCACCTTCCTCACTCTCGCCTTGGCCGAGACCAAGGAAAGCCAGTCGGCCACCGTCGGCCAGGCCGCCCCCAACTTCACCCTCACCGGTGCCGACGGCAAGCCCCACTCCCTCGCCGACTACAAGGGCAAGTACATCGTCCTCGAATGGACCAACCCCAACTGCCCCTTCGTCCACAAGTTTTACGACGGCGGCCAGATGCAGAATTTCCAGAAGGAAGAAACCGCCAGGGGCGTCGTCTGGCTTCGCATCAATTCCAGCGCCGAAGGCAAGGCCGATCACCAGACCCCCGGGCAGGCCGCCGCGTACGAAAAGGAAAACCACGTGGCCTCGACGCAAACCCTCCTCGATGCCAGCGGCAAAGTCGGCCATCTCTACGGCGCGCGCAACACCCCGCAGATGTTCGTCATCAACCCCGAAGGCGTCCTCATCTACGCCGGTGGCATCGACGACAAACCCTCGGCCAATGCAGAGGACATCGCCTCCGCCAAAAATTACGTGACCACCGCCCTCGCGGAAGCCATGGCCGGCAAGCCCGTCTCCACGCCCACCGCCAAGCCCTACGGTTGCTCCGTCAAATACTAAGGTCTCGCGCCACGAAGGGTCCCGTCGCACGAAGTGCGGCGGCTCCCAAAAATCCTTAGAGCTTGACGACGCTCGACGCCTTCAGGCCTTTGTCCGACTGCACGACCTCGAATTCCACCCGGTCGCCTTCGTCCAGGGTCTTGAAACCCTCGCCGCCGATCACGGAGAAGTGGACGAATACATCCTGTCCGCCTTCGTCCTGGGCAATGAAACCGAAGCCCTTCTTGTTATCGAACCATTTGATCACTCCTTGAGCCATTAGTAACTCCCTCTTTGTGTATCAAGGCCAATTATTTGGAACGCTTTAGTTGCAGCCCGCTTGACCACGAGGTCAGCATTTCCGGAGATGTGATTCATTCCCAACGTGAGCCTTAAGTTGAATTGATTATGATCGCATGATTTTTCAGGCGTCAATGCAAAAGATGACATTTAAGCCCTTTCGCGGGAAGTATTACAATTTCCCCCTACCCAGAGGATCACCCCCCTACACGGCAGCGGGTTGCGGGAGCAGTCTCATGGGAAAATCCCCGTCCGGCCCCTTGGGTAGCTTGCCGGATTCCCTCATCTCTTTTTTCAGCATCAAGGTCACATTGCTTAGCCGAAGCTTTAAGTCTTCGATCTCGGCTTGGGCCACCCTTAATTCCTCTTGGAGAGCATCAACGTCAGGCATGCCAGCAAGTTACGTGTATTACAAAATCATGATAGTGATTTTAAAACGCTATTGAGATCAAGTCCGCTTTAGCTACGACTCTCGTCCGCCGCGACCGCTTGCCTCGGCCTTCGGGACATCGCCGGCAGCAATTCGGGCAACGCGACGGGAAGGTGACCTCCCTCCCGCCTTTCGCTATGCTCCCTCCATGAGCAACCCCTCCCGGCCCGCCCCCGGCGAAATCTACCAGCATTACAAAAACAAGACCTACCGCGTCTTCTCCATGGGCCTCGATGCCAGCCGGCAGGAGGACATTGTCATCTACGAGGCGCTTTACCCCACCGCCTACGCTTACTTCTCCCGCCCGCTCACCGAGTGGAACGACCAGGTGACCTCCCTCGACGGCACCGGCCTCGTCCCCCGCTTCCGCAAAATCGAAGCCTGACAAAATTCCTGTCGCGGCGCGTCGATGACCGCCGTGCCTTCCGCTGCATGCCTTCTCCGGGGCGCCCGGCTGGGACAGGCGCGTCTCATCTTTAAGGCTGGTTCCTGGCCGGCGAATCGTTAGCCTCGGTCTGTGAAAGCTCAAGGGGCTCAGTTTTCTCTCGTCACCTTCGTCGCCGTGGCGATGTCCCTTTTCCTCTGGTCCAGCGACTGGTTTTATTTCTCTTTGGGCTTACTCGGATTGGCTGGCCTCTGCATCGTTCGGATGGGCTAGCCTGGTGGCTGCTCCCCGCGCAGGCCAACGGACTCGAAATCGTGGTGAAAACGTCCTTCACTCGCGTCCCCAACTTCCTCCGCCTTAAAACCGCCGTCATCCTGCGCGAAGTCGAAGGATCAGTTCTGCCTGCCGACAATGGCCGTCGCCTGCCCTCGTGACGATCCGGCCACCACCGCTGTCTGTCCCCGGAGGGCGCAGCTCCGTCTGCGCCGCGCCTACTTCTTCACCAGCACAAACGGACTCCCCCGTTTCTTGTCCTGCTTCACATGGCCGGCCTTCTTCAATCCGTAAAGCGTCTGGTTCACACTGGTCACCTTCAGGCCGCACAGCTTGGCGATTTCGATCGCCTTCCCCTTTTGGTTCTTCCGCAGAAACGCCAGGACCGAGGATTTCACCTTGCCGCGAGGCCCCCGTTTGCCCTTGCCCTTTTTGGCCGGCTTGTCGCCCGTCGCATCGATCCCGAGATGTTCATGCAACGCTTTCAACATGAAATACTCGGCCTCCACCGCTTTCGTGTAGGCCCGGAGGGAAGCAATGTCGATGTAGTCCTTCAACGATTTAGGAAATGGAGTCATCTCCTCAGCCTAAGACTCCATCCCTCATTCGCAAGCCGAGTCTTGGGCCTCTCGGATATCCCGAAGGGATTAAATCATATAGCCCAGGGTTGGACTCGCTCAGGAGTCCTACCCTGGGTCAGCTCCCAACGTCCCGTACCCTGAAAGGGTTCTATCCCTGCGATACTCGCCCGTGTCGGAAAACGCTCCTTTTCTTGGCGACTCTGCAAAATTCGCGGTTTAATAATCCTGTCATTCTGAGCGAAGGCGAGCCAACCGACTCTCTTTCTTCAAGCAACTCCCTCGAGCCGCAGTCGAAGAACCTACGGTGCCTCAAAGAAAGATTCCACAACCACCCTTGTCCTTCGATGAATCAAAGACGATTCGCCCTCGTTGCCCTTGCCCAAGACCTGCCTTTTCTTCCTCGATTCATGCGGCTAGGCGGCAGGCCTTTCCGCTCAACGCCCTTTCCCCAGTCCCGGAGGGACGCCCCGAAAATAGCCCGGCGATTCATCGCCGGGTAGCCCACCCCAATCTCCCCGCGTCCCATCGGGACGCATGACCACCTCTCGGCTCCTCCCTCCTCAGATATCCTGAAAGGATAAAGTCACTCAGCCCAGGGTTGACCCGCTCTGCGGGGCTACCCTGGGTATTCGCACCCGAAATTCCCAAACCGGAAAGGGTTGAAGCAAATCCCACTAGCCCGTCCTCGTTTTTTTTTCTCTCTCTCTCGAGAAAGCTAAAAGTTTAGGGATATGATTCTCCCAAGACGTAAGTGCCTGGGCGTCTTGGAGCGCGTTTCGCTATCTCATGGAGAATCTTGTTTGCCTTTTTCGTCAATCGAGTGAGTTGAAAAACGCAAAGATCCTTAGCCTTTTGGAAGTTGTCGGCTTCCCATTGTAATAATGAACCCGAGGTGGTTATTTTTAATTGCACATCAATATCCACGAAAACGACGTGAACTTTGCCCTCTACACCTCGCTGATTGGTGCCTGTTACACCTAAATCTCGATGAGCATGAAGGCGATTTCGAAAAAGCCACATTCCGTCATGTGTCGACCGAAGGTCCTTGTCCGAAAACTTGCGGAACTCATCCTCTAAGGCCCCGAGTAAATTACCTTCGGTGAAAGGGCTGGAATAAATCGTCGTAACTCCTGCCGCTAAGATAGCCCGCTCATGTAGGGGTGGGTCTCGATTAATTGCACTCTCACAACCCTCGATTGCATGTTGCATGGAAAGTTGAGCAAATATGAGCCGGCGAAGATGACGCACTCGTCGTTCGGTAATGGCCGCGTTGGAGTTTGATGACATGTTTTTATCAATCGACAATAAAACGTCCCGCCCGAGACCGGGCGGACATGTCAGCAATATTTTTAAGATTTTCAAGCAGCGCTTCATCCCGGCTAATAATAAGCCTGCCTACCTGCCTCGCCGCCCGTTTATTTATACGCCTCATCTGCTCGCGATTGATGTGTTCGTGTTGGAGATTTCCTCCTTTATCGAGGATCATCAAGCAACAGGAATGTGTTAGCGGGAACAATTTTTTTGTTCCAGCCGTCGCAATACCGCAGCCTCGAATGTCTCCATGGTAATCATCTGGAGGCACTAGAATTAGCGGATTGTCGGTTGTAACAAATGACGCATCTCCTACGCTGTGATAAACAATCCAGTCAGATTGCTTGAAACAGTGAGTGACGCCTTCGCTAAGTTTAAGCATTGTCGCGATACTCGAGTCACGTTTTACTTTTATTTGATAGTCATTTTTTTCGATGACTTCGAGGAGATTGTCGGCATCAACGTCGATGAGTATTCCTGTCTGCTCATAATGTCTTTGAACAGCATTTTTCACATCTTCTTTGCTGCGAAAAATGAGACCCAAATGCTTTTTGATATATTCTTTGCTGAAATTCTCAACGTCTTGCTGAAAATCGGGTACTCGCATCCATAGAAAAGCAAGAAAGCGCGAGAGGTTTTCCTTTGAATTCGAAGTAATTGACTTGCCAGCCGCTAAATCGGCTATCAGTGGAACAGCGATTCCTTCGATTTCGCATAAAGCTTTTTCAACGCTGTTATCACGAACACCGTTTTTCTCAAAGCTATAGTAATATCGTATCTTCGCGACATTCTCTGGTTTTTGAAGGCGATTTTCCTGTTTCTTGCAATCGCGAATCCAGATGCGGTCATCTCGACAGAAATTTGCGAGATAACATCTAGGCAAAAAGTGATGTTGTTTGGGCTCACTCATGACGCCAATTCAAGTTTATCTCGATTTGGACGAGGTGGAATCTAACCAGCGATGATGAGAGGCAGAATGCAACACTTCGTGCGCGAACTGCCGAAGCATTGCATAATGGATATTCTGACAGTGCTGAGTTTTAGATTGATCAAACGGAGCAAGTCCCTTGGGATAGACCAAGTTTTCACCGTTCAAAGATAGCCCCTGACATCCTGCTTCCATATCTTCATAAAAGCTGGCTAGAAACGAATCCACGTGACAGCCACCATCTTGGTTAGCTGCTGTTTTTACCAAGTGAGAGCGGCAATATCCTCGTCCGTTAAATTGGTATACAAATTGGCCCGACCACCAATCAGACATTGTGGTAGGATAAAACTGATTTCCAAGTTTTGGGACAGCCTGCACAGGCATCGCCGACGACAGGCTAATTCTTATTGCGACAAATCCAAGATGTTGGCTTGAGCTTGGATCAACTGTTGAGAGCATTTCCATCGCTTCCATTCTAAGATGTTTTAACAGCGACACATTTCCTGAGCTGGCATTGGAGTGAAATAATACTCTCAATGTGGCGGCTAGTCTGGGTGCCTCGCCTGTTAGCCCTAAGTCGTAGGATTGGCTGGAGATATGGAGCGCGGTTAAAGCTTCCGAGAGTTTGCGTCGATAGCGATCCTGACTCATGGCCTAAGAATACTCAATGGAACGAAAATTTACCAAATAAGCGGATAAATTATAGGGAAAAAGGGACAGGCACGAATGGCGTTAAGATAAGGTGGTTTTAGGATGGAATGATCGAAAAAGCACATTTTGAGGTGAACCAGCGTTTCAGTCGTTCTTTTACCTCTAAAATGGAAGGCCTCGCGCAAATTTTGTAACTCGTTGGCTTATAGGAGCGAGCTCCTTATCTTAACGCCATTCAGGACAGGCATCTTTTTCCGATAAACAGGCAAGATGCGTTCAATTATCTTAGGCACCCGAGATCTTAAGCGCCCACGCCCCTAGCGAAAATCCTCCACCGTAATCTTCCAAGCCCAACCCGAAGCCTCGATCTTCACGAAAAAATTCCCGGCCCAACGAGAGGTGAAGTGCCGCCGCCACTCCCGTTCTGGCCGTGGCCATGACAGCTACAACAAAAAACCCGGGCATCTGTAGGGTAAGACCCTATTTTCGTCATCAACGCTACACACTAGGGTCTGCGCTTATGAAAAAGACAAACAGTACGTTCCCTAAGTTCGCCGGTTTAGTTGTTCTCTTCGCTTGTGGAGGAATCGGCTGTGCCCTGGCTCGCCCGGAAAGTGAAATTTATTCGCCCGCACAGATTCATCATTATGCCTCCAATAAGGGAGCTTCGACGGTGACGGTGGAGGTGCCCAGTCATTATAGTTATAAGACCGGTCACTACGTCATGGTTCCCAAATATTCTGCCGAGGCCCCCTTGCCTCGGGACAGGTATTCTGCCGCCTATTGGATTCCTTACTCGTCCACCGAGGCAGGTCATTGGGCGGTGAAAAAATAACCGTCAGTTAGGGGAAACGTTGGCACGTCAGCTCAATGCGCCAAAGGAGGCTCCTTCCTCCATGATTAGGCGGCGTCATGGCCCATCTTCAAATATCTTTACCCAGTCTGGATTTTGAATATCCATTCTGCCGACTGGGTCGATACTCATATTCAAGCATTTGCATCTGACAAACTCGTCCGGATCGGATGAAAAGACATCTCCACAGCGTGTGCATTCATAATTCCATCCCTTGTGACAAGGGCGTTCATTCTTGAGATTGATCGCTAAATAATGCCTCATAAACGGGATAAAGCGGACAGGCATCTTTTCCGATAAACAGGCAAGATACGCTCAATTATCTTAGCACCCGAGCCTCTAATGAAAATCCTCCACCGCAATCTCCCAGGCCCCGCCGGACGCCTCGATCTTCACGAAAAAATTTCCCGGCCCGATGAGCGGTGAAGTCCCGCCGCCGGACCCGAGCTTGGAGCAGGCCTTTTGCGGAATCGTGTCGTCCTTGGGAAAGGCGTTGAGGAAAAGGGCGCTCGTGTTCTTGTAGGCCGCCCCGTCCTTGTCCTGGTTGTGCCACACGATGCGCCACTGCCGCCCTTCGATGTGAAAAAGATCGGTGCTCTTGTTCTCGGTGCCGGCGAGGGTGAAGAGCCGGTGCCAGCTCGGCACCCCGGGTGCCGCATCGCCGGGAGGCGGGGGCAGATAGGTCGCGGGAGGGACCGGTTTGACCACGGCATTGGTCGCGACGGTGTTGGGTGGTGTCTTGACCGGGGCCGTGCCGTTCGGGGGATTGGCCGGCGCGGGGTTGTTGCCCGCGGCAATAAGCGAGTCGATCTTGTTTTGCAGCCTGGCGTTTTCGAGCAGAGTCTCCTGCAGCCGCTCCTCCAGCGACTTGATCTGGCGGCTCTGCAGGCGCCGGTCGACCTGGATGTCTTCCAGCACGCCCTGCTGTTTCTTCAGCAGGTCGAGCAGGTCGCGATTGGTCTTGGTCAGTTGATCGACGGAATCTTGCAGCGCGGAGGTCGTGGTCGGGTGGGAGGGGACCGGTGAGAGATTGGGCACCGGCTCCGTCTGGGCGCGCAACAGGGCAGGGAGCACCGCGAGCGCGAGAACGAGGGCGACTCTCATGGCTTATCCTCGGATTCTCACCACCCGGACGAAAAAATAGACGAGGGCACCCAGGTCCGGAACGAGCACGACGAAAAGGAGCCAGAGAATTTTTTGCGTGGAGTAGGGCTCGCGGGTGGCGCAGTGGTAAATCATCCAGGCCCAAAATAGGAGGCCGATGAAAGCAAGGCCGCGGGGGCTTTCGAAAAAGAAGGGGAGGGCGAGGGGCACGGGAAATTAGATGGAGGGGACTTCCATTTTGAACGGCGGGATGCGGGTGAAGACGCGCTCGCCGTCCTCGACCTGGCCGAGGTAGGCGCCCTCCGCGACGCTGTCGGAGGCGATGAGATGGTAACTCGAATAGTGGAACTGCGTGCCGGGGGTGAGGCGCGGACATTCGCCGACCACGCCGTCCCCTTCGATCACGAGTTTCGAGTTGTCCGTATTGGTCACCACCCACTTCCGTCCCTTGATGGTCACGACGCGCGTGCTGTCATTGTGGATGGTGATATGATATACAAAGCCGTATGGCCGGTCCGGGGTGCCTTCCTCGTGCGGATTGTATTCCACACGATCAAGACTGACCCAGAGACCGGGTAATTCGCGAATAGGTTCACCTGCCACGCCCTTTAGATAAATGATTCGCTCCTCGGGGCAAAGAGAAACTTCTCCAATGAAACGACAATCTGTTCCCGTGGTGCTGTCGATTGCGGGCTCGGACAACAGCGGCGGGGCGGGAATCCAGGCCGATTTGAAGACGTTCACGACGCTCGGCGTCTACGGCACCACGGCGGTGACCTGCGTCGTGGCCGAGCATCCGGGGCGGGTGCTGAACATCACACCGATTCCCGCGGCGCGGGTGGCGGACCAGGTCCGGTTGGTGCTGGAGGCCTTCCCCGTGGCCGCGATCAAGACGGGGATGCTCTATTCAAAAGAAATCATTGAAGCGGTGATGATGGCAATTACGCCGACGCTCAAGCAAGGAGTGCCGCTGGTGGTCGATCCGGTGATGGTCGCGAGCAGCGGAAAAGTTTTATTGCAGAAGGACGCGATCCGCGCGCTGAGGAAGTTGATTTCACTTTCCACCATCGTGACGCCAAACCGGGACGAAGCCGCGCTTCTCTGGGGCAGTCCCATCACCAATCTCCAGGAACTCGAGCAAGCCGCCCGCGATCTGGCCAGGCAATTTGCTGGTCCCCATCTCCTCGCCAAGGGCGGACATCTTCGGACCGGCCAGGCGATCGATGTGCTGGTGTCCCCGGAAGGAAAACTGCGCGAATTTGGTGTGAAGCGCATCCCCGGGGTCGATCCTCACGGAACCGGCTGCACCTATTCCGCCGCCATCGCCGCCGGTTTGGCCAAAGGCTTGGATGTCCCTGCCGCCGTGGCACTTGGAAAACGTGTAATTACACGGTCGATCCAGCGTCGCTTCAAAATCGGCAAGTATCAGCTCCTCAACCACTTGCGCTAAGGCCGGAAGGCCGCCTACTGAGCCGCCATGTAATCTGCGCGATTCAGCCGGGTCCACTTCCCATCCGACCCCTTCTCATAGAGGAAGTTCAGCATATGGGTCGCATAGATGAACATGCCCTTCGGCACTTCATTGGAACTGATGATGGCTTCCTTGTACCCCGCGCGCTCGACGTCCTTGACCGCAATCTTCCAGACATCATCGACCTCCTGGCTGAGGGCCTTGGTCTCATCGACAGAAAGACTCGTCTGGTAGCGGACCATGATGGCCATGACGCCCTTGGAGAACTCGACCTTGGAGACGCTAAGGACCTTGATCGTGTGACCGCTCGGGAGCTTGACCGTCGTGTTCTCCGCCAAGGCCTGGGGAGCGGCGGAGGCGCAGGGAGCCGTCAGGAAAACAGCGAAAAGCGCCAAGAGGGACAAAGACAGGACACGTCGGTTCATAAATGTAAGTAGCGGACTCAAGCGGAGAGCGGGGTTTTTGGCAAGCATCGTGTTTAAGCAAATCTTATACCCGCGACAGCCATTTTCTCGCGCCATGGGTGGAGGTTGTATGATAATCTCCCTTTCCGTGTCCGATCTTACATCCATTTCTCAGCAGCTGGGGGCAATCCTGCCCGTTGACCGAATTTTGACCGAGGCAGAGGATATTATTCCCTATTCCTTCGATGGAACGGCGGCAATGTCCCAACGACCTGCAGCGGTTGCATTAGCCAACTCGACAGACGAGATTTCGCGCATTTTGCGGTGGGCGAATGAAACCCGGACGCCCATCGTCGTTCGTGGAAGCGGAACGGGCTTGGCGGGCGGGAGCATCCCGACGGCGGGCTCGGTGGTGCTGTGCCTTAGCCGTTTCGACCAAGTGCTGGAGTTGGATCGAGCCAACCTGACGATGACGGTTGAGCCGGGAGTGACGACGCAGACAATTTTCGAGCGCGCCGATGCAGCGGGGTTGATTTATCCACCGGATCCGGGATCGATGAAAATCTCGACGATCGGGGGGAACGTGGCGAACAATTCGGGTGGCTTGCGCGGATTGAAGTACGGCGTGACGAAGGATTATGTGATGGGCTTCGAGATCGTGTTGCCGAATGGCGACGTGGTCTGGATTGGGAACAAGTGCGTGAAAGACGTGGCAGGGTATTCGCTGCGCGAGGTGTTCATTGGCTCGGAAGGAACCTTGGGAATTTTCACGAAGATATTATTGAAGCTCCTGCCGAAACCGGCGACGAAGAAGACGTTGCTGGCGGTTTATAAGAAGATGGAGGATGCGGCGGAGACGGTGTCGGGGATCATC
>Ga0105240_10011922_pt1 | contig 12055 bp, 17 predicted proteins | sample KBSC54metaG_FD_80426 | JGI IMG/M metagenome (GOLD analysis project Ga0105240, IMG submission 80426) | Corn rhizosphere microbial communities from Kellogg Biological Station, Michigan, USA - KBS C5-4 metaG | ecosystem: Host-associated > Plants > Roots > Rhizosphere > Soil | place: Michigan, USA...
CACAAGCTGTCTGACCGACTCGCTGTTTGACACGCCCATTCCTCTCACGTGCAGGAGATGCCATGCGCACCGCAGACGCAGATTTAGACATTCTGTTCGTTGCCGGCTTTGGCCCGATCGTTCGTGATGCGGCCCACAGCCGCAAGCTCTATGGCGAGGTCATGAGAATACAGTTCAAGGAGGAAACCGGAGGCTATTTGCATACCGAGGCTTTGGGCGGGGTCAAAACCTTTGCGCTATGGCCGTTGTCGCAGGCCGCGCAGTCTTGCTTCGGTAAGGATTCGTGGCCTGACAACGTTCCGGTTCCGCAGGCTTGGCTGGAGTTTGACGTCGGTAGCGTCGAAAAAGCGACAGCGGAGCTCGAGTCGAAGGGCTACAAAATGCTCGTAAAGAACAAAAAGGAGCCATGGGGTCAAGTCGTCAGCCGATTTCTCGCGCCGGAAGGATTGCTGATCGGTGTTACGTTTACACCAGGGATGCGTGACGGGAAGGAAGAGGCCTCGTAAGCAATGTCGCGCCCCTGGACGTTTTGCGGCGAGCGCCGTTATGGCGAAATGGAAATGTCCTGTCACTTTTGATCGCGGCCAGGATCAGTTTCACCGCATCCAATTCTCGGCCTTCAGCCCGCGAACGCTGGAAAAACGGTGTTCATTGTTGGTCACGAGCACTGCGCCAGTGGCGATCGCGTGACCGGCAATCATCGCGTCCGTCGTGCTGACGGGTGTGCCGACCCGGTGCAGTTCAACCGCGACAGTCGCGAAGTGAGTTGCCGCATGAGCATCCCATGGCAAGCACGACACACGGACGAGGAATTGATCGACTACCCGCAACAAGTGTTGCGCTTGTTCCATGTGTCGAATGCGTTCACGTGTGATATTAAACCGCCGGCTGACTTCTTCCAATGTGTGATCGGCATTCGAGTCGAGGCCAAAACGCTCACGCAGTGCCTTGGCCTCCGGCGGCGTCAGTCTCGCTAGTGCTGAATGGGTGGTTCTGCGCAGGGAATCCAACGTTGCCTGATCAATCGAGGATGCTACCGCTTGTTTCTCAGTAGGCAACCGCACATGTGACCTGCGCCTCCGTCGAGCCGCTGCGGGCGGGTCGGCTACTTGCTCCGAGGGCTTGTTTTCCTGCGCCGGCTCATCTGACATCGTCTGGAGCGTCTGTAATGATAGACCGCACAGCAACTCGCCGCGGGTAACGGCAGAAATACACAGTTCCTCGCGCGAGACTGATTCGATGCGCCCGTCGAGTGCGCGCGACGTACCGCGAATGAGGCAGACTGCGATTTCCGTGGCGAGCATGTAGAGCGCCATCAACAGTCCTTCTCTAACGGGACGTGGGGTTGCAAAGGACCACTCGCCGGCTGCCGCTCCGCCATGAAGTCGTGCGGCACGTTGGCTTGGCCACGCAATAGAAAGAAATCCGACCAGGTATTGCCGGCTCGCTTGGGCGACAGGATCACCTCGCCAGTGATCGAGTCTCGACGGATGTAGACCTCGTTCAAACCCTCAAACCTGAAGTCCGCAGGCAGCCGCACTGCCTGGCTGCCACCGTTGATGAATAACTTGGCGGTTTTAGGGAACATTGCTCATTCTAGTATATACTTTTCAGTATATACAAGTGGCATCCGCGAGGCGCGGCCGCCGCTGCATACGAGCCAGCGCGACTCCCGCAGCACCCCAGGTCGACCGTCACTTGCGGGCTGGCTGAAATATTGCTTCGATGGGCTGTTCGAATAACTTAGCGATTGCAAACGCGAGCGAGAGACTGGGCTCGTACCGTTCTGTTTCAACCGCGTTGACTGTTTGCCGAGATACGCCGAGACGCTCGGCCAGCTCACCCTGGGTCCACCCGCGCCGTGCGCGCAGTTCAGGAAGATTATTTTTCATCGTGACCGAACGATCACGTACAGCATCTGCAGATTGAAAATACTCCACCCTAGCAGGTTGATCCACAGCATGCTCAATCGGGGAAAGCCGAACAGCTCGAGAACGAAGTAGCAAAAGGTGCAGCAGGCAACGATAACCGCCGTAGTAGCGATGCACCTGAGTATTCTGGAGCGAACGTATTCGTCGCATGCCTGGTATACCCAATATGCGACGGCGACAATGAGCAATGCCGGCAGGATGGGTGTCAGAATGAGCGCCGTGCGGATACTTCCTTGTGGCATGTACTGGTAGCTCCAAGCCGCCATGCCGAGAGTGCCCCAATACGTCCATTGACCATGAACGATGCCGCGGATCGCGTAGGGCGGATAAGCATCAGAAGCCATTTGGGGCCTCCATGTAAAGCATGCTTTACTATACTGAGTACGCAGCGCAGTGTAAAGCATGCTTTCCACGATCGGTGCCGGGCCCATAGAGACTACGCTCGCGGAAGTTTGCCGCGAGGCGGGCGATTCTCAGTTTGATGAGACGTCGGTGCTACCCACCCGGCCTGTCAGTGCTGGCGGGTTGTCGCGGCTATCAAACATGACGAGTCGATCGAAGTTATTCTGATTTCGGAGTTGACCCACAGCGCCCGCCTACCGGGGATCGCGACCACCGCAGGGTCAACGAAGCAGGGACCATCATCATTGCTGTATTTATCGAGCAGGTTCCCGTCGTCGAGCTGCGCCCACTGGCCGAACGCACCTGGAAGCCCGATGCGGTTCCACTCCGCCCATTCAACAGCATCTGGACAGATCGCTCTGGATGCCGAGCATCACCGCGGAGAAGCGACAGCGTTTCTAACGGAACGCCAACTGTCCTGCGAACTCCTCCGAGACGCTATACTGTCTCCGGAGAGAGTCGGGGAGCGCGCCAATGGAAATTACTGGTGGTTGTCTTTGTGGTTCCGTCCGTTTTCGCATCACCGCCGCGCCAATAGTAACGCGTGCGTGCTGGTGTCGACTGTGCCAATACCTTGGCGCAGGTAGCGGTACTGTGAATGTCTGTTTCCGTACCGAAGCAGTCACAATAGACGGTGAAACACGGGACTACCGTAGCATAGCCGACAGCAGTAACGTCATGCACCGCCGTTTCTGCCCCACGTGCGGTACGCCGTTGTTTAGCGAGGCCGAATCACGACCCCATCTCATTTTCGTCCGTGCCGGCACTCTCGATAATCCCGAGATCGCCAGGCCCGCGGCAACCATCTGGACATCAGCAGCGCCTACGTGGGCATGCATTGATGAACGCCTTCCTCGGGTGGAAGGCCAGCCGCCGCCGGCTGCATAAATCCCGTCCGACGTGTGCAGTGTCGGTCCGCGCGCAAAGTGATGTTTCCAACACCGATCAGCGAGCTCCAGAGGCCAGCCAGCCGGCACGTGCGCGGTTTCGGCTTTGCTGACGGGATTCCGACGGAATCGGTCGGCGGTCCAGCTTGCCGGGACGCAAGCAGCCCACAGGTACGCGCGGGAGCTGGCTGTTCACTTTGGTCGGGGTCCGGCGGCAGATGTTTTGCGAAAACCCTCTCTCACTAACTGGCCGTTCGGTCCTATCGCAGACCGGACCCTGACCTCCATTGTCTTATATGGGCGTGAAACCATCGGCGCTCCACCCCTCGCTGCCGACGCCATGATGAACGAAGAACAGCCCTTCCGGATCGTACTTTTTCTTGATGATACAGAGACGCTCGTAGTTACTGCCCCAGTAAGCGCGCTGCCAGGAAGGATTGAAATAGTTGCTCTCGGAAACGTACGAGCCGGCATCGGGAGCGATCTTGCGCAGCTCCGCGGCCGCGAGGCCGATGGCCCGCGCATCGGCATGCGCCGTCTTCAGATCGATCGGCGGCCGCGGCAGCCCTGGGTAGGCTGACCCTTCGCCGTCAGCGATGATGACCAGCGTGAAGGCATCGACGACCGCAGGGTTCATGGCCGTTTGACGAGCCGCGGCGCGTGCCTGCGGGGTCGCGCCTGCAAGTCCCTTGTTCATGTGCAGCGATAGCTGTTTGAAGCGGCTTGCGGCGAACAGCGCCTTGGCCAGCCGAGGTTGTGCGTACGGCTCCAGGAGCGAGGCGGGCAGCCACAACGACTCATAGCCATGAATATACGCGCCGACCTGATCTTGGTCGCCGCTCCACCAGCAGTGGTGCTTGGGGCTCCCCGCACGCGCGTCGTGGATCATGGACGGATTATTCTCGACGTCCCAATAGCGCTGCGGTGGTATGGCGTAGATGAAAAGGGGGCGCATCAGAGTGAAATCCTGGGGCGATGCCTCCAGCCAGTGCGCGAACGGCCGCCACACGTCGTCTAACTGGGCACGGTCGAGCCCCTGGCTAGCCATTGAAACCTCCAGCGTGTTATCCGGGCCTAGTTTGACTTGCTCACCCCAGTGGGAGTTGAACAGGCTACTATGGTAGAAACTGACGAATCGCGCGATTAACCTCGCAAACGCGGCATCCGACTGCGCCTTGATTTTCATCGAGGCGCCACCGAAGCGGTTCGGCAGCTCGTGTGTCTGCAGGGTGACGCGAGTGATAACACCGAAAGTGCCTCCACCTCCGCCCTTGAGTGCCCAAAAGAGATCAGGGTTCAGGCAGGCATTGGCGGTTCGCACGAGTCCGTCTGCCGTGACCACCTCGGCCTCTAACAGGTTGGCTGCCGCGGTCCCGAACCCCTTGGAGAACGAGCCGAAGCCGCCGCTTTGGACGAGGCCAGCGACCCCGGTGTCTGTGCATCCACCCGCCTGGACATAACGCCCCGCGCGGTTAGTCACTGCGTCGTAGAGGTCGATCGATACTGCCCCTGTCTCCGCTGTGACCGCCGACACGGGGGCAACCGTGCCAGAGCAACCTGTCGGAACGAACGCGTCTTCCAACCGCACGGCGCTCATCGCGCGTGTCCAGATGAGTAGCGAATCCGCGGCGTTTGATGTTCCAAGGTAGCTGTGGCCGGTCCCTTTTACAACGAGGCGCAAATTGTTAGTACGAGCAAAGTTCACTCCAGCAACTACGTCGGCCGCGCCGCGAGCTCTGATCGCGTAAGCACTCGGAGCGGGCGTCCAGGCATCAAGCCAGCCCGATACCTGGGTACCCCCCGCCTGATCGCCGAGATAGAAGGGGTTGCGCAGATGTTGCATTACATCGACACACGCCGGACTATCTGACTGCAGCGCACACGGAGCCAACAGAGGCCGGACTTCGATCAGATTTCCATCGACCGCCGCATTCAGGCTCTGCCAACTTTCCTTGCTCGGCCACCCGGCATCCGTGGGACGTACGCGGCGGCGGCGTGCCGTGGTGGCCCTCGGTGTCAAAGCGTGCGTCTTGTGCGTGCCCAGGATGAAGCTCGTACACGGCGCTAATGTCGCCATCTTCAGAAGGTCTCTGCGTTTCATTTCCGGGCCACCTCGGATTTGCGTTCCGCCCACGACATGCTGGTGCAGCGGGAAGTTAGAGGGGATACCCGGCGACGCTGCAATCAATATGGGGCCAGCGGGACACGGTGGAGGTTGAGCGGCGCATGAGGTGGCTCAGCGCCGGGCCCGCGAGGACCGCGCGTCCCTTACGCTGCTGGCCGCTGGTGACGCTTTCGGGGGAATTGAATTTACGCTGGGGATCGGCCACGATCGCTTGAGGCTAAGGTCCCACAGATAGGCGTGAGTCACGCGTTTTCGAAGTCACACGATCTGCGCGACACCGACAATGAACATGGCTGAGGGAACCAGGATCAGTTGAGCCAGCAATGTGCCTGCAAGGCGACTCCCGACGAGCCAGACTACAGCCCGCCTGAAGTGCGATTCCGTCGTTCTGCCCTCGATTACATCATCGGTCATCACGGACATCTGTGGGTCGATGAAGACAACCATCATGATGGTCGCGGCGCCGTTGACTACAGCCGAGAGCGTGCTCGAAGTGACTCGAAGCGCTGGGTTCAAGTATCCGGCGTAAAGCGAGGCGAATACGCCGGTTGTCCAAAGCGCGACAGCCAGCACGTTGAGCACGACCATCCACGGTGAAATGGGGCTCCCGGAACGGATTCGAGTGAGGTTCGCGGCGAGCGGCATGCTCGCCACATTTTTGAGCTGTGTGAGTCCAGCTTTGAAGCATATATGCAAGAGTAGCCGGGGCACGGATCGATTTTCCTGGAAATGTACGACCGCACGGCTGAATATGCGTTGAAAGGTGGGGGTAAGCAGTGCACCCGTGATCGTCGCCACAGTCGCTGACCACAGCATCCAGCGGAAATCCGTCAGCAGCCCGTGTGACATTCCTCCGGCAATAGTGTTCTCGATCCGCTTGGCCAAAAACGGCCCCTGAAACGAATTCGATGTGCGCGACACCAGAATTAGGATGTTGAAGAGCGAAAAGGACACTGCGATGCGCCGAGTACGCACGCCGGCGATCCGTGCCGCATATGCCAGCGTTCCAATGAGGTGGATGACGAATGTGAGGACGCAGATGACGACCAGCTGGGTGTCCATGAGTCAATGGTCCGATTAAGTTGCTTCTGCAGGCGACATGATGAGGGATAACGCGACTCGGGCCAAACGACCGGTTGCTAGGCGTGTGGTTGCTTCGGCAGGTCGATCCGGGTGTCCGCTTCTCGGGCTATTTATACGAATCGGGTGTTCGTGGGGCTACGCTTGTCAGGAGACGCAGTTGTCAACGGTGTCGCTTGACATGCCACAGCGTGCCCGCAGCGGCCGCCCACATGCCTAATACCCCTATCAGAGGAACTCGGTGGTAGTGAGCCACGAAGAAAAATGTGCCTTGCTGAGCCGGAAAGGCGGAGGTCGGGTCTGACAATACCGCGTAAGTTTTGTACGCTGCAAAGAGACCCGATGCCACGCTAAGGAGGGTCACCGCGAATCCAAGTGCAATCATCGCGGTCGCGACCGAGCGCCAGTGCCTCCAAAGAAGCACCCCAGCGGCCGTTAGAGCGGCAAACGGCACAACCAGGAGAAGCGTCAAAAACAAGGTTTCCAAGAGGGTGTCCAACACGTCACCTCACAGCATGTAGGCGAGTCAATTGTCGCCCCTGTTACCTTGTGTCGCACAACCTCCGATCCTACCCTTGCGCCCTCCAGATGGCACGAGGCATAAGTGTGCCCGCGAGCTACCGCTCGGGACAGGCGGGTTTGGGGTCACGAGGCGACAGCCATGTTGCTGCTGCGCAGAGCAATATTTGCTCTGGCGCTCGTCGTCGCTGACTGGCCAGAACCGGCGTTCGCTGGTTGGATTGCTTGCAACAACGTTGTCATTCGCGGCCCCGTGGGACACTCTCCGCGGTACAAACTCAGCTCGACTTGGCATGATAATGGCGAGCCACTCGTGCTCGGTTACCGCATGCATCAGCCCGGCACCAGCGACGGCCGTGGCTCCTGGAGCGATCTATAAACAGCCATGAGCACCGGAGGCATTCCCGGGCGTACTGGAGCTCCTGTCCTTGCAGCAAATCCAACGCGGATAAGGCGAGCCGAAATAGCGGTATGTCGAGTGGGGCATCCAGTGACCCAATGTGCCACTCGAAGCGCTCACCCCGCCGAGCAAGATGAGCGGAGCGCACTGCGCTGAGAATAGTGGCTTCGAGCCTATCAAAGTCGTCGCGAACGGGGACGCGATCTGCTGCCAATGCGGAGATAGTGTTGAATAGGGCCTCTCGAAACTCGAGCAGAGCCTGAAGTGCCCGCTGGGCGCCCGACCGATCGCGGGTACCGACTTTGCGCAACTCCTGGGCCTCCGTTCCCCGAAGGACTTTCGCCGCCACGGCCCATTTGAGCAAGGCGTCCCAGTCCGTGAGGCGCTCGAGGTCGCGGGTTTTGGAATGGTCCCCGACTGTGTTTGTCAGCTCCAAGCAGAGTGCGCCGGCGATGAAGTCTTCGGCAATCCACTCATGGCGTTGCGGAATCACGTTGTGCCCTGCCCGACCTAATGGTTGTTCGTATCTTGACACATTAGTCAGATCGGCGCACAGTGATAATGCCTAACGCGCCTTTTAGACATTAGAGCGGCCAGACCATGAACAACTGGATGCTTCCCGGCATTTACACTTTTCGCGGCCATCAAGTGCGTTATGGCGCAACTGGTGACGGGCCACCGATTGTCCTCATACACGGCACGCCCTTCTCATCCTATGAATGGCGACGGATCGTGCCTTGTTTGGCAAAGCACCGTCGCGTGTATTATTTTGATCTGCTTGGGTACGGGCAATCCGATCAGAACGGCGTGTCTGACGTGTCGCTGGGCGTACAGAACGAGCTGCTCGCAGACCTGCTTGATCATTGGCAGCTCGAGGCACCCGATGTCATTGCTCACGACTTCGGGGGCACCACCGCGCTTCGATGCCACCTTCTCAATGGGCGTGAGTATCGGAGCCTCACCCTCATTGATCCGGTAGCACTCTCGCCCTGGGGTTCGCAGTTTTCGAGCCAGGTACGGGCCAACGTGGATGTATTTCGCACCCTGCCTGCGACGATTCATGAGGCTGTGGTCCGTGCGTATATTCGAAGTGCTCACACCCGCGCGATGGCTGATGAGGACATGGCCGAATACGTTCGGCCATGGGTAGGTGAGATCGGGCAGGCGGCCTTTTATGAGCAGATTTCTCAGTTTGATCGTCGCTACACCGACGAGGTCGAAGCCAAGTATTCGTGTGTTCGCTGCCCGACGTTGATATTGTGGGGTGAGGCAGATCAGTGGCTGCACATTGAGGCTGGGCAGCGACTCAAGGGAATGATTCCCGGTGCGCAATTCCAGTCTGTCCCGAACGCAGGACATCTAATGCATGAAGACGCTCCGGAGGCGATTGTTGGGGCCGCAATTGACTTCTTGAAGGACATTTCCATGCAGTGACCCGCCGGGATCGGTGAAGATGATGGCTGAGATGTCATTGCTACGGCACTGATGTTACTACCGTCGCCAGGCGATACAGATGAACGCAGAGCCGCGGCGGAATGAGACGGCAATCACCACGAGATGAGTACTTGAGGCGCTAGACTTGCTGGCCGTGTGTTGTTCGATGGCGTCAGGCCGGAGAAAAGGGATGAGTTCCGTCCGCTGTTGGTACTACTGCCTGGTAGCGTTTCCGCTTTTGGCTGGCGCAGCGGAGAAGAGCACCGCTGTCGTCGAAGACCTCGCCTACACGAAACCGCAAAGACTCGTCAGGATCGAGTCGGGACGAAGACTGAACATATACTGCACCGGTACGGGCTCGCCGACTGTCGTCTTCGATTCCGGCCTCGGAGATGGGACAGTCACCTGGGGCTTGATTCAGCCCGCCGTCGCCACGCATACGCGTGCCTGTTCATATGACCGCGCAGGCCTCGGCTTCAGTGATCCCCCCAGACGGCCGAGCACCAGCGCAAACATGGTGGATGACCTGCATCGCCTGCTCCATGCCGCGCACGTTAGGCCTCCATACGTTCTCGTTGGACATTCTTTAGGCGGAATGACAACAAAACTCTACGCGGAAACGTACCTGTCGGAAGTAGCCGGACTGGTTTTCGTCGATCCCTCGCACGAGGATCTAGGCAAGGGCGCCTGGGCGATCGACCCGGATAGCCAGAAGGGCTACGCGCCGTATATGAAAGCCCTGCAGCGTTGCCTCGAAGCGAACCCGGAAGACTTTGTTGCCGGGTCTGAGTTGGTCAAGAATTGCGGCCCATTCCCGAATTCGCGTTATAGTGCTGCGATCAACGCTGTGGAGATGGAACACGGCAAGCGGCATGGACGGCTACAAGCACGATTTTCTGAGCAAGAGAACATTTGGTTCACGAGCGCCGATCAAGTGCGAGCAGCCTATCGCTCGCTGGGCGCAATACCGATCATCGTCCTGACGCATGAGGCGACTCCGCGCGGCTCTGCCGAAACGCAAGCGCAGCGCGATGCGAAGAACAAACTCTGGATAGACCTGCACGAGCAGATTGCGTCAATGTCTGCTCGCGGGAAGCGGCTCACGGTTGAAAATGCGGGCCATTACATCCAGATGGACGAACCGCAAATCGTTATAGATTCCATTCTCGAGGTCTTGCGAGCCTCTCGCGACCAATAGGCACCCTGATCTGCGGAGTTGCGAACGAGTGCTGTGGTCGCACAGAGGGTTGAGTTTCTGGAATTGAGCGGTCCGATTTGACCCGGCCTCGGGCTAAGAGCGGACTGTCGCGCCCTGGCTGATTCGCCGGAAACTGGTCGTTCACGAACGTACCGCTGCTGTCCGAGTCTCCGCGCGAATTCCTCCAATCTATTTGCATTTCATGCATATCTTCATTATTGTGGAAATTATGAGGAAGCGCGAGTACCTAGGTCAGCTCGAACTCATGGTTCTGCTTGCCGTCATGCGACCCGCCCGTGACGCTTACGGCGTCCTGATCTCACGTGATATCGCAGAGAAGAGTGGCCGAGAGGTAGCGCTCGCCAGCGTGTATGCCGCGTTGGAGCGGTTGGAACGCAAGGGCTTGGTCAGGTCTTCGCTTGGCGAGCCGACCTCGGAGCGTGGTGGCAAAGCGCGAACCTATTTCGCGCCCACTGCGGCAGGACTGAAAGAAGCGCGCGATGCGTGTCGAACTCTGATGCGGCTCTCCAGCGGGATTTCTTCTTGGAAAGGCGAACTCGTATGAGGAAGCGTTCACCGCCCGCAGTTGCTACTTGGCTTTTGACGCATTTTGCATCTGCCTATCAACGCGACTCCCTGGTAGGCGACTTGATCGAGCAATACCATCAGGGCCGAAGCCGCTTCTGGTACTGGAAGCAAGTCGCCGCTGCGCTGGTTGTCGCCAGCGCGAAGGTGTTGCGTCCTACGTTGGCGGTATCGGTCGCCAGAATCCTGCTCCGGTTGGCGGCCGAAGCCGTCGCAGTGACGGGCCTTGTTTCGCTATTTTATGAATTGCGACGTGTTGAGGCGCCGGCAGACTTCTTTCGGTCGGCGCTCATCGCATGCGTTGTTTTGTTAGCCTCACTCGCTTCTCTCGGTGTCCAAGCTTCAAATGCGGGAGGCTTACGCAAGCAGAGGCATCCGGCAATCAAACGTTTGCTCGCACCATTCGCGGCAGTCGCGCTGAGCGTCGCAACGCTGACATGGGCGGGTACGACGACCATCCGCTCGCCTACCAGTTCCGATCCGGCCGCCTGCGTAGAGCACAGGTAGCCATCTCGAATCCGCGCTCGGCCAGCATCAACGGCATGACTTTCGATTTCTCATCCCTGCTCGCCATAGCAGCTGTTGTGACAGGCACGATCCTGCTGGTCGACAGAGTCACGTTGACGTCAAATCCGGGCACCGCCGGCAGTAAGCCGGCCGCTGGAGCGGGCCTACTCCTGAGCTACGCCCGCTCAATCTTTCCTATCATTTTGCTTGTTCTCCTCTTTCGCTCATTCTTATTCGAGCCTTTTCGCATTCCGTCTGCGTCCATGATGCCGGGGTTGGTAGACGGCGACTTCATTTTTGTAGACAAGTTCTCCTATGGACTGCGATTGCCTTTGCTCAATACAATGATTGTTCCGATTGGGAAACCGCGGCGCGGCGATGTGATCGTGTTTCGCTCGCCCTCGAGCCCTTCGATCAATCTCATCAAGCGACTCGTGGGTCTACCAGGAGATCATGTCGTCGTACACGACAACCGAGTTGTCATCAATGGCACTTTGATTCCTCTGACAGCTGCTGGCACCTACTCGGGTGACTCCGAATTCTCCGGGTCAGGCCTTGCATCGGAAAGGTTCGACGAATCCGAGCATGTCGTCATGTTCGCATCCAATCGCTGGCCTGCCGACTTCGACGGAGTTGTTCCCGCCGGACACTATTTTTTCATGGGCGACAATCGTAATGACAGTGAGGATAGCCGCTTCACAAAGGTGGGTTTTGTTCCTGAGGACAACCTCGTCGGACATGCCCGCGGAATATGGATGAACTGGCGAATTCCAGGCTGGCCGGAATGGCGCCGCATCGGCACGAGGATTCGTTAGACGAACGGAAGTGCGCTGGAAGGCAGTCATCGGGAACAAGCCGACGGTGATCGGCAGGCCGACTGCGGCGACGGCCTCACGGGCATCGTCCAAGCGCCGGTACGAGGCAGGCGCGGGGGACATTGTCGAGCCTCTGAACACCCCACGCCGCTTCGCGGCTGGGGCACCAGCA
>Ga0105240_10011924_pt1 | contig 12052 bp, 13 predicted proteins | sample KBSC54metaG_FD_80426 | JGI IMG/M metagenome (GOLD analysis project Ga0105240, IMG submission 80426) | Corn rhizosphere microbial communities from Kellogg Biological Station, Michigan, USA - KBS C5-4 metaG | ecosystem: Host-associated > Plants > Roots > Rhizosphere > Soil | place: Michigan, USA...
GGAACCTCGCCGATTTTTCCGTCGTTACTGGCTTAATTGCCACGCCGGCAGCCTTTGCATCCACCGGAACGCATTTTCATGCGTGGCGCCACTTCGGATCGGAATGCCGGCAATATGGGAGTGCGGTATGGCATATTATGTCGGTTACGCGGCTGCCGCCGACCCGGCGACGTCGAACGAGGATGAGGACGAAGGCGGCTTCACCATAGCCACCTTCGCCTCGGAGCAGGCTGCCGTCGCCTTTGCGATCAAGGCGGTCAAAGTGGGGAATGAAGTCGAGGCAGTCGGCGAGGCCGGTAGCGGCGAGCCGAAATATCTACATTCCGATATCGTCGCGATGATCGATTCGGAGAATCGCCAGTCCGCCGCAGCAGAACGTCAATCGGGAATTTGAAGCAGCCTGTATGACAGGTCTCGGCGCGAACGGTCGCCGCGCTTGAACTCGCCCGCCGGCAGAAAAGTCTCATCAGTCGGCGCGGTGATTGCCCATTCACAGAATGGCAAAATGATCCAGCATCTCCTGCAGTCTTGTTCGCAATCACGCGCTATTCGCCGCGATCAACCCAACAACAGTGGCAAGGACGTCAGCGAATGGGTGGTGTCGACATGGTGGTGCGGCTCGAAACCAGGGGCGACGCGATAGCGTGGGATACGCTGGTGCCATTCCTCCAGCGCAACGCGAATTTCGAGCCGAGCGATGTGCGCACCCATGCAATGGTGCGGGCCAATGCCGAAAGCGACATGCCGATTGGGCCAGCGATCCAGGGTCATACGATCAATGTTGGGCATCAGTGCCGGATCGTGGTTGGCCGCTATGAGGCCGATAACCGCGCGGTCGCCGGCCCGAACCGGGCAGCCGTGGAAATCGGCGTCCTGAATCACGGTACGGCTATTGATTGCCGGCGACAACGCCCGCAGCAGCTCTTCGGCGGCTGAGGGGATAAGTCCGGGATTGGCGACGATCGCCTCGCGATGCGCGTCGTCTTGGGCAAGATGGTGGAACATATCGCCGAGCGCTCCGCCGGTGGTTTCAACGCCGGCATTGACGAGAAGCACGCCGATGCTCAGCAGCTCCTCATCGTTAAGCGGCCGCCCCTCGACCTCTTTGGGGATGATCAGCGACATCAAATCGTCGCGGGGATGGGCGCGCCGATCGGCGATCAATTCCGCCACCGCGGCCACGACGATTTCGGTGGCTTTCTCACGCACTTCGCCAGTCGGATCCTCTGAGGGAGTGGCGAAGGTGGCGGTGATCAGGGCTTGGGTGATCGCGTCGCGCCGCTCTTCCGGTATGCCCATCAGGCCGAGGAAAAAACTGGTCGGCAGCGGACGGGCGAAATCCGCCATGAAGTCGCAGGAATCCTGGGAAGCCAATGTTTCGACGATCGGCACGCACGCGGCGCGCATCGCGGGCTCCATCTTCGCCGCCATCGCCGGCGTGAACAGGCCGTTCAGCATGCCGCGATATTTCATATGCTCCGGCGGGTCGAGCGTATTGGGGATCAAGGGCGGCATGACAGGCTGCTGCGTCTTGAACGTGCCGGGGACCCGATTGGAAAAGATCTCGGGGTGGAGATTCGCGTCGCGACACAGCTCCACCGTTGTGAACACCCAGAAGCCGGGTCCCGCGTCGCTATAAAAGAACGGCCCGGTCTTGCGCGCCCATTCCCACATGCCGAATACATCGCGGCGAAACCCCTCGCCGTCCTCGATATCGAAATCGATTATCGGACAGCCGATCTCGGCGGCCCGCAATCTCATCGATTCCTTGCTGGTTTCGATCATCGCGGCATCTCCGCCATTATTGCTTGCTGAAGCTCACTGCGAACCAGGAATCCGGCTGATAGCCATCGGTGATCACGATCCGCTTTTTGAAACGCCAGCGGCCATCGTCTTCTTTTTCGAGATCGTCTATCCAGCGCCCCCAATGATCGACGCGCTCGGCGCTCAACGTCATAAAGTACGCTTCCACCTTGGCCTGGCGCTCGCTGATAATATCGATGTTCTCAGTCGTGATCTGATGGCGCAAATAGCCGGGCGGGGCCGCTGCAGGATTGGCGGCGAAATAGGCCTGATGGCCCTTCAACAAAGCGACAATCGCGGCCGGACCGACCACTGTCGAGCCATCGGGCAGGACAAACGCGCCGTCCGCGGTAAACAGCGCCCCAAACTCCTCAGTGCGCGTATTGTCGGTGAAAATGACGTATTCGGCCAGCGTCTTGCGCACGCCCTCAATCGCTGAAAGCTTCCATGTTTCCATTTGCGAGTTCCTTTCCCCATTCTGATTTACTTGCCTCGAAGCTAGTTTGCCCCGAACTTCACGCGCCCATGCAGGAACCCTTCCCAATCGGGGAAGGCAGCGCGGTCGACCAGTTCCAGCAGCAGGCCGTCGCGGGTGGCGTGATAGGCATAGCCAAACATCTGGCCATCGACCATTGCGCAGGCCACCCGCGGAAACCCCTGTTCTTCCAGCGCCGCCGAATCCTTGAGAAGGTCGTCGGCCCAATATCCCACATGATGTAACGGTCGGCCCGGAATATATTCCATGATCGTGTCCGGGATCGCCCGAATGACCTCCATATGCGGCGCCTCGATCGAGTAGATCGCCCTGACGGCAAAGATTTCGACCTTGCCGGAGCGCGCTGACCAGACCGGACAATCGACGACGAGTTCCGGGCTCCAGGTGAGATTCGCGCTGCGACCCAATTCGGCGCAGGCGGCGTCGAAATCGGGAACCACTATGGCCATGTGAAAATAATTCTTAGGGTTGAGACTCATTCTGCGTCCTTACAATCGATCCGCGAAGGCGGCTTGCGTGGCGTCATAGATGCGATCGGCAAGGGCGGTATTCTTCGTCAACTCCGACCCGGCAATGATCCCGGTATTATGATAAACTGCGCCGCTCTCAAGCTTGGCGCTGCCAACCGTTGCGAGCAGCTGCCGTGCAGCTTCGTCCGCGGTGACGCAATCATCCCAGTGCTGCTTGGTCAGTTTCAGGAATTTCTCGTCACCAGCTTTTTCCGCGAGGTTGGTCTTGATGCCTCCTGGATCGACCAGAATTGTCATCGGCGCATCGGGACGGCGGGCATAGGCTTTGGTCGCCAGCATGTTGAGCAGCTTCGAAACGCCATAGACGCGAAGCTGATCGTAGTCCGGTTCCATGGTTCCGCCGGTGACGTCCGGATTATCCTCGTCGATCGTCACGAAACCCGCCGCGGCGCTGGATACCGTGGCCACAATGGCTTCCGGCGCGAGGTTCCGCTTCAGAAGATCGGTCAGCAGCAGCGGCACATGGTGATTGAGCGAGATGCTGCGCTCGACCCCGTCTGCCGTCAGCGCAAAGCTGCGAAAGGCGGCCCCGGCATTATTCACGAGCAGATCGAGACGGCCGAAGTTCCGCGCCGCCACGGCCAACGCACGAACGCCGGCATAGCCGGAAAGATCGGCGCCGACCGGCGTAACATTGGCGCCGGGCGACGCTGCTTTGACACTGTCAGCCGCTTTTTCAGCGCCCTCAAGCGACCGCCCATGCAACAGAACCTGAGCCCCCGCCGCCGCCAGCTGTTGGGCGGCGGCCATGCCCAAGCCGCTTGTCGCGCCGGTTACGAGCACGCGCTTGCCATTAAAGTCCGTCAATGCTTCCCCCTCGTGCGGTTGAGCCCTTCACGCCAATGCGCAAGGTTCCAACCTCGAAAACAATTTCAATCAGAGCCCGCGAGACAGCCCCCGATCCATCGCGCGCGGGCTGCTAGTCACTCGCAGGGCTTCACGCGGCGGGATCGACAATGCTTGATTTACGCAAGCATTGTCAATCACATTGTTCCCGGCAAATAAAATATCCCGGCCGCGGCGGCGCGATTACGCGAGCGGAATGTAAGCCCGCGATTTACTGCCGAGTTTCCGCCTGCGGAAGCCGTTTGATCCTCGCCTTTTTTGCCGTGCCCGCCTGTGTCGAAAGATGTGCGCTGAGATTGCGTTCGCCATCGACAGACAGCCTATTCAGCATCGTCACAAGCGTGTGCAGATCCTCCTCCGACCAATGTTGCAGCGTGTCGCCGAGAACATCCAGGCTCGCCTGGTCGATTTTCGCGAGCACGCGTTTTCCACGAGCGGTGGGACGCAATATTCGGGCGCGATTATCCAGCGGATCGAGAATTTGCACTAACAATCCGCGATCTTTCAGCACGGTCACCTGTCGGCTCAAGGTCGACAAGTCCAATCCCAGCGCATCGGCGGCAACGGTCATTCGCGTCGGGCCGAACTCCTGGAGATATTCCAGAAGCGGCAACGATGAATGGTCGATCGACAGGCCCGCCCGCTCAAGCACCATCGCGTACATACGGGACTGATTGGAGAACCTGGCCAATCGCGACCACGCACGCTGAACCGCGATGAGCGGGGCGCCGGTCGGCAACTGAACCGGCTTTAACAGCTTTTCGGGCATTTCAGCTACTGTCACAAGGAATCACTTGCCTTAATTTCTCCGCGATCCCACTTCGACGCAAGGTCTAAGCCGTCCCGACCTCTTTCGACGCAGCAGGCGAACAAGCGATGATTCAGCCCGCCGCACGACGGACGCGGAGCGATTTAAGTGCCCGAACGAACGTGGTCTTCAACTCCGGCTGCTCCGCGAGTTCGAGCTTGGGAAGCCGTGTCACGATAGCTTCGAACATCGCCTGCGCCTCCTGCCGCGCGAGCATCGAGCCGAGACAAAAATGCGCGCCGGCGGCGAAGGCGACATGCCGGTTCCTGGTACGGCCAATGTCGAATTTCTCCGGCTCTTCGAAGACGGCGGGATCACGGTTGGCGGAATTGATCGCCATCATCACCGGACATCCGGAAGGAATGGTTTCCCCTCCAATTCGGATGTCTTCGGTAGCGACCCGCGCTTGTGACCAATGCGAAGGGCTTGCGTAGCGGAGCATCTCTTCGACGGCGCTCGGAACCAGCCCCGGATCCTGACGCAACCGCTCATACTGGTCCGGGTGTTTCAGGAGCTCGAACATTCCGTTGCCGATCAGATTGGCCGTGGTTTCATGCCCGGCCTGAATGAGCATCTGCAGCGTGCCCGAAAGCTCGAGCTCGCTCAGTCCGCCGCCCTCGTCCGCCGCGCGAATCAAAACCGACACCAGATCGTCGCCCAAATTCGCCCGGCGTTCCGCGACGAGGTCGCGCAGATAAAGATAAAAATTCTTGATCGCGGCGCTTACATTGGCGATTTGCGCCGGTGTCGGCGTCGCGGTTCGGCCGGCGTTGATGACGGCTTCGGTCCAAGCCCCCCACAAAGCGTGGTCGGCAAGCGGCACCCCCATCAGCTCGCAGATCACTGTTTCAGGAAGCGGATAGCCAAGTTCCTTCAGCAAATCGAACTCGTCCTTGTCGCGCACGCGATCGATCAGCTCCGCAGTGATCGCCTCGACGCGTGACCGCCACTGCAACACGCGCTCCGGCCGAAACGCCTCATCGAGAATCCTCCGGATGCGCATATGCCCCGGCTCGTCCTGATTGATCATCATGGCGATCCAGGCCTGTTCAGCCTGGTGAAGAATTTCGTCGTCGCCCTCGGGGCTATGCGCCGCGGTCTCGGCGATCGCGGCCTTCTGGCGACTCAACCGTTTATCGCGGAACAACGCGACCACATCGTCGAAGCGCGTCGCAAGACAAAGGCCGTTGCCCTCGGGAACCGGATCGTTTTCTCTCAACCACTTCAACAGCGGAAAAGGATCCGCCACCGTCGAATGGTTGGTGAGCAATTTCGTGAGCTCGGCCTTGGCCCACCGCTCGCCCTCAGCGTGATTCAACTCGACCATCTTGTTCCCCCGCTCGTTTACCCGCCCAAAAGTCGGCCTGTTCCACTCATATTGTTGATTATATCAACTATCGCCAATATAATTGTATAAATCAAGAATCATGCGCCAGCCGGCTGGACGGGCTGCACCGCCATATGATCCGCCGATCAAAGTTCCATTTGACCGGTGGTCAACAGCCCTTTGGGAGGAGCGACCGATATGGATTATGATGAACAGATCCGCATTACGAAGCGCCTGCTGGCCCACATCGCCGCCGGTACCGCTGAATCCGCCTCGCAGCAGTTGCGCGTGCCGGTTTCCGATTACACCGATCCGGCATTGTGGTCCCGCGAGATCGAGACATTCTACAAGCGCTTGCCGATCGTGGCCGGCCTGTCCTGCGAATTGCCGGCCCCCGGCGCCTACAAGGCAATGAAAATCGTCGGCGTTCCCGTTCTTCTGACGCGCGACAACGGGGGTGAGCTGCACGCTTTCTTGAATGTCTGCCGCCATCGCGGGTCCAATGTCGCGGAGGAAGGTTGCGGTCGCGCGACGCGGTTTTCCTGCCCTTATCATGGATGGACATACGATAATCGCGGTCGACTGGTGGGCGTGTCCAACGAAAGGAATTTCGGCGTCGTCGACCGCGTGGAGCGATCGCTGACCCCGCTCCCCGCGGCGGAGCGGGCGGGGATTATTTTTGTCGGCCTCACGCCCGAAATGGATTTCGACATCGACGGCTGGCTGGCGGGAACCGACAAGCATATGGCCCCGCTTGGCGCAAAGAAATTTTATTATACCGGCGAGAGGTCGGTACCGGCCGGAAACTGGAAGCTGGTCGTCGAAGGGCACTTGGAAGCCTATCATTTCGCGACGCTTCACCGGAACAGCATCAGCGATTTCATGCTCGATAATTGCGCGACGATCGATCGGTTCGGGCCGCATATTCTGATCACGTTCGCCAACAAAAGCATTCTCAGCTTGCGCGACAAGCCGGAATCCGAATGGCATCCGATCCGCGACAACCATATCAATCCACAATATATGTTATTTCCAAGCACCTCGATCGTCCTGTTCGGAGACGCGATGCAGGCCCAGATCATCCTGCCCGGCCCGTCTGTCGGCCAGTCGACCAACCGGCTGGTGCTCAGCCATGTGAGGCCGGTCGAGAACGATTTGGAACACGCGGCGGCCGAGGCGGCCCGGCTCGACTTCAACGCCGCGCTGGTGCGCGACGAAGATTACAGTGTCAGCTTCCGCATACAGGATGGGCTATCCAGCGGCGCGCAATCCGACATCATTTTCGGCAAGAACGAACCTGGCCTTACTTATTTTCACGAAAATCTGGGCTCATTGCTAGCGGCATCATCGACGGAGACTGTGACGAGAACGGGCCTTCACACCTAAGCACAACAATCGATTGAAGCGAGAACAGGAGGAACCAATGGATTCGAAGCTTCAACTTCTGATCGATCATTTCGAAATTCGCGAGGTGATAGAAGCCTACGTGCACGCACAGGACCGCGCGGACGAGAAGGCGACTGCCGATGTCTACCATCCCGACAGCCGGGACGACCATGGCCCTCTCAAGAGTGACGGGTTCAAATTTGCCGCGGACGCCACTAACGCGCTACTGACCAACTGGTCGAATTGCACTCATTTGTTGGGGCAATCGCGCATCAAGGTGACGGGCGACAAGGCCGGAGCTGAAACGTATTTCCACGCATCGCTAACTCGCGAAGCCGAAGGCAAAAAAATGCTCGATCAGATGGTTGGTCGATATATTGACATTTTCGAGCGTCGGAACGGCCAGTGGCGCATCAAGGACCGCCGGTGCATCAGCCATTGGGCCACAACCAATCCCATAACGGCGGATCATCTGGGCCACCTCTCGTTTCTGCAGTCGCACCGGTCGGAGGCCGATCCCTCCTACGAGGTACTGGACCTCAAACGAGGACTCTCCAGAATCACACGCTGAGCTTGAACGCGCGTTTGATATCGGCCGCGTACCGTCAGCTCAAACGCGCCATCGTCAAACCTTCCATTGCAAAGTTTGAGCCACGACTATGCCGATTCGGTAACCCCCTTTACGGGTTCTTCACCTCGTCTAAGCCTAGGGAAACCGAGGAAGCGATGCAAAATAGGCGCGCTGTCCTTCGTGCGGCCAGATATATTCGATATAATGCCCGGTCTCGGCGCGGTAATCGACGTAGCACCAATCCACTTCCGGCATCGATCCCTGCTGGGCGATCGGCATGCCATCGCGCTTGATCGAATCCTGCACGCGGTCCCACTCGGCCTGATCTTCAACCCACATGCCGATATGATGCAGCCGAACCGACGAAAGATCGGGCGGAATGCTGGAGGTGTAGATCGACGGCAGCTCCAGATCGGGCTGAATCAGCTCGATTTGCAAATCGCCGAGATAGGCCATGGCGAGGCTCAACCTTCCCTCCTGGCCATAGGCTTGAAACGGGGCGTCGCGGATGGTTGAAAATCGCTCCACGCCGCGGCGCGAAAATGTCTTCATGGCGCGATCAAGATCGCGCACGACGTAACCGAGCTGAAAAAACGCACCGGTCCGCGTCTGTTCCGGCCTCTCACTCATGAGCATCTCCCTCCGAACGAACCGAATGTCAGGTCGCCACCCGGACCTTCAGCGATTCCATAGCACGCACAAACGACGACCGCCATTTCGGCTTTTCCACGAGTTCAAGCCGTGGCAGGCGGGTAACGATGGCGCGGAACATGGCCTGCGCCTCCTGTCGGGCGAGCATCGAACCCAGGCAGAAATGCGGTCCGGCGGCAAACGCGATGTGGCGATTCTGACGCCGCTCTATGTCGAACTTGTCGGGCTCTGGAAACACACTCGGGTCACGATTGGCCGAATTGATCGCCATCATCACTGGACAACCGGCGGCAATCGTTTCATTGCCCACCTTGATATCGGTCACCGCAACCCGTGGCAGCGACCAGTGCGCCGGGCTCTCGAACCGCAACATCTCCTCAACGGCGTTAGGGACGAGGGACGGGTTGGCGCGCAATTTTTCATATTGCTCGGGATTGGACAGCAGGCAGTACATGCCATTGGTAATCAGATTTGCCGTCGTTTCATGTCCGGCGGAAATCAGCATCTGAATAGTGCCGATCAGCTCAAGCTCGGTCAGCCGGTCGCCTTCGCTTTCGGCGCGGATCAACACCGAGACCAGATCCGACCCCAGATTGGCGCGGCGGGAGCGCACCAGCTCCTGAAGGTAGAGATAATAGTTCCGATTCGCGTCGCTGACTTCCTTGGCGTGTTCGGCGGTGGGCGTGCCGGTTCGCGACGACCCGACGACCGTCTCGCTCCATTTCGACCATAGAGCGTGATCGCTGAGCGGAACGCCCAGCAGCTCGCAAATCACTTCCTCAGGCAGCGGATATCCCAGCGCCGTCCTTAAATCGAACTCCTGAAGCCCGATCACCCGGTCGATGAGTCGGCTCGTGATCGCCTCGACCCTGGATAGCCAGGCGTTGACAGAACTTGGACGGAACGCTTCTTCAAGAATTCGCCGGATGCGAATATGCGCGGGTTCGTCCTGATTGATCAGCATCGAGACCTGGGCGTCCTCCGCCCGTCTGACGGTCTCATCCGCATCGGCGGGGCTGTGGGCCTGGGCTTCGGCGACCGCGGCGGTGTGGCGGCTGAGATCGTTATGGCGGTAAAGCGCGACGACGTCGTCGTAGCGGGTGGCGAAGCGCAGCCCGTTGCAAACAGGCAGCGGCGTGTTTTCGCGCAGCCATTTGAGCAACGGATAGGGATCCGGCACCAACGCCCGATCAGTGAAAAGATTCTGCAGCTCAGCCTTCGCCCATTCAGCCCCGACGCCCGGATTTTGCGCGGTCATGTGTCGTCTCCTCAAAACGGACGCGATTGCGTCCGGCGATCCCTCATAAGCACGTTTATTGCATAATACAAGCAATCGGCCTGGGTCCATTCCGGCAATATTGTCGCTGCGGATGGCGGGGAAGCCTCAGGATTGCGGCAGCGCCAACGGGACCGAAGCGGTTTCATATTGCCAAAGCGGAATATGGCGCCGGTGCGCAATTCGCCAACCCGCCGGAGTGCGCTTGAACTTATCGACGTAGCGCAGTCCCCTGATCAATATTCTCGCACTATCGATCGGGCCGATCAAGCAATGCGCGATCGCGAAGGTCACCACATCCGCTGAATCGCCCTTCAGATTGATCGTGACGTTGCTGGCCTTGTGATTCGTCGCCGTAAAAACCTTGACCCCCATCAGAACCGCCACGGTGTCGGCAATACCATTATAGACCCCCCCTTCTCCGTCGAGCGCCTTATAGACCGTGTCTTCGGAAAAGCACCCGGCCATCAGCTTCGGGTCCCGCAAATCGAGAGCGGCAAAGTATTGGCCGACAATCTCTCTTATGTCGGTGCGATCGTTGCGCATCTCGGATTCGCTGCTCATAATCCCTCCCCTTCGATAGGCCGCAGCCAAAGGCCGCAGCCAAATTCCGGCGCCGGCCCATCACTTTTAATATTGCACTGTTATGGAGTCGGAAGGCAACATTCAATTCGACACTCCGCGCCTTCCTCAGAGATTCCGCACCGAGGGCGATTGTCTGTTCGTTTACATTATACTATTGTTAGCAGATCATTTGTTTCAGCTTTGACCTGTCCGGTGAAGAACCTGTTCGCGCATATCGCATGGAGAGGCTGAGCGGGAGGCCGGCCGATCAAGCGACCTTGCGAGCTGGATCCCGTCGATAGGCTGCCGCAAACGAGGACCTTGCCGTCTAGGGAAATTACCGATTATCTCAACTGTGGCAGTATCGGCATTTGCCGGGCCGAAAATCTCGGCTTCGGCGAGGCCTTCATAAAGGGGGGGAATGGTGCGGGCATTGTCTCTGGATCCTCTGACGTTGGACGTGTCGTCGCCGGAAATGGTCGATTTCGCGGCGGATGCCGGTTTTGATCATGTCGGATTCTGGATAATCGCGCCGTTCGATGGCTTCCCCCGCCCGATTCTGCGGAAGGACACCGCCGATTTCGAGCAGGTACGGGAAAAACTCACTTCTCGCGGCCTGACGGCCGGCAACCTGGAGGTATTCAACCTTACGCCCCAATTCAGAGCCGACCGCGCCTGTCAGGCCGCGCTGGAGACCGGAGCCCTGCTCGGCGCGGCCAGCGCGACGGCGGTCTTCATGGCCGACATCGACGAAGCCCTGGCTTTGGATAAACTCAAGGAGCTGTGCCGTGCCGCGGCCGATTTCGGTCTGCGGATCAATGTCGAGTTCATGGCCTTGTCGCCCAGCATGAATTCGATGGCGCAGGCAATTCGCGTTGTGGAGAACGCGCATGCGGCCAATGCGGCGTTGACGATGGATTGCCTGCATCTGATGCGCACGGGCGCAACCCTGGAAGAGATCGCGAAGCTGGACCCGGCAATGGTCGGTCATATCCAGATATGCGACGGTCCCATGAACATGCCGGCGGAGCGGCAGCTCTGGGAGGCTGGCGACCATCGGCTTTATCCCGGCGAAGGCGAGTTTCCGCTGGCCGAAATCTTCCGCCTTCTGCCCAAGGACAAAATCGTAGGCGCGGAGATTCCGCGCACGGCGGACATGCAGAACGGCATATCGCAGAGCGACATCGCCAAACGCTGCCGCGAGACAGCGACAGCGTTGCTTGCTGCTGTCGATGGCGGTTCCTGAACTCCCGGCACAGACTCCCTTGCCGCTCCGAGATGGATATCGACCAAAAACCGGGGCAAGATGCCGGCCGAGACCCGACATTCGCTAACTTCACCTGGGGAAGAAAATGACCGAGATACCGCTGAGCGATCACGAGATACGCGCCTTGAGGGAATCGCTCGATCGAACCGCCATACTGAACGTATTCAACGATTACTATCACGCGCTCGATTCGCGGAATTTCTCGCTTCTTGAAAATGTCTTCGCCGAGGACGCCGTATTCACGGTCTGGATGATCAAAGGGCCGCCGGCAAAGATGGTCGGACGAAAGGCCGTGATCGAAGCCTCCACGAACGTCGGCATGTTCCGAACGTCCCACCATGGCATTCGTAACGTTTCGATCAAGATCGACGGGAAACGCGCCGACACCAACATCTACGCCATGGACGCGCTGATCGACGAGCGCCAATTCGACGGCGACATCGCCGCCGGGCCACGCCTGATCCAGCACGGGCTGCGCTATGTCGATGTACTGGAAAAACTGCCCGAGGGATGGCGAATCAAGGACC
>Ga0105240_10011925_pt1 | contig 12052 bp, 12 predicted proteins | sample KBSC54metaG_FD_80426 | JGI IMG/M metagenome (GOLD analysis project Ga0105240, IMG submission 80426) | Corn rhizosphere microbial communities from Kellogg Biological Station, Michigan, USA - KBS C5-4 metaG | ecosystem: Host-associated > Plants > Roots > Rhizosphere > Soil | place: Michigan, USA...
GAAGTCGCTGGACTCGGGCGAGATCCTCGGTCGCTGAGTTGCGGCGGCCCGCATTCCGCAATTCCCGATCGTCGCTGCATTGCAGACCGGCGCCTGAAGCGGCTCCGGTCACTCTCCCATCTGCAGCAGCATTCCGCGCTCCCGCGCATAGCGGATCGCCGCGAGGTATACCGCCGTCCCGCCGATCATGTAGAAAACGTTCAGCCCCAGCGCGGTGAAGAACAGCCGGCTGCTGAATTCCTGGTGCTGCAGCACCTGCCGCATCCCCTCGAACACGTGACTGGCGGGCACCGCGTGCGCTACCGGCTGCAGCCATCCGGGCAGCACCGAAATCGGATAGTAGACGCCGGACACCGGCGCGAGCAGGAAGATCGCAGCCCATGCCAGTTCTTCGGCGCCCAAGCCCCAGCGCAGGACCATGCCCGACACGGCGAGCCCGATCGACCAGCCGAGCACGATCAGGTTGACGAAGAACGCCAGCAGCGGCAGCCCCATCGAAAAGATCGAGTATTTGAAGAGGAGCCACGCCACCAGCGCCGCTCCGCCTACGCCGATCAGCGTGCGGATCACCGACATCACCAGCTGGCCCGCGATCAATTCCCATGGGCGCAACGGGCTGACGAACAGGTTGCCGAGGTTGCGCGAGTACATTTCCTCGAACAGCGACAGCGACACGCCGAGCTGGCCGCGAAACAGGATGTCCCACAGCAGAACCGCGCCGATGAAGAAGCCGGGCGCGTCGTGCAGCGCCTTGTTGGTCGGCGCGAGATAGACGGTGACGAACGCCCACATGATCATCGTCACCGTCGGGTAGTAGGCGAGCGACAGGACCCGCGGCCACGACTTGCGGAACAGATAGAGGTGACGCAACACCAGCGCGCCGATGCGGCGGACGGAGTCGGCGGGATTCATCCGGTCTGCTCCAGGTCGTCCTGATCGCCTTGTTCGTCCCTGGCTTGGCGGGCGACATCGAGGAACACCTGCTCCATGCTGGCGCGCCCATACCGCGCGATCAGCTGCGACGGCGATCCGCGATCGACGATCACGCCGCCGCGCAGCATCAGCACGTCGGTGCACATGCGCTCGACCTCGCCCATGTTGTGGGTGGCGAGCAGCATCGTGCAGTGGCTCTCGCGCTGGTAATTCTCGAGATAGGAGCGCATCCGGTCGCCGACATCGGGATCGAGCGAAGCGGTCGGTTCATCGAGCAGCAGCACTTCAGGGCGGTTCAGCAAAGCCTTGGCCAGGCTGACCCGGGTCCGCTGTCCCGCCGACAGCGTTCCGTAACCGCGGTCCAGGAAGTCGGAGAGCCGCAATTCGCCGGCGAGCGCGCCGATCCGCGACTTCGCATCACGGATGCCGTACAGCTTCGCGTAGACGGTGAGGTTCTCGCGGACCGACAGGCGCTTCGGCAGGTCCACATACGGCGACGTGAAGTTCATCCGGGACAACACCCGGTGCCGATGCGCGCCGATGTCGACGCCCAGTATTCCGACCCGGCCCGAGGTCGGCAGCAGGACACCGAGCAGGATCGACAGCGTCGTCGTCTTGCCTGCGCCGTTGCCGCCCAGAAGCGCAGTCGTCGTCCCGCGACCCACCTCGAAGCTGATGCCGCGAAGCGCCTCGACGTCGCCGTAGCGCTTGATCAGGTCCGTGACGACGATGGCGGGAGCATTGGCTGCGGTCAAGATGCGGCGGGTCGAATCCGGGAGGACGCGACTATACCCCAGCGTTCCTGGCCGCCGGCGCAGCGGCGGCTGGCTTCGATCAGGCGGGAGGCTCGGTCTCGCTCGCTTGCCAGCGCGCCGCAGAGTCCTGGTCGGTGGCGCGCGCCTCGACCCAGCGCTGGCCGGCCGGCGTGTCCTCCCGCTTCCAGAACGGCGCGCGGGTCTTCAGGTAGTCCATGATGAATTCGCAGGCGGCGAACGCCTCGCCCCGATGCGAGCTGGTCACGGCGACCAGGACGATCTGGTCGGTTGGCCGCAGCGCGCCGACGCGATGGATCACCAGCGTTTCGAGCAGGTCCCAGCGCCCGCGAGCCTCCGCGCAGATCCTGTCGAGCTCGCGCTCGGTCATGCCGGGATAGTGCTCGAGGAACAGCGAGCTGACCGTGTCCCCGTCGTTGATGTCGCGGACGATGCCGATGAAGCTCGCGACCGCCCCGACCCTCGGGTCGGCGCCGCGCAGCGCCGCAATTTCGGCGCCTGCGTCGAAATCCCCGGTCTGGACACGTACAGGCATGTCGCTATGGCGCTCAGCCGCCGGTCACCGGTGGAAAGAACGCAACTTCGTCACCGTCGCTGAGCCGCGCGGCAGACCCGGCCATTTCCTGATTGACGGCGACGCGTACCGCGCGACCACCGGCCAGTTCCCGGGCCCATGGGCCGCCGCGCCGGCGCAGCGTCTCCAGCAACGTGCTCACGTCGCCCGGGGCAGGCAGCTCGAGATCCTCGCTGCCCCGGCCGAGCGCATCACGCAGGCGCGCGAGATAAAGGATTTTCAGCCGCATCGACGATAGGGAAATGACGCCGCCTGGCGCTGGATGAATCGGAGCTGCGAAGGAACCGCTAGAAGCGGAATTGTATGCCGACCGAAACCTGGTCGGCGGCGTCGTTGGCGCGCGATGGATCGGCGAGGCCGGTGGCCGACGCGTTGGCGTTCCCGCGGTACGGCCGGGCCCATTCGAAGCGGACGCCCATCGCCGGATTCAGGTCGTAGCGCAAGCCGACCCCATAGTTGATTCCGGGCACCTGGCGGCGCGTCACGTCTACGACTGCCGTGGACGGATTCAACTGCGAGACGACGTTCGGCTGCTCGTAGCCCACGCGCCCGTAAACGGCGAATTTCGGCCGCAGCGCCCAACTCGTGTAGACATCCAGATTCCAGGCGCTGCTGGTCGGATCGCCCGGGGTCAGGCCGAACGACCGGGGATCGAACCGCAGGCCGAGACGTTGCGAACGTGTCAGCGCGGCCTCGACACCGACATCGGACTGCAGGCGATAGCCGCCATAGATTCGCGCCTGCTGGCTCGGCTCGTCGCCGTTCGGCTTGGTCCAGGATAGCGAATCGGGCTCGATCAACACCAGCCCGGGGTCGAGGTTCTTCGGGCGCACGCTGAAGCCGCCGTAGAAGCCCTGCGCCGCCGCGATGCCTTGAAACAACATTAACAAAGCACCGCAAGTGGCTGTAAGTTTTTGACTTTTTTGCATTTATCGCTACTGATTAAGCGCCCCGACTCACGCGCTTGCCTGCAAGAATATCGCGTTGATTCGAAACTGAAACGCGAAATTTGTTCCAGCAACCCTAGGCTACAAATGGGGGCCTGGAATGTCAAACGAAAGCTCTGCGCTGTGTTGGATAACAAACGCAGCGATGGTGGCCGCGTTGCTCAAATCCAACACGGGGATGTTTGCGCGCCCAACCGCGCTCGCATCGTCGATCGCGATCCCGACGACGTTCGGGTCGTCCGGAAAGAGAAGAGCCTTGCCCAGCCCGACCCGGTGAATTTCGAGCTTCGGTATCGCCGCCCGCTTGAAGCCTTCGATCAACACCAGGTCGCAAGGCGACAGCCGGGACAGCGCGTCTTCGAGCGTCATTTCGGCTTCGTCCTGCAGCTCGTGCATCAGCGCCCAGCGCTTGGCCGACGTGATCAGCACTTCCCGGCAGCCGGCACGGCGATGGCGCCACGAGTCCTTGCCGGGCTGGTCGATGTCGAATTCGTGGTGGGCGTGCTTGATCAACGAAACCGACAGCGCTTCCTGCCGCAGCAGCGGAACGATTTGTTCGATTACCGTCGTCTTGCCGCTGCCGGACCAGCCGGCGAAACCGAAAATCTTCATGAGCGCCATGTGGCGTGTGCGATGCTTTTGGTTGTACCCAAGATTGGCGGTCCGGGCAAGCAAACGCTGCCATACCAATCCCGGCGTCGGCTTGACCGTCGGTGAAGCCGGGTGATAGGTTCCATCGGACCGGACGCTCCGCGGATTTCCGGGACCCGGACTCCGCGACGAAACCCTTCCCTGTGAATCCACCGCTTCCGACCATGACGGCGTCCGCGTTGCCCGACATTCCTTCCGACCCGCAACTGCTGGCCGAGGCGGTCGGCCGCGAGATGTACGCCCGCGACCAGGCGAGCCGGGCGCTCGGCATGCAGCTGCTCGACATCGGGCCGGGACGGGCGCGAATCTCGATGACTGTTCGCGAAGACATGTGCAACGGGCACCATGTCTGCCACGGCGGCCTGATCTTCACGCTCGCCGACTCGGCCTTCGCCTTCGCCTGCAACAGCTACAATCACAGCGCGCTGGCGCTCGGCTGCTCGATCGATTTCATGGCCAGCGGCCGCGCGGGCGACGTGCTCACCGCGACCGCCGAGGTCAGGCAACAAGGCTCGCGCACCGGTGTCTATGACATCGTTGTGACGAAGGACGACGGCACGGCGATTGCGCTCTTTCGCGGCAAGTCGTACCGGGTAAAGGGAACGGTGCTCGGCGCTTCCGGGCGCTGATTCACGACAACTCCCACCCAACAGCACACAGGGAGGCCATCATGCCCTCACGCGAACCGCGGCCCGGCGATCTCGAACCGATCGAGCGGGCGTCGCGCGACGAGCTTACCGCGCTGCAACTGGCGCGGCTGAAAACGACGCTGCGGCGCGCCTACGACAACGTTCCCCATTATCGCGCCGCCTTCGACGCGGCCGGCGCGCATCCGGACGACATCCGCACGCTCGCCGATCTGGCGAAGTTTCCGTTCACGTCGAAAAAAGACCTGCGCGAGAACTATCCGTTCGCGATGTTCGCCGTGCCGCGGACCGAGGTCGTGCGCATCCACGCTTCGTCGGGAACGACCGGCAAGCCGACCGTCGTCGGCTACACGAAGAACGACATCGAGATGTGGGCGCACCTGGTCGCGCGCTCGATCCGCGCGTCGGGCGGACGGCCCGGCGACATCATCCACATCGCGTACGGCTATGGCCTGTTCACCGGCGGCCTGGGCGCGCATTACGGCGCCGAGAAGCTCGGCTGCACGGTGATCCCGATGTCGGGCGGAATGACCGAGCGCCAGGTCCAGCTGATCCAGGATTTCCAGCCGAGCATCATCATGGTCACGCCGTCGTACATGCTGGCCATCGCCGAAGAGATGCGGCGGCAAGGGATCGATCCGGCCTCGACGTCGCTCGAGATCGGCATTTTCGGCGCCGAGCCGTGGACCGATGCGATGCGCTCGGAAATCGAGAAGCAGCTGGATATCGACGCGGTCGACATCTACGGCCTGTCCGAAGTGATCGGTCCCGGCGTCGCCAACGAATGCATCGAGACCAAGGACGGGCCGTGCATCTGGGAAGATCATTTCTATCCGGAGATCGTCGATCCGGAAACCGGGGAGCCGGTGCCTGACGGCGGAATGGGCGAGCTGGTCTTCACCTCGCTCACCAAGGAGGCGTTGCCGATCATCCGCTATCGCACGCGTGATCTGACCCGGCTGCTGCCCCCGACTTCGCGCAGCATGCGCCGGATGCAGAAGATCACCGGCCGCTCCGACGACATGATGATCATCCGCGGCGTCAACGTATTTCCGTCGCAGATCGAGGAACTGCTGCTGAAGCAACCGGCGCTCGCGCCGCACTACTGCTGCGAGATCTCGCGCCCGCAGCAGCTCGACGAGCTCACGGTCAGGGTGGAAGCCCTGCCGGAAGCGGGCGGCGCCGAATCCGCGGCGCGCAGGCTCGAGCACGATATCAAGTCGCTGATCGGCGTGTCGGTCCGCGTCGAGCTGGCGGCGCCCGGCGGGATCGAGCGCTCGCTCGGCAAGGCGAAGCGGATCGTCGACAAGCGGCAGAAATGAGATGAACTTCCTGCACGCGCTCGCGCTGTCACGCTACCTGGCCTTGTTGCTGGCCGGCCTCGTCTTCTTCCTCACGCTCGGGTCGGCGATGATGGGCGAGTATCGCCATTTTGTCTGGCCGGTCACCGGCACGGCCGGCTTCCTGATGCTGATCGGGCTGTGGGACCTGATCCAGACCCGGCATGCAATCCGGCGCAATTACCCGATCCTCGCCCACATCCGCTTCTTCCTCGAATACGTCCGGCCCGAGATCCGCCAGTATTTCCTCGAGGATGACACGACGCCCGCGCCGTTCGCGCGGAACCAGCGCTCGATCGTCTACCAGCGCGCGAAGCAGCAGATCGACAAGCGCCCGTTCGGCACGCAGCTCGACCTGTACGAGAACGGCTACGAGTGGATCAATCATTCGATCGTGCCGGCCGCCGTCGCCGACCACGACTTCCGCGTCGTGATCGGCGCGAGCTGCAAGCAGCCCTACGCGGCATCGGTGTTCAACATTTCGGCGATGAGCTTCGGCGCGCTGTCGGCGAATGCGATCCGCGCGCTCAACGCCGGCGCGCGCAAGGGAAACTTCGCGCACGACACCGGCGAAGGATCGATCTCGCAGTACCACCGCGAGATGGGCGGCGACCTGATCTGGGAAGTCGGCAGCGGCTACTTCGGCTGCCGCAATGACGACGGCTCGTTCAACGCCGACAAGTTCGCCGAGCAGGCGGCGACCGAGCAGGTGAAGATGGTGGAGATCAAGCTGTCGCAGGGCGCCAAGCCCGGCCATGGCGGCGTGCTGCCAGGGGCGAAGGTGACGCCGGAGATTGCGTCGGCACGCGGCGTGATGGTCGGCGTCGACTGCATTTCACCGTCGCGTCATTCGGCCTTCTCGACGCCGGTCGGGCTGCTGGAATTCGTGGTCAAGCTGCGCGAGCTTTCCGGCGGGAAGCCGACCGGCTTCAAGCTGGCGATCGGCCACCCGTGGGAATTCTTCGCGATCGCCAAGGCGATGCTGGAGACCGGGATCACGCCCGACTTCATCGTCGTCGACGGCTCGGAAGGCGGCACCGGCGCGGCGCCGGTCGAATTCACCGACCACGTCGGCGTGCCGCTGCGCGAAGGGCTGCTGCTCGTGCACAACACGCTGGTGGGCATCGGCCTGCGCGACCGGATCAGGATCGGCGCGTCCGGAAAGATCATCACCGCGTTCGACCTGGCGCGCATCATCGCGATGGGCGCCGACTGGTGCAACGCGGCGCGCGGCTTCATGTTCGCCCTCGGTTGCGTCCAGGCGCAGAGCTGCCACACCGGCCGCTGTCCGACCGGCGTGACGACACAGGACCTCCTCCGTCAGCGCGCGCTGGTCGTCCCCGACAAGGCCGAGCGCGTCTACAACTTTCACCACAACACGCTGAAGGCGTTCGCCGAGCTGCTTGCCGCGGCCGGGCTCAGTCATCCGAACGAGCTCGGGCCCGAGCACGTGATCCGGCGGACGTCGTCGACGTCGGTGCAGTCCCTGGCAACGCTGTATCCCTATCTGAAGCCGGGACAGCTGCTGGAGGAATCTGGGAAGGTACCGATCTTCGCCCACTACTGGGCGCGGACGTCCGGCGCGTCGTTCGGGTTGACGGCGTAGAAAAAGGGCGCGATTCGCATCGCGCCCTTCTGACTGCTGGAATTGAAACGGCCGATCAGCTCAGGTCCACCGGCACGAAGATGCGCGCGTCGTCGCGCAGCACGAGCAGCGCGATCTTCTTCCCGGCCTTCGACACCATCGACTTGAGCTCTTCGACGCTCTTCACCGGCTTGCCGTTGAACGACAGGATCACGTCGCCTTGCTGGATGCCGGCATCCGCCGCCGCGCCGGACGATTGCTCGACCAGCACCCCGCCGGTGACGCCGACTTGCCTGCGCTCTTCCGGCGACAACGGCCGCGCCGCGATGCCCAGGCGTCCATGGGCGTCTTCGGGCGATGCCGCCGAGGCGACCTTGGCGCCCTTCATTTCGCCGATGGTGACGTTGAAGTGCCTGGTCTGGCCATCGCGCAGCACTTCGATCCGTGCGGTGCTGCCCGGCGCCGCGCTCGACACCAGCAGCGGCAGCTCGGTGGAAGTCGTGATCTCGCGATCGTTGTAGCGAAGGATCACGTCGCCCGGCTCGATGCCTGCCTTGGCCGCGGGACTGTCGTTGGCGACCGAGCTCACGAGGGCGCCGGTCGGACGCTTCAGGCCGAACGAATCGGCGAGCGACTGGTTGACGTCCTGGATCGTCACGCCAAGCTGGCCGCGCGTGACTTTTCCGTTCTTGAGGATCTGGTGCTCGACGTTCAATGCGACTTCGATCGGGATCGCGAACGAGACGCCTTGCGAACCGCCCGAACGGCTGTAGATCTGCGAGTTGATGCCGATCACTTCGCCATTCAGGTTGAACAGCGGGCCGCCGGAATTGCCGGGGTTCACCGCGACGTCAGTCTGCAGGAACGGGACATACGAGCCATCCGGCAACGCCCGCGACTTCGCGCTGACAATGCCTGCAGTGACGGTATTTTCGAAGCCGTACGGCGAGCCGATCGCGAGCACCCATTCGCCGACCTGCACGTTGTCGGCGGCAGGCAGCTTGACCACCGGCAGGTTCGTTGCATCGATCTTCAGCACGGCGATGTCGCTGGCCTTGTCGAGCCCGACGACTTTCGCCTTGTATTCGCGGCGATCGGTCAGCTTGACCGTGACCGTGGAGGCCCCATCGACGACATGCGCGTTGGTCAGGATCGTCCCGTCAGGGCTCACGATGAAACCGGATCCCTGCCCGCGCATCGGCATCTGCTGCGCGTGCGGCATCGGAAGCTGGCGGAAAAACTGGGAGAACGGATCGTCCGGATCGAGCTTGAACTGATCCTGCGAGAAGGCGGTCTTCTCCATCTTCGAGGTCACGCTGATGTTGACGACGGCGGGGCCTTCCTGCTTGACGATCGACGAAAAATTCGGCAATGCGACGGTTACGCCCGGCTGGGGCGGCAACGGTGCTGACTGGAAAACCGGCGCTGCGGCGACTGCCGACCCGTTGTGCGACGTGGCATATCCGCCCAGTACTGCAACCGACAAAGCGCCCGCCGCAACGAGGCTTCGTACCAGGTATTTCTGCTTCATGTTCGGCTCCATGTGTTGGTGGGGGCAATCCATTGCCCTCGATGAAGGCGATGTTAGACGCCGAAAATTAAGACAGACTTAAGGGCGCCCGGGGGAAGCGGACGGTCACGGCGAGGCCCCGGCCGCCGCGGCCCTCCCCCAGCGACACGCTCGCGCCATGCCGCGTCGCGATTTCACGCACGATCGCGAGGCCCAGTCCGCTGCCCGTCGCATCGGCCTGGGCGCCGCGATGGAAGCGGTCGAACACGCGCTCGCGCTCGGCCTCCGGTATCCCGGGCCCCGAGTCGACAACCGTGAGCTCCGGGCGGCCATCCTCTACGCGGGCAGCAACGTCTATCGTGCCGCCGCGCTGCGTGTAGCGGATCGCATTGTCGATCAGGTTGCCGAGCAGCATCCGCAGCGCGTCGGGATCGCCTTCGACCGCGATCGGCGCGACGCCCGAGAAGCCCAGATCGAGGTTCTTCGCCTCGGCGATCGGCGCCTGCTCGGCGACGACTTCCCGCCCTACCGCGGCCAGGTCGACGGCCACGAACGGGCGCTCCGCCGCGTCCGGCTCGCTGCGCGCCAACGCCAGCAACTGCTCGACCAGGCGCGTGGCCCGCTCGGTCCCGCCCTTCAGGCGTTCGATTGCGGCGGCCCGCTCGGCGTCGTCGGTCGCGCGCTCGGCCAGCTGTATCTGCAGGTGCAAGGCGGTCAGCGGCGTGCGCAACTCGTGCGCCGCGTCGGCGATAAACGCGCGCTGTATCCCCAGCGAATGGCCGAGCCTCGCCAGCAACCCGTTCAGTGACGCGACGAGCGGCTTGAGCTCCGCCGGCAGGTTTCGTTCGGGCAGCGGATCGAGCGCCCCCGCCGAGCGCTTTGCCATCGCCGCTGCGACGTCATCGATCGGCTTCAGCCCGCGCCCGATCGTCACCCAGATCAGCGCGATCGCGATCGGCAGCAGCGCGATCAACGGCAGCATCGAGCGCAGGGCGATGCGCGCGGCGAGCTCCTCGCGAATGTTGGTCGGCTGCGACACCTGCACGACATGGTTGTTCACCAGCGCGGTGTAGACGCGCCAGTCGCCGTCGCGCGTTCTCACGGTCGAGAAGCCCACATCGGCGCGCTTCGGCGCCGACGGCGCAGGACGCGACAGGTAGACGCGCGTGCCGTCGCGGTCCCAGATCTGGACGACGACGAAATCGTTCGGCTCGGTGTCCTCCGGTTGCCGTGGCGGCGTCGCGCCGAATCCCTCGTCGGGAAACGCGGCGACCATCAGCTTCATCTGGTAATCGAACAGGTCGCGCGCCTCGGCGCGGGCGAGCATGAACACCGCCCACGCGCCGGCAGCCGTCGCGATCGTGAGGCCGATCAGCAACCAGAGGAGGAGCCGGCTGCGAATCGATTTCATCCGATTGCCTTCGTGCTTATGAGCGCTTGGGAGCGGCCCGGCGCGCTCATTGGACTACCCTCCGCGCTACGCGCTGCGGGACTATGAGCGCTTGGGAGCGGCCCGGCGCGCTCATGGCCGCCTCGGCACCATGTAGCCGACGCCGCGGACGTTCTTGATGAAATCCTGCGAGAGCTTGCGGCGCAGCGAATGGATATAGACCTCGACGGTGTTGCTGCCGATCTCCTCGTCCCAGCCGTAGAGCTTCTCCTCGAGCTGTTCGCGCGAGAGGACCGCGCCCGGCCGGTCGACGAATGCCTCGAGCAGCTTGAATTCGCGCGCCGACAGCGTCACCGGCTGGCCGTCGAACGTGACTTCGTGCGTCGCCGGGTTCAGAGTCAGCGGGCCGACGCTCACCTGCGGCTCGGCTCGCCCCGAATGCCGCCGGAGCACTGCGCGCACGCGGGCCGACAGCTCGTCCAGGTCGAACGGCTTGACCACGTAATCGTCGGCGCCGGCATCGAGCCCGCGCACGCGATCGGCCACCGCGTCGCGCGCCGTCACGATCATCACCGGGATCCTGCGGCCGCGCTGACGCAACGACTTCAGAACGTCCAGTCCCTCTTTCCGCGGCAGCCCCAGATCGAGCAGCATCAGGTCGTAGACTCCGTTTGCGACGGCGAGCTCGGCCGCGCGCCCGTCGCGCACCCAGTCGACGGTGAAGCCGTCCTGGCGCAGGCCATGCCGCACGCTTTCGCCAACCATCGCATCGTCTTCCACCAGCAGCAATCTCATCTTCGACAGGCCCGTTCCATTGCAGCAGCGCCCAGTGCGCGCGCCTTATATATGGGGTTGGAGTCTGCAACAGGCAATTTTGGTTCCGTCGAACCGGATACGAGCCGCCGATCTCCCGCGGGCGCCGTCCGGCGGCTTTGCAATTGACCGGGAATTTGCGGTGGTTTAGAGTGACCCGCTTCGCAGCGATCGGCAATGCATCGGCGCTGCCGCCAACAATTACCCGCAAGCACCGGGTCGTGTCAACGTCGACTGGCCATGATCAAGAGAACCGAAAAAAAACACGCATGCGTCGTCGGGGCCGGCGCCGTCGGCGCGCTGTTCGTCCAGGCGCTGGCGAAATCCGGCTGGGAAATGACCACGCTGGCGCGCAACGAAACGCTGGCTTCGATTCGCGCCCAAGGCCTGCGCATCGACAACGAGCGCATCGACGTGATCGCCACCGACGATCCGCGCCAGATCGGCCCGCAGGACTATGTGATCCTGGCGCTGAAGGCCCCCGCGATGCCGCAGGCCGCGCCGAAGCTGAAGCCGCTGATCGGCCCGGACACCGTGATCGTGTCGACGATGAACGGCGTGCCGTGGTGGTTCTTTCACGGGTTCGGCGACGGACTCGCCGGCACCCGGCTCGAAAGCGTCGACCCGAGCGGCGCGATCGCCGCGGCGATGCCCGCGAGCCAGGCGCTCGGCTGCGTGGTCCACCTGTCTTCGGTCAATGCCGGGCCGGGGGTCATTCAGCGCGGCAAGGGCAATCGGTTGATCGTCGGCAATCCGTCGGGGCCGCTCGACGACAAGGCGACGGCGCTGGTCGACGCGCTGAAGGAAGGCGGCTTCGAGGTCGAGACGACGGCGGCGATCCAGCAGGAGATCTGGGCCAAGCTCTGGGGCAACATGAACATGAACCCGA
>Ga0105240_10011926_pt1 | contig 12051 bp, 9 predicted proteins | sample KBSC54metaG_FD_80426 | JGI IMG/M metagenome (GOLD analysis project Ga0105240, IMG submission 80426) | Corn rhizosphere microbial communities from Kellogg Biological Station, Michigan, USA - KBS C5-4 metaG | ecosystem: Host-associated > Plants > Roots > Rhizosphere > Soil | place: Michigan, USA...
ACCAGGTCACCCTCGGCCAGACCGGAATTAAGCTCAGTCGTCTGGGCATGGGGACCGGCAGCAACAGCGGACATATTCAGCACGAGCTCGGCCAGGAAGGCTTCAATAGCCTGATTAAGTATGCCTATGACCAAGGCATCACGTATTTCGACTGCTCCGAGACCTACCAAACCTTTGAATGGATCGGCAGCGCCATCAAAGGACTGCCTCGCGAGAAGTTATTTATCCAATCCAAAATCCCGGGCCAGCCGGAGAAGATCCTCCAGGTGATCGACCACCACCGGAAAGTGTTCGACACGGACTACGTCGATACCATGCTGATCCATTGTATGATCAAGGACGGGTGGACGGACCAGTGGCGGCGGATCATGGACGGCTTCGATGAGGCCAAAAGCAAAGGCTGGATCCGCAGCAAGGGCGTATCCTGCCATAGCGTGCCGGCTCTTCGCGGAGCCGCGGCCTCTCCCTGGGTGGAGGTGCACCTGGTGCGCGTCAACCCCCAAGGCCGCCGCATCGACGGCCCCGAGGAAGTCGTCTGGAATGACACCGTGCACGAGGTCTCACCGGTGGTCGAGCAGCTCAAAGTCATGCGCTCCAAAGGCCGGGGCGTGATCGGCATGAAAATCATCGGCAATGGGGAATTCGTAAACGCCGAGGACCGCGAGAAGTCCATCCGTTTTGCCATGTCCCGACCTGAATTGGACGCGGTTGTGATCGGCTTTAAGAACCGGAGCGAGATCGATGAAGCGATCAAGCGCATCAACTCCGCGCTGGCGGATGCTTAGGTCCAGAAGCTGGCGAAGTAAACGAAGCGCCAATCCGTCAAACCGCAGTGCCGCCTCACCAGCCTTTCACACAGTCTCAGTGCGGCGCGATTGAAAACTCAAGGACGGCGTAGCCATCGATCTGGAAATGTTCCACGACGATCTCGACCGTCCGCGCGGTCTCGGTCGTAAATGGACCCGTATCCCGGGTCGGCCCGTGCCAGGTCCAATTCTCGATCACGGGCTTTCCATCGACCGTAACCCGGACCCCATCATCGCTCTGGGTCGTGATCTCCCAGGTTCCCGCGGGGAGCGGAAGACGCGTGCGGGCCAGCATCCCAAAATGGTCGCGGCCGAGCTTCGCCTCTGTGACCTTCTGCGAGAGCGCCAGTTCGCTCGGCCCACGCATCCCGTACTTCAGTGATAGCTCATCCAAGAGGTCCGAAACGGCGGTGGGCCCAACCGCCAGCTTGCGATACGCTTCGAGGTGTTGCCGCGGGTCGGTGTTGGTCGGCCATTTGAAAAAAGCGGTTTGCCACTGGGCGGCCAGCAAGGTTCCGATTTCGTTGGCGACCGGCTTCCCGTCGGACATTACCCTCAGCCGGTACGGGTGCAACCCAGGCTGGCGGGCACTTACGGTGATGGTTCGTGCATCCGATTTTGCCTGCCCGGGCCCCACCACCGCTTCGACCTCGGTCCCGACCGCTTCCACGCTGAGTTTCGCCTCGGGCAGCTTGAGTGCCTCATACACGTTGGTTCCCCCACTCGATTTGAGCAACCGCACCAGCGGCGTCGCGTGATCCCACGGCCCCCATTCTGTCATGATGATATTTTGGCGGCCGCGCAATGAGGGCCGCGCGCCGACGGGATGCTTCTTACCGAAGAGGGCGGGAGGGGTAACTTTCGGCTCAATGCTCGTCAAATTCTCCTGTCGGCGCACCAGGTAGGCGGGGTCGTCGATCATCTCCTGCGAGACGGATGCCAGGGTATTGGAACCCAACGTTACGTCCCCTGGACCGCGAAAGTGGAAGGCGACCGCGTCGCCCTGGAAGAGATTGCCCGATATGATCGAACCCGTGGAGGCGTACCCGTTCGCCTGTGCCCATTTCCCTTTTTCAAACTCAGGATTTGGCCCACCCCAAAGATGAACGCCACATTTGTTAGTGAGAAAAACGTTTCGAACGATGGTGTTGTCGCCTCCGTGGTCAATGTTAACTCCGCCTCGTTCGAGCCCATAGCCCATCTCGCCGTTGCCTGCAAATTGGTTGCCCGCGATCAGGGTTTCCCGGGAATACCCGGCCCACACCCCGCAGATCGCATTGCCCACAATCCGGTTCTCCAGGTATCGGTTTCCAAACGAAAACGTATTCTCGATCCCGTGGGCGGCCGCGTACGAAAAATCATTACGGAAGAGCAGGTTGTCGGAATTGCCGCGGCGTCGGTACCACTCGACTGGATGATCGCCTGTCTCCCCAATTGCTTCGCGCCCGGCGAAACCAAAAAACCCGTCACCCCCGTGCGTTACCGAATTTTCGGCGATGATATTTCGGTTGTTCTGCTCGAACGCAAAGATGCCGGCTGAGTCCTGGCCACGGTTGTAAACGCCGTGGCTGTACCCGCGCACGCAGAAATCCAGGGCATTCCGGCTGATGACGTTCCGCGAGGATCGCCAGAGGGCGATACCCCAACCGGAGTTGAAGGAGAAGTCATTGTCATAAACCTTGGAGTCGGTGACGCGGTCCAGGCACAGGGCGTTTTGGCCATGCCAAACCCGACAGTCGCGAACCGTGACTCGCGTAGCCTCTTCGATATAAATCGCGGCAGCGTAGTTTGTACGCCACTCGTTATGGTCATTATTATGCCCGAAGAGCCAATCGCCCTCATCTTCGGCGACCGGGTTTGATTTCAACCGGGCGCGGCGGTTGTCAGAGGCATCCATGGATTCCAGCGTGAGCTCGTCGGCGTTACTCGCGTAGAGCCCGCACCAGAAGCCGCTGATGCGTGCACCCCGGAGGGTGACACCCGTGTGCCCGTTCAAACGAATTCCATAACCCACATATTGATCCGGAGGAGTCCCGGTGGGGCAGCCCCGCAAGACAGAATCATCGATGAACTCGACTTCAATGTTGGAGGCACCAATCTGGAGGGCTCCAATCCCCTCCCGATCGGGCAGCAGTTGGCCCGGCGGTATGGTCACTCGGCAGCTTTGGGTAAGCACCGTGTGGCTCGTGCCCAAGGTGACCAAGGGCAATTGGGCCGCACGCGCCGCGCTCAGCTCTCCCAGCGCCACTGGAAGGATCCAACTCACAACCAGCAGGCAATTCCACGCTGCTTCGCCAGGCTTTCGAAGCCCGGGCGGTCCGCCATTTCGCTTCACCCTGTGACCCTGACAAGGCGGGCTGAACAGGTCAACCGCTAAGCTTAACCGAGAGCTCAGTTGACGCAGGCCGAACCTCGGGAGCGCCAGCGGTGGTGCGACCTCGAATCAAATGCTTAGTCTAAATGACCATCACCCAGGTCGGCGACCTGCTTTTGCCATTAGGCGGAACTGGCCTACGGGATGGATTGGCAAAGTCTCGTAACGGCCTTCAGCGGAGGCTGAGCGGTCGAAGGCACGATTCGCTCGCTCGAACGAGCGCTGATCGATTTCACGCTTCGTGACCCGGCCGAGCGCAATATGACAGTGAACAACAATCTCCAGCGAGCCCTCCATGAACTCAAGCCGAGGCTCGGTTTTGTCCGCACCGGCCGCAAGTTGCCGTCGTAGCCAAATCGAAGAGATACAGGCTTCCCGGGTCCGGCCCCGGCCGAGACCTACCTGTTTATATTCCCTGTCGCTGTGGTAATGTTGGCTGCATATGAAGTTTTCGATCGGGCGCGGGTTGATGCTTGTGCTAGTGGTCCTGGCGGGGAGGCTATCGGCAACGGGCTCCACCAAAGCCAACCCGCCCCTGCCGGATGCTGCCACCGTGATGCGTAAGGTCGTGGACAAAGCCAAGGCTGAGGCGCCCAGCTATTGCTATCAAAAGCGCTCTCGCAACGAAGAGTTCGACGCTTCGGGTAAAGTCACGAGCCGCAAAGAGGAAACCTACGAGGTATTTCCGATTCAGGGCGTGCCCTACTCCCGGCTCGTCAAAATTGAAAGCCGTGCACTCACCGAGAAGGAACAGAGAGAGCAGGCTCGCAAGGAGGAAGAGTTTCGAAAGAGCTTGGCTGGAGACCCCCAAGGACAGGTCTCGAAAACCAACCAGTCTGGTTTGGACCCGGCCCTGGTGGATCATTTCAACTTCCAGGTCGTGGCACGCGACACTAACGGCAGCCGCCCCTCGCTCGTGTTGGCTTTCCGCCCCAAACCCGCGGGTAACTCCGAGAAAACGGTGACGGACCGGGTGTTGAACCGCCTGGCCGGAACTCTATGGGTGGACGAGGCGGATTCGGAAATCACGCGCTTGAAGGTGCATCTGGTCGATGAGCTGTCGCTAGGGTGGTTTGGCATGGTGGGCGCGGTCAAACAGTTGGACTTTGAGCTCGAGGAGGGGCGTATGCCCGCCGGCGATTGGGTGGTTAAAAGACAGGCGCTGACTTTGCGCGGACGAAAGGTGCTCAGCGCCATGCGGCATCGGACCATCGATGAATTCAGCAATTTTAGGAAAGCCGAAGACTGAGGCGAAACGCCTCCATTTCCCAGCGCCAACGGCGCGTCATCCCTCAGCCCAGGCCATCGGCCTGGGTATCCGGCCAACACATACCCGATGCGGCCTGTAGGGCCGCGATCCCCCCCGGCAAAGCCTTTAGAATTAACCGCGGATTTCCTGGATTTCGCGGATTCAATACTTCCTTCCCATCCGTGTGATCAGTGTAATCCGTGGTTGGACCTCTTCTCGGGCTGGAGTCCTTGGAATTCACCGCGGATTTCGCGGATTTCGCACCGCGGCGGATGAGCATGCGCCGCTTTCCGTTCGTTTCGAGGCGTGAGTACCGCCCAACTAAGGGCTCCGATAACGAGCAAGACCGCGGGAGAAGGTTCGGGCACGCTGACCACGGAAAAGGTGTCGCCCGCATCCGAGAATAGCCCGCCCGAGCAGGCCACAGAAAGGTCGGAGTTTGGCGCCGCCGCAAGTTCACTCGGTGAGAAGGTGGCGCTAAAGCCGAAGCCCTGGAGCGTCTGGCTTGGGGCGATGTCGTTGGCGGTGGAGTTGGCCACGTATTGCACCGAATTCCCCGCGATAGTGCTGACGCGCCGGTGGGTGTGGAAGGCAGGAAGAAGCCTCCCGGGACCCAAGCGCACCAAATACTTCCAATCGGCGCCGTCGCATTTGGGCCATCGCTGAACGAAAGCGAATACGTAAACGGCCCGCTCCCCGAGCTCGACACGTTGCCACCGGCTACTTGGCCTTGCGCGAAGGCAGCCTCGCCGGAAAGCAGAACGAGGAGCGGGGACAAAAGGATGGCCAGGGCTGCTCCGAAGCGTATCACGGCGTAGCCGGCGAAAAGCACGTTGGCTCTCTCGAAATTGATCCTTCTGCTGGTAAATTGAACTGGCCACGATTTCATACCCGTACTGGTTAAGATGCACATAAGGCCACTTGGGTTCTCGGAAAGTCGCCCCGCGGCGCCCGTTCTGGGTCTCAACGGCCATGGCAACATTTGCTTTACCCGTCCTTGAGTCGCTCTAACATAGTGGGCTATGAAGACCTTGAGTTCCGTGGTGATAAGCAATCTGCTACGGCCAGAAACGATCCAGTTGAACCTGAAGAGCGCCGATCGAGAATCCGTGCTCGGTGAACTGGTTAACCAAATCCCCGAACTCAACGGACAACCGGACGCGCGTCAGACACTCTTGCGCGCTCTGCACGAACGTGAGCAATTGCATAGCACAGGCATCGGTGACGGAATCGCATTACCCCATGCTCGAAACGCTCTGGTCGGCCTGGTGGAGCAGCCGATTATCGTCTTTGGCCGGCACGCCGAGGGGATTCCTTATGGGGCCATCGATTCGGTTCCCGCCCGCCTGTTCTTCTTGTTGATCGCGCCCACGGTGACTCAACACCTGGCTATTCTCGCCCGGTTGAGCCGCGTGCTGCGTGACCCCAAGCTCCGGCGCAGCCTGCTCTCGGCCGACAAGCCGGATAAGGTCATCGCCTTAATCCGCGAGGCCGAGGCCCAACTTTGAACACGGCCCGATCCTGATCTCTCCGCGGGTTTGCGCCGACGTAAAAGATTGCCCCTCACCGCTGCCTCACGTAAAAAGTCAGGGTGAAGCCTAAACTTTCGCCAAAGCAGGAACCTGAATTCAGCAGGGCATGGCGGATTTTCCTATATATTACCGCCGCCACAACGGGCGGAGCAATCATGGTGGTTGAGATCCTGGGCGCGAAAATGCTCTCTCCGTTCGTCGGGCTCTCTCATTTCGTCTGGACGGCCCAAATCGCAGTAACCCTGGTTGCTTTGGCCTGCGGGTATTATTTCGGGGGGCGCCTGGCCGATAAGTCGCAGGAGCTGTCTCAATTATACGGCGCCATCCTGGCCGCGGCCGTGTACCTCGGATTGACGGTTCTGATCTGCGAACCGGTCGCTTATTGGTGCCTGGATTTCAACCTGGCCATCGGCTCCCTGCTGGCCTCGGCGATCCTCTTTTTTGTGCCCTTGGCTCTGCTGGCCATGACGGGACCTTTCCTTGTCCGAGTGCTCACCTCCTCGGTAGCGGCTGTGGGCGGGAACGTCGGTCGGCTCACCTCCGTGAGCACCCTGGGAAGTTTCGCCGGAACCCTGCTCATTGGTTACCTGGCGATCCCGCTCCTGCCTAATTCGTTTACCATGTATGCCACCTCCGGGGCCCTGATCCTGGTGTGCGCCGTTTACTTTACCGTCTTCCGTCGTCGGCTCCGGCTTCTCGTGCCGGCGCTGCTGCTTTTAACTCTTGGAATCGGCATCACGGTGTACGGCGAAGCGCACCGGCAGTACACCTGGGCCGTCGAGTTGTTCCGGGGTAACTCTCATTTCGGTCAGCTTCAGGTCATTGATCGAAAGGATGGAACCTCGCGCTACTATCTGAACGATAACCTGGTCCAGAACATCTATGATGTCAGCAAGAAGCAAAGCTCGGCCACGTTTACCTACCTGCTCGCTTCGCTGGCCAGGGCGTACACGACCAACATTCACGACGTGCTCTGCATCGGGCTGGGCATGGGTATGGTGCCCATGGATTTCGTCCATCAGGGCGCCAAGGTTGACGTGGTCGAAATTAACCCGGCTGCCCTTCCGGTCGCCGCGCGCTTCTTTGATTTTAAGCCTGACCAGGTCCAACTCACCTTTGACGATGGGCGCCATTATCTCAATCGCTGCCGCAAGCAGTACGACGTTGTGGTGCTCGATGCCTTTCTCGGCGATTCTTCCCCCTCCCACCTGTTGACGCGCGAGGCCTTCACAGCCATGCGCCGCGTCCTGCGCCCCGGGGGAACCTTAGTCATTAACTGCTTCGGGGAATTGGAGGAGGGTCAGGATTTTTTCACCGCCTCTCTCGACCGGACTCTCCTGGCGGTTTTTCCGGGTGTGCGGTTGCATAGTAGCGGCAGCGGGGCGGTATTCTTTGCCGCGACGGACCGACCGGCCCCGGTGTTTGTCCATGAACCCGATCTTTCCTCGGTGCACTCGGCGGTCGTGCGCGAGGTCGAGGCTGCCCTGCGCAGCCATTTCGAGGCTTCGCCCAGCCATGGCCGCCTGTTAACGGACGATTACAACCCGGTCGAATTCTATGATGCTCGCCACCGCGAGACCATTCGCCGCCGCCTGGCTTTGGCCGCGAAAGACATGTAGGCCTGCGCCTTTGCAGGGTCCTCTTGCCAGCCCCCGTTCACCGCCTGTAGCTTAAGGGTGGCATGCCAATGTCCGACCATATTCGTAAGAAGGTTTCGACGTTGCCCCATAAACCGGGGATATACCTCATGCGGGATCGGTTCGGGACCGTGATCTACGTCGGCAAGGCGAGGGACCTGCGCAAGCGTGTGAGCCAGTACTTTCAGGCGTCCCGCCGGATGGGGTGGGATCTCAAGTTCCAAGCGCTGGTGGAGGCGATTCACGATTTTGACTTCCACGTGGTGCGCAGTGAACCGGAGGCACTGCTGCTCGAAAGCAAGCTCATCAAGGAGTTTCACCCGCGGTATAACGTCAGTTTCCGCGATGACAAAAACTTCCTCCTGCTCAAGGTCAACCTCAACGACCCCATCCCGCGGTTCACCCTGACGCGGATCAAGCAGGACGACGGTGCCCGCTACTTCGGCCCGTTCCCAAACTCGGGCGCGCTTCGTAGCACGCTGGCCCTGGTGCGCCGCCAATATCACTTGCGCGGGTGCCGTCCGCTCACGCCCACCGATCGAGACTACAAACATTGCCTCTACGCGCATCTCAAATACTGCACCGCACCGTGCATTGCCAACGTCACCCGCGAGCAATACCTGGAGCAGGTGACCGCCGCTTGTGATTTTCTGGAAGGGCAATGCGATGAAATGCAGGACCGGCTGGGTGAGGAGATGAAGAAGGCTGCCGCGGCGCAGGAGTATGAGAAAGCGGCCCAGTTGCGTGACCTCCTGGCGGACTTGCGCCGGACGACCAAAAAAGTGAACCGCTTTGAGCGGATGCCCTACAGTTTGCCGCTGGCCATCGACCCCGAAAGGGACTTGGCGGAGCTAGGAGAGGTTCTTGGGTTAAAGGGACCACCCGAGCGGATCGAGGGATTCGATATTTCGAATATCAGCGGGACTTTCAAAGTAGCTTCGCTGGTGAGTTTCCGCCATGGCCGCCCCGACCGGGCCAATTACCGCAAGTTCCGCATCAAAACCGTCCAGGGCCAGGATGACTTCGCGTCGGTAGCGGAGGTGGTACGGCGCCGATATACCCGGCTTCTAAGCGAGGCCAAAAGCAGGCTGAAAACGGCTGATCCTGAGGTGCAGATCCCCGCCCCCGAGCAGGGGAACATGAAACCTCAGCCAGACACCCCGCCCGCGTCTCCGGACGGTGAACGGGAACACGGTGCGCCGGTGCCCAAGGAATTACAGCGAATGGTGGACGATGTGAGCGCGGCGGTGAGGGGCAGGAACACCCGCTCTGCCCTGGCCGACGCCGCGGCCGGGGACGTGCGAAGTCAGAGGGCGGCCGGCACGCTGAAGGTAAGGGGCCAGGCCTCCCTTCCGGATTTGATCCTCATTGATGGCGGCAAGGGACAGCTGGGGGCTGCGCGCGCCGAGCTGGAAAAGCTGGGCTTGGCTGACCTTCCCGTCATCGGCCTCGCCAAAGAATTTGAAGAGATCCACCGTCCCGGAGAAAAGGAACCTCTCCGATTATCCCACCAGAGCGGTGCGCTTAAGCTCTTACAGCGGGTCCGGGACGAATCGCATCGCCTGGCCAACACCTACAACGCGGAACTGCGGCTGCGGAAGATCTCGGAAAGCATCCTCGACGAATTCCCCAACATCGGTGAGCGTCGCAAAGCGGCCTTGCTCAAGAAGTTTGGCTCCGTTCAGCGCATCCGCCTGGCCAGCGTTGAACAAATCGCCGAGGTGCCGGGTTTTGGCGGAAAAGCGGCCGGGGAATTGAAGGTGTTTTTGGGAGCCCGGGAATAGAAGCCGGTTGTGCCTTGCCTCCGGCGTTGAACGCCCGACATGCTGGCAACCCTCGACGGGTCGCAGCTTGCCGCCGCGAATCTTTGCGTTACCATGCGCCTAGAATTTGTGAATCCCTGCTAAAACAATGAACATTCAAGTGGCGGTTCTGTGCGATGCGGCTACCGATGACAACGGGAAATTGAACCTCCTCGGCGCTTTCGACACGATCTACACCCAGCAGCTCCCAGCCGTTCATCCGCAATGCTCCGTAGCATTAAGAGTGACATTTTTCAGCGGGGACGAGGGCAAGCACAATTTGAGGTTCAACTTCGTGGATGCCGACGGCCATTCCATCATGCCTGACTTCCCTCCCATCCCGGTCGAGGTCGCTTTGCCTGAGGATATGCACTTTGGGACGCGCAATTTCATTGTCAACATTCAGCAATTGAAATTTGAAAACCCCGGTCTGTATTCAATCGATATCATGCTGGACGATCAGCCCCAAGCGAGCATTCCGCTTTTGGTGAAGCATAACGCGCCAACGACCTGACCGCCTGGCATCGCCCTCCCCTCAGCCGTGGCCAAACGCCTCGATCGATTCACTTGCAATCTTCTGCCTGGGCGGCATCTTACCCTCTGTGCAATTGGGTCCGGTGGTAAGCCGGGCCTAAAGAAATTCGTAACGCTCAACGCAGATTAGATCCTATGGCTTTTAATAACGCTCCTGACCTCACGAAAAATCCCCCTCGCAGTGCCCGCGTCCGGCTCGGTGGATATGTCATCCTGGCTCGAATGCTCGATAAGGGCCGTGCCTTGTTGGCCGGCAAAAACGGCGAATACAACTACGCTTGCCCCATGGACGAGCGTTTCCTCGATTTCGCCGGGGTCAGCGCTGACGCGTTAAAAAAGCAGCTCGCTTCCGGCAAAGGGGACGGAGAAATCATTGCCTGGATTCAGAAGAATGCTAAAAACAAGCCTTCGGATGCCGAAATCGCCAGTTGGTCAACCTACGCAGAGCAACGCGTGCCTGGCGACGTTGAATCGCGCCAGTATTTCACCGAGCTGCACTCCAAAGCAGGCGCCAAGCGCGAGGATATCTCCACCTGGTTCGATCTGCTCGACCTGGACGATTACGTCTCGTTCGGTGGCAAGGCGTAAGGTTTACTTGGGGCTGGCGGGCAGTTTTCTGCCCGCCGTGCTCCCGAAGGACGGAGTTCAATCCACCGTGGCCACGCTCCTGACCTGAGCAGGAGTTAATTCGACAGCGGGTTTGAATTTTGAGCTGGCCATGTAATTCAAAAGGCTCTGCCGCAATTGCTTTGCGGGCGGGTCTTTATCGAGGTGGTTTTTTAGATCGATGCTGGTGACAAGTATTCTGCCTGTGCCCACCCGGGCTTCAAAGATGAGGGCCAGTTTTCGGTTCGTGACCCAGTCGTCGATCACCTCTACGGTCGGCTGCAGGCCCCGTGGCAAATCGTCCAGAACCATGGCTCCGGCACGGTGGATCAGGTACCACCATTGCCAGTTGCTCCAGGGGTCAGTCGGGAATTCCTTCAGGGCCGGATTTTTTGGATCACACAGGATGCCCAGGGTGTGTGGTGGCTGACGCCCGGTCCAGGCGGTGTTCCAAAAGATACTCGAGAAGCCAAGCGCTACCTTACCATGTTTATCGCCCTTCACCTTGTCGGCAGGCACAACCAGCAGCACTTTGCCACCGGCGCTGAGCTTGTCTCGAGCTTCGTCATTTAAATCCTGGGTGATCAGCACGTCGCGCGACGCCGTTTCCCTCAAGGTCGTTGGATAAACCCAGACGTCCCAATCGTTTTCATAGGCCGGCCGTCCGTTGAGCTTCGTTGCCGAAGCCGATTCCAGTCGGACAACAAATTTGTACCGGGCAGGCGTTGCCAATGCGGTCAGTCCAATATTCACCTTGCCGAGCGAGATGCCGTTGCCGACTGGAACCTCGCAGGTGGGCAGTGAACCGCTCAGAGCGGTTCGGCCGCTATCATCCACCAATCCCCAGTTCACTTCGTTTGCTTCAAAGCTCCGGGGCCAAAGTGCGCCACCTCAATCTCTGCTTGCAGCGTTTCTTCGGCGGTGAAGACTCGTTTGCGCAGTCGCGCCAGCGGCACGGTGCTATTGCAAAAACGACTGAATTGAGCAGCCGTCACATAGCCCTTCGATTCCCAGAACGGATCCAATACGCCGACGAGGGCGGTGCCTTGCCCGGGAAAATCGTGCAAATCCAAAAGCTCAAACCCAGCCATGCCGGGCGTGCGGAGCGCTGCTTCGATGTCTTCCTTGTAGCAAAGTGTCTGGAGTTTGCCGGAGCAGATCAGGAACTGGTGCGCCAGGCCACCCAGGCCGTGCTCGACGAGCGAATCTCGGAAGATCTCGAAATTCTTTGGCTTCAAATAGCCCGTATACTTTGGGATTTCATCGAAGTTAGGGTAGACGCACCACTGGCCGATCTCGTGGCTGATGACCGGCACCTGGCGGGCTTGGATGTACTTGCCATAATCGGTGCGGGTCTCAGGCGGTTGGGCGTTGATCCGAGATTTCAAACCTTCGCCCCAACCCTGAATTCGAGGGTCAGGCGTGACATGAAACTGGTTCTCCGGCAGTTGCGGCCAACCGGACCCGCTGGTGTAGAACCGGCGAGAATCCGTGCTTTTCCAATGGGTGAC
>Ga0105240_10011927_pt1 | contig 12051 bp, 15 predicted proteins | sample KBSC54metaG_FD_80426 | JGI IMG/M metagenome (GOLD analysis project Ga0105240, IMG submission 80426) | Corn rhizosphere microbial communities from Kellogg Biological Station, Michigan, USA - KBS C5-4 metaG | ecosystem: Host-associated > Plants > Roots > Rhizosphere > Soil | place: Michigan, USA...
AGCGCGTGTCGTACTCCTCGCCCCAGTTCTCGCGCGACGGCCGCGCGCTCTTCGTGCTGAGCGATCGCGACTCCGAGTTCCGCCGGCTCGTCTTCCTGCCCCTCGGACCCGGGCGCGAGAAGGTCCTCACCGCGGCGCACGCGCACGACGTCGACGCCTTCGAGATGGCGTGGGACCCGAACCGCATCGCGTTCACCACGAACGAGGACGGCACGGACGTGCTGCGCTTCCTCGACGCGGGCAGCTTCGCGGAGCTGCCGCGCCCTCCGCTCTTCGACGCGGTCATCGACTCGCTGCAATGGCGCCCGGGATCCGACGAGCTCGCCTTCCACGTGAGCTCCGCGCGCACCGCCGGCGACATCTTCAGCTACCAGCTCGCCGCCAACCGGCTCGTGCGCTGGACCAACGGCAACAATCCCGAGGTGAACACGCGCGACCTCGCCGAGCCGCAGCTCGTGAAGTGGAAGAGCTTCGACGGCCGCGAGGTGAGCGCATTCCTGTACACGCCGCCGCCGCGATTCACGGGCCCGCGCCCGGTCATGGTGATCCTGCACGGCGGCCCCGCCCTGCAGGCGAAGCCCGGCTTCATCGGACGCTACAACTACCTCGTGAGCGAGCTCGGCGTGGCGCTGCTCTACCCGAACGTGCGCGGGTCCTCGGGCTTCGGCAAGTCGTTCGCGGCGCTCGACGACGGGCCCCGCCGCGAGGACGCCGTGCGCGACGTCGGAGCGCTGCTCGAATGGATCGCCGCGCGCAAGGACCTCGATGCGAAGCGCGTCGTGCTGGCCGGCGCCAGCTACGGCGGCTACCTGTCGCTCGCGGCGAGCGCGGCCCATCCCGACCGCGTCGCCGGCACCATCGCCGAGATGGGCATCTCCAACTTCGTGACGTTCCTCGAGCGCACGCCCTCATGGCGCCGCGAGCAGCGCCGCGCGGAGTACGGCGACGAGCGCGACACGGTCACGCGTGCGTGGCTCGAATCGATCTCGCCGCTCGCGCGCGTGGAAACGCTGCGCCACCCGGTGCTCGTGGTGCAGGGCGACCACGACACGAAGGTGCCGAGCGCGCAATCGGAGGATCTCGTGGCCGCGTTGCGCAAGCAGGGCACGCCCGTGTGGCGCATCGCGGCGCACGACGAGGGGCACGGCTTCGTGCGCAAGGCCAACGCCGAGTACTTGTTCCTCGCCATCGTCGAGTTCGTGAAGGTGGCGCTGAAGCCCTAGGTCACGGCGCCGGCGGCGACCGCCGGCCGGCTCAGCTATCGATCCCGAGGACCGTCTTCACGGCGGAGACGAGGCCCGAGATCTTGAACGGCTTGGTGACGTACCCATCCGCGCCGAGCGAGAGGCCCTTCGCGATGTCCGTCACGTCGGACTTGCCGGTCATCATCACCACCGGCATCTTCGCGAGCTTCTGGTTGTTGCGCATGCGCTCGAGGATCGCAAAGCCGTCCGTGTCCGGCAGCGACACGTCGAGCAGCACGAGGTCGGGCAGCGGCTGCTTGTTGAACTCGGCGTTGATCTCGTTGCGGTTGCGCGCGAAGCGCGTGAGGAAGCCTTCGCCCGAGAGCACCTCTCCCACGAGCTTCAGCAGGTGCGGGTCGTCCTCGACCACGAAGACCGAGTGGCGGCTGCCGTTGCGCGGCACCAGCGCGTTCGGCGGGCGCTTCGCCATCGCGACGTAGAAGCCCGTGCGCGCGAGCTCGGGGCGGCCCGCGGCGGCCTCCTGGCGGGCCTTGGCCATGCGCTCCGGCGGCGGTGGCGCGCTGGGCTTCGCCGGCTTGGTGAAATCCAGGTCGTCGTCTTCGTTGCTCGGGACGCTCATGTTTCCTGGCGTGGCGTGCGATTTGCATGCACATTGAGGCAAGCGCGCGCGGTTTGCAACTGGCCCACCCTTAAGGTCCGGTTTCCGGCGCCTTCCGCTTCGAGCCGATGCGGCTTTCCTCGCCGCGCGCGAGCTTGCGGATGTTGGCGTGGTGGCGCGCGACGAGGACGGCCGCCATCGCCACGGTGGCGGCGAAGACCGGCCCCACGCCGTGCAGGTACCACGCGATCACGGGCGCGGCCACCGCGGCCACGAGTGCCGCCAGCGAGGAGTAGCGCGTGAGGAGTGCCACCGCGAGCCAGGTCGCGAGCACCGCGCAGCCGAGCCGCCAGTCGAATGCGATGAGCACGCCCGCGGCCGTCGCCACGCCCTTGCCGCCGCGCAGCCGCAGCCAGATCGGGAACACGTGGCCCGCGAAGGCGGCGGCGCCGGCGAGGGCCACGATGTCCTCCGGCATCGCCGCGGCGCGCGCGGCGAGCACGACGATCCATCCCTTCATCGCGTCGCCCAGCAGGGTGAGCAGCGCCGCGCGGCGGCTGCCCGAGCGCAGCACGTTGGTGGCGCCGATGTTGCCGGAACCGTAAGTGCGCGGGTCCGGCAGCCGCATGACGCGGCTCACGAGGAGCGCGAAGGGAATGGAGCCGGCGAGATAACCGCCGAGGGCCCACCAGAGGCCGGTCATGGTCGCTACTTTACAATAGCGCATGGATACCATCTTCATCCGGGAGTTTCGCGTCGACGCGTGGGTGGGCATCTACGAGTGGGAAAAGCAGCGCGCGCAGTCGCTCGAGATGGACATCGAGATCGGCATCCCGGGCAACGCCGTCGGCCGCACGGACAACATCCACGACACCGTCCACTACGGCGAAGTGGTCGAGCGCATCCAGAAGGACCTGGCCCAGAGGAAGTTCAAGCTGCTGGAAGCGCTCGCCGAGCACGTGTGCGGCGTCATCACGCAGGATTTCAAGGCGCCCTGGGTGCGGCTGTCGGTGGCCAAGCTCGGGCACGTGCGCGGCGTGCGCAAGGTGGGCGTGACCCTCGAGCGCAGCCGCGATCCGGGCGAATAAGGCGCTGCGCCCCCATGGTCAAGTGGCTGCTGGTGATCGTGCTCGCCGTGGTCGTGCTGTCCTCGGCCGCGCCGTGGCTCGCGAAGCGCGGGCTCGGGCGCCTGCCCGGCGACATCACCGTGCGCTGGAGGGGCCGCGTCGTCTACCTGCCGATCACGACGACGGTGCTGCTCTCGGCAGCGCTCACCCTCCTCGTGCGGCTCATCTAGGCGCGAGCTCCGGCATCCCCTCGGTATAGATCTCGCGGTACGCCACGTACGACGAGGTGACCAGCAGCGGGAACCAGACGAGGAAGCCCAGGCCGGCGGGAAGCGCCGCGAGGATCGCGAAGATCGTCATGATGATGCTGTAGACCAGGAAAGGCAGGAAGTTGCGGAAGCTCGCGACGAAGCTCGCGCGCATCGCGGCGAGCGGCGCCATGCCGTGCAGGACCACGAGCGCGGGCGCGAACCAGTACGCGGCGAAGAGCGGGACCGACAGTGCCGCGGCGACCAGCGCGCCGAGCGCGATCGAGGTCGACGATGCCACCACCGCGTCGAGCACGTTGCCCGTGTTGCCCGCGAGCGCCCCGGAGAGGATCGCGAATCCGGCGAAGGCGCCGAACACGAGGAGGATCGCGACCTCGCCCAGGAAGAAGAGGATCCCCACCACGGCGAGCGGCCCGAACTGGACGCGGAAGCCGCCGAAGAGCTCCGAGAGCTCGAAGTTTCCCGTCTGCTCGATCGAACGGCACGCGAGCACGAGGCCCGCCGCGAACACCGGGCTCAGGATCTGGAAGGCGACGTGGCCGATGATGGGGACCAGCCCCATCGCGAACGCGATGATGAAGAGGATCACGAGGGAGGCGATCCACATGAGGGCCGCGCGCGCGAAGAGGCCCCAGCCTTTCGCGATCCACGTCCATCCGGCGCCCGCGGGGCAGACTCGCGAGGGGTCGACCAGCACGATGTCGCTGGGTGCCGTCGTTGCCGCGTCCGCCGTGCCGGGTGTCGCCATGTTCGCCTCCCCTCGTTTCGAGGCGAGATTACTCTTGGAGGCCCACGTCAACAAGCACGGGCGAGAGCACGCGCACGAGCTCGGCCGGGTCCATTTGCAGCAGGAAGCCCCGGCGCCCGCCGTTGATGTAGATGCGCGGGACGTCGAGCACCGAGCGCTCGAGGAATATGGGCATGCGCTTGCGCGTGCCGAAGGGCGAGGTGCCGCCCACGAGATAACCCGAGTGGCGCTGTGCCACCTCCGGCTTGCACGGCGCGATGCGCTTCATGCCGGCCTGCCGCGCGAGCTCCTTCGTGGAGACCTTGCGGTCGCCGTGCATGAGCACGACGAGGGGCTCCGCGCGCTCGTCCTCCATGATGAGCGTCTTGATCACGTCGTGCTCCGCCACGCCCAGCATCCGGGAGGAGTGGCCGGTTCCCCCGTGCTCCTTGTACTCGAAGGCATGCTCGATGTACTCCACGCCGTGCTGGTCGAGGAATGTCGTCGCGGGAGTGGCGGAATGCTTCATGGCGGCTCAGGCAAAGACGTGGATGAGGAGCGAGAGCCCGGTCAGCACGATGATCGTGCCGATGACGCGCCGCATCTGTTGCTGCGTGAGCCCGGTGTGGATGCGGTGGCCGGTGCGAAGCCCGAACCAGGCGAACGGTGCGAGCAGCACCACACCCGTCCAGATCGAGGCGTGCAGCAGCAGCCCGCTCACCACGTACACCGCGGCCCGCGAGAACGCGGAGATCGAGATCACCGTCGACGTGGTGGCGCGCACCTCGCTCTTGTCGCGCAGCCGTCCCGAAAGGTAGGTCGCGTAGATCGGTCCGCCGGCCCCGAAGGTGGTGGAGACCGCGCCGCCGATGACGCCCGTGGGGATGACCCACCAGGACGAGATCGTGCGATCGACGACGGGGTTCAGGATCGCGTTGAGGCCGATGGCCACCGCGAAGGCGCCGAGCCCCGCGCGCAGGTAGGCGTCGGGCACCTTCACGAGCAGCGTGGCGCCCAGGACGAAGCCGACGAACATGATCGGCAGCAGCCGCTTGAGCTCGCCCTTCGCAAGGTGCCGGCGCGCCGTGGTCCCCACGAAGATCGACGACGCGAGGTCGAGCAGGACCATCATCGGGACCAGGAACGACACGGGCAGGAAGTGCGCGAGGATCGGCACGGACACGATGGTCGCGCCGAAGCCGGAGAGGCCGAACACCGTGTACCCCAGCATGACGGCGAGGGGCGCAAGCACGATCAGCCACAACGAGAGCGAATGCCAGTCGCCGATCATCCGCGCGGGTGGTGCTTGCGGTGCAGCGCCTTCAGGCGCTCGCGCGCGACGTGCGTGTAGATCTGCGTGGTCGAGATGTCGGCATGGCCGAGCAGCATCTGCACGACGCGCAGGTCGGCGCCGTGGTTGATGAGGTGGGTGGCGAACGCATGGCGCAGGGTATGGGGCGAGATCGGCTGGCGAATGCCCGCGCGCAACGCGTAGCGCTTGACCAGCGCCCAGAACGCCTGGCGCGTCATCGGGCCGCCGCGCGCGGTCACGAAGAGCGCATCGGACTTGCGCGCCTGCAGCAACGCGGGCCGCGCCTCGCGCTGGTAGCGCTCGATCCACGCCACCGCTTCCTCGCCGAGCGGCGTCAGCCGCTCCTTCGATCCCTTGCCGAGGACGCGCACCACGCCCGCGTCGAGGCTCACCTGCAGGGTCTTGAGGCCGACCAGCTCGGATACGCGCAGGCCGCTCGCGTAGAGCGTCTCCAGCATCGCGCGATCGCGAAGCCCCTGCGCGCCCGCGACGTGCGGCGCCGCGAGGAGCGCCTCCACCTCGGCTTCGGAGACCGATTTCGGCAAGGAGCGCGGCAGCTTCGGCGACTCCAGCCGCGCCGCCGGGTCGTCGCGCCGCAGCCCTTCGCGCAGCGCGAACTGGTAGAAGCGCTTGAGCGACGACACCAGCCGGCTCGTCGTGCGCGGGCGCGCCTTGCGCTCCACGCGCCACGCGAGATGGCGCTGCAGGTCCGCGCTCGCGGCTTCGAGCAGCGCCTTGCCGCTCGAGGCGCGCAGCCACGATGCGAAGGCCCCCACGTCGCGGCGGTAGCTCTCGAGCGTGTTGCGGGCGAGCCCGTCGTTCAGCCAGAGCGCATCGGTGAAGCGCTCGAGGACCGCCTCGTCCACCTCAGAGCGCGCCTTCATGCGCGAGCAGCCAGCGCTTGATGCCGAGCTCGAACCCGTCGCTCTTCGCGCCCATGAAGCCGCCGATGCGACGGTTCGCCGCGACGATCCGGTGGCACGGCACGACGAGCGGGATCGGGTTCGCGCCGCAGGCGCCGCCCACGGCCCGCGCCGACGAGCGCAGCTCGGCCGCCAGATCGCCATAGCTGCGCGTCGCGCCCGCCGGGATGCGCTGCATCGCTTCCCACACTTCCATGCGATGGCGCGTGCCCGCGAGGCGCAGCGGCAGCTCGAACACGAACCGCCCATCGTCGAGGTACGCCTGGATCTGCACGCACGCGAGGTGCGCGATGGTGCCGCGCGGCGGCGCGAGAGCCGGCGTGTCGGGTGCCAGGAAGCGAATGCCCGTCACGTGCGTCGCGGTCGTGGTGACCCCGAGCGTGGCGAACGGAGTCCGCACGCGAGCCTGGAACGCCGCGCCGTCCACGCTCAAGCCGCGCGGGCTTCGCCGGCCAGGGCCGCGATCTTCGCGTGCAGGTCGGCCGGGATCGAGAGGCCCTCGCGCGCCGCGCGCTCGCGCAGCTCGACGCGGCGCTGCCCCGGCAGCCGCACCTCGCGGTCCTCGAGCATCGCGGACACCAGCGTCTCCACGCGCTCGAAATACACCGCGTTGCCGGCGAGCGCCGCCGGGTCGATCGCGAGGAACGCCTGTCCGATCCGCGTCGGGCGGCCCTCGGCGGTGAAGAAGCTGTCCGACTCGAACCCATACGCCGAGCCGGAGAGCGCGCACACGAGGAGCTCCACGATGAGGGCGAGCATCGCGCCCTTCACGCCGCCGGCGGGCAGCATGCTGCCCTCGAGCGCCGCCTTGGCATCCGTCGTCGGCTCGCCGTTCGCATCGAGCGCCCAGCCCTCCGGGATCGGCTTGCCGTCGCGCGCCGCGACCATGATCTTGCCGCGCGCGACCGCCGAGAGCGACAGGTCGATCACGATCGGCAGGCCCTCGCGCCGCGGGAAGGCCGCCGCGACGGGATTGGTGCCGAAGAGCGCGCGCCTGCCGCCCCACGCCGGCATCGCCGCGGGCGAATTGCCCATGGCGAGGCCCACGAGGCCCGCCCGCGCGACGGGCTCGAGGTGATACGCCGCGACGCCGAAGTGGTTGCTGTTGGCGATCGCGGACCACGCGATCCCGTATTCCTTCGCGCGCCGGATCGCCTCGCGCACGCCGAGCGCGCACGCCTCGAAGGCGAGCCCCTGGTGGGCGTCCACCAGGCACGCGCCGTGGCGCTCGTGGGCGATGACCGGGATCGCGTCGCCGCGCGCGCGCCCGGCGCGAAGGTGGCCGCAGTACTGCGGGATGCGCGAGGCGCCATGGGAGGCGATGCCTTCCATGTCGGCGGCGACGAGCGCGCGCGCCGTCGCCTCGGCCATCGCGCGCGTGGCTCCCGATTGCTCGAGGGCGCGCTGCATCAGCCGCTCGAGCCCGCTCACATCCATGCGAATCGCGCTCATTCCCCCATTATGAGGGACGAGCGGGAATTACGCGCGCGCGTAGAGCGCCCAGAGGCGCGCGAGGTCGGCGGCGCCGTCGTTGCCGGTCACGGACTTGAGCGTCGTGACGCCCCGGTTCTTGTGGCCCGAGTGGATCTCGGCCTCGCCCAGGCGCAGCTTCGCATCCTCCGGGCGCTTGAGGCCGCCCTTCCTGATGCCCTGCTGCACGAGCGGCACGCCCTTGTCGGCCTTGCCCTCGTAGATGTAGTTGAGGCCCACGGTGACCAGCTGGTTGCCGTCCTTCGCGGCCTCGGCTTCGCGCTCGTCCTGCGCGCGATTCTTCTGCGATTCGGCGAGCGTCTTGTCGACCAGGTCGCGCAGGCGCTGCTGGCGCGCGGCCTCGGCGCCCGTGCCGAGCACCTTCGCCGCGTAGCCGCGGTCCATGATCACCTTGCCCAGGGCGGGCATCCCGGCCTGCACCGCGAGCTGCGCGGCTTCCATGTAGTCGTTCGCGCTCGTGAGGTTGTTCGTCGCCATGCGCAGCAGGTACACGTCGAGTGCCAGCCGGTCGGAGAACCCGGGCTTCTTCTGGACGTTGGTGAGCAGGATCGTCCAGTACTCCTTCTTCGGGTAGTTGACGACGAGCGCTTCCATCGCCTTCACGTAGCCCGCGGTGTCGCCCTTGCGGCGATAGCAGTCCTCGAGCATCTGCAGGTCGGTCTCGCTCGCGCGGTTCTCGTTCACCGACCGGTCGACCGCGGCGCAATCCCCCTGCAGGTAGTAGCTCTGCAGCAGCACCTGGCGCATCTGGCCGTCGGTGCCGCCTTCCTTGAAGTAGCGCTGCGTCCACTTCGCCGCCTCGGCGTAGTCCTTCTTCTTGTAGTAGTCGACGGCGATGGCCTGCACCATGACGAGCGCGTCGCGCCCCGAGACCGCCCCCGAATTGAGCAGCGACTGGAAGGACCTGATCGCGGTCTCGCTGTCGCCCGCGGCGGAAGCTGCGCTCCCGCGCATGCGCAGCACGAGGTTCTTCTCGTTCGGGGTCTTCGCCGCCGCGTCCGCCTCGTTCACCTTGGCGAGCGCTTCCCTGCCGCGGCCGGCCTTGATCAGGCGCTCGGCCTCCTGCAGGGGCTTGCCCACCGCGGGCGACACGGCCTCGGCCGCGTGGGCGGGCGCCATCGCGCACGCGGCCGCAAGGGCGAGCGCGCCGAAGAGGGCTCGAAGGGAAGCAACACCGGTCATCGCACGACTCCTAATCGAGGAACTGCTCGGCCCCGATGAGGCCGATCTTCGTGACGCCGTCGCGCTGCGCGGCCGCCATCACGTGCGCCACGTACTTGTACGTCACCAGCTTGTTGGGCCGGATGTGGAACTCCGGCTGCACCGGCTGCGCCGCCGCCGAGCGGAACTTCGCATTGAGTGTCGCGTCGTCGATCGCGTCGCCGTTCCAGAGCACGGTGCCGTCGAAGTCGATCTCGATCGTCACCACGACCGGCGGCTCGAGCGGCGGCGGCGGGTTGCCCACCGGCATGTTGAGCTTCACCGCGTGCGTCTGGATCGGGATCGTGATGATCAGCATGATGAGCAGCACCAGCATCACGTCGATGAGCGGCGTGGTGTTGATGTCGACCATCACGTCGGGATCGCCGCCCGATCCCTGGCCTACGGTCATTGCCATGTCGTTTCCTCAGCCGCCGGCGACGACGCGCGCGGGCGGCTCGGTGATGAAGCCGATCTTCAGGATCGCGGCGCGCTGGCAGGTCGCCACCACTCGTCCCACCGACTCGTAGCGCGTGTCCTGGTCGGCGCGGATGTGCACCTCGGGCTGCGGCTTGAGCACCGCGACCTTCTTGAGCTTCTCGAAGAGCGCCTTCGAGTCCTTCACGTACTCGAGGTTCCAGAACACGTCGCCGTCCTTGTTGATGGCGATGACGATGTTCTCCGGCTTCGTCTGCGTCGGGACGTTGCGCTCCTTCGGCAGTGCCAGCGGCACTTGCTGCACCACCACCGGGATCGTGATCAGGAAGATGATGAGCAGCACCAGCATCACGTCCACCAGGGGCGTGGTGTTGATCGCGGCCATCACCTCGTCTTCGCCGCCACTGTCACCGACCTGCATCGCCATGGCGGTCAGGCCGCCTTGGCGAGCACGGCAAGCTTCGCGGAGTTCCCGCTCATGAGGACCATGTGCAGGTCCGCGCCGAAGTTGCGCAGCAGCTCGAGGGCACTCTTGTTGCGCCGGACCAGCCAGTTGTAGCCCAGCACCGCCGGCACCGCGACCGCGAGGCCGAAGGCCGTCATGATGAGCGCCTCGCCCACCGGGCCCGCCACCTTGTCGATCGAGGCCTGGCCCGCGATGCCGATCGCCGTCAACGCGTGGTAGATGCCCCACACCGTGCCGAAGAGGCCCACGAAGGGCGCCGTCGAGCCCACGGTCGCGAGGAACGCGAGGCCGTCCTGCAGGCGCGAGGAGACGTTGTCCACGGCGCGCTGGATCGACATCGTGACCCACGTGTTCAGGTCGATCTGCTCGAGCAGCTTGCCCTCGTGGTGCGTCGAGGCGTTGAGCCCGCTCTCGGCGATGTAGCGGAAGGCGGTCCCGGCCTTGAGCTTCTGCACGCCTTCCTGGAGGCTCGCGGCCTTCCAGAAGTCGGACTGGATCGAGCGCGCCTGGCGGAAGAGCTTGGACTGCTCGTAGACCTTCACGAACATGATGTACCACGACCCCATCGACATGATGACGAGGATGATGAGCGTGCCGCGCGAGACGAAGTCGCCGCCCTTCCACAGCGCCTCGAGGCCGTAGGGGTTCTCGACGACTTCCTTCTGGGTGCCGACGTCCTGGCCGGCGCCCGCCGGGGCGGCAGGCGTCGCCGCGGGCGTCGCGGCCGGAGCCGCCGCGTTGTCGGCGGGCTTCGCGGCATCCTGCTGCGCGGGCGCCGGGGCCTGCGCGTGCGCGGTGGCGGGGGCCATCAGCGCGACACCGCACGAGGCGAAGGCGAGCACCGCGGCGACGAGCAGCGCGGGCAGGCGTTGGAAGGTCTTCATTTTGGTTCTCCTGGACTATTACGGCAGCGGGGATGAAGGACGTTTCAGTCCTTGAGGTTGAATTCGATCTCGTATTCGCCGATGAAGCCGACCGGCTCGGGCGCGTACTTGCACTGCGACATCGCGCGGATCACCTCGCGGTCGAAGATGCGGTTCGACGAGCGCTTGATCTCCACGTCGGAGACCGAGCCCTGCGGCGTCACGTGCACCCACGCGGTCACCGAGCCGTTGAGCCCTTGCTGGATGGCCTGGCGCGGGAACTGCGGCTTCGGGCAATACGTCGCCTTGTACTCCTTGCGCACGGCGGGCAGCGGCGCCGGCTGCGGCGCGGGCGGCGTGTACACCTTCGGCGGCGGGCCCGGGGGCGGGGGCGTCGTGGTGACCGTCGTGATGGTCTGCTGCGGCGGAGGCGGCGGCGTCTGGATCTGGATCTCCGGCGGCGGGATGAACGGCGGCGGAGGCGCCTGCAGCTTGGGCGGCGGCGGGGGCGGCGGCACATCGGGCGGAGGCTTCTTCACCTCCTCGATGATCTTGGTCTCGATCGGCTGCTTGATCACCTCGACCACCCGGCGCGCGAGCCCGTTCACGAGGGCCCAGCCGAGCAGCAGGTGCAAGGCGGCGACCGCGAGGATGCTGGGCGCGTGTCGACCCCAGCTCCTCTGCTGCGACGCGTAATCCACTTTCTCGAGACCTCCTCTTGCTGGGCGACAAGCCTCGTGGAAGGCCCCGCCGTGGTCGCGACTCCTTGTGGAAGTCGCCCGCTATCACGGCCGGTATGGATGGGATCGGCCCACCCCCGGCTTCGGAAAACGCGCGAGTTTACCCTATTCCCGGCAAGCGTTGCATCGCCTGCAAAGCCCGGGAACAAGCTGGATCGTCCGGTAACACGCGCGCTTGGACACGCCGAGGGCGAGCGCGTTCGCGCGCGTCATGCGTGAAACGGGCCGGTACGCGGGAAGCGCACCGGCCCGTTTCACGCCGCCTCGAGCGAGCGCTCAGGCGCTTTCGTACAGGCGCGTGAGGACGAACTCGCGGTGGCCCAGCGCCTCGGCCGCGGTGAGGCGGCCGTTCGCAGTGCGGAACATGCAGTCGAGCAGCGCATCGCCCGCCTGGTCCGGGGTCATCTCACGCCGCAGCAGGCCCGAGACGTCGACGTCGATGTGCTCGCTCATGGTGCGCACCGTGCGCGGGTTGGCGCACAGCTTGATCACCGGGAGGATCGGGTTGCCGATCACGTTGCCCTGGCCCGTGGGGAAGAAATGCACGGTGTAGCCCGCCGCGGCCACGAGCGTCACCATCTCCGCCGCCGCCGACGAGGAGTCCATGAACCAGAGGCCCGGGCCCGTCGGCGTCTCGGCCTTGTCGAGCACGCCGTCGATCACGCACTTGCGGCCGATCTTCTGGATGTTGCCGAGCGCCTTCTCCTCGATCGTCGTGAGGCCGCCCTCGATGTTGCCCTTGGTGGGCTGCG
>Ga0105240_10011928_pt1 | contig 12050 bp, 12 predicted proteins | sample KBSC54metaG_FD_80426 | JGI IMG/M metagenome (GOLD analysis project Ga0105240, IMG submission 80426) | Corn rhizosphere microbial communities from Kellogg Biological Station, Michigan, USA - KBS C5-4 metaG | ecosystem: Host-associated > Plants > Roots > Rhizosphere > Soil | place: Michigan, USA...
CCGAGGAACACCACGGTATCGCCCTGCAGTCGGATGGCCCGCGGCGCCTGGAAGGGGACCCATCCGAGGGATTTTCGCCCCCGCCATGGCCGCCGCGTGGGCCGCTTTCCCGCGTGCGGTCAATCGAAGAATTCGACCTCGCCCGTCTCCAGCGAGTATTCGGCGCCAACAACTGTCAGCCCTTCGTTGCGAATCAGCTTCTCGAGGACGTCAGAGCCGTATCGCAGATGACTGACGGAAACCCCGACGTTGGCGCGCACTGCGTGCCGGACCAAGGCCGCCTCGTCGTTGCGCAAGTCGGTCTTGAGCAGGACCTCTATCGAGGGACGGACGCGATCGACGATCGAGCGGATGTTGCGGGACTGATTCTCCGCCGGCTGGCGCAGCTCCTCCAGGGTCGCGCGGATGGCGCCGCATTGGGAGTGGCCGAGCACGACCACCAGCCGCGTCCCGAACCGCGAAGCGGCGAATTCGACACTGCCGATCTGCGAAGGGGAGACGATGTTGCCGGCGACCCGGATGACGAAGAGATCACCGAGTCCCTGGTCGAAGACGATTTCCGCAGGAACGCGCGCATCCGAGCAACCGAGCACGATCGCCATGGGCTCCTGGCTCGTGGTGAGCTCGAGCCGCGTCGCGGCATCGAGGAGCGCCCCACGGTTGCGCACGCGCTCGACGAAGCGGCGGTTGCCTTCTTTGAGGCGCTGGAGCGCCTCCATTGCGGGAATCATGGGCAGTCTTACTCTCGCTGCTGGCTTCGGCTGGCAAGGGTAACACGGGCCGGTGCGCGATGAGCCAGTGCGCCGCCGCCCGATTCGCGGCCCGTCGCAAGCCTCGCCTTCGCTCCGGCGGCACCGTCACGGCCGGCGTGTATCGTGGCGAACCGCCGCTCCCGGGCGATCCATTCCGGCCACGGATCCTCTCTTGCTAGAATCTCCTCCCGCGCCTTCCCGCGGTGGTACCGGAGGATCGATCATGGCGATTCGCGAGCGATTGATCGAGTATCGCGACGGCCCGACTCTGCTCGAGGGCTTCTATTGCCACGACGACACCCGCCCGGGCCCGTTACCGGCGCTGCTGATCGCACACGAATGGAACGGTCGCGGCGAGTTCGTCGAGCGCAAGGCGCGGCGTCTCGCCTGGCACGGCTTTGCGACCTTCGCGCTCGACATGTTCGGCAAGGGTAAGCGCGGTACCACCAGTGCGGAGTGTACCGCCCTCATTTCGCCGATCGTCCAGGATCGCGCGCTCCTCGCGCGGCGCGTCACTGCGGCGCTCACTACCGTGAAGGGCCTTCCGGAAGTCGACGCACGCCGCACTGCCGCCCTGGGATACTGCTTCGGCGGAATGTGCGCGTTGGATCTGGCTCGCAGCGGCGCCGATGTGAGGGGCGTCGTCAGCGTACATGGACTTCTCAAGCCGACCGGCCTGCCCTCCCCCGGCAAGATCCGCGCGAGAGTGCTCGTCCTCCACGGCCACGAGGATCCCCTCTCGCCGCCCGAGGACGTGCTCGGCCTCGCGAAAGAGCTCACGGCCGCGGGCGCCGACTGGCAGGTCCATGCCTACGGCAACACCATGCACTCCTTCACCAATCCCCATGCCAACGACCGCGCGGCCGGGTTGCTCTACGACGAGACGGCTGACCGCCGCGCCTGGCACTCGCTGCTTCAGTTCCTCGACGAAGTCCTGCGCTGACCCGGCGTCACCATTCCTGCGCGAGGGCCGTAACCATGCGGCCGAGGCCCGCGACGTCCTTGATGCTCGAGGTCTCGAATGGGGAATGGGAGTAGACGAGCGGCCATCCCATCGCCACGTCCACCGTCCCGTAGCGGGTATAAGCGGACCCGTCGTTGCCACCCCCCGTCGCGCCGTATTGAACGGGGATTCCGTGCTCACGCGCCATTTGGATGACACGCGCAACGTCCGCGGGTGGATCGATGTTGGAATTGTCGACTGCCCGCACCACGAACCCCTGCCCGAGCACCGCATCGCCGAAGCGCTGCGTCTCCATAGGTGAGTCGCTGCTGACGAATGTGTCAATTGCGAACACGACGTCCGGCGCATGCCCCGCCCTCCCCGTGCGTGTGGCATACGCCACCGCACCGTCCAATCCGACCTCCTCGCCCGTCGTAAACAGGAACGTGACGCGCCGTCCCGGGTGCTCGCGGGCAAAGTCAGGGCCGAGCGCGCGGATCGCCTCGACGAGTGCGGTGTCCCCCACCCTGTCATCGAGGCTGCGCACGGCAACGAGTGAGTTGAGCAGCGGCCGGTAGGCTTTGGGGATCGTGAGCCAGTCTCCCACCCGGATGCCGAGCTTCTCCGTGTCCGCTTCGTTGCGAGTCCCGACGTAGACATACGCAGGCTGCCTCAGGGTGGTGAAGGGAGGTGGCCACTTGAAGTCGGGGCGGTCCCAGCCGGCAGGCAGCTCCAGAACCCCTCCAACGTCGTGACCGCCGCTCGTGTGGACCAGCGTCACATGGCCGAGGTAGTAGCGATTGTAGAAGCCTCCGATCCGCTTCACCTGCAGCCGCCCGTCGCTCTCGATGTGGGTCACCTGATAACCGATCTCATCCAGGTGCGCATCGAAGACCAGATCCGGGCCGTGGCTGCCCCGCCCCCGGCTTCCCAGCGCGAGCACGAGATTGCCCGCAGCATCCGTCTTCGTCTGGCTGCGCGCCCACGAGGGAAGCTGCGACAGTACCGCCTGCCGCTCGCCTTCCTCGTGGCCGCTTGCCCCATACGCCAGCGTGAGCGCCCTCAACGTAGCGCTCACCTGTGCGTCGGAATCACCACCTTCCGCGCTGCCTGCAGCAGAAGGGGCCATCGCTGAATCCTGGCGGAGCGCATCGGATTGCCTTGCAGCATCGAAGGGATCGGCCGATGAGCTCATCGCGGTGGCAGGCTCCTTTAGATACGCTTCGAGCAGCCGAGCGAGCCCGCGCAGATCACCGCGCGAGAAAGTCTCGGCCGGAGTGACCGGCAACACGGTCGCCACGCCGAGCGCCGCGTAGCGCGCCGGCATCGGCGGCGGCGATGCGAAGCCGTCCAGACGCGGGGCCTCGGTCGCCAGGACCCGGTAGGTGATGTGTTGGTTTTTCGCGAGCGACTGCAGCGAGGTGGCGAGATCACCCGCCGGTCCTCGTGCGCCCGCAGCCGGCGCCCCGATCAGAACGCCGTCACCGGGCAGCGGCGCCCCCGCTCCCGCCGCGCCTACCGCACCCGAGGCCGGCATGACCCGCCCGACAGAGATCATCTCGTCGGCCTGCAACTCGGTGAGGAGGCGTGTGAGACCGCGGCCCCCGAGCCACTGTTGGGTCACGAAGGCGATCGTGGTCGTACCCCCGATGTGCGAGCGGCCGAGGTTGCGGGCGACCTCGAGCAGGGCTTCCCAGCCAAACCGGTCGCCGGCCCCCGCGCCGGCCTCATCATCCGCACCGATGGTGATAGGCGCCTGCGCCAGACTGACGGGATCGAGAATGTCTGCGCCCGCAGCACGCGCCTGAGCTGCGGAGCGGGCACCGATATCGAGGTAGAGCTCATCGATGTGAGTCATGCTCGGGGCATCCAGCCGCCCCGGGGAAAGATGGATGCTGAGCCCACTGAAACCGCCCGCGAGCAAGCCCGAGGGGGTCTTCACCTGGACGGGCTGCGCAAAGCTCATCGTGTCGAATACGGCGTTGGGCTCTCGCTGCGGCAGCCGCTGCACGCGAAGGTATCCCTGCGGTGTGATACCGCTCACGATATACCCGGGCCGGTCGATCGCCGAGACGATGAGGCGGTGCGGTGACCCATGGCCCACCGTCACCCAGACATCGTGGAGGTTGTCGGTGTTAGGATGTAGTCCCGCAAGATCGTGCGCGATGGCGGCCGCGAGGTTCTGCTCATAGCCCGGGACTGCGGGAATGCGGCTGAGCGCCGCGAGATCCGGTCCTGCCGCTGGTGCGCCCGCTGCAGCGGTAAACGCCCCGGCGAGACCCGAGGCAGCGATGGTGGCAGCGAAGGCCTGCGCGATTTTTTTCATCCGTCCCCCCCTTCAGAAAGCGCGGCCATCCTACGCGCGCGCCGCCCCGCCCGGCATCCTTGCCGCGGCAGGGCGAGCTTTTCCGGCGCTCAGTGCCAGTTGTGCCGCGTGCGAAACTCCCGCGACTGGCGCTCCGCCTCCTCGCGCGCAAGGCCGTATCTTTCCTGCAGCCTGCCCGCGAGCTGCTCGCTGTTGCCCTCGAGCTGGGTCAGATCGTCGTCAGTGAGCTTGCCCCACTGCTCCTTGATGCTTCCCTTGATCTGCTTCCACTGGCCGGCGGTGCGATCGTTGTTCATGGTTGCTTGCCTCTTTCGTGTCGGATGATGACAGGAAGAGGAGTCGAGCAAGCAGCGGGCCACGCCGCGCTCAGGCCAGCCCTTGGCGGCCCTGAGGCACGACCTCGAGAGTCACGGTGTTGGATTGCGGATCGAAGAGAATGCGCGCCTGCCCACGCTCGAGCTGGGCGCGCACCTGCGCGACTTTTTGTTCCAGGGAGTACGCCCGCTCGCCGTAGTCGGTGCCTTCGCGCAGCACGAAGGATTCGATCACCCCGCGAAGCGCCTCTGCAGAGAGCTCTCCGGGCGGGATTACGATCGGCTCACTTTCCTCCGTGCCCACGGACGCCGAGCTACGGAGGCGGTCCGGACGCAGCCTAGTTGCGGCGCACTTTGCTGAGCAGACGCAGGAGCTCCAGGTAGAGCCACACGAGTGTAACCATGAGGCCGAAAGCCGCGTACCACTCCATGTATTTCGGTGCGCCGCCGGCTACGCCCCGCTCGATCAGATCGAAATCGAGCACGAGATTGAGGGCCGCGATGCCGACAACCACCAGAGAAAGGCCGATACCGAGCGGCGTGGCCGCGTAGAGCACCGGCACCGAAACATGGAAGAGGTTCAGGACCATCGCCGCCACATAGAAGAGCGCGATGCCAAACGTCGCGCCGATCACCATGGCCCTGAACTGGGCCGTAACGCGGATCAGCCGCATGCGGTACGCGATCAGGAGAACCGCCAGTACGCCAAAGGTCAGACCCACGGCCTGGATCGCGATACCGTGGTAGCGCAGCTCGAACGCGGCCGAGATGCCGCCCAGAGCCAGGCCCTCGAGCGCCGCATAGGGAATCGCCAGGATGGGAGCCAGGGCCGGCTTGAAGCTCATGATCAGCGCGAGCACGAACCCGCCAAGGACCCCGACCATCATGGTCGGCAGCACCACTTGGATATCACCGCCGCTCGATGTGAACTGCGTCCACGGCCAGAGCGCCGAGACCATGAGGACGATGAGGAGCAGGAACGACTTGTCGATCGTCCCCTTGAGGGTCATGCCCTCGACCCCGATCCCGAGCCGCGGCAGGCTCGTGAAGGTCTTCTCGTTCAGGCCGGGGTTACCGGTACGGCGCACTGGAAGCGGCATCGAGGAATCTCCTTGGCAAACGGTCGCATGGAGGCGACCCGGCTATTGTACCAGCCGTTGCCCGGGCCGCATTCCGCCGGCGGCAGATAGGCGCGCGGGGACCCTGGCGACGGCCGGCCAGGCCGCGAGCGCGCATCGATTATGTTTAGTGCTCGCCCGGCTCGTCGTGTGAGCCCTGCGGCTCGCCCCTCATGGCGGACTCCTCACGCTCGCGGTGAATGCGCTCGTAGATCTCCTCCCGGTGCACGGCAATCTCTTTCGGCGCGTTGATGCCACAGCGCACCTGGTTGCCTTTGACACCCAGGACGGTGAAGGTCACCGTGTCGCCGACCATAATGGATTCTCCCACTCTTCTCGTGAGGATCAGCATTCCCGTGCTCCTTGTTGTTTTCGCCCTAGGCGCATTGGTGCGCCGGCAACATACTACAACATTCCAGCACGTCCTGCACCTCTAGGCCCCGGCCTTGTTGTCCCGCCACACCCGCTCGAAAGGCAGGCGCCACGCATGCGGCGCGATCAACTGGTGCATGGAGTTGGGGCCCCAGGACCCGGGCGCGTAGAGGCGTACGGGAGGCGGCGCCTCCAACAACGGCGTCGAGACGTCCCACAGTCGCTCGATGCCTTCGGCGGTGGTAAACAGCGTCCGGTCGCCACGCATCGCATCCAGGATCAGCCGCTCGTACGCTTCCAGCACGTCTCCGACCAGCCCCGTGTCGTTCATCGCAAACTGCAGGCTCAACTTGTCGAGGCGCATACCGGGTCCGGGCCGCTTGCCATAGAAGGAAAGCGACATCTTCGAGACATCCGCCAGATCGAACGTCAGGTGATCAGGCCCCTGCGCTCCCACGCCGGAGTCGGCCGGAAACATGCTCTTCGGCGGCTCGCGGAAGGCGATGGAAATGATCCGCTGCCCTTCCGCGAGGCGCTTGCCCGTGCGTAGATAGAAAGGCACGCCCGCCCAACGCCAGTTGTCGATGGCGCATTTGAGCGCGATGAAGGTCTCGGTGTCAGATTCCGGGCTGACGCCCGCCTCGCCGCGATAGCCGTTGTATTGCCCGCGCACGACATCTGCCGGCTGGATCGGCACCAGACTGCGGAAGACCTTGTACTTCTCCTCGCCGATCGAGGCCGGCTCGAGCGCCGTCGGCGGCTCCATTGCCATGAAGGCCAGGATCTGAAAAAGATGGGTCACGACCATGTCGCGGAAGGCGCCGATCTGATCGTAGAACGACGCCCGCTTGCCGAGGCCGAGCGTCTCCGGCACATCGATCTGCACGTGATCGATGAAGTTGCGGTTCCAGATCGGCTCGAAGAGGCCGTTGGCGAAGCGGAAGGCGAGAATGTTCTGCGCCGGCTCCTTGCCGAGGAAATGATCGATGCGGAAAATCTGCTCCTCCGCGAATACCTCGTGCAGCTTGGCATTGAGCGAGCGGGCGCTCGCGAAGTCGGTGCCGAAGGGCTTCTCCATGATGATCCGTGAGCGCTCGACGAGCCCGGCCTCCCCCAGCATCCGCACGGCGGAGAGTGCCGCGCTCGGCGGTACGCTGAGGTAGTGGAGGCGGCGGCTCTCGGCGGCCAAGGCCTTTTCCGCACGATCTACGGCAGCCCGCAGTGCAGCCGCGCCGCCGCCGAGGGGGACGTAGTCGAGACACTGGGCAAACGACGCCCAGTCTTCCTCGGAAACCTTGCGCGTATAGAACTCATCCAGCGCGCCACGCGCCAGGGTGCGGAAGCCTTCCGCATCGATGTCATCCAGGGAGACCCCGATGATGCGGCAGCCGGGAATGAAGCCGATGCCGGAGAGATGAAACAGGCCCGGGAGAAGCTTGCGCCGGGCAAGATCGCCCGTCGCGCCGACCAGAACCACGACCTGCGGATACCGCGGACCCACTCCAGGAGGTACTTTGGCCACCCTGCTCTACCTTTCGACTTGACCTTGAACCCAAGTGAAAGGATAGCGGCCCGTCCCCCGCGATTCCATGCAGGGGTTCCCGTTTCGCCGGCCGTATTCCGCGCTTTACGGTTCTCGCAGGTGAAAGCCGGGGTCGCGCCGCTCGAGCGGGCGCGTAATCAGCATCGCGAGCGGAGAGTCGCTCCGCCCGTCTCAATCCGTCCGCGTGGTTACGCGGCTGGCGATACCGGCGCGCCGATCTCCGGCCGGCCCCGGCCCCGTTGCAGCAGCCAGCGGTGCAGGGCGCCCGTGGCGTCGATCATCCACTGCAGCACTCGCGGCCTGCGGCCGAAGTGCGAGGCGAATTCGCGGTTGATCTGAAGCGGGCGCCAGTAGGCGGCCTGCCACTCGCGGAAGCAGGTGGCGAACTCCCGCTCCTGCTCCGGGCGTACCGAGAGCAGCACGCAGTTACAGGCGGCGCGGATCTCGACCCGCTCCTCGGGGCCGACGCGAAAGCTGTGCCAGCTGCGCACGTGGCAGAGCCACCCGCCCGAGAGCTCGAACTCCTCCGGCGTGTTGCGCAAGGCGGTCATGAGGGGGGCGACATCGAGATATGACATGGACTCTTCCTCCGTTCATTGCTGTCCGATGGTGGATCACGAGGTCTTCAGGGGCCGGAACGGTATTCGCAGCCGGCGCGGGGAAGGTTAATCGTTGAACCGCCTGCCGGCGGGAAAGTTCCACCTCCGATCGGTCACCGAGTTCGCCGCAAGGCGGCCCCGTTTTCTCGCGCATGCACTGCGCTCGTTTACCGGTATTCAGCGCATCGCCGTCGCGACTACGGACTGCGCGCTCATGATGATGCGACCGGGGATCTATCGGCGTGTGGCGGAGGCGGCGCGCATCCGGCCAGCATCATGGTTAGATGTCAGACTGAGCCGATGCGACCGATACACGCGCCGTCACGGTAGCGTCGACGCCTGCCTTGCGCCGTGTCGTGATGACGATCACGCTGGCGATGATGAGCACCGTGCCCAGAACCGTACGAATATCGAGCACTTCACCGCCGAGGAAGTGGCCGATGACGACCGCGACGACCGGATTGACGTAGGCGTACGTCCCGACTTTGGTGGGTGACTGATGGTGGAGGAGCCACGTGTAGGCCGTGAAGCCGACGATGGAGCCAGCGACGATCAGATACACCAGGGCGATCCAAGCTCCGGCCGAGACCGCTGCCGGCTGAAAGCCGCGCTCCTCGCCCGCGGCCGCGGCGACTACGCACAGAAAGAGTCCGCCCGCCAACATCTGCGCGGCCGCGCTCATGACCTTGGAGGAAGGCATCGGCAGCCTCTTGGAGAGAACCGATGCCCCGGACCAGCTGAGGGCGCTCACGAGGAGACCTGCTGCACCGAGCGTGTACACCGGCGTCCCGGACATGCCGAGCGCGGGGTCGACCAGCACGATCACCCCCGCGAGCCCGATCAGGAGCGCGGCGCTGAGCCGCAGCGTCAGACGCTCGGTGCGCAGGAGGATGATCTCGGACAGCGCCATGAACGCCGGAATGGTTGCGAGGATCACCGCAGCCGTGCCCGAGGGTACGCGCTGCTCCGCCCAAAAAAGAAAGCCGTAGTCCACTACGAAAATGAGGAAGGCGACGATCGCGGTAGCACCCCATTCACGCCTACTCGGCAACGCCTCGCCCTTCGCTACGGCCCAGGCGAAGAGCGCCACGCCTGCGATGGTGAAGCGTATCGCTGCAAGCAGCAGCGGCGGCACCTCATGCACGCCCACCCGGATGGCATAGAACGTCGACCCCCAGACGAGGTAAATGATCGCGAACGCGATCAGGGTCTTCCAACGGTGATGAGAGGAAGTGCTCGCCACGGATAGCGTCTGCCGAGTCGGGGAGCGACTCATTGTGCCTGCGGCCCGTCGATCATGAAAGCGCCTGCCGCAGATCTTCGATGATATCGGCACTCGCCTCGATCCCCACCGACATCCGTATGAGGTTGTCGCTGATGCCGAGGCTGAGTCTCTCGTCCCGCGACAGACCCGCATGCGAGGTGGTGGCCGGCCGCGTGAGCAATGACTCGACGCCGCCGAGGCTCGGGGCGATCGCCGGAAGCGTCGTCCGCTTCATGAACTCCTCGGCGCGCTCGGTGGAGCCCCTCAGCTCGAAGCTCAACACCCCACCGAAGCCTGTGAAGAGCTCGCGGGCCCGCGCGTGGCGCGGGTGGCTCTCGAGGCCGGGGTAGTTCACGCGGGCGACTGCCGGGTGCGCTGCGAGGAACCGGGCGATCGCAAGCGTGCTCTCGTTCTGATGATGCACCCGCAGCACCAGTGTCTTCAGCCCGCGGCCGAGGAGAAAGGCGGCGTGCGGATCCATCGAGCCGCCGAGGTGATTGAGCCTGTGCGTGATGCGCTCGATCATCTCCTGGCTGCCCGTAATCGCGCCGGCCACGATGTCGGAATGGCCGTTGAGGTATTTCGTCGCGCTGTGCAGCGAGATGTCGAACCCCAACTCGATGGGCCTGAAATTCACCGGCGTTGCAAACGTGTTGTCGATGATCGTGACCAGGCCGTGGGCGCGCGCAAACTCGACGACCGCACGCAGGTCGGCCACCTCGAGCAACGGGTTCGTCATGGCCTCGACGTAGAAAGCCTTGGTATTCGGCCGCAGCACCCTCTTCCAGGACCCGGGATCATCGCCATTCACGAAATCATGACTGAGCCCGAACTTGCGGAAATCCTTCGTGATGAGGTCATGCGTGCCGCCGTAGAGGCTGCTTTGCGCAAGGAGATGGTCGCCGGACTCGAGAACGGTGAAGAGCGTCGTCGATATGGCCGCCATGCCGCTCGCGGTGACGAGCGCCGCCTGGGCTCCCTCGAGCTGCGCCAATTTGCGGTGCAGCACCAGGTGATTGGGCGTGTTGTTCAGGCGGATGTACCTGAGGTCGTCGTAGCGGGTCTCGCCCGCATACTCGAACATGGCCGACTGAAAGATCGGCATCGCGATCGCGCCCTCGATGCGCGGCCGCGCCTCACCCGCATGAATCACTTCGGTCTCGATCCGCCTGGATGCTTTGGTCATGGGTACCTCCGGATTCTGGTGACGTTACGACGTCTGCACCAGGGTGTACAGAATCAGATTGACAACGCATAGACCAGTACAGTTAACTGGGCCGACGCGCGATTGCCGGAGACCGCCGATGAGCGCCCCTCAACCCCTGCTCTACGAGAGAGTCGCTCGAATCATCGAGCAGCAGATCGCGAGCGGCACGCTGCGCAGCCATGACCGCATCCCATCGGTGCGGGCGATGAGCCGCACCGCCCGCGTCAGCGTGTCGACCGTCGTTCAGGCGTACCTGCACCTCGAGTCCGCCGGCCTCATCACTGCCCGGCCGCAATCGGGATTCTACGTCTCTGTTCCGCGCTCCGACTGCTTGCCCGAGCCCGAGCCTCGCGCCGTGCACTCCACCCGGCCGCGCTCCGTCGTGGGCGAGGTCCTCGACACCTGCCTCGAAGCGATGTGTCGCACCGATGTTCTGCCGCTCAATTGCGCCATGGCATCCCCGACCTTCTATCCCAACAGCCGCCTGAGCAACCTGACTCGCGAAGTCCTGCGCGATCATCCGTTGCACGCCGGGGAGATTTTGATGCCCCCGGGAGACCTCGACCTGCGCCGCGAGATCGCCAAGCGCATGGCGCTGGTGGGCTCACCGACCGATCCTGATGAAGTCATCATCACCTCCGGCGCAATGGACGCCATCACGCTCGCCTTGCGAGTCCTGTGCAAACCGGGCGATACAGTGCTGGTGGAGTCGCCCACCTACTTCGGGATTCTGCAGGCCATCGAGTACTCCGGACTGAAGGTCGTCGAGGTGGTCAATCGGCCCACTGATGGCATCGATGTCGAAGGAGTGCGCCAGGCCATCCGCGCAACGCCGGTCGCGGCGGCGATCCTCATGCCCAACTGCAACAACCCGACGGGGAGCCTCACTCCGGATGCGGCCAAGCAGGCATTGGTCACGGCGCTGACGGATGCCGGCATTCCGATCATCGAGGACGAGGTTCATGGCGACTTGTATCGCGGCGTGCAGAGTCCCCGGTCCTTGCGCGCCTTCGACCGCTCCGGGCTGGTCCTATCCTGCGGCTCCGTCTCGAAGACCATCGCCGCCGGCTTTCGGATCGGCTGGGTAGTCAGCTCGCATTTTTCTCGCGAGATCGCCCGCGCGAAATTCTTCAGCTCCCTGGCCTGCCCGACCCTGCAGCAGAGGGTGCTGGCGCGCTACTACGCCAGCGGCGGCTACGACCGCTTTCTGCGCGGCTTGCGGCAAGCCATTGCTGTCAACACCGAGCGCATGACGGAGGCGGTGAGGCGATATTTCCCCAAAGGGACGAAGATCACTCAGCCGGCAGGCGGCGTCGTGCTGTGGGTCGAGCTACCGCCCGCCGTAGATAGCCTCGAGCTCTTCCGGAGCGCCTTGGACGCCCGCATAGGCATCTTTCCCGGGATCGTCTTCTCCGCCACCGCCAAGTACCGCAACTACATCCGCCTCAACTGCGGACTTCCCTGGTCGCAGGCGGTGGAGAAGGCGATGGAGCGGCTCGGTCAATTGGCCGCGAGCCAATGATCCAACTGGTCGCGAGCTGGTCCGCCTGCAGGCATCCTGACCTCAAGTGCCAGCACCGCCCCTGATTTCCTCAAATGTGTTGGTTCCTCG
>Ga0105240_10011929_pt1 | contig 12050 bp, 10 predicted proteins | sample KBSC54metaG_FD_80426 | JGI IMG/M metagenome (GOLD analysis project Ga0105240, IMG submission 80426) | Corn rhizosphere microbial communities from Kellogg Biological Station, Michigan, USA - KBS C5-4 metaG | ecosystem: Host-associated > Plants > Roots > Rhizosphere > Soil | place: Michigan, USA...
ACTTCTCGCCGCGCCGGTACCACGGCATGAAGCGCCGCGTGGCCCATTGCACGAGGAGCTCGAAGCCGACGCCGAAGCCGGCGAGCAGCAGCACGCCGACGAAGGCCTCGTTGTGGTGGTAGGAGCGCGAATTGTAGAGGATGTAGAAGCCGAGGCCGCCGATCGACAGGAAGAACTCCGCAACCACCGCGCCGATCAGCGCGCGACCGGCGGCCAGACGGAAGCCGGCGAGCAGATACGGCATCGACGCCGGCAGCACGATGTCGAGCAGCGTACGCCAACGGCCGGAACGGAACGAGCGCGACACTTCGATATATTCGCGCGGCACGGCGCGGGCGCCGTCGGCGACGTTCATGGTAATGGCGAAGATCGCCGCGAAGATGATGGTGGCGATGCGCGCACCGCTCGAATAGCCGAACCACAGCGAGAACAGCGGCAGCACGATGATCATCGGCAGCGCGTTGAAGCCATTGATGTAGACGCGGATGGTGCGGTCGACCATGGCGCTGCGGCCCATCCACAGCCCGATCGCGGTGCCGAGCACGATGGTGACGGCGAGGCCCTCGGCCACCGCCGCCAGCGTATGTCCGAGCGCGGTCAGGAATTTCGGATCGGTGATGACGCGCGGGACGGCCATCACAATGCCGGTCGGCTTGGCCACGTATTGCGGGGCCAGCGCCCGCACGACGATCTCCCATGCGCCGAGGATGACGGCACCGGTGATGAGCCGCGGCACGAGAGTGGACTCGTTGCGGCGCGCAACGGCTTGCGGCTTTTGCGCAACGGGAGCCGGCGCGGACAAGGCTTGCTCGGCCATCGTCACTGCCTCCAGCGCGCGAAGTGCTGCTCGATCATCAGCCCGACGCGGGTCAGGCCGACACCGAGCACACCGATGACGAAGATGGAGGCGAAGACGCCGGCGGTGTCGAACTCCTGCGATGCTTCCATGATGAGTTTGCCGACGCCCGTCGCCGACAGGAAGAATTCGGCCGCGATCATGCCGACCAGCGCGCGGCCGATCGCCTGGCGCACGCCGGTCATCATGTAAGGCAAGGTGTAAGGCAGCATCACCTCGCGCCACAGCGCCCATTCGGTCGAACGGTACGACTTCGCCACCTCGATCAGCTCCGGCTTGATGCTGCGTGCACCCTCGACGGTGTTGTAGAGGACCGGGAACACGGTGAAGAGGAACACCACCAGAACTTTCGGCGCGAAGCCGAAGCCCATGAGCGACAGGATGAATGGGATGAGCGCCACCATCGGCGTGGCGTAGAGAATCATAATGTAGGGCTCGACGCCGATGCGCAGGGCGCGCACGCGCGCGAACAGGAGGCCGAGCGGCGCGCCGACGATCAGCGCCAGCACAAAACCCGTGATGAAGAGCTTCGCCGAGTCGAGAAGCTCCGGCAGGAATTCGCCGCTGACGGTGAGCTGCCACAGCCGCTTCAGGGTCTCGGAGAACGGCACCATAAAGGCGGCGCTGGTCGAGCGACCGGCGATCTCCCAGATCAGGAAACCGGCGATGACGCTGAGCCAGACCGGCAGGTGGCGGCGGATGGTGGTGTGCACGGGCTTTCTTCTCGTCCGATGCCGGCTATCGTCGCGGCGGCGTCTCTTGTTTGAGTGGCATCGCCCGCGCAAGCGGGCGATGCAACACTTGCTTTCAGGCTTGTATCAAAGGGCTGGGTCCCCCGCTTAGGCGGGGGACCACGATCCCGTTTTGGCGCGAGACAAGCGGCGCCTCACTTCACCATCGCGTTGGCGTCTTTCCACACCGTGGGGTCGACGAACTTGTCGTAGCTCACCGGTTCCTTGTCGGGCTTGATCGAGCCGATCTTCTTCATCAACGCGGCAACCGCCTCGATCTTGTTCTTGGCCATGCCGTCGTCCTTCGCGGCCCAGAAGTTGATCTTGAGGAATTCCGCGAGCGCCAGCTTGTTGACCGCCTTGTCGTGTCCGGTCACGGCGGCAGCTTCCGCCACCGCGTCGGCGTTCTTGGGGTCCTGCATGAAGTGCGCGGCCTCGACCATGCCGGCAACCGTGCGCACGATGGCGTCACGGTTCTTCTCGAGGTTATCCTTGCGCACGACCATGATGAGGTAGTGGCTGGTCGGGTTGGTGTTCTTCATCGCCAGGAGGATGTTGAGCTTCTTGCCCTGGTTCTGGACCTCGGCGAGATCGTCGAGATGCAGCACGGCGTAATGCAGGCGGCCGGCGAGCATTGCCGGGCCCGGGCTCGACCCCAGCGCGACCTGTTTGATATCCTCGAACTTGATGTCCTTGCAGCCGGCTGCCACCATCGAACGCAGCGCGACCGAACGCGCGCCGTTGATCGAGTCGACACCGACGTCCTGACCGGCGAGGTCCTTGCAGGTCTTGCCTTCTTCGGTGGTGCCGATCACCCAATCGGGGTTCGGCATACCGTAGATCGCGACCAGCGGCACGCCGGCGTTGGACACCTGGTTGATGACCGGCGGCGTCGGCGACCAGGCGAGATCGATATCGCCGGCGACCACCGCGCGCGCAGCGGCGGTGCCGTTGTCGAACGGCTTGATCTCGACATTGGCGCCATGCTTCTTGAAGAAGCCCTGCTTCTCGGCAACGTAGGCGATCGTCACCGAATAGATCGGCGGAATGCCGGGCACGGCCAGCACGATCTTCTTGCCTTGCGCGAGCGCCGGCGTTGCGGCGGCGAGCGCCGCCGCGACCAGCGTCGCGCCCATGGTGAGAGTGAAAGTCCTGCGAAGCATTGTAATCCTCCCGTCGTTTTGCGTTTCTTTGAACTTCAAGTCTGCAGTTCGAACTCGGCGGCGCGCGCCTCGCCCATCAGCGTCGACCACACCTGCTCGCGCAACTCCGCAAAGCGCGGCTCGCGCAGGGTGTCGCGCGAGCGCGGATGCGGTAGATCGATGTCGATCGTCTCGTGGATACTCGACGGCCGGCCCTTGAGCACGATGACGCGATGGCCGAGCAGCACCGCCTCCTCGATCGAGTGCGTGACGAAGATCATCGCCGTCGGCCGTTCCTCCCAGATGCGCAGCAACTCGAACTGCAGGATCTCGCGCGTCTGGGCGTCGACCGCGGCGAACGGCTCGTCCATCAGCAGCACGTTCGGCTCGATCGCCAGCGCGCGGGCGAGCCCGCAGCGCTGCTGCATGCCGCCGGACATCTGGTATGGGAATGCCTTCTCGAAACCGGCCAGACCGACGAGCTTGACGAACTCGGGCACCTTGCGTTCGATCTCGGCCTTCGACGCCCCCGCCATGCGAAGGCCGTAGGCGACGTTCTCGTGGACCGTCTTCCACGGGAACAGACCGAAGTGCTGGAACACCATGGCGACTCCGGCGATCGGCTCGGTGACGAGCTCGTTGCCGACGCGCACTTCGCCGACGTCAAAGGGAATGAGCCCGTCGATGCAGCGCAACAACGTCGTCTTGCCGCAGCCGGAGGGGCCGACGATGGCAACGATCTCGCGCGCGCCGACATCGAAGTCGATGTTACGGAAGACCTCTAGCGCGCCATAGTGCTTGCCGAGGCCTTTGACGCGGATTCGCGGCTCCGCGACGGCGCCGAGGGGCGTCGAGGACGAAGCGGCGGACGCCGCCCTGCTTTGCGTTGTCACTCTGCGGCCTGCGCGGTTACGGGCTTCGGAGCGGTCTTGGCCCAATAGTCGGCCGCCTGCTTCGAACGCTGCAACGCGTCCATTGATTCAAAGCCGGGCGCCATCGAGCCATCGGTCCCCGCCAGCACCTGGTGGTGTTCGATGTTGAGCGTGCGCAGCCACCGCTGCTGGCCCATGGTGATGGCCACGAAATAGCCGATCTCGACCAGCTCCGGCTCGCTGAAGTGGCGGTGCAGCCGCGCCCACAAGTCGTCGCCCGCCGGCAAATCCCAGGTGATCGCCTCGGCATAGGCAAGCGCCGCCTTCTGTCGCTCGTCGTAGCGCGACGAACTCTCGAAGTTGATCAGGTCGGAATAGTCGTCTTCCTTCAGGCCCGCCTTGGCCGCCTTCATCGAGCGCTGGTTGCCGCAGAACTCGCACAACACCGAACGCGAGACGTAGATGCGGCACAGCTCCTTGATGCTGTGGTCCGCGACCCCGTTCCTGAACACGTCGTTCCAGGTGTTGGCGAACGACCAGAAGGTGGCCGGCACGTGCGCGCGCACCGCCTGACTCTCGGGCCGCGGCGTGCCCTCGCGCGCGCAACGCTCGAATTCCGCGCGCATGGCGGAATCGACCGTGTTCGGATCGATATAGCTGATACGAGGCCCTGGCATCTGCGTTCCCTCTCAGATCGCTGCTTTGTGCCCACCTCCTGAAGGGTGGGCAGCGTTCGTCATCGTCGCGGCGCCTAGCATGTTGCCGCAACGCGAGCGCACGGGCAATGCCGTCAGCACTTCATTAGGCTTGACCGAACCTTACCGCGGCGGCGGCGCGTATCTGCCGCACCCGACGGCGCATTCGGCACCGACATCGTGAAAACTGGCGGCGATCGAGTCATAGCTCGTAAACGCTACGAGTTCAGTCGCTCTTCAGTATAGAGCGAATTGCGCGCACGAATTTTAGCAATTGAATACTTCCGCGTCCCTATGGTCCGCGCTCGGACAGGCCGACAAACATCAAACGGAAAAAAGCCGTGCGCGCCAGCACCTTCGTCATGATCGGGTTTGCCGTCGTATTCGGCCTGCTTGCCGTGTTCATCGCCCAGGTGTGGCTGAACAACCAGGCAAACCAGCGCGCCAAGACCATCGAATCGACCGGTAAGCCGGTGACGACGCAGACCATTGTGGTCGCCAAGCAGCCACTGCGCTTTGGCACGGAACTCAACGCATCGATGCTGCAGGAAGTGCCGTGGCCAACCGGCGCGGTGCCGGCCGGCGCATTCAAGACGATTTCCGACATCATCGCCCCGGGCCGCCGGGTCGTGCTGGCCGCCATCGAGCCGAACGAACCGGTGCTGGCGCTGAAGATCACCGGTCCCGGCCAGCGCGCGACGCTGTCGGCGCTGGTCAAGCCGGGCATGAAGGCGGTCACCATCCGCGTCAACGACGTCGAAGGCGTCGGCGGCTTCGTGCTGCCGGGAGACCATGTCGACGTCGTGCTGACGCGCCAGATCGACAAGGGCCAGGCGACCACGGAAGTAGTGCTGCAGAACACGCGCGTGCTCGCGGTCGACCAGAGCGCCGACGAGCGCGCCAACAAGGCCACAGTGGCGAAGTCGGTGACGCTCGAGGTCACCACGATCGAAGCACAGAAGGTCTGGCTCGCCTCCTCCGTCGGTAGCCTGTCGCTGCTGCTGCGCAAGGCCGGCGAAACCACGGAGTCCAGGACACAAAAAATCACGCTGAACGATCTGAGCTCCGGGGACGCGCCCAAGGACAGTGGCGGGACGACCACCATTGTGGTGACGCGCGCGACCGCGAAGCAGCAATACACCGTGCCGATCGAGGAAAAGAGTGGGGCCTCGGCCGGAGCGCCACGGGGACAGACGGGCTGGTAAGCCCGCGGACAGAAGCGCCAGGACGGTGGGGAGTGTGTCGTGAATAATAACAAGAACGAAGACGTCGCGGGCTTCCGCTGGCGTCGCAAGGACAGGACCGCCGGCGGCAATTGGCAGCGCGATCTGGCGATCGCGCTGGCCGTGACGGTCGCGGTGGCGCTCGTCGGCATGATCGGCAGCGCCTACGCGCAGGAGCGGATCGTCCAGATCAACGGCGCCCATCGCACTGCCATGACCACGGTATCGGTCGGCAAGTCGCAGGACGTGCGCACCGATCGCAGCTTCGTCGACGTGACGGTCGGGGATCCAGAGGTGGCCGACGTCAATCCGCTCACCGACCACTCGCTGTCGATCCTCGCCAAGAAGATCGGCACCACGCGGGTGTCGGTCTATGCCGAAGGCAAGAAGCTGATCGGCATCTTCGACGTTGAGGTCACCCCTGACCTGACGCGGCTCTCCAACGAGTTGGCGCGCAATTTCCCCGGTTCGACGCTGCGCGTTTCGAGCGTCAACGGCCGCATCATGCTGTCCGGCCGCGCCGCCGACGCCGCCACGCTGGACAAGGCGGTGACGATCGCCCGCCAGTTCGGCCCCGAGATCATCAATTCGGTGTCGGTGATGTCGCCGCAGCAGGTGATGCTGGAGGTGCGCTTCATCGAACTGTCGCGTACGGCGGGCCGCGAACTCGGCGTACAGTGGAACAGGGTCGGCGGCAACACGCTGACCAACATCGGCAGCCGCCAGCCGGCTTCGAGCCTGCCGATCACGTCGTCGAACGATGCGCTCGCGTCCGGCACGGAGGTCGCCGCCGGTGTGCTGTCGGGCGGCTCGCCCTTCGGCTTCATGATCGGACGCCTGGTCGCCAGCGGCGTTTCCACCGATGTCCTCATCAACGCGCTGGAGCAGAAGGGCGTCGCCCGCAGCCTCGCCGAGCCGAACCTGGTGGCGCTGTCCGGCGACACCGCAAGCTTCCTCGCCGGCGGCGAATATCCGATTCCGGTATCCGGTTCGCTCGGCCAGGTGACGGTCGATTACAAGAAATATGGCGTCGGCCTCGCCTTCACGCCGACCGTGCTCAGCCACGGCCTGATCAACATGAAGATCGAGCCGGAGGTGAGCCAGATCGATACCACGCACACGGTGTCGGTGCCTGGCGGCATTTCCGTGCCGGCGCTGATCGTGCGCCGCGCCTCGACCACGGTCGAACTGCGCGACGGCCAGAGCTTCGTGATCGGCGGCCTGTTGCAGACCGACAACAAGAACCAGATCGAACAGTTGCCGTGGCTCGGCAGCGTACCGGTGCTCGGCACCTTGTTCTCGTCGAAGTCCTACCAGAAGAACCAGACGGATCTCGCCATCATCGTCACGCCGCATCTGGTGCGGCCGGCCCGGCCCGGCGACGGCATCCGCTCGCCGGCCGACGACACGCTGCCGCCGAGCGATCCAGACTTCTTCCTGCTCGGCAAGACCGAAGTGCCGCGCCAGGGTCCCGGCTCGCCGACGGCCGCCGAACAGCGCATCGCGACCGCCGGCAACGAGCCGTTCACCGGCCACATGCTCGACATGCCACGGGGAGGCTCCTATGCGGCGGCTCACTGATTTGCTGCGCGCCGGCGGGCTTCTACTCGCCCTCGCCTCGCTCGCCGGCTGCTCGGAATATCTGGCTCGCCGCGACGCCATCTCGCCGCTCGGCGGCAACGCCGTCGAAGGCGACAAGGTCGTGCAGATGGTCGATCCGTGGCCGCGAGAAGCCGCCAACAACAACATCGCCTACAACGGCACGGTGATGCAGAGCGCCGTCGAGCGCTATCGCACCGGCCGCGTCATCAAGCCGGTCGGTGCCGGCACGTCAACGACCTACGGGGCCAGCAACGCTCCGAACAGCAACGCCGCAACCGGCGCGTCGATCAACCAGCCCGTGGGCACGAAATAAGGCGCGATGGACTCGACAATGGCGAGCGCGAACAGCACGAGGGTGACGGTGGTTACGGCGGATCCGGCCTTCGAGGCTGCGATGCGCGCGACCTTCGGCGCCTCGAACGCCATTGACCTCACGATCGTCTCCGGCTCGCTCCCCGAGCACGCCGACACGCTCGATTGCGAGGACGCGACGGTGCTCGTCGTCGACATCGACGCCGCCGTGGCGACGGAGATGACGGCGCTGGCGCGGCTGATGGCCCGCGTCGGCACGCGGCCGCCCGTCATCGCCGTGACGCAGTCGTTCGACGCCAACGCGGCCCGCACCTTGGTGCAGATGCGCGTCGCGGATTTTCTGGTGAAGCCGGTGCAGCCGCTCGACGTCGTCCGGGCCTGCGCCCAGGCGGCGCAGAAGCCCGCCGAGGGCGACACCAAGACGACCGAAGCGCAGATCTACACCTTCCTGCCCGCCGTCGGCGGCGCCGGCGTCACGACGCTCGCAGTGCAGACCGCGATGCTGCTTCTCAACAGCGGCGCGCGCGGCAAGCCCTCGACCTGCCTGGTCGACCTGGAATTCCAGCACGGCTCCGTGTGCGACTATCTCGACCTCGAACCGCGGCTGAACCTCGCCGAGATCGAGCCGCGCCCGGACCGTCTGGACCGCCAGTTGCTGGAGGTCATGCTCTCCTATCACGCGTCGGGCCTCGCCGTGATCGCCGCGCCGAACCGGCCGGCGGAGATGCGTTCATTCGATCCCGACGTGGTGACGCGCCTGCTCGATCTGGTCTCGACTAATTTCGAATACGTCGTGTTCGACATGCCGCGCACCTGGTTCTCGTGGACCGATAGCGTCCTGCTCGGCTCGAACAAACTGTTCATCGTCAGCGAAGCGACCGTGCCGGGCTTGCGTCACGGCAAGCAGCTCGTCGCCGCGATCCGCGAACGGCTCGGCGACGGGCTGAAGCCGCAGGTGATCATCAACCGCTTCCGCCAGCCGATGTTCTCGTCCGGGCTTGCGCTCAAGGACGTCGAGCAGTCGCTGGGCGACGCTTTCTGCAGCGTCATTCCCAACGACTACGCTCTGGTGCGCGAAGCGATCGACCGCGGCGTGCCGCTCGGCGACGTCAAGCCCGGCAACAAGATCACGGCCCAGATCAAGAAGCTGGTGCTGGCGCAGGACGGGGCGAGGCCGGAAGGCAAATCGCTGCCGTTGCTCAAGAAACTCAAGCTTACGGCGGCACGGTAAATGGCAATATCCGGACGTTTCACAGCGCGACGTGTCGTCACCCCGGACCTGGTGGCGATCGAGGATGCGCCGCCGACCGCGATGGAAGGCGTCGCCTGGACGGTGTTTCCGGAGGCGCCGAGCGAGCCGCTCCAGCCCGCCGCTGCGGCGCCGAGCCAGGCTTCGACGGCGGGCAATCCACTCCAGTCCGACAAGCTGCTCGACGCCAAAGTGCGCCTGCACCGGCGCTTGATCGAGGAGATCAATCTGTCGGCGCTGGAAAAGCTGCCCGAAGACCAGATCCGCGCTCATGTCACGCAGCTTGTGTCGCAATACGTGCTGGTCGAGCGTCTGGCGCTGAACGCGCAGGAGCTCCAGGAGTTCGTCTCCGAAATCCTCGACGAAATGACCGGGCTCGGGCCGCTGGAGCCGCTGCTCAAGGATCCGAGCATCGCCGATATCCTGATCAACGGTCATGAATGCGTCTATGTCGAGCGTGGCGGCGTGCTCGAACCGCTCGCGGTGCGCTTCAAGGACGAGCAGCATTTGCTGCGCATCATCAATAAGATCGTGTCGGCGGTCGGCCGCCGCGTCGACGAAAGCCATCCGCTGTGCGACGCACGGTTACTCGACGGCTCGCGCGTCAACGTCGCGGTGCGGCCGATCGGCGTCGACGGCCCGCTGGTCTCGATCCGTAAATTCTCGAAGAAGAAGCTCGACCTTTCCAAGCTGGTCGAAGTCAATGCGTTGCGGCCGCAAATGGCCGAGGTGCTCGCGGCCGCGGTGCGCGCCCGTATCTCGACCATTATTTCCGGCGGCACCGGCTCCGGCAAGACGACGATGCTCAACGCGCTGTCCGCCTTCATCTCGGAGAAGGAGCGCCTGCTGACCATCGAGGACGCCGCCGAACTGCAGCTGCAACAGCCGCATGTCGGCCGCATGGAGACGCGACCGCCCAACATCGAGGGCAAGGGCGAAATCCGCCAGCGCGACCTCGTCAAGAACGCGCTGCGCATGCGTCCCGACCGCATCATCCTCGGCGAGTGCCGCGGCGAAGAAGCCTTCGACATGCTGCAGGCGATGAACACCGGCCACGAAGGCTCGATGGCCACCGTCCACGCCAACACGCCGCGCGACGCCATCACCCGCCTCGAGCAGATGGTCGGCATGGCCGGCCTGCCGATGACCGTCGCCTCGATTCGCGGTCAGATCGCCAATGCCGTGCAGCTTGTCGTGCAGCTGTCGCGCCAGTCGGACGGCAAGCGCAAGGTCACATCCATTGCCGAGGTCACCGGCATGGAAGGCGACATCATCCAGATGCAGGAAATCTTCAAATACGTCCGCACCGGCACCAAGCCGGACGGCACGGTGGAGGGTCATTTTCAGGCCACCGGCGTGCGCCCGCGTTTCCTCGCCCATCTGCAGACACAGGGGATCAATATCCCCGGCAGCTATTTCGATCCGACGCAGCCGCTCTGATCGGGACGCCAATGCTCGACTTCAACCCGGTCTACCTCTTCTACCTGCTGATCGGTGTCTCCGCGGCGATGTTCGCCGAAGGCGCCTATCTGCTCGCCTACAACAAGGCGAGCTATCGCAAGAACATCAATCGCCGCCTCAAGGTGCTCGACGCCAAGCCCGACCGCGAGAGCGTGCTGGTGCAGCTGCGTCGCGAGCGCGGCCTCACCTCGAGCGGCGATTACCGGCTGCCGCTGGTCAAACTCAACCAGTTGATGCTGCAATCCGGCGTGTCGCTCGGCCTCGGCAAGCTGATGCTGGTCGCCGGCGCGCTTGCGGTTGCCGGCTTCGTCGCCAGCATGATGTTCGACGGCAAGGTCGTGCACGCTTTGCTGGCGATGCCGGCCGCCGGCGTACTGCTGCCGATCCTCGCCCTGAAGTTCAAGCGCGGCCGCCGGCAGAAGAAGTTCGGCGCACAATTTCCCGACGCCATCGACATCATCGTGCGTTCGCTGCGCGCCGGCCATCCGGTGCCGGTGGCGATCAATATGGTGGCGCGCGAGATGACCGACCCGGTCGGTAGCGAGTTCGGCATCGTCACCGACGAGATCACCTACGGCGCCGATCTCGAGACCGCCATGCGCAGCCTCAATTATCGCGTCGGCACCGACGACCTACCGCTGTTCGTCACCGCGGTGGCGATCCAGGGCTCGACCGGCGGCAATCTCGGCGAGATCCTCGAGAACCTATCCAAGGTCATTCGCGAACGCTTCAAGATGCGGCGCAAGATCAAGTCGCTCGCCGCCGAAGGCCGCGCTTCGGCGCTGATCCTGTCGTCGCTGCCGATCGGCATGTTTTGCGTCGTGTTTTTCCTGGTGCCGGACTTCTACGGCAGCGTCTGGAACGAGAGCATGACCAAGATCGGCCTCGTCATTGCAGGAGCCTGGATGGGCGTCGGCAATTTCATCATGTACCGCATGGTGAATTTCAGGATCTGATCCATGAACGACTTTCTCAGCAGCGTCGTGGGTCCGGCAGCGGACAGCAGCAGCATGCTGGTGATGCTGCTCGTCTTCCTCGCCGCCGGCACGCTCGCCTTCGCCTTCATGGCCTTCGCGCGCGTTCGCGGCTCGATGAAACGGCGCACCGCGCGCATCATGGACGACGACGACGCCCGCAATCCGAAGCGGTCGCTGCGCTATTCGAGCCTCAAGGCGGTCACGCAGCTCATCGAGTACACCACCAAGCACTACGCCGTCGGCAACGACGCCGACATGCGGCTATTGCGCAAGCGGCTAATTCAGGCCGGCATCTACGACCCGCGCGGCGTCGCCTTCTTCTTCATTGCCCGCACCGTACTCGCTGTGATCCTCGGCATCGCAATGTTCGTGGTCGTGCCGATGGTGAAACCGGGCGGCGGCTCGTTCCACTGGCTGATGGTGATCGTCGGCGGCATCGCCGGCTATATCGGCCCGAGCATGTACATCGACCGCCGCATCAAGAAGCGCACGATCGAGCACCGCTCCGGCTTTCCGGACTTCATGGACCTGCTCGTCGTCTGCGCCGATTCCGGTCTGTCGATGGAAGCCTCGTTCGAGCGCGTCAGCCGCGAGCTCGGTGAAAGCTATCCGTCGCTGACCGCCAACATCCACGTCACCAATCTCGAGATCCGCGCCGGCCGCAACCTGAAGGAGGCCCTGGAGCGCTTCGGCGACCGGCTGGCGCTCGAGGAAGCGCGGGCCTTCGCCACTCTGATCAACCAGTCGATCGACCTCGGCTCTTCGATCACCGACGCATTGCGCGTCTATTCCGATGACATGCGCCACAAGCGGCTGTCGCGGGCGGAGGAGAAGGCCTACGCCCTGCCGGCCAAGCTGTCGGTGCCGATGATGGTCTGCATCTTCCCCGTCCTGTTTGTGGTCATCCTGCTGCCGGTGTTCGTGCGGCTG